>Ga0316204_10000319_pt1 | contig 194453 bp, 192 predicted proteins | sample 6monrhotite_MG_2_FD_205661 | JGI IMG/M metagenome (GOLD analysis project Ga0316204, IMG submission 205661) | Microbial mat bacterial communities from mineral coupon in-situ incubated in ocean water Damariscotta River, Maine, United States -... | ecosystem: Environmental > Aquatic > Marine >... | reverse complement strand
AAGCATAAGGTTTTTGTCCGATATTGGTATTACCGGTATAACTCACTCGGTCAATATTCGCACTACCATTACTTTCGACATATTCATAAACAATATAATTACCACTCACATCTTTGATGGCTTTTAATAAATAAACTTGTGCGATTGAACCCACAACGCGTCCTTTTGGCTCAATAAACGCATCGTTACCATTTTCAATATTACCCCAATAATCTTTCAGTGTGATTTGGTGCTCACCAGCAACGCCATCAACATAACCATAATAATGGACTTCGCCCGATTTGGTTTCAACCGTAAATCCCCGCGGCCCACCATCCGGCGCATTGCCGTGCAACTCAACTTTTGAGAAGCTATCCAGCTCGGTGTAATAAATCGCGCCATCCTGACCGTGGTAACCGGATGTTTTTACAAGGCGCTGACCATTTAAACAAAATTGGTCGCTACTTGATAAATCAATCCCTGAAATCACCCCATCTTGCGCGATTGTTTTAGGACAGCGAGAGATTGCTCCGCCAGCTGACAAGGACCAACCAACGCCCATCACACCATCGCCTCCTTGGCTAGAATAACTTAAGCCAACTTGAGGCGTCACTCCCGCCGTTCCCGCCGGTAAATTAATCGGTACCGAATAAGTCGCGCCGCCCTGCTCGCTCACGCGAAATTCACCACCCGTTACGCCCGTGGTTTCGGCTGAATGTAAGGAAAAAGAAAGAAAAGATAAAAAGAATACGCTAGCGGCGATCAGACGGGTTTGCATGATAACTGTCCCTGTAACCTTAAAGGTCGGTTGATAATTATTTTTAACAAGGCAACAATTAAACTATCCATACCTTGCTCGCTTGACGCAAAATGCTAATTAATGGAAATAAATCAAGTCAAGATGTTTTTGAGATATTTTAGTTTTTTGTCGATTCGGTTAACAACTAGTTGGTTTGTAATCTTCTCACTCTCCTCAGGCAACAAAGAATAACTCACATCATACAACTATTCAGCTGTTCAATTGACGGTGTTTTCCAAGCTAGTTGTCGTCTAAAGTTATAAAATCACATGACTCTGCATTTAATTGAACTGTGCAAGTGCTCTTTGTTATACCAAGATTAATAATTAAGTAAATTTGTGATGATTGATTAATGGGGCGACTCACTTTTCCAAACAAAAGTTATGGGCGTCTTCTTTTTTTCTTACAAAATGCGGTGAAACAAAGTCGAATAAACAAACATATAACCGTTCACTTATTACGTCATTCTTTTGCGACTCATTTATTAGAATCTGGCGTGGCAGATTTTTTGCTCCTGCAAAACCTGCATACATTACATCCATATAAATAACATAAGGACGGTGCAAGAGCCACTTGGACATACCGAATAAAAACAACTCAAATCTACACCCATGCTCTGAATAGAAACGCCTGTGGTTCTCTTAGTCCACTTGATCCCATATTGAAGTCAGATTAGGCGCCTAAGTTATACTATGTAACAATTAAGCAATAAAAACCTTTGATCTTCAAGCCACTAATAATAGACTATGTGTCAATCTAATAAGGTCATTTGCTTTTGGTAAAAAGCCTTATCACACTATTTTACTGAATATCTTTATTTTAGGGGATTATTAGATGAGTGAAGAAACGCAAAAAATATTGGTTGTTGATGATGACCTGCGCTTGCGTAGTTTATTAGAAAGATATTTCAAAGAACAAGGCTATATTGTAAAAGCCGCCGCCGACTCCGAGCAAATGGACCGATTTTTGGAGCGAGAAAATTATCATTTAATGATCCTTGATTTAATGTTACCCGGTGAAGATGGATTATCAATATGTAAACGATTACGCGGTATGGATAACAATATCCCAATCATCATGCTAACCGCAAAAGGTGATGATGTTGATCGAATCATAGGTCTTGAATTGGGTGCCGATGATTATTTAGCAAAACCATTTAACCCTAGAGAGTTGCTTGCTCGCGTTAAAGCGGTATTGCGTCGTAAAACTAATGAACTTCCGGGCGCGCCAAGTGGCGAAGAAAAAGTTGTAGAATTTGGTGAATTTAGTTTAAATCTGGCAACCCGTGAAATGTGTAAAAATGGCGAACCTATGACATTAACTAGCGGAGAATTTGCGGTTTTAAAATCCTTAGTGACTAACCCACGCCAACCATTATCAAGAGATAAGCTAATGAATTTGGCAAGAGGCCGCGATTATAGTGCGCTAGAACGTAGTATTGATGTTCAGGTTTCTCGCTTAAGACGAATGATCGAAGAAGATCCTGCCAAACCTAGATATTTACAAACAGTTTGGGGAATTGGATACGTTTTTGTTCCAGATGCCGAGCAAGACTAATCGAGTAAATTAATACCTAGCTGGTAAAAATTGTCAGCTAGGTTCTCTCAACACCCCAATCAAACATCCAACTACCTAGCAGTAAAAATAACCCACTCATTGCCGCTAAAATATAAAGATGATTTTGTACGTCCGCCAAGCTCGCGCCATCGGTCATGACTTCTCTGGCAGCTTGAAGCATGTGAGTTAAGGGCAAAAAATCCGCCATTTGTTGAACCACCGGATGAGCACCCTCTAGAGAAAACCACACTCCAGAAAGAAACATCATTGGCCAAGAGAAAAAATTGAGTAAACCGCCAGTTAATTCTTCACTATGAGATTTAGCAGCGATCATCAGGCTCAATGAAATCATACTAATCGCACCTAGCAGAGCAATAATAAACAGATCGAAAAACGATCCTAGAACGTAAAAATCTAACAAAAAATGACTGCCAACAAATAAACTTGAAGTCACGGTCATAACGATCAGCAAGCGAGAAATAACTTGTGCTGATAAAAATTCAATCGCCGATAAAGGGGTTGCTTGAAACCTTTTTAATACACCATTTTTTCGATAACGAACAATGACATAGCCAACGCCAAACAAACAGCTAAACATCATATTCATACCTAAAATTCCGGGCATGACCCAATCGAGGTATCTAACTGCCTTTCCGTCTGTTTGAGAGACTTGAAAATCAGGGTGTGCAGCAAGCAATAGTTTCTCGACGATATATCCGTTGGCAGAGGTGTTATTAATCCAATAGTTTTTATTTTCAAAATCAACCAATAAATCAATCTTATGTTGATCAACTTTTAATACCGCATTCGCTTGATCATGGTAATCAACCCATGAAAAATGTTTTAGCAATTTGAAATCTGATTTAAGCTCTGTCTCTTCAGTCACTTTTGTTTTGTCTGAAAAGCTGTGGTGAAGAACTCCCACTTTGTATAAAGCCTTTCCGTCTTCACCAAACATAAACGAAAAACCAACTAACAAAAAAACTGGTAAAAGGAAACTCCACGCCAATGCGCTTCGATCACGAACAAATTCAACATTACGAGCATATAAAATAGCAGCAATACGCTTAAACATAATTCTATTATCCTCTTAGTTGATGGCCAGTAAGCTTAATAAATAAATCTTCTAGATTAGGCGAGCGAACTTGTAATCCTTCAAGAGAGAAGTTAAGTTCCAATAATTGACGAATCAAAGCATCGACTTCTGAAGTCACAATTTCAACCTGATTATTTTTTTGTGAAAATTCTATTTCAGATTCTTTAAGCATTTCTAAGTTTGACTGAGGCAAACTAACAATCACACCAGAAAAATGCTGCTTTAAAAGTTGCTCAGGGACACCTTGCTCTATAATTTTACCATCATCCATCACCACAATTTCATCACATAAAGATTCCGCTTCATCCATATAATGAGTGGTCAAAATAACCGTTTTATTTTGCTGCTTAATCCGATTAACCAATTGCCAGAAATTCCTTCTAGCCTGCGGATCAAGCCCTGTTGTCGGCTCATCAAGAAAGACTATTTTGGGGTCATTCAATATTGCTAATGCTAATAATAAACGTTGTCTTTGCCCACCCGATAGTTTTCTTGTATCTCTATCTAAGATAGATTCGAGTGCACAGGTTTCTATCAACTCATCAATTGGTATTGTTTTATGATAAAAATTTGCAAACATTGAAAGGGTTTCTTTTACCGTAAGAAAATCCTGAATAGCCGTATGCTGAAATTGAATTCCTACCTCTTGTCGATAATCTTCATCAATTGAACGACCAAAATAGCGAATTGCTCCAGAAGTGGGTTTTAATATCCCTTCCATCATTTCAATAGTAGTCGTTTTTCCCGCACCGTTTGGACCAAGCAACCCAAAACAAATTCCTTGATCGACATTAAAGCTAATATCATCAACTGCGGTATTATCCGAATACCGCTTCGTTAGATTAATTATTTCAAGGATGTTTGGCATTTCAATTTATTCTCGTGACGCAAACTAAAAAGCTATCGTTCTTTCATTCAATCGGTTTTAGAGTTTACCTGAGTGACGAAAATCCTCAACAGATTGATTCGATTTCATTTGAAAGAAGTTGTGTCCGAGTAACCTAACTCTTGTCTCTAGTCTTCAAGCTCTCAAAATGATATTGCAATCCTTCCGCTTGTGCGATTGGCATAGCTTTACTTGATAGTAATTCTCTCCCCTTTTCATTAATCGATTGAGTCGTCAAGACACGCAAAAAAGTGTTCACATTAAGCCCCCCATTTTGTCTCGCATAACCAAGCGTTGGTAATGTGTGGTTAGGTCCACTAATATAATCACCAAGAGCAACTGCGCTATTTTCTCCGATAAATAGTGAACCATAGTTGGTTAAATTATCTTGATTAATATTTTTATGACAGAGCATCAAATGTTCCGGCGCATATTGATTGCTAAAGTTGATTAATTCTTGTGTTGATTTTGCATAAATTAATTCGATTTGCTTTTGCTTAAGTAACAGTTTTGTTTCTTCATCTTGTTCTAAGAAATCCAATACCGAATTTAACCAATCAGAATCATCACTGATAATGATTGAACAAGCCAAAGGATCATGCTCTGCTTGCGCTGAAGCATCTAACGCGATCCATTCAATATTCGTCTGTCCATCACAAATCGCTAGTAATTCACTTGGCCCAGCCAAACCATCAATTTTTACTCGGCTTTGCACTTGTTTTTTTGCTTCATTTACCCACGCATTACCGGGGCCAACAACAACATCAACCGGCGTAATGTTTTTATAGCCAAAAGCCAACGCACCTATTGCTTGAACACCTCCTATTTGAAGAAACTGGGTTGCTCCCGCAAATGACGCAGCCGCTAAAACTGCTGGATTATCTGATGGAGAACATGCAATTCGGACAGGTGAACCAGCGACTTTAGCGGGAATAAGCGTCATTAACGCGGTTGAAATAAGCGGATAACGCCCTCCGGGGATATAAGCACCGACCCGCTCAATTGGAGAAACTACTTGGCCGTACGTTCCATATTCATCATTAAACTCACTCGTTATATTATTTTGTTTTTGAAAACGTGCGAATTTCTCAATACGACCCGCTGCAAACTTAATTGATTCAGCTAACTGACTATCTAATTGATATTCTTCAAATTTTTTTAACGCTATTAACTTAACCGGTTGTTGGTCAAATTGTTCTGAAAATTGCTCAATAACGGAATCACCACCTAACTGAATCTCACTCAATATTTGGCTGACTTTTTCTGCAAGACCAACAGACGTTTGAAGTCTATGACGAACCCACTGGTTAGCATCAATTATCATTAAATCGACTCCTTAGTTCATTGGTAATTTCGGAGATTGTGACGTCTTTCGAAAGCGCATCAACCAAGGCAAAGAAGATCAAATCCGCCGCTTCCCAACGAACCTCTTCTATTGATTGAGCTTCAATTAATTCCTCAGCTTCTTCACGAATTTTTTCGGCTCTAAATTCAGCTGATTTGAATAATTTGGTGGTAAAAGATTTTTCCGGCAATTGTTCTTTTCTTTTTGACAGAAGATTGGTTAAGCGATTTAAATCGAAAGGCTTTTTTTGTGATGCAAAGCAACTGTAACGGTCAAAGTGACAAGCATTTCCAGATTGTTTTACTCGAAATAAAATTGTATCACCATCACAATCCACATCAGCCTGAAGGAGTTGCTGAGCATTTCCACTAGTTAATCCTTTTTGCCAAACTTCTTTTCGGCTACGACTCCAATAGGTTCCTTTTCTATCGGTTAATGCTTTGGTAAGCGACTCTTTGTTAGAGTAAGCCAACATCAATACTTTATCGGTATCTGAATCTTGTACAATAGTTGGGAACAATGGCAACTTTTTAAAATTAACTTGAGTTAAAAAACAATCTAGTAAAGAAAGTTTTCCTGTATAAATTGACATGCCTATCTGACCGTTAGCACCAAGCTTAGTAAACCACTCAATGTCTTCTAACGAAGTAATTCCTCCTGCAACGGTAACCGGCACTGGAGACTTTCTAATCACTGCCTCATTTCTAACCTTATCCATCCCCTGTAATAAACCTTCTTTTTCAACTTGAGTATATAAAAATTCACTACAATTTTTACTTAACTCTGGAATAAGATCTAAAACCTTCTCGTCTTCTGTTGTTTTCCAACCTTGAGTTGACCAATAATCGCCTTTAGCATCTATCGCAAAAATAAGATTTTCTTTCGAAAGTTTTTTTACCCATTCCTGTCGACAACTTGTCCCAATAATTATTTTACTTGCACCAGCTTTAATATATTCTTGAGCGGTTTTCAGATCCCGAATACCGCCTCCGACTCTACAAGCTCTTATCTTCAATAAAGATATGATAAGCTTCTTATTGTCACCTTGTCCGAGCGCCGCATCTAAATCAATAATGGCTACTTCACCATACAAAGAAAATTCTTCAAGCAACTCGTAAACATCATCTCGCTCTAGAATTTTTTCTTTACCCTGCTTTAATTGAACCGCTTTACCCTTCATTAGGTCAATTGATGGAATTAACATGATTCTCGTTTACCCATATATTCGAACTTTTAGCCCGTTATCTAATAAATAATTCTTAACTTGTGAAACAGTATAATCACCTGAGTGAAACATTCCGGCAGCTAAACAAGCATCAGCCCCCTGATTAAACGCATCTAAAAAATGTTGCTCATTTTTAGCACCACCAGAGGCTATCACTTGAACGGGGACTTGCTGACTAATTTTTCTAGTTAGTTCGGTATCAAATCCACTCCCCGTTCCATCCTTGTGCATCGCTGTTAATAAGATCTCTCCCGCACCGCGAGCTGCCACTTCTTTAGTCCATTCACTAAAATCACTATCAACTAATTTCCGGCCACCATTTATATAATAATTTAGGCCCTGCTCAGATTGGTTAACATCAATTGCCACTACCACACATTGACTACCATAGGAGCTAGCTGTTTGATCAATTATCTCTGGCTGTAAAACAGCTGTTGTATTTAATGCAACCTTATCCGCCCCCGCATCTAAAAATGCTTTAACATCATCTAATTTTTTTAATCCGCCACCAACAGTAAAAGGAATAGACAAATTAGTAGCAATCTCAGTCACTAGTTTTAGAGCAGTTGGGCGATTTTCATTGCTTGCGGAAATATCGAGAAAAACAAGTTCATCAGCACCTTGTTGTTCATAAGCCATTGCTAGTTCAACCGGATCGCCCATATCTCTTAGTTGTTTAAAATTGGTTCCTTTAACGACGCGTCCATTGTCAACATCAAGACAAACAATAATTCGCGGCATTAGACCTGATTGCTTAATACTCATTCGTCAACTCCAAAATCAGTTAACGCTTGTTCAATTATTCGACTTCCCACTTGGCTCGATTTTTCGGGGTGAAATTGCACACCTGTGAACGAACCGTGCCTCACAGCCGCACAAAACTCCTCTCCATAATTGGTCGTTGCGATCGATATTTTGCTTTTTTTTATCGCGTAGCTATTTACAAAATAAACTGATTTGCTTGGCCAGATTTTGCTGTGTAACGTCGCCCATCCAACCATTGGTTTTTTAGGGAAGTTAAGAGCTTGTACTTTTCCTTTAAACCAAGCTAAACCTTTAACATCTGGATCTTCTTCACTGGATTCAAAAAATATCTGCATACCAACACATATTCCAAGTATTGGAATATTATTTTCTTTTGCTTTTAATAGATACTTGTCCCATTTGTTCACTCGGATACTTTTCATTAGGGTTCCAAAACGACCTTGACCAGGAATAACAATGGCATCAAAATATTCTTCGTCTGGCCTATCTAAAACCATGGGAAGAAAGTCTAACCTTTCTATGGCAGCTTTTAAGCTAAACAAGTTTCCTGCTTTAGTATCGATGATTAATATTTTTTTCATTTTAGTTTTTTCATTTTAACTTTCTGGTTTACAGAATACCCTTGGTTGTATTCTTACCTTTAGATGAACTTAATGCCTCTTTAAGCGCATAGGCCGTTGCTTTAAAACACCCTTCCGCTAAATGGTGATTGTTTCTAAAATACATAGGTTTTATATGCAGGGTCATCGCTGCACTTGTCGCAAAAGTATTAAAAAAATGTTCAAACATTTCACTACTTACACCACCTAAATTTTCGCGAGTAAACTCCAATTCACCGACATAAATACCTCTGCCAGATAGATCAACTGCAGCCATAATTAGGGCTTCATCCATTGGCAGTAGTCGTTGACCATAACGTTGCATAGATTCAAGTTCACGCCAACTCTTCTGCAATGCTTCTCCTAAACAAATCGCAACATCTTCAATGGTATGATGATCGTCTACATCTAGATCTCCTCCGACTTCAATGCTTAGATCCCAGCGAGCGTGAGATGCTAACTGCTCAAGCATATGATTGAAAAAACCTAATCCTGTTTTTATCTGTATTTTTTGCGTACCACTGATATTTAACGATAGCTCTATATTAGTTTCCTTGGTTTTTCGTGAAATTAAAACAGGTTTCGATGCCTCATTTATTTGATTGGACATAACCATTTCTCCAGTTCGTTAATATTTTTTAAAACAATATCAGCTCCAGCTTGATAAAGGCTTTCAATTTTATTTTCGCCAATGCCGATCGCTAATGAATTTGAACTAACCGCTGCTTGCATATCATCGGGATTATCGCCGCACATCCAACTAGAATTTGAATATTTTTGTTGTAGTTTTTGTATTCCCTCCGGAGACGGCTTTCCCTGTTTAACGTCATCAAGGCTGATCAATTCTAACTCAGAAAGATCGACTAAAGCCTGGCCAGAGCAAGCCTCTTTTCTAGGACGACCTGTAACTACCGCAAATTGCGTATCATTTGATTGTTTAATTTGACAGACTAACTTAGACGAAATCATCGATTTTTCATTGATGACTAATCCATCATTATTTTTACCTAAATAAATCAATTGAAAGACTTGTGTCACTTCATCTAAATCAAAATTAAAACCTAAATCCTCTAACAGTCTTTTACTTAAAACCCAATCATTATTAAAACTCCCTTGACGGCGAAGCGACTCTACCGATTCCAGACTAATCGCTTTCCCTGATAATTGTTTAACCGTAGCTAAAACACATTGGTCGTAGCTGCCACTGGTATCAATTAAGACGCCATCCATATCTAGACAAATAAGTAGTGGCCGCAAACATTGTTTTAATCTCGGTAAAAGAAAATCCATATTAAAAGGAATAGTAATTCTCAAACAATTGGTCAATCCATCCTCATCAAAACTTCTAATCGCTATGCTGTTTTTTGTCAAATAAGACTTAACCGCTTTGGCTTGATTTGCAGGCAACTTTATAAAAAGAAAATTAGCTTGACTTGGAAATACATTAATACCGGAGGAAGTAAACCAGTCAAACATTTCTTTTCTATTTTTTTTAATTTGTTCACAATAGCTTTTCATTTCGAATTGATTGTTTTTGTCTAAAGCCTGTTTAGCAATTTGTATACTAGGCGCAGAAAGATTATAGGGCATACAACGAGTTTTAAATTTTTCAATTAATAACTTTGAACCCAGTAGATAACCCAGCCGAATTCCTGCAAGACCATAAGCTTTTGAAAAAGTTTTTAATATAACTAGATTATCAAACTGATTTAGTAATCTTTCAGCAGTAGAGGGTTCTTCGGAGAATTCTATATAGGCTTCGTCGAGAAAAACCCATCCGTTATTATCTCTAGATGTTTTAACGAGTTCTACCAAGTCATCGAAAGCGATCGATTCCCCAGTTGGATTATTTGGGCGAGTTAATACTGTGACGGACTGATTATTGGATTTAATGGCTTGTCGAATGCCATCTATATCAATTGATAGATTATCGTTCGCCTGTACAAGCAAAGCATCTAGATTCCAACTGTTTATTCCCCAAGTGTACTGAGAGAAAGCGGGAAGCGGCAATATTAACTTTGTTCCCTCATTAATAATTCGCATCAATATCATAATGGCTTCATCGCCACCATTAGTGCATAAAACTTGATTAGGTAAAAATCCGTTTTTTTCAGCGATCATTTTTTCAAGTGGCTCACGAATAGGATATTGCCAAAGCGAATCACCAAAGGATAGATCCCTCGTTAAAGGATTATTTTGATCACTACGTTCATTAAAATCGAGCTTTAGGAGCTTATCCATTGTCTTTATTTCAATCACTTATACTAAATTGCTTTTCTAATCGCGGTTTCAAGAATATCGGTAGCACCCGCTGCAATAAGATTGGGAATTAATTTCCGAATTTGGCTTTTTTTAACCGCCGTTTTCACCGCAAAACCTTTATCCTGATACAAAGGTGAAACGGTCGGATATCGCATCGAAGGAAGCAAATCGACAATCGATTCAATCACGTCATTACCACAGTTCATTTCTAACAAAACTCGCTCTCTTCCATTAATGACTGCCTGCATTAAAGTTAACAAATCTTCAATTTCTCTTCGTTTACTTGTATCTTTCATTGCTTCAATATTGGCAATAAATTGGGTAGAACTTTCCATTACCGTATCGACGATTTTCAATCGGTTTGCGGTAATGGTCGATCCGGTAGACGTATTATCAATAATCATATCGGCATCTTCAGGTGGAAAAACCTCTGTTGCTCCATAAGAACGCAAAAGTTGATATTCAACATCTAGTTTGTTGAGATATTCTGTACTAATATTTTTATATTCAGATGCAACAACAAGGGGACGTTTTTGAACTTCTTGCCAATCCCAATCCTCGGGAATACAAGCGACTATTCGTACTGGGTCATATCCTAGATTTTTTAGTACTTCAACTTTGCACTTACGCTCATCAATCCAATCCTGCCCGGCAAAACCTATATCATGCTGACCAATTTCAACCATAGAGGGAATGTTTTGGCTTTTAAGTAATTTGACTTCTAAATCAAATCCGTAAGCCTTTGGCCGGTAATCTCTATCCCCACCTCGCAATTCAATGCCACAATCAGATAAAAGCTGCACCACTTTTGTGCTAATTCGCCCTTTTGGTAAAACTAGTTTTAAACTCATTTTGTTGATCTCTTTTCTTGTTGATTTTCTAAATATTAGGCATAAAAAAACCCCGGTTACTTTGGTAAACGGGGCTTTAAATTTTGCTAGATTACTAACGAATCAAACAAACAAAAACACCGCCATCAATAATGATGGTGGTGGTGCTCGATGCGAGCAGCAATAACAAGTAAATTTTGTTGAGTAATCTCCATGTGTCAAGAATGACTCGAATAAATTTCAATTTCCAATATCGATTGGTTATATGCTATAAAGCGTCTGAGATTCATACTTGGACGTAACAAACATCAGCTTCACTTGTCCAAAATAAGCCTATAAAGCGGATCAAGCTTTTGGTTAAAAATGATAATTTTGTTTATTTGGAATATGTACAATGTTTTCAAAGCTATTTTCAGTATTTAGCAAAAAAGGTGATAAGACTCTTAAGATGATACCTAACCATTTTCTCTATTATTACGCGACTTGTCCTTTTTGTTTTAGAGTTCAAATAGCCATGAAGCAGCTAGGTATTGAGATGGAGATGCGGAATATTCATCAAGGTCATCAGTACCGTGACGAATTGATGCAAGGCGGTGGCCGCACAATGGTTCCTTGTTTAAGGATTGATAAGGATGGCGAAACTCAATGGATGTATGAATCTGCCGATATTGTTGATTATCTAAAAGGTAAATTTTCACCCTAAAGGGCGACCTACACACATCTAGAAGATCCTGTGGTTCAGATCTGTATCTAAACTTATGCTAGAATCTGTGCAGAATAAAATATAGCAACTCAAAGCAATACTATGACTCTTTCACTTCCTTCGTTTGAATCCGCAAAAGTTCTTATTATTGGCGACCTCATGCTTGATCGTTACTGGCATGGCGGCAGTTCACGAATTTCTCCGGAAGCACCAGTACAAGTCGTTAATGTCAATCAAATTGAAGAACGCCCCGGAGGAGCAGGCAATGTCGCGCTGAATATTTCAAGTCTCGGCTGTAATGCAAGGCTCATCGGAATAACCGGCACTGACGAAGCCGCTACAAGCTTGCAAACCCGATTAACTGCGGCAAATGTTCGCTGTGATTTCGAAAAAGTAGCCGAAGTTCCAACCATTACTAAGCTTCGTGTAATTAGCCGTCAACAACAATTAATTCGCCTAGACTTTGAAGAGCATTTTAAAGGTCGTGGTACATCAGGATTAGCTAGCCGAATGGAAAAACAAATAAAAGGCTGTGGCGCAGTGATCTTATCGGATTATGCCAAAGGAACCTTAGAAAATATTCAAGAGCTTATTCAAATCGCCAATAAACATAATGTACCTGTATTGGTCGATCCGAAAGGTCATGATTTTGAAAAATACCAAGGAGCGACACTCATTACGCCTAATTTGCATGAATTTGAGGCGGTTGTCGGTCAATGTGAAGACGAGCATCAACTCGTTGAAAAAGGTATTGAACTACTCAACAAGCATCAATGGCAAGCATTGCTAATTACCCGCGGCGAGCAGGGGATGACACTTTTAAGACCCAATCAGCCAGAACTTCACTTACCCGCACTTGCAAGAGAAGTCTTTGATGTGACGGGCGCTGGTGATACCGTTATCGGAACATTAGCAAGTGCGCTAGCGGCCGGAAGTAAAATTGAAGATGCCGTTGCTCTGGCAAATACTGCGGCAGGTATCGTGGTGGTAAAACTAGGAACAGCCACGGTCAGCGCGCACGAACTTCGCCGAAAATTACGCACAATGGGTGTTGCGGGTTCTGGAAAAATGTCTGAACAACAACTATCCGTTGTTATTGAAGAAGCCAAAGCGCACGGCGAGAAAATCGTTATGACCAATGGCTGCTTTGATATTTTACACGCCGGTCATGTTGCTTATTTACAACAAGCAAAAGCTCTCGGTGATCGATTAATTGTCGCGGTTAACAGTGATGACTCGGTTCGTCAACTCAAAGGTGAAGGGCGTCCCGTTAATCCCTGCGAGCGTAGAGTGTCGGTTTTAGCGGCTCTTGGCTCGGTTGATTGGGTGGTTGAATTTAATGAAGAAACCCCACAAAGATTAATCAGCGAAATGATGCCCGATATTCTAGTTAAAGGTGGTGACTATAAAGTCGAAGAAATAGCCGGTTCAAAAGAAGTTTTAGCCAAGGGTGGCAGAGTCGAAATTCTTCAATTTGTTGATGGCGTTTCTACGACTAAGATTATCGAATCGATTAACAACAATTAGAAAAATGTAGGTCGCCCTTTAGGGTAACTCTATCAATTATTAAACACTTATTGTCACCCTGAAGAGTGACCTACCAGAAATAATAATTAAACAAAAATGAAATTGTATTATACCAAAGCTTCTCCTTTTGCCGCTTGCGTCAGAGCAACCATCGCAGAACTAAATGCAGAAAACCTAGTCGAGCTTTATGAATCTCATCCTTTTAATAATGATGAAGAATTTTTAATCGTCAATCCGCTTGGCAAAGTTCCTTGCCTTCTCGCAGATGGTGAACCCATATTAGACAGCGAAGTCATTTGTGATTATCTAGACGCTAATATTTCTGGTGGACAACTTTTCGAAGCTACTTATGCCGACTGGCGATTAAAAACCTTTTATTCAATTATTAACGGGCTAATGGACTCATGCGTCGCGTTACAAATGGAATCATTGCGGGACAAAGATGGATTAAAGTCAGAATTTTGGTATCAAAGAAATTTATCTGCTATCGATAGAGCATTAATTGAAATCGAAAAACGATTAACGACTCTTCCTGAAACCATCACGATTATTCATATCACCATTATATGTGCCCTAGGCTATTTAGATTTTAGGCATCCTACGATTGATTGGCGAAGTGAACGAAAAGAATTATTAGCGTTTTTTGATCGATGGAAAACTCGGGAGTGTTTTTTGAGTGCGGTTTATTCCTAATTTACCGAATCTAACCCACTGAAAACACAGAATTACTACAGTTTTTTGGGCTATTGCCGATAACCAGTTTTGAAATCAGAATGAATAACTAATATTTCTATTTGCCTATAACTTCTCCAATTTTTATTTGTTGTTTGCCATTTAGTTAGTTATATTCGGAGTAACGATTCATTTGGTCTGTGGACAGATGATCCTTGTTCTCTCATTTAGAGCCAAATAATAATGAATAAATTTAAAAGTAATCTTCTTTTTGTAGCCCTAATCCCATCTTTAATGGTCTTTGCCTACAATAGTTATGCTGCTCCAGACAAAGATCGCAAAGTAAACCAAAATAAACTTTTACCTCTTGAGGAAATTAGAGCTTTTAGTGAGGTTTATTACTATGTTAAATCAACTTATGTTGAAGAAGTAGATGATAAATTACTAATTAACGCCGCAATCAAAGGCATGGTGAGTAGTTTAGATAATCACTCTCGATATTTAGACTCTTCTGCATTTTCTAACTTTTCAGCAGACAATAACGGTGAATATGCCGGGATCGGTTTGAGTTTTAATGACCATGAAAAAGGAATTCAAATTGATATGGTTGTCAAAAATGGTCCTGCGGATCGCCAAAAACTCAAAAAAGGAATGGTTGTATCTAAGATCAATGGAATAAATATCAAACAGATCTCAGCAGAAGACGCCTACAAATTATTACATGGTAAAGTTAATTCTAAAGTGGCATTAACTGTTATCAATCCCGAGAAGCTCAGCCAACAAGAAGGAAAAGAGTATAAACTTGTTCGTGAAATTGTTCAGTTGCCAAGTATTACTAGTAGTTTGCTTCCGTCTAAAACCGGATATCTAGCCATATCTCAATTTACCAAAAAAAGTCCTGTAGAATTTGTCAATGCCATTTCGGAAATGTCCCGAGTTCAGCCAATCGAAAAATTAATTATTGATTTGCGCAATAACCCCGGCGGTGTTCTTGAGTCGGCGATCGAAATTTCTGATCTGTTTATCGATTCAGGAACGCTACTTACTTCATCAGGTCGGATCGATGACGCTAACGAGGTTTTCGAGGCAAGTAGTTTAGCGCCTTATATCGATTTAAATGTTGTTGTCATGATAAATGAAAATTCCGCTTCATCCAGTGAGATATTAGCAGCGGCTCTGCAAGATCATAAAAAGGCGACAATTTTAGGTGATGTTTCTTACGGAAAAGGTTCGATCCAGTCAATTATTTTTCTAAGACGAGAATCGGGATTAAAAATTACTACAGCAAAATACTTTTCTCCTAAAGGAAATAAAATTCAAGATGTCGGCATTAAACCGGACATTAGGTTTAAAACCGCGGGTCTGGAAAATAAAAAAGCTTCTGAATTGTTAAATGATTTAGAATTGCTTCAAGCCTTTGAATTGTTCTCCGATAACAAGGAGTAACACCCAATTAATATTTTGCTCAGGAACTTGAGTTTTCTTATTCTCTGTTTGGTGTATGTAGATATAGTCTCTGCTGACTCTTTATATAAAAGCGCTACCTTAAACAAACCTAAGATATCGATTGTCATTGATGACTTAGGCGACAACTCAATTATCGCAAAACAAATGCTCTCATTGCCCGCTAAAATGACCGCCGCCATTTTGCCTCAAACACCTCATGCTAAATTAATTTCAGAATTTGCAACGCTTAATGGTCACGATGTTATCATGCATCTACCAATGGAAGCTTTCACTAGACCTGATCTGCTCGGTTCTAACGCGCTCTTATCAAGCATGGATAAAGAAACCTTCACTGACGTACTCGATCAAAATATTGCCTCTATACCTAATATTATTGGATTTAATAATCATATGGGAAGTCTTCTCACTGAAGACGAAGAAAAGATGCAATGGCTTATGCAAGAAGCAAAAAGTAAAGCTTTTTTATTTCTCGATTCTAAAACTACTAAAAACTCGGTAGCAGAAAATATCGCCTATGAAACAGGCGTACCAACAATTGGGCGAGATATTTTTCTCGATCATAAAGGCGTTGATATTTCAATTTCAGAGCAATTTAAAAAAGCAAAAAAAATTGCCTTTGAAGAAGGTAAAGTAGTCATCATTTGTCACCCTTATCCAGAAACTCTCGACTTTCTAAAGAAGCAATTAATCAATATAGAATTTGAGTTTGAGTTAGTTGGGTTGGGAGAGTTAATGACTATTAACGAACAAAAACTAGATTTACTTCCCCTATCTAAATGAGTAAAAAAAAGGCTCCCTAGGGAACCTTTTTAAATAGAACAGTAATGATACTACATCATTCCAGGCATTCCACCCATACCGCCCATTCCACCCATACCGCCCATATCAGGAGCAGCACCAGCATCATCAGCAGGCATATCGGCAACCATTGCTTCTGTAGTAATCATCAACCCAGAAACTGAAGCCGCATGCTGTAGTGCGCTACGAGTTACTTTAGTTGGATCAAGAATACCCATTTCAATCATGTCGCCATATTCACTGGTTGCAGCGTTGTAACCATAGTTACCTTCACCATTTGCAACGTTGTTTAATACGACTGAAGCTTCATCACCTGCATTGGCAACGATTTGACGTAATGGCTCGCTAATAGCACGAAGAAGAATATGAATACCAGCGGTTTGATCATCATTATCTCCCTTAATAGTTCCGATTTTTGCTGCCGCTCTAACAAGAGCAACACCACCGCCCGGTACAACACCTTCTTCAACCGCCGCGCGAGTTGCATGAAGTGCATCTTCAACTCTTGCTTTCTTTTCTTTCATTTCAATTTCAGTCGCCGCGCCAACTTTAATCACTGCAACACCGCCAGCTAATTTAGCAACACGCTCTTGAAGTTTTTCTTTATCGTAATCAGAAGAAGTTTCTTCAATTTGACGACGGATCATTTCAACACGTGATTCGATGTTTGCACTTTCTCCAGCACCGTCGATAATAGTCGTATTTTCTTTAGTGATTGAGATTTTCTTAGCTGTACCCAAATCGTCTAAAGTTGCAGTTTCTAAAGACAAACCAACTTCTTCAGAGATAACCGTTGCGCCAGTTAAGATAGCAATATCTTCTAGCATGGCTTTACGACGGTCTCCAAATCCAGGCGCTTTAACTGCGGCAACTTTAACAATTCCGCGAATGTTATTAACAACCAAAGTTGCAAGCGCTTCGCCATCAACGTCTTCAGCAATAATTAATAGAGGCTTACCAGCTTTAGCTACATTTTCTAGTACTGGAAGTAATTCACGAATATTTGAAATCTTTTTATCAACAATCAAGATGAAAGGTGATTCAGATTCAACAGACATGCTGTCTTGGTTATTGATGAAATATGGAGATAAATAACCACGGTCAAACTGCATACCTTCTACAACGTCTAGTTCATTTTCTAAACCAGAACCTTCTTCAACAGTGATTACGCCTTCTTTACCAACTTTACCCATTGCGGTTGCAATGATATCGCCAACATCTTTGTCTGAGTTCGCAGAAATCGTTCCAACTTGAGCGATAGCTTTATCGTCTTCACAAGGAACTGAAACACCTTGCAACTCAGCAACAATCGCTTTAACCGCTTGGTCGATTCCACGTTTAAGATCCATTGGATTCATTCCAGCGGCAACTGATTTTAAACCTTCATTTAAAACAGATTGAGCAAGAACAGTTGCTGTGGTTGTTCCGTCACCGGCAACATCAGAAGTTTGCGATGCAACTTCTTTAACCATTTGCGCGCCCATATTTTCGAATTTGTTTTCTAATTCGATTTCTTTGGCAACCGATACACCATCTTTAGTGACCGTCGGTGCGCCAAAAGAACGATCTAAAATCACATTGCGGCCTTTAGGACCTAAAGTTACTTTTACTGCATTGGCTAGTGTATTTACTCCGTTCACCATTTGTGAGCGAGCGTCATCACTAAATCTTACGTCTTTTGCTGACATGTTTAATTCCTCTTAATAAATTCTTCGTGTTAAATTCTTTTGCTTCTTTTAAATTCTTAAGTTAATAAGTATTTATTCGATGATGCCAACTATGTCGTCTTCACGCATCACAAGCAGCTCTTCACCGTCAACTTTAACTTCATTGCCAGAATACTTACCAAAAAGGATTTTATCGCCAACTTTTACTTCTAATGGGCGAACATCACCATTGTCTAGGTGCTTGCCATTACCTACCGCTAAGATTTCTCCACGGCTCGGTTTTTCCTTTGCGTTATCTGGTATTAAAATACCGCCCGCGCTGACTGTTTCATCTTCCATACGTCTTACTAAAACGCGATCATGTAAGGGACGAATACTCATCTATCTTTTCTCCTGATAATAGTTAATTCCGCCAATTTCTTTGCTTGGGTGGAACTAGTTATTGGTTAAAATTTGAAATAACAGGGGCTATATGGGGATGAATCTTTGGCACTCAACCCCTTAGAGTGCTAAAAATAGAGAATTTTTTCTAATTGTAGAGTTACATTCATCTGTAAGAAACAAAACCGTCGATTTTGGGTATAATGGCGAACATCATAAAAACTAAAAATAATAGGGATTCATAATATGTCCGACGAAAACAACCCATACGACGCTCCAGATTCTGATGTCCAAATTCAGAGCTCAGAAATTAATAATTTAGCATCTCGCTGGAGTCGTCTATTTGCTGCCCTAATCGATGCATTTATAGGAATAATCGTTTCTGTCCCGCTTATAATTTACTACAACGTATTTGAGTTAGCTATGGCAGGCGAAGAGTTAGGAACCGGACTAATGGTATTTATGACCCTGATGGGCATCGTTGCTTTTATGCTAATACATGGCTATTTACTCAAAACCAAAGGACAAACCATCGGTAAACTTGCTCTCGGCATAAAAATAGTGACACTTGATGACCAATTGCCTAATTTCGGCAGCCTTATCGTTAAACGTTATCTTCCTATCTGGGTAATACAACTCGTTCCTGCTATCAATATTCTCGCCTTAGTTGACGTGTTGTTTATTTTCCGTTCCGATAAACGATGTGTTCATGACCTAATTGCTGAAACCAAGGTTGTTCGGATTATCAACTAACTCAGAAATTAAATTCAGAAGAAAACCTTGACCCTAAAGTTAACTTTAGGGTTTATACTCTATTCATCGTTACTATTTGAGCAAGTTAGATGAGTCGGTTTATAAAAATTGGTGAATTATCAAATCAGTCCGGGGTTTCTGTGGAAGCGCTCCGCTACTATGAGAGCGAGGGCTTACTAACTCCTTCCAGTCGCACAGAATCTGGCTATCGTTTGTTTAATCCGGCGACCTACAAAAGCTTCATTTTATCCTACACGCCAAAAAGGTCGGTTTTTCTCTTAAAGGAATAAAACATGATTGATTATCTGCTTAACTTTGTCGCTCTTTTTACTGAGTCTGCACCATGGCTTTTGTTAGGACTGTTAATTGCCGGAGCCATGAAGTGGCTAGTTCCAATTGAGCTATTAGAAAAACACATGGGTGACAATCGTTTTGTTTCAATTTTAAAAGCCGCCTTTATCGGCGCACCTTTACCTCTCTGTTCTTGTGGCGTAATTCCCGCGGCAATCGGTTTGCGACGATCAGGGGCATCCCGCTCGAGCACCGTATCTTTTTTAGTCGCCACACCGGAAACCGGTGTTGACTCAATATCGGTATCTTACGCACTTTTAGGACCATTTTTTGCGATTATAAGACCATTTGCGGCCATTTTTACTGCTGTTTATGCAGGTGTAATGGTCAAATTTTTCACTAATGACCTACAAAATACTCCCAGTAAATCGCCCGAAGAAACCGCACCGACTTGTTGTGCATCAAAACAAACAAAAACTGAAGTTGCTAAATCTTGCTGTGAAAAATCGCCAAATCCCATAAAATCCGAAGAAAAAGATAAGTCTTGTTGCGCATCCAAAAATAAGCTTGCTGAACCTATCAAACAATCCTTTTCTCGCCAAATCATCAATTCGTTAAGCTTTTCAACAGGCAAACTACTTTCAGATATTACTAAGTGGCTATTAATTGGTCTCTTGCTTGCGGCAGCCATAAAAACATGGGTTTCAACTGACTTTTTGGTTCAATGGGGAGATGGTTTTACTGCGATGCTAGTAATGGCAATCATCGGCATTCCCATGTATATCTGCGCCACAGCATCAACACCGCTAGCCGCTGGTTTCTTAGCTGCCGGTCTTTCTCCTGGAGCCATTTTAGTTTTTATGCTTGCGGGCCCGGCAACCAATATTGCAACAATGGGAATGATCCGCCAAGAAATGGGGACGAGTGTACTTGTTGCTTACTTATTTAGTCTGCTAACCGCCAGCATTAGCATAGGCTACTTAGCAAATTGGCTTATTCACCTATTTGCTTTTACCATTCCCACTGTAGCTGCGCATGAGCATGAAATGAATACCTCATTAATCTACACCCTTTCTGCTGTCTTACTTGCTGGATTAATGGTTAGAAACTGGATTAAACGCTAAATCTGTCCTTTTTTATTAAATTCTGTCAATAAAGGTTCGAAAAAACAACTGGTAGAACCATTAGACTTGCTTTTTTGAGATAAAATCTTCGTTTGTGCTGCTAAAATCTTAAAACGTGAAAACCTTCGGGTTGTTAACCATGAAATCACTTTCTTTTTTCGAAAATAGGGCGTAAAGTCAAATTATCGTATTTTTAACGATTTTAGCGACAATAACGGTTCATTTTGGTAATTACTTATTTTAAGCATCAAATAGTTTTAAGCCTATTTGATAGATGTCCAACCGGTAAAATGAAAATAGAATGAAAATAGAATGAAAATTTTGCTTATCAATGGCCCTAATCTCAATTTGCTCGGCACAAGAGAGCCGGAGATTTATGGTTCGTTAAGCTTAAGCGAGATCGAAAGCAAGCTAGTTCAAATGGCTCGGTCTCATTCAGTAGAACTGAATTGCTTTCAGTCAAATGCTGAACATGAAATTATCGATACGATCCAAAAAAGTGCTAAGGAAAACGTCGATTTTATTCTGATAAACCCTGCGGCTTTTACACATACCAGCGTTGCGATTAGAGATGCGCTGGCTAGCGTGCAAATCCCATTTATTGAAATTCACCTTTCTAATCCTCATGCTCGTGAGCCCTTTAGAAAGCACTCTTATTTTTCTGATTTAGCTGTTGGAGTTATCGCCGGTTTTGGCGTCGATAGCTATCAAATGGCACTCGAATCAGCAATTAAACAATACAAAACAGTCTAAACATTAAAAAAGGTAGAAAGATTATGGATATTCGAAAAGTTAAGAAATTAATCGAATTACTCGAAGAATCTGGTGTTGCAGAAATTGAAATAAAAGAAGGCGAAGAATCTGTTCGTATTAGCCGAGGTATGACTCAAGCAGCCGCGCCAATGCAAACCTTTGCACCCGCCGCTCCAGCACCTGTTCACCTAGAAGCTGCAGCCCCAGCCGTTGAGGCTGCCCCAGCGAAAGCTGAAGTCAAAGGTCATCAAGTAAAATCACCCATGGTTGGAACTATGTATCTTGCCCCTTCGCCGGGAGCGAGTAACTTCGTATCGGTTGGCGACAAAATAAATGTTGGCGATACCTTGTGCATTGTTGAAGCTATGAAAATGATGAATCAAATTGACTCTGATGTTTCTGGCACACTTAAAGCGATACTTATCAATGATGGCGAACCCGTTGAGTTCGATGAGCCATTATTTATCATCGAATAGTTCGCCCAACACATTGAGAATAAATAGAACAAGAACGAATTGTTTTTGTTAGACAATACAAATTTTTCTGGAAATCAAAATGCTTGATAAAGTGGTAATAGCAAATCGTGGAGAAATCGCTCTACGTATTTTAAGAGCCTGTCGAGAATTAGGCATCAAAACCGTTGCCGTACATTCAACGGCTGATGAAAATTTAATGCACGTTAAACTTGCAGACGAGTCTGTTTGTATTGGACCTGCCTCACCGTTAGAAAGCTATCTAAATATTCCCGCAATTATCGCAGCCGCAGAAGTGACTGACGCAGTTGCAATTCATCCCGGATACGGATTTTTGGCGGAAAATGCCGATTTTGCCGAACAAGTTGAAAGAAGTGGTTTTACTTTTATTGGCCCACTAGCAGATTCTATTCGTTTAATGGGCGACAAGGTTTCAGCCATTGCAGCAATGAAAAAATCAGGTGTGCCTTGCGTACCAGGTTCAAATGGTCCTCTTAGTGACGACGATGCGGCAAACATCGCTATAGCAAAACGTATTGCCTATCCTGTAATTATCAAAGCTTCCGGTGGCGGCGGTGGCCGCGGAATGCGAGTTGTTCGAAAAGAAGAAGACCTTATCGATTCTATTGCATTAACTAAAGCAGAAGCAAAAGCTGCGTTTGATAACGACATGGTTTACATGGAAAAATTTCTAGAAACACCTCGCCATGTAGAAATCCAAATACTGGCTGATAACCATGGTAACGCTATTTATCTCGGTGAGCGAGATTGCTCAATGCAGCGTCGTCACCAAAAAGTTGTCGAAGAAGCCCCGGCTCCCGGAATGACCGAAGAAAAGCGCCGTTTCATTGGTGAGCGTTGTACCCAAGCCTGTATCGAAATGGGATATCGCGGCGCTGGAACCTTTGAATTTTTATATGAAAAAGGTGAATTTTATTTCATAGAAATGAATACTCGAATTCAAGTGGAGCACCCGGTTTCTGAATTGGTTTCTGGTGTTGATATTATTAAAGAACAATTAAGAATAGCCGAAGGACAGCCCCTCTCGTTTAAGCAGGAAAATATCCAACTTAGAGGTCACTCAATTGAGTGTCGGATCAATGCAGAAGATCCTGAAACCTTTATACCCTCTCCCGGCACAATCACTCGTTATCATGCGCCGGGTGGTCCAGGCGTTCGCTGGGATTCTCATATTTATTCTGGCTATAAAGTCCCGCCCTATTACGATTCAATGATCGGTAAATTAATTACCTACGGCGAAACTCGCGAAGTAGCTGTGGCAAGAATGCAAATGGCATTAGAAGAAGTTGTTATCGACGGAATTAAAACTAATATCGAATTACAGCGTCGAATTATGGCTGATGAAAACTTCCTAAAAGGTGGAACCAATATTCATTATTTGGAACACAAGTTGGAGACTGAGGGCTGATTAAAATCAGTGATTAAATAAAAAAGTCCTATCCTTTTGAAAGGACTTTTTCCGTTGTTAATCTTTCAGATAAAGCATCGAAAATTGAAAGTTGAGGAGCAGTTCCTTTTTCCTACTGACTTAAATATTTTTCAACCAAAGTACAAAAGTCCAATTTTTCCGATTGAGCTAAGAATATAACCTGTCAATTTCACTTGTTTTCACTCCCGACAAGAAGCTTGTCGAACAAATTCTCGTTATGATATAGACTAAAGACATAGCTAAACTTAACCTGAAGCTTTTATGTCCAACCAGTCTTCATCTTGCAATGATAAAACAACCGAAAGCCAACTTCGCCTTGGACTATCTAGCACTCAAAGCGACATACTTTTAAAATCACTCGGCCCTAATCGATTACCGCAAAAACAAAGCATTAGTTTTTTTAAGCGTTTTTTAATTCAGTTTAAAAGTGCCTTAATCTACATTCTGTTAGTCGCCTTAATAATTGATTTGTCAATATGGTTTCTTGATGAGATCGAGGGATGGCCTATTGATGCAATTGCTATTGGGTTAATTCTTATGCTTAATGCGAGCCTAGGAGTTTGGCAAGAGTCTAAAGCCGAGAACGCATTAACAAAATTAAATGCTCTTGCAACTCAAAAAGTCTGGGTAATTCGAGACGGAAAATTAGGTAAGCTTTCTAGAGATTTATTGGTTCCAGGAGACGTCATTAGGATTGAAGCTGGCGAACGAATACCTGCCGATCTTGTATTAATCGACGATATCGAATTAATCGTGGATGAATCAATTTTAACCGGAGAGTCTGAGCCGGTATCAAAAACGACAGGCGAAGATTTTTTTTCTGGCACCTTGTTAGTTCAGGGTAAAGGTTACTTCACCGTCGAGAAAACCGGATCTAAAAGTGCTCTTGGAAAGCTAGCTACGCTTTTATCGGAATTAGAGAATGTTCAAACTCCTTTAGAAAAACGTTTACAGCATTTTGGTAAACAAGTTGGAATCATTGTCGTTATCATTGCATTTTTATTATTGCTACTTGGTGTTTGGTTCGAGGGGCTTGGTAGCTTCAATCGAATGTTTTTATTTGCCGTTGCCTTAGCCGTGGCCGCTATTCCTGAGGGCCTTCCTGCGATCATTTCTCTTACCCTCGCTTTGGGAATAGAACGCATGTCCAAACGAAAAGCAGTGGTTCGTAAGATGGCTGCAGTTGAAGCTCTCGGTTCAGTTTCCGTAATCGCCACTGATAAAACAGGCACCTTAACTGAAAATAAAATGCTAGTAAATAAGCTAATTGTCAGTGATAAAGAATTAGCATACAAAGCAATGGCAATAACTAATGATGCCGAAGCTGATACAGGCGCTGGCGATCCTCTCGAACAAGGTTTATATCAATATCTTTACGCTCAAAACAAAGACCCTTTAGCGATACAAAAACAACACCCAAGAATAAGTAGCCGCCCATTTGATTCAAAAATAAAATACATGCGGGTAACCGTCTCTCAACAGAAAAAAATCGTTAGTTACTTTAAAGGCGCTCCAGAGGTACTATTAAAACGATGTAATTTAGAAACATCTGAACTCGAAAAACAATACCAACTCACAGAAAAATATGCCGCTCAAGGATTACGTCTGCTTGCGCTTGCGTGGTGCGAAGGAGACCAAGAAACAGATTTAAGTTTAATCGGTTTAGTTCTACTATTAGACCCTCCACGAAAAGAGGTTCCACAAGCGATTGATGAAGCTAAACAAGCTGGTATTCGAGTCATAATGTTAACCGGCGATCACCCTTCAACCGCTCTGACTATAGCTCGCCAAATTGGTATAGAAGCTAAACAAGTTATTACAGGTGAGCAGTTCGACAAGATGAGTCAAGACCAAATCGAGCAGCAGATTAAAAATATTAATGTATTTGCAAGGGTAAAGCCCGAACACAAACTTTCAATTATCAAAATACTACAAAAACAAAATCAAGTAGTCGCTGTTACAGGAGATGGAGTCAATGACGCTCCAGCATTAAAAGCCGCGGATGTAGGCATTGCTATGGGTCAACGAGGAAGTGATGTTAGTCGTGAGGTTGCTGACATTATTTTACTTGATGATAATTTTTCAACCATTGTCGCCGCAATTGAAGAAGGAAGGAGTATTTACGAAAACATAAAAAAATACATTCGAATTTTATTTTCTACCAACTTGGCGGAAGTTATTTTAGTTGCTATTGGAACAATCATCGCTATCGGATTAAATCTACGTGACGATTTGGGTAATCTTTTACTTCCTTTACTAGCGGTTCAAATTCTTTGGATTAATTTACTAACTGACTCATTTCCAGCCTTGACAGTTGCATTGGATAAAAACCCTAACTTGATGAACAGGCAGCCTAACGCTACTAATTCTCCTTTACTTGATCGCTCTGCAATAATATTTACCGCTATCGTCGGCGGATTTATCGGAATGACTTCTGTCGGTCTTTTATTCTGGCTGCCTAGCCAAGGACATGATCTAATTCTAGTACAAACAACAGTCTTTACATTTTTAACCGTGAGTCAATTATCAGTCATCATACCGGCTCGAAAAACACTTGAGGTTCCATCAAATAATTATTTTATTTTAATCGCTATTTTAATCTGTTTTGGGTTACAGTTGATGGTATTAAAGATCCCATTGTTTAATTCTTTACTCCATGTTTCAATGCTTAATCAGGAATTGTTTATTGTTATAGGCGTATTGACCATTGCAAGCTGGTTATGTGCAGAAATAACCAGCAAAATACTGCGTAAATCCAATAAAGCGCAGTATTCTTAATATGTGAAAACTAGGAGAACAATTAAATGCATATTCAGTTTTTTGGTGCTACTCAAGAAGTCACAGGATCATGCTACTTAGTAAGCGTTGGCGATGTAAATTTTTTAGTTGAATGCGGCATTATTCAAGGCTCCCATAATCATGAGCGTCACAATTATGATCCTTTTCCATTTGATATCAATACAATCGATGCCGTTATTTTAACTCATGCTCACCTCGATCATTCAGGCAGAATACCATTACTTTTTAAACGCGGATATAGCGGACCGATATTTACTCATAAAGCGACAGCGGATCTTTGTAGTATCCTTTTTCAGGATGCCGGTTACCTTAATGAAAAAAGTGCTCATAGGGAAAATAAAAAGCGTCAACGGAACGGTCAAGATCTTATTGAACCTCTATACAGCAAAAATGAGGCTATCAAAGTTCAACAATATTTTAGAGGTGTAGGTTATCAAAGCGCGCAAGATATTTTACCTGGAGTTAGATTAACTCTACACGATGCCGGTCATATTCTCGGCTCATCTATTGCAGAGTTGCAGTTAACCGAAGGTAATAGGACTCGTACCGTTGTTTTTAGCGGTGACTTAGGCCATAAAAATGCACCTATATTGAACGAGCCTAGCATCATTAAGAAGGCTGATCTCGTTGTAATGGAAAGCACTTATGGCGATAGAAACCATCGTAGCTGGGATGAAACGTGGAAGGAAATGGGAGAGATAATATCAAGCGCACAACATGGAAAAGGAAATATTTTAATACCTGCATTTGCAGTTGGCCGAACCCAAGAATTACTCTACACATTTAAATGTCACTTCGATCAGTGGAGAATAAAAGATTGGGATATTTTCCTCGATAGCCCAATGGCCATCAGAACAACTGAAGTCTATAGTGGCCACGACGGAGTTTACGACACCGATGCCAAAAAAGTTCGCCAACAAACCGGAACACTATTCGATTTACCTAATTTACATTTTTCTCTCTCAACAGAATCGTCAATGAAAATTAATCAAATTAACTCTGGAGCAATTATTATTGCCGGTAGTGGAATGTGTACTGGAGGCAGAATCAAACACCATTTTGAGCACAATATTAGCAAAAAACACGCTCACGTCATGATCGTTGGATTTCAAGCCAGAGGAACCCTTGGACGCTCGCTTGTTGATGGTGCAAAAAAAATTAATCTTTGGGGTAAACCTTTTAATGTAAGAGCCAAAATCCATACAATTGGAGGCTTGTCAGCCCATGCCGGTCAAAATGGCTTACTCAATTGGTACTCAGGATTTAAAAATTCGCCAAAAGTTGTTCTTGTACATGGCGAACCTGATGCGATGAAAGCTTTAGCGTCAAAACTAAAAGAACAAAATAATGCAGAGGTGTTACTCGCAAGTTATAAACAAAAATTGGAAATTTAAACCTCCCGGCTGTCAATGATTGAAGTAATAAAAAAGTGGAAAAACACATCATCAATTTATTCTATGTATCTCGCGGATAATCGATTCCTTCCGCCTCTTTTAGCATTGTAAAGCTCGTCATCAGCAATTTTATACAAATCACTTGAACTACAATTAAAATTCTTTTTGTTAGACAAATTCACACAAACAAGACCTAAAGAAGCAGTTAAAACAGATGAATATTGACTTCCAGCATGTTCTATTTGAAGGCTTTCAATATTTTCTAAAACATTACGTGTTACCCTTTTAGCACTCTCATATTCTTTAGTGTTAAATATTATACCAAATTCTTCCCCACCTAATCTAAAAACTGTATCATCAGAACGTCTAACAAATTTCTTTAACGCCTTTCCTATTTCTAAAAGAACACTGTCACCTTGTTGATGTCCATAATGGTCATTATATTGCTTAAAAAAATCCACATCCAACATCGCAAAGCATAAACAAGTCCCTTGGCGTATTGCTCGCTTTAATTCTACTTCAAAGAAATCATTAAAATATCGACGATTATACAGACCGGTAAGTTCGTCTGTAATAGCAAATTTCTCAATTCTTTTTTTATCCGTTATGTCTTGTCCTATTGACGTATAGCCAATAACATTTTTATGAATATCATACACAGTTGATATTTTAGAATTCACCCAATAAAATGAGTTATCCTTCTTGACTTTTTTTATTTCACCCGACCAAGATCCCTTATCAACCAGAATTTTCAACATTTTTTCTGAAAAGAAATCTCCCATATCTGGATGTTTCAACATACTAAGATTTTTTCCTATAAGCTCTTGTTTAGAATAACCAGAAATCTCACAAAAGGCTTCGCTTACATCAATAATAACGCGACTTAAATCCGTTGTAGAAGTAATCACATATTTATCAATAACATCCATCTTTAACTGTAATTCTTTTTGCAAAAAATAGACTGAAAGGTGCGTCTGGATACGTACGAGTATCTCACGAGTGTCAAATGGCTTTGTTATATAGTCTACAGCCCCAACATCAAACCCTTTAACCTTATCGTGGGCGTCTTCCTTTGCACTTAAAAACATAACAGGGATATCTTGAAAGGCAGGATCTTTTTTGATTATACTACAAACCTCGTATCCACTCATACTAGGCATCATTACGTCTAATAGAACTAAGTCCGGCTTTTGATTTTTAATTGATTTTAGTGCCATCTCTCCATTTGTAGCAGTCCGTACGTTATAATTCGTGCTACCTAAAATAACTTCTAAAAGCTCTAGGTTAAGTTTAGTATCATCTACAACAAGAATATTTGCTCTAATCACATTCCACTCCTATTAAATCTACAATTTCATCAAATTGGTAGTTTTTAGCCAGATTGAAGAAGTAATTATATGCTTCAGTGTGATCATTTTTAATTTTATTTAGCTCGTTATTTAAACCCGGTCTATGACCTATTTTTGCCGATTCTAAAATAGCTTTTAAGGTTTCTTTCGGTAAATCATTTATAATTAAATAATTGCTTTTATTTTCTTTAATGTTGACACTTTTATGCTCAATGATAGAATTAGTTTCTGGTAGAAATTTCTCATCGAATCCCTCGACAATTGTTATAGGAATAGCAACGCTGAATTTTGTTCCTATACCAAATTCACTTTCCACGCTAATAGTTCCATTGAGAAGCTCTAGAATTTTTTTTGTGATTGACAACCCCAAACCGGTTCCACCTTCCACCTTGTCAATATTGTCATTCTGGAAAAACGGCTTAAATATATCTTCCAACATTTCATTTTTAATACCGCAACCTGTATCTTCTACCATAATATTTAACGTCAAATCATTATCAAAATTTGAAGACCATACTGTAAGAGAAACACTACCTTCTTTAGTGAACTTAATCGCATTAGAAAGCAAGTTTAATAGCACTTGCTTTATCTTAGCCTCATCAGTTCTAATAAACGCAGGGATTCCACTTTTTATATTTAGTTTACAAGTTAGTTTTGCAGATTCAGCCTGAAACAACATCATGTCAGAGACACCTCTCAAGGTATCTAAAATATTAAAATCCACGCATTCAATTTTCATTTTTCCTGATTCAATTTTTGATGTATCCAATATGTCATTTATCATCACCAGAAGGTGTTTACCCGAAAAATGGATATTATTGACTTGCGTTAATTGCATGCCTTCTAAAGTATTGTCAGATTTTAAATTCTCCGAAAAGCCTATAATCGCATTTAATGGCGTTTTAAGTTCATGGCTCATATTAGCAATAAAGGCGATTTTGGCGTTATTGGCTGCTTCAGCTTTTTCTTTAGAGGTTAACAATGCATCTTCATTGAGCTTTCTTTGAGTAATATCTAAAATAGTTCCTATTGAACCGACAATATCGCCAGCGTGATTATGATAGTGTTCACACCTTTCTATAACATAGCGAACTTCTCCGCTGGGACGAATTACTCGATGCTCGATTTCATAAGGTTGATTAATTTCAACGGAATTATTATAGGCAAAATTAACATTGTCACGATCGTCAGGGTAAACTCTTTCTAAAAAAGCATCGTAGGTTGCTTCAAACTGCTGTGGCCGTAAACCGAAAATTCGATAGGTTTCATCAGACCATGTTAATCCATTGTTTTCTAAATCAAGATGCCAATGGCCAACATTTCCCAAGGCTTGAGCTCTTTTGAGTACTTGTTCTGCCTTTTCATTAAAAGTTACTTCTTCAACAATTGAGCAGATAAATTCTTTCGAATCTTCACTGATAACAACAAAGCTTTTGATTTCAACATAAATCTTGTGCCCCTTTTTGTGAATATACTCTTTAGTATAAGGGCCATATTTACCGGTAATATTGAGTGCTTCAAATAAAAGTTCGTTTTCTTCAGGAATTAATTCAGGGTAGGGTAAAGTTTGAAATTCGTCAGCAGAATAACCTGTGATATTCAAAAAGGTTTGATTCCATTCTACAAAACTACCATCCATTTGATGTAACACCAATCCATAAGGCACTAAATCGAAAATTTGGCGATGCATTTGAAGGCTTAATGCCATAACAACTCCATTATTCTGAATACGGAAAAACTGATTTTACGAGATATAAGTAAGATAATAGTCTATTAAACTAGCTTTTGCGTATTTTTAGATTCCTATCTAGTAGCGAGTATTTTATTAAATCGGTATTTTTTAACCTGCTAAATTAGAGGTTATCTTAAGTGAAGATTTAGCTATCGTCATTTTTCTGCTCTGACTTACTCATTGACTCATAACTAGGTACTTTAGGATGCTCCGGTAAATTTGATTTAAATACCTTATTATTAAATAACCTTTCTTCTTTCGTCAAATGTTGATAATGCTTCATGGTGCAATTTCTTGGATATGAAACGCCTAAAGCCATTTACGATAAAGTGATGGGGAATTAAACCAATTTAGGATCGCGTTGCACTTGAACTGTGAATGTACCCTAACGGAAATAAGGGAAATAAGGATTAGTGTCTGGCCCCAATTTCCGGGGTAGGTTCAAGCACTTAATAATGGCTTCGAGATAACTATTTGCCCGAACTACACTCTGGATTTGTAGGTACTTCAACATCAGCCCAAACAAGCCGATGATCCGATGATGCGGCGCGGTCTTCCACTAACCTGACCGTTTCCTCCTCGCTTGTTGGCCAGAAAACCCCGCTATTTTTAACCACTAAATTGTTTGAAGGTAGCACATAATCAGCTCTCATACCCCAAGCAGCTGTATGTGTGGCAGCATGTTGACTATTTGGTTTGTTCTCTAATCCGCCCTTACTTTTTGGGGCTGAGTAGTTGTTTATCTTTTCATGATTTAATAATTGAGAAATTGCATTAGGGTGAGCGTCTCCCTCAAGGCTACTGGCGTTTAAATCGCCCAATATGACGAAAGGCTGGGTATCTTTAATACCGCCTCGCTGATTTTTGTCATCATAATGATAGCTTTGATTATTACCCTCAATGTAATCTCGCCAAAAGCGAATTTCATCGTGGTTACGGCGACCGTTTCTATCTTCTGTACCATCAAATACAGGTGGGGTGGGATGACTTGCCAGTAGATGTATGGTTTGACCGCATAAATTCACCGGTACATCCCAAAGTGATTTGGAAGACAGTCGCATAATATTTTGCTCATGTTCAGAATACCAACTGTTGCCATTTTCATCGACAGGCATCATGTGATCAGGCATGTCTTGCCATAAAAATTTCTGAAAGGTGCGGATGTTTTTTTTATCAATAGGGTATTGGGACAGTAACACCATGCCGTATTGCCCGGGATAATGTCCGAACCCATAATGAGTTAGTTTTGTGCCTTTAGCCTGTATCGGAGTTTTTACTCCTGTATTTACCGGTGCTAAATATAGATGTGGATAATCAATAGCCGCTTCTCCCTTTTGTGATACCTGCAAGTACTGAGTGATAAACTGATTAATGCCTTGTTCTGGGTTTTCAATATAATCGAATTCATTCAGTAGGATTATTTCTGGTCGAGTACGTTGAATAATTTCAGCGATATTCCGAATTTGACGGTGTTTTCCATTCGTTAATGCGGATTTTAATGCAGTAATAGGCGTGGTATTAGTTTTGTCTGTTTGATAGTTATTGGCTTCCATACTAACGTTAAAAGTTGCAATTCGAATAGTTGACATAGTTATTGATTCGGTAACTTCGGGTTCATTTACATTTTGGCAAGCACTTAATAATACTAAGCATATTAAGTAACAAAAGTAAGTTAAAAATTTCATACAGGTTTTTAATCCTAATTAGCTCGATATATTTTCTAGATTTGATATTTTTCTAGACTGGACTAATCCTTGCGTTCGGATCGCCATAAACTACCAAGAGATCACGATTTTCGCCGAGTTTTCGAATGGCTGTAGGGTGATTGTCTACATCGCGCTCCATCATTGCAATAGTGGAATTAAATTTAGCGATTGCGGCATCGTAGGCCTGCTGAACAGTTTGCCCCATCAATAAGGCTCGATCGATTTCAGAGTCGCATATAATAAACCACTCATCCATTGTATGCCCTTGAATAATAATCTCTTCACTCGCCTTTATGGAATACTTGTCTTTATAGCCGATAAAAGCTAGTGCACCAGTTTTTACTAAATTTTCTCCGAGTCCAAAGGCATCTTTATCTACGCTCTCATAACCAGTGTTGCAGGCTAAAAAATGAAATATTTTCCGTTCTACTTCAAACGTATCGTAATTATTGGACTTCAATACCGTTTCCAATTTATCGGTACTATCGGGTAGCGTATAACCAAGTAACTCATTTAATTGGCCGTGACCACTTGCACTTACATATTTTATATCTTCGTTTAATAGGTTTTCCCTGACCTTCTGACGGTTTACATCAGATTGACTGAGGATAATGTCATTGCCATTATAAACGCTTAAGTCACAAGCTATATAAAGGTGCTTTTTACGCCATTTAGCTGTTATTGATGTGCCTTGATCAGACACCACGCCTGGATCGATAAAGAGAATTTTTTCAGGTTTCGTTTCAAAATGACACAAGCCTGACACTCGATGTTTGCAGACATCAAACTCATCATTTTCATCGTAGGCTTCTTTAATAATAACCTGGGCACTGGCATAGGTGACTGAAGCAATAGCAACCACACCGTAAATAACACCAGCGGGTATTGCGATTCCTGAGGCTGCAGCTATCGCAGCTCCAGCGGCAAGGATAGCTAAACCTGTAGCGGCAACATGCTCAAATTTGGTGAGTAAACTTCGTCCTGTGTGATTTGTGGTGGGAACCGAATAAATGGGTTTCAATGCGCCAAGCATAGATGTTGCGATATCAACCGATGGTATCGAATGCATTTGAAAAGTAAAAACACTAGTACTTGGGCTGCTTACTTCAACTTTCCAATTGCCACTCACTGGATTCATATCGATGAAACGGGTGAGATTTCCATTGGTTTGTTCAATATACAGAGAGTCTGCATTACTAGAAAAGTTATAAATAGTACCTGAAGGGTTAGTTACAGTAATAGCTACATCATCTGGCACGTCAAAGGTTGCGCCACCCCCAACAACTCCCCCATAAACTCCTTTCGCTCCACTAGTTACTTCGAAAGTTTGAATAGTGTGGATCGTATCAGATTCTTGGTGTTGCTCTCCAACAACCTCCAGAAATGTATAGTGATTTTCGCCCTTTGTCCACACGCAACGGTGGCAAGGTTTGTAACTAGCGCTACCAGTCACTTGCAAGTTATTCTTGTTATCTGATAGATCATCCAAACTTTTATTCATAGGCCAATATCCGAGCATTCCTTGTTTGATATTTGATATCCGATGAAAAGCCGCAAGTTTTATTTCTTCGAGAGTTAATGCTCGGTTCCATAACCCCGCGTTCATTATTGATCCTGTAGTCCAATACGGGTCGCCATATTTCCCCCCAAACTCCAAATTTGCTGTGTTATCAAAATTAATAATGGAGGTAGAGCGAATGTTAGTTGAATCATTTCCATCAAATATTATGGAACCAATATTCTGATATATATCTTTAGCATTATTGCGAACATAAGCAATGTAATGACAACCTCCATCATAGAAAGGTACAGAGAATGAATTGGAAATAGCGGCTTGACCGTTAGGTGCTGGTGTATTTGTAACTTGATAATTTGAAATAAAACCGTCTGATTCACCAAATAATGAAAAGCCTTGAGTGATTGTATAAGCATTTGTTCTGGTGGAAGAATCTGGCGTAAACTTGTTGGCAAAACAGACTTGACCTTTAAGCCTTACCATCATAACTAAGGTGTAGTCGCCTTCACCAAGGTTGTAAGGAGCAATATGCTTCGCAAAAGCCGTGACACCTTCTTGTAACTCTAAAGAATGATTAACCATGTTTGTAGATCCTCCGTTTCTTTATTTTTTCTCTTTCCTACGTCTTTTAATTTCCTATTCCACCTTGGCACAGCCATTAGCTAAAGCGGCTGACTTTTTAGGGATACTATCACGATGGCGCTGTTTTTCTTTTAATTCATAGAACGACATTTTTTCGTATTTTCCTTTCCCACATGCGGTGGAGAAAATAGGGTCGAAGTCGAGATTTTCATAGTCTATAATCAGTATTCAGGATTTAAAAATTCGCCAAAAGTTGTTCTTGTACATGGCGAACCTGATGCAATGAAAGCCTTAGCCTCAAAACTAAAATAACAAAATAACGCAGAGGTGTTACTCGCAAGTTATAAACAGAAGTTAGAGATATGAGTATTTAGATTTAGACTTCTTAGAAAAATTATTCAACTATTTATCTTCGGCTTTTTCACCACCTTGCATCGACTCATAACTAGGTACTTTGGGATGCTCCGGTAAATTTGATTTAAATACTTCATTATTATTAAAAACCTTATTAACCGCTGCGTTGACTTTGTTCGCCTTTTTCCGAACCGTATGAAGCAAAGCAAAACTAACTTTAGGGCTTTCTTGGATCTTAACACCACTTTTAGAAACAACAACAAAACTCGCTGTATGAAGGCCATACTCGATATTCTCTGCAGTGATGGTTAAAGCTTTTTGTTGAGCACCAATCAGTTTACCGTCGATGTAAAACTTTAGTAAGTGTCCTTTACTTAATTCCGGTTCTAGCCTAGCGGTTAGAGTGACCGTGCCACCGTTGTTACGTACAACTCCATCATTTTTTAGATTTAAAAAACCAATTGAGTCGTAATAACCGGCGTTGGGATCTCTTTTTTCTCTACCGATTTCTTCTTCATCAAAAATATCATAATCAACTTTTGGTTTGGTCATTTTTATCGACGGAATATCTTCGATAACCATTTCTTTAGAGCCCGCGGTCGGCTCGTCGGAGTAGGAAACATTACCTTTTCCATCGACAACTCGATATAATTTTTTTTGTTGAATAGGTTCGCTTTTGATTGGTTTCGATTCAACCTGTTTTTCGTCCTCTGCATAAGCAATAAAATGCAAAAAAACAGAACCAAATGCCAAGATTAATAAGATAATGAATTTATTCATTTTGTCACCCTCCTATGAGCATTATTTATACCGTTAGCAACAAGTTAGCAAACTCTTAGCATTTTTCATAGTATTAATGAACTCTTTTGCAATCTGTTCAGCAAATTTTAGACAAAAAAAAGCCGGTTAAAGCAACCGGCTAAACGATTACAGCGACTAACTATAGGCTATAGTACATTTCAAACTCAACAGGATGAGTTGTCATATTAAGATGGGTGATATCTGCTGTTTTCAGTTCAATATAGGAAGTAATAAACTCATCACTAAAAACCCCACCACGAGTTAAAAATTCACGATCTGAATCGAGCGCTATCAATGCTTCTTCTAATGAAGCAGCTACGGTTGGAATTTCTTTTGCTTCTTCAGCGGGTAAATCGTACAAATCTTTATCCATCGCATCACCAGGATGAATCTTGTTTTGAATACCATCAAGTCCCGCCATCATCATTGCTGAAAACGCAAGATACGGATTGCCTGTTGGATCAGGAAATCTAACTTCTATACGACGCCCTTTTTCACTCGGAACATGTGGAATTCTGATCGATGCACTACGATTTTTTGCCGAATAAGCAAGCATTACTGGCGCTTCAAATCCCGGCACTAAACGCTTATAGGAATTAGTTGAAGCATTTGCAAATGCGTTGATTGCTTTTGCATGTTTGATGATCCCACCAATATAAAAAAGCGCTTCTTCTGATAAGCCACCATATTTATTACCAGCAAATAAATTAACACCATCTTTCGCTAGAGACTGATGAACGTGCATTCCGCTACCGTTATCACCAACAACTGGCTTAGGCATAAAAGTAGCCGTTTTTCCGTAAGCATGAGCAACATTATGAACCACATACTTTAAGATTTGAGTTTCATCTGCCTTAGCTACCAAGGTATTAAATTTAGTTGCAATTTCGTTTTGGTTAGCCGTTGCCACTTCATGATGATGCGCTTCAGTTAACACGCCCATTTCTTCAAGAACCAAACACATTTGTGAACGAATATCTTGAGATGAATCTACTGGAGGAACAGGAAAATATCCGCCTTTAACAGTCGGACGATGTCCCATATTACCATCATCATAACGACGGTCTGAATTCCATGCAGCTTCGGTGGAATCAATTTTATACGAAGCCCCCTTCATATCAATCTTATAACGAACATCATCAAATAGAAAAAATTCTGGCTCTGGCCCAAAATAAGCGGTATCGGCAATACCTGTCGATTTTAAATAAGCTTCAGCGCGACGAGCAACAGAACGTGGATCGCGATCATAACCTTGCATGGTCGCTGGCTCTAAAATATCACAACGTAGGTTTAGTGTTGAATCTTCACAAAAGGGATCCATTACTGCGGTTGATAAATCAGGCATTAATACCATGTCAGATTCATTGATACCTTTCCAACCAGAGATAGAAGAACCATCGAACATTTTCCCTTCTTCTAGGAAATCTTCATCAATACAATGGTGTGGCAAGCTAACATGCTGCTCTTTTCCCTTAATATCGGTGAAACGTAGATCAACAAAACTTACTTCGTTTTCTTCCATCATGGAAAGTACACTTTTTTCTGACATGGTTTATTCCTCTAGCGGTCAAATATTAAATTAACGATGCCTTGTTAAGGGCAAATTTTTAGTTAGTGCGAACAGTGCAATCTCAATGCCAACTTAATCCATTCAAAAAGCACCCTAAACTAGGGATATATGATCATTTTTCAGCGACTTTCGCGCACCAAAATGAACCGCCAGCAACCAGCGGCGCACCAATTTAGAGCGTTACATATTAACTTGTTTCCTACACCTACTAACCTGATCAAAACAAATATTTTTCAGCTGAACATTTATTCCTAGTCGCTAAACCCAATTAATTGTGATTTTTGCCAACCCTATCTCAACTTAAGATAAGAGCCGCGTCTATAAATTTACAAATCTTAAAATTACGCCTAATTTTATAGATACCAATAAAAATAAGTCTCTTTCCTTCTTACGAAGCATTGCGTTCTGTCTAATAGGTAAAAAAAACAGTGAGTGTCGCATCTAACCGACAGTTTAGAAGTCATGTCATCCAATGGTTTTTGTTGGTTGCTGGACTAGTTCTCACCATTACTGGGTACAGTCTTTATCGAAGTGCCGAAGTTCATTTGATTGATAAGTTTAAACTTAAGCACCTATTACTGGCTACTAACACAGCCGCTTTTATCGATGGTGATAGCCACCGTCTCTTTCTAAAAAAATCAGCAGGTTCAAACAAAACTTACAAGCATTACCAAAAAGCAATCGATAGAACCCTAGCTAGTGGCAATGCTTCTAAGAATATTTATACACTTTTAGTCAACATTAAAAATGAAAAATTATTTTATGGGATCGTCTCACAATCACCTAACGCACTAGATAAAGGGCAAAAGGTTGGTGGAAGTCAGTTTATAGGTAGTGACAATTTTAAAAACTTGGTACTCGAATTTTATGAAAAAGGCTCTAAAAATGATTCTTTTCTTATTAGCGATCTTGCGAATAATAAAAAACTTCTATCCCTAGCGCTAATTCAAGATAGTCACAATAAACCTGCTGGAGTCGTTGTTGTTGAGGTATCAAACAAAGAAATCGTTTCTTTAAAGGAAAAACTTCTCGAGTCAATGTTAGTAACAATTAGTTTACTATTTATCACTTTACTCATTGCATCAATCTTTTTTGCTCGAAAAATAACCGGCCCTTTCGAGCAGCTTACCGATGCCATCGAGCGATTGATTAAAAATGATTTCAACTTTAATCTTTCACTATCTGGCTTTGGTGGATTTACTTATCTTGCCAAACAATTCAATTTGATGCTTTTAAAATTACAAGTCAGCCGGAACGAATTGGTGGGTACAAACAAAGCTTATAGTCGATTTGTTCCACATAATGTCTTAAAGCTGATCAGTCCTAACGGAATAAAAAACATCTCTTTAGGTGATTGTATCGAAAAAGAAATGACCATTTTATTTTGCGATATCAGAGGTTTTACTCGGCTTTCAGAATCAATGTCTCCCAATGATAGTTTCAAATTTATAAATCAGTATTTAAAACTGATGGTACCGGTTATCAATCAGCACGGAGGAACGATTGATAAATACATGGGTGACGGCATTATGGCACTATTTCCTAACTCTGCCGACGATGCACTCAATGCCGCCGTAGGAATGCTGCAATCACTTGATAAATATAATAAAAAATTAATAGAAAAGAACCTTCCTGCGGTTGAAATTGGTTTAGGATTGCATACTGGTGAAATGATGCTTGGAACGGTTGGAACCAATTCTAGAATGGATGTAACTGTTGTTTCCGATACGGTTAATGCAGCCGCTCGAATCGAGGCGTTGACCAAAACCTTTAACTGCCCTATTCTTGTTTCAGAAGAAACTAGGCTCAGACTCAAAGATTTTGACAAACAAAACCTACGCTTTATCGCCACTTGTTTTGTCCAAGGAAAGTCGAGACCTATGACCATTTACGAAGTATTCTCTCAAGATACGATTAGTCTAAGAAAAGAAAAACTAGCCAACCAAAACTTAATGATTGACGCGTGGGACAGCTACAAAAATGGCAATTCTGAAAAAGCGATTTCTCTCTATCAAAAAGCCATGGAACGCTGCCCCGAAGATAAAGCACAACTCGCGCTATTAGAAGTCGTACAAAAAGGAAGACTATAAAAGTAATTACGAGTATATTGTCGAAAGCTTAATATTATAAGAAAACTAATACTTGCTGGAGCCTTATAGCGATGATCTGGAAAAAACCTTTTGATTTAGACAAACTTAATGCGAGCCGAACCAACACCATGGTCGAGAGTTTGGGTATTTTAATGACCGAATTTGGAGATGATTACCTGATGGCCAGTATGCCAATTGATCATCGAACTCATCAACCAATGGGAATCATGCATGGTGGTGCATCGGTGGCGCTAGCGGAAACCGTCGGCAGTGTCGCCGCCAATATGGCCGTCGATTCCGATCACTATTGTGTGGGGCTCGATATTAATGCCAATCATCTGAGAGCGGTTAGAAGTGGATTGGTTTATGCCACCACGCGTCCTTTTCATCTAGGAAAAAGTACCCATGTTTGGGATATTCAAATTGTCAATGAAGACAGCAAACCGGTCTGTGTTTCACGTTTGACGATGGCGGTTTTAAAGAAAAAATAGATTATTCTTTTAACTTCCAAGCCAAAGTTTCGCCAGCATAAAAAGGTATTATTTTTTTACCGCTAGATAATATGATCTCTCTAGGAACTTGCCATGGTTTCTTGACCAAGGTAATAGTGCTCTGATTACGAGGTAAGCCATAAAAATCTGCTCCGTGGTGGCTAGCAAAACCTTCTAGTTTATCAAGTGCGCCCATCTCTTCAAATACTTGAGTGTAAAGTTCAAGTGCCGACCAAGCGCTATAACAACCTGCGCAACCACAAGCATTTTCTTTTTTATCTTTTTGATGAGGAGCCGAATCACTTCCTAAAAAGAATTTATTAGAACCTGTAGTAATGATGTTTCTTAAAGCTTGCTGATGAGTATTTCTTTTAAGAACGGGCAAACAGTAATTATGGGGCTTAACGCCACCAACCAACAGATCATTTCGATTCATCAAAAGGTGTTGAGGAGTAATGGTTGCTGCAAGATTATCATTAGCTTGAACCACAAAATCAACCGCATCTTCTGTTGTTATGTGTTCCAAAACAATTTTGAGTTCGGGAAAACTTTGTACAATTTTGCTGAGCACTCGATCGATAAATACTTTTTCTCGATCAAATATATCAATATCTGAATCAGTCACTTCTCCATGAATTAGCAGTAATAAACCTTCGTCAGACATGGTTTGCAGTACGGGATAAAGCGATTCGATTTGACTAACCGCAGCATCCGAGTTAGTAGTTGCTCCGGCAGGATAATATTTAATTGCTGGAATACCTGCCGCTTTTGCATCAATAACCGTTTGAGAGCTAGTCAAATTGGTCAAATATAACGTCATTAATGGGTCGAAATTACGATTGTTGGGAACCGCATTTAAAATTCTGTTTTTATACTCAAAAGCCATTTTAGCATCAGTAACAGGAGGAACTAAATTAGGCATGACAATCGCGCGCCTGAAACAACGCGCAGTTGCGGCAACGGTTTCGGCTAGCATGTCGCCATCGCGAAAATGCAAATGCCAATCATCAGGAGCTAGGATAGTTAATTCTTGCATATGCTAAATACCTCGAGTTGTTAGGCGTACAAGTCTAGCATTTTACTGCTAAGGAATAACCAATAATTGAAATTAATTATTTTGATCAAATTTGTACGAAAAAATGAAGAGCCTAAGCTTTTACATTACAAAAACCTTATATATATCGTGTTTTTAATCAAACGATCTACTATACTAGGCCTACCTAAGCCATTGTTTTAATGAGCACAAAAAATAATCGACAGTGAGTTATTAGTGGATAGTGCCATAACCAAAAAGGTTGTACAGTCTCTCGCACAAGTGACGCGATATGCTGATCGTGAGCTACTAAATATTGGCTTGACCAAGGCGCTTAAAGAACTACTCGATATAAACGCTATTTATTTATATTCTGTATTTAATAGTGACCAACAAATCGATTGTTTTCTCAACTTTCAGATTTTAGAAAATAGTGAACAATTGTTAGATTCTACCCTGACAGTTAACCAAATTGACCATTCTACGATTCCTTGCTTTGATGATTGCCTTGATGAAAAGAGGATTATTAGCTTCGATCACAATAATGGACAATCAACAATTTTATATCCAATTACTAACAAATTTGACAAAGTAGATACCTTATTCAGAATTGAACTTACAACTGAGCAAGTGAGCAAGACCAAGCGTTTCATTACTGATTATTTTCAAATTTACAAAAACTATCTAAATTTATTAATCGATTCAGAACTTGATACGCTCACGGGATTACTTAACCGACGTACCTTTGACCGGGACTTAAAAAAAATACTGGTTGAAAAAAACAATCAAACAATCGAAGAAGCGTGTCGTCGTAGCGCTCAACCGGAAAACATCCACTGGTTAGCCATTGCGGATATTGATTTTTTCAAACGAATTAATGATAACTACGGACATGTTTATGGTGATGAAGTCTTATTATTACTGGCTAATATAATGCGTCAATCTTTCCGTGGTCTCGATATATTATTTCGTTTTGGTGGGGAAGAATTTGTCATCATTTTACGTTCAACTAGTTTGCAAGGTGCGCAAAATGCGCTAGAGCGTTTCCGTCTAGCGGTAGAAGCCTTTGACTTTCCGCAGGTAGGCTCAATTACTGTAAGTATCGGCTTTGTTGAAATCACCCAACACTCTATTCCTACGGAAATATTAGGTAGTGCCGATGAAGCCCTTTATTACTCCAAAGACAATGGCAGAAACCAACTCTGTCAATATGAAAAATTAGTTTCTGAAGGTCATCTCGCCAAACATGATGCTTCCGCAGACGATATTGAGCTGTTTTAATAAAATTTCTTTACCTTAGCTAATGAGCTTGTTCCCAATTATCACCCACACCTATATCAACTACCAACGGAATACTTAACTCCACCGCATTAGCCATAAGATCATTTATTTGTTTTTGATATTCCTCAACTTTGTCTTCTGCAACTTCAAACACCAATTCATCATGTACTTGCATTACCATATGGCAATCCGGTTTTTCGTTTTTAATCCATTGATGGATTTCTATCATTGCGATCTTAATAATATCAGCGGCACTTCCTTGCATCGGAGCATTAATCGCCGTGCGCTCCGCTGCTTGTCGTCTCATACCATTACTTGCATTAATTTCTGGCAAATAAAGACGACGACCAAATAATGTTTCTACATAACCCAATTCTTTCGCTTTTTCCTTGGTTGATTCCATATAAGTTCCAACGTGCGGATAACGCGAAAAATAAGTATCAATATAATGAGCTGCATCGTCATTGGAAATATTGAGTTGCTTGGCTAATCCAAATCTCGACATGCCATAAATTAAACCAAAATTAACTGCTTTTGCATGGCGTCTTTGTTCCGCAGTGACATACTCTAAACTAGTATCAAATACTTCCGCAGCAGTCGCGCTATGAACATCAAGCCCATCAGTAAAAGCCTGCAATAATCCTGTATCTTGTGACAGGTGAGCCATAATTCGTAGTTCGATTTGTGAATAATCCGCCGCTAGTATTTTGTAGCCTTTAGGCGCAATAAAAGCTTCTCTAATGCTACGCCCCTCAGCGGTTTTGATCGGAATGTTTTGCAGGTTAGGATCGCTCGAACTTAAGCGACCAGTGGCCGCGACAGCTTGATGGTAAGAAGTATGAACTCGACCCGTTCGAGGCTGAATTGCTTGAGGTAGTTTATCAGTATAGGTTGATTTTAGTTTACTTAAACCTCGGTACTCCATGATCACTTTAGGCAATGGATAATCGAGCGCTAGTTGGACTAATACTTCCTCTGCCGTTGACGGTTGTTTTTTTGGCGTTTTCTTTAAAACAGGCAGTCCCATTTTTTCAAATAAGATTTCCTGTAATTGTTTCGGCGACGCCAAATTAAACGGCTGTCCAGCTAATTCATAAGCTTTTTTTTCTAACTCGATAATTCGTAAACCAAAGTCATGGCTTTTCTTTTGTAAAAACTCCGCATCAATCAACACGCCTAGAAATTCCATCGACGATAAAACTGCAACTAGGGGCATTTCTATTTCTTGGAAAATCGCTTTGGGACCTTCTTGTTTTTCAAGCTCAGTCCAAATGGCTTGATGAAGTTGCAAGGTCACATCAGCATCTTCAGCGGCATAAACCGCCGCAATTTCTAAATCAATTTGATCAAAAGTGAGTTGTTTTTTTCCTTTACCCGCAATCGCTTCAAAACTAATACATTCATGTCCCAAATATTTGGTTGATAGACTATTCATATCGTGTCGGCTGGCTACACTGTTAGAAACATAGGATTCAAGCATAGTGTCAAACTCTACGCCTTGTAGTTCGATTCCAGCAGCTTTAAAAATGCTTTGGTCATATTTTATATTTTGGCCGATCTTACCTATTTTGGGATTTTCTAAAATACTTTTTAATTGTTCAAGAGTCCATTCTTTTTCGAGTTGCTCAGGTGCGCCTGGATAACAATGAGTAAGTGGTAAATAAGCCGCGATCCCCGGCTCAGTCGCAAAAGAAATTCCAACCAGATCTGCTGAAATAATACTGAGGGATGTGGTTTCTGTATCAAGCGCAAATCGCTCACAATTTGATAACCTTTCAATCCATTTACTCAACTGACTTTTGCTTAAAATAGTTTCATATTGGCTTTGATCAATCGAAGACTCTTGGGTTGGTTGTGATTCGTCAGTTGCCGCATCATTTGATGTTTGTTTTTTTGAATTTTCTTTTGCACTCGGCAATGTCGACTTACCTGCCTTTAGATCTTTTAGCCAAGTTCTAAATTCAAATTCTTCATAATAAACTTCCAGTAATTCCTTATCTGCGGGCTGCATGTGAAGATCATCCAGTTGAAAAGGCAATTCAACATCAAGTCGAATCGTAGCTAATTGATAAGAAAGTCTGGCATCTTCTCGATGAGCGATCATTTTATCAGCCAATTTTTTTGCTCCTCTAATTGGCAACTCAGCAATTTTATCTAAATTTTGATAGATTTCATCAACACTACCGATACCTTGTATCAAACCTAGAGCCGTTTTCTCACCAACCCCAGCGACGCCCGGAATATTATCAACCTTGTCACCCATCAAACCTAAAAAGTCGACAATCAATTCTGGCGGCAAACCAAATTTCTCTTTAACTCCTTCAACATCCAAAAACTGTCCGGTCATGGTATTAATTAAGCTCACATGCTGATTAACCAACTGAGCCATATCTTTATCGCCGGTCGAAATGACGGTCTCAAGCCCTTGCTCAGTTGCCATGTGAGATAAGGTTCCAATCACATCATCGGCTTCAACATCTTCAATCGCGTAAATAGGAAAACCCAATGCTCGAATGATGTTATGCACAGGCGCAATTTGAGAGCGCAGATCATCAGGCATCGGAGGACGATGAGCCTTATACTCCGGATAAATATCGTTCCGGAAGGTTTTACCCTTAGCATCAAAAATAACTGCAATTCGGTTAGTATCATATTGCTTGCAAAGGCTTCTCAGCATATTAATAACGCCATAAATCGCGCCGGTTGGCTGCCCTGCAGAATTACTAAAACCCGTTTGCGACATAGAATGGTAGGCTCTAAATAGATAAGATGAGCCATCAACCAAAATCAACGGCTGAGATTGTTTATCAGTCATAATGTTTTCCGAGAAATCGTTTATTTAGATGTTTTTTATTGACCCGAAAAGGCTGAGTCGTTATGGTAGCTATCGTTTTTTAAAAGTATGCTCATTATATTCTTTGCCTAGTTTAACCCAGATTGGTCGAATGAATCTAAAAATTTATTAGATTGAATTTTATTCAGGATTTTTATAGTTAAGATAGCGCGATAAGTTAAAAAAAAAATTAGGAAAGCGGCTTAACATATTAAAAATAAAGAGAAAATTACTTTATTTTAATCCTGTGGATAAAAAAGTGAATAAAATTGTTGCGTGACCACATGGATTGATTAAATAACAATCAGACAAGCGAATCAAATCCAAATCAAATACAACAAAAACAATAGGTTACACTTAAACAACAATACAATACAATTTTTTGGATAAGCTGTGCATAAGTAAAAAGCCTATGTGAATAACCTCCAGTTTGACACCCTAAAATCATCTGTACAGCAATAAAATCAAGGCATAACATTATTTATGAAGGCACTCGATAATTTTTCTCTATTTGTTGGAAAGTCTATTGCTTGGCTTACGCTTTTTATGGTTCTTTTTAGCGTGATCAACGTTTTAGCGAGTTGGTTATTTAATACTAGCTGGATATGGCTACGCGAATCCGTTACCTGGATGCACGGAGCTAACTTTTTACTAGCAGCAGCCTACACTTTGAATCACCAAGGTCATGTCAGAGTAGACATTTTTTATTCGAAAATGAGTCGGCAAAAGCAGGCTTTGGTTGATTTTGTTGGAACGCTTTTACTACTATTACCCACTAGTCTGTTTATTGCGTGGGCGAGTTGGCCAGCATTTTTATTAAGTTGGCGAGTCGGCGAAGTCTCATCGGAAGCTGGTGGTTTACCAGCGATTTATATTTTAAAGAGCTTCTTATTACTAATGCCAATATTGCTGATTCTTGAAGCAATCAATCAATTAATCAAATCGGTTATGCAAATGACACTTAAACAAACGGAGGCGAACTAATGGAATGGTTAGCTCTGTTAATGTTTATATGTGTTTGTTTGGTATTGCTCTCTGGATATCCTGTCGCACTTTCACTCGCTGGCACTGGGATTCTATTTGCTCTCTTAGGTGTTCAGATGGAGCTAATCCATCCCGCCATATTAAAAAATGCCGGCTCTCGTTTATTCGGCATTATCCAGAACCCTACCCTCATCGCTGTTCCATTGTTTGTATTTATGGGGGGAATGTTGGAGAAAGCAAAAATTGCCGACAAGCTTCTATCGGGTATCAGTCAACTACTCGGTGACAGGCCCGCAGGACTTGCTATATCAGTCGTTATAGTTGGAGCTTTACTTGCTGCAAGTACTGGAATTGTTGGCGCAACGGTGGTGACAATGGGATTAATCTCGCTGCCTGTGATGTTGAAAAAAGGCTACTCGGCAAAACTCTCGACAGGTGTTATTTGCGCCTCAGGAACTTTAGGCCAAATTATTCCACCTTCAATCGTGTTGGTACTACTTGGTGATGTAATCGCCAGTGCCAATAGAGATCTAGGAACAAACAATTCACCTATGTCAGTCGGCGATTTATTTGCCGGAGCTTTGATTCCCGGAATGTTGTTAGTATTAATGTATATTGCTTACCTAGTGATTTTTTCTAAAATAAAACCAAGTGCATTTGGCAAGCAACCGATTAATAAGCAGGCGAGTGATCATTTAATCGAAAAAAACGATCAGTGTTTATCCGAAAAAGACAATCAGGATCTGACTGAACAAAATGAAAATGCTCCTTTGTCCATCAGTGTCATCATCGCACCACTATTACTCATTTTATTGGTTCTTGGCTCCATTTTAGGTGGTGTTGCCACGCCAACTGAGGCGGCGGCTTTGGGAGCTTTTGGTTCAATGGTTCTCGCTATTGTGTATAAAGAGTTCAGTATTTCGCGGCTAAAAGAAGTCATGCTATCAACAACAAGAACCTCAAGCATGGTCTTTATGATTTTAATTGGTGCTTCCATTTTTTCACTCGTATTTAGAGCCTTTAACGGCGATCACGCTATTGAAAATATGTTAACGAACCTTCCCGGCGGCTTACCAACTGCGATGTTGATCGTTATGTTAACCATGTTTGTTTTGGGGTTTATTCTTGATTTTATCGAAATAGTCTTTGTTATTGTACCGCTAACCGCACCGGCTCTATTAGCATTAGGAGCTGATCCGGTATGGCTTGGTGTTATGATCGCAGTTAATCTGCAAACCTCTTTCCTCACTCCGCCCTTTGGATTCGCTTTATTCTATTTAAGAGGTGTTGCTCCCAAAACCGTCGCTACAAAACAAATATACCGCGGCGTTATCCCCTTTATTGCTGTTCAAGTTTTACTCTTAATCTTAATGTCTTATTGGCCAGAAATAACCACTTGGCTGCCCGAAAAAATTTATGGATAGCTGATGATTTATCGTCTTGTTAGAAGTATTTTTTCCACCAACATTATAAATTTCTAATGTTAAGTACTAAATTATCTGGAAAGGTGAGAAATCGCTGCTATATTTATAATACCTGTAGAAATAGTTTTGCCTTAAAAGACTGACTCATTAAGACGTTAAGCGGGATATTTTGGGATAAAACTTAAAACATAAGGCTTTTAGTCAATGGAAGACCAAACAAATATAAAACCTCATTTTTATCTCGCTGCAATCTTTCTAATTGTCGCAGCAGTCGTGTTAACACATTTTGGCTTTAATTGGTTTGGATTAGCGCTTTTGTTGTTAACAATTGTTCCAATTCATCTTCAACATAATCAATCAAAAAACCTACAAGACGAATTAATTTTTGCCAAACAAAAACCCGCTCAAGAAGATGAAAACTACCATATCGCTGATGATGCTCTAACCTCGGCATTACAAGAAATTTTACCTGTTTGGAAAAATCAGATTGAATCAGCAGTCAACCAGTCAACAACGGCAATTAATGATTTATCAAGTCAGTTTATGTCGATTACTGATAATATTTCGGTAGCAATTGATATAACCAGCTCTGGGCCATCTGATGGCGAACGGTTTTCAGCTACTAATAGCGTTCAGCAATCATCGGACAAAATCAAAGATGATCTCGAAAACTTAAAAGACACTCTGATTAGTATTTCGCACATAGAAAACTCGTCACTAGAAAATATAAAAAGTTTATCGACTTTTATGGATCAGTTAACAAAAATGGCTGGTGAAGTTGAAGCACTCGCTGAACAAACAAACCTATTAGCACTAAATGCTGCGATTGAAGCAGCGCGTGCCGGCGATCAAGGACGAGGATTTGCAGTTGTCGCCGATGAAGTTAGAAGTTTAGCGAACCAATCTAAAGGAACTGGTGAAAACATCAGAAAAAAAATAGACACGATTGGGGAAACGGTCGAACATATCTTAAACCGAGCTATCAAATCGGCTGAATCTGAAGAAGCCATGGCAAATCAGGCAGAAGAGATCATTCATGAAGTCATTGTGCAACATAAGTTAACCACCTACACACTAGCAGAATCCGATAAGTTGCTAGTGAATATGAGTCAACAAATTCAACAAGAAGTTGCTAATGTGATTGTTGAACTTCAATTCCAAGACCGGGTGAGCCAGAAACTTCGCCACATTGAGGAAAATATTGACGAAGCTAAAGCAGTTATAGCCAATAGCCAAACCTTAGATGCCAAAGGTCGGATAGAAGAATTTTCTCAACTTCCAACAAAACTGCAATCAAGTTACACCATGGAAGAAGAGCGTGATGCTCATAAAAAAGCCGCTGGCGATAATAGTACTGCTACAAACAAGAGTAACCAAGCCTCTGAAGTCGATCTTTTTTAGTATTAGATTATTAATCTATAAACTTTGACTTATCTTTCGCCATTCAAAGGACTTACCTTTGAAATCCATATACGACTGATAAATTCGTTTTGAAAGCTCATCATGATTTCCTTGCTCGGCGACTAACTCTTCAGATATTTCTTCAAATCGGTTAAGCACATCGTCCGGTAATCGTTTAACCGATACATTATGTTTCTCAACAAGTGTTTTAAGTGCTTCGCTATTTTTATGAGAAAATTCTGCAAGCATATCTTCGTTAGCGATTAAACAAGCCGCTTTAACAATCTTCTGAAGTTCAGCAGGCAATTTTTCCATCGCTTCTTTGTTGATAATCGCTTCCAAATTAGCACAAGGTTCTTGCCACCCCGGATAATAATAATATTTAGCCGCCTTATAAAAACCTAATGCTAAATCGTTGTACGGACCAACAAACTCAGCCGCATCAATCCGTCCCATTTCAAGTGCTGAAAAGATTTCACCACCAGCAATTAGTTCTGGCGTTCCGCCTGCTCTTTTTAAAACCTCTCCACCAAGCCCCGGAATTCGCATTTTTAGCCCTTGAATATCCTCAATACTATTAATTTCTTTGTTAAACCAACCAGCCATTTGAATATCGGTATTACCACCGGGCATTGGGATTAAATTGTATGGTGCATACAATTCTTGCCATAGTTCAAGACCACCAGCTTTAAGCAGCCAACTATTCATCTCTTGTGCATTTAACCCAAAAGGAACGGAAGTAAAAAATGATGCTGCAGGCAATTTGCCTTTCCAATAATAAGAAGCGCCATGTCCCATCTCAACGCTGCCAGATGAAACCGCATCAAAAACTTGAAGCGCAGGAACAAGTTCGCCTGCTCCATAAACTTTAACTTTCATCCGACCATTACTCAGCTTATTAATTTGCTCAGCAAGATATTCAGCACCCGTGCCTAAACCTTGAAACCCAGGCGGCCAAGTAGTCACCATTGTCCAGTTAATCGTTTTCGTCGATGTTGTTCCTTGAACAGAATCCCCGGTTGAACAATCTTTCGCTTCGCCACAGGCCGTTAAAAGTGTTGCTGCGCCCGCAGCAGCTACAAAGTCGCGTCTTTTCATATTGATTCCGTTTATTATTTTGTTAGATGCTTTCCACCATCCCAACCACCTTGACTTAAAACACGCTCACCCATTGCTTTTGGCGAATCTTCTAAATCAGTTGCCATAGAATCGTTCCAGCGATTTAAAAAACCATATAAACAGACCGCACCCAAAATTTCAACTATTTGATTCTCACTCCAGTGTTCTCTCATTCGATCCATCAGTTCGCTAGTGACACCATTTGGTACTGAGCCAGCCGCTAACGCGTAATCTAGCGCAACTCTTTCGGCATCAGTATATAAATCACTGGTTTGATATTCCCAGATTGCATCGAGCTTTTCTTGAGAGACATTATGAATTTTTGCAGCAACTAAAGAGTGAGCTTCGCAATACTGGCAACCAACCGCACGGCTCGCAAAATGGGCGATTAATCGCATTAAACCCAAATCCACTTCACCATGTTTAGACATAACCGCTTTAGTTAAAACACCAAAAGCTTTTACCATTTCAGGCTTTCGTTGCATGGTTAATAAACTGTTAGGAATAAATCCAAGGATCTGTTCGAAAATTACAAAATCTTCAGCAAGTTCTGGCGTAACGGATTTGTCGAGTGGTTGCATGTGAGCCATAAAAAGTTCCTTTGAGATTGAAAAAAATGAATTATTGTTGCAAATGCAATAATAATTATTTGCCGTTCGATTAGCAAGTTTTGCCTTATACCTCAAACCCTCTCAAGCAGAGAAAGGGCATTATAAAATATAATGCCACAAAAGCCCCCTCTCCCCACCCCTCTCCCGGAGGAAGAGGGAATAAAGTCCCCTCCCCTTGGAAGGGGAGGGCTAGGGAGAGGTCGGAAATATGTGATTTAACGATAAATTAAACTTGCACAATCAGGTGGTGACATCTTTTTATAACCCTCTTGTCCTATCCTCTCAAAAAGCATTATAGAAATAATCCGTAACTTCGACTTGATTTAACTAAATTTGAACCAATAATCTTGATATTAGAATCTATTAATCAACCGTTTATTTAATAAAGCATTAATGAGAAAAATTGCTTTGAGTAAAAAATATGAGTAATAAAATTCGTTTAGTTTGCGCCGATTGTCAAACCATTAATCAGTTTCCCCAAGAAAGATTGGCTGAAGATCCAAAGTGCGCCAAGTGCCAGCAACTGCTTATCAAGCTCGCGCCGATTGAAGTAAGTTCAAATCAGTTAACTCGTCATATCCAACAATCAGGCTTACCTGTTTTAGTCGATTTTTGGGCGCCATGGTGTGGACCTTGTCAGGCATTTGCACCGACCTTTACCCAATATGCCGAGCAAAAAAAACATCAATTGAGGTTACTTAAAGTTAACACTGAAGTTGAGCAACAAGCAGGGGCTCAGTTTAATATTCGGTCTATTCCGACCTTGGCAATGTTTAATCAAGGAAAGGAAGTAGCTAGGATATCGGGGGCGATGAATTTGCCGCAGCTTGATCAGTGGGTTGGGGAGAATTTGAAATAGTTTGAAAGTTACTCTAAAGGGCGATCTGAAGAAATTCGATTTTACTTTATTTTTTCTGTATTCAATCTTTTAAATAAAACATCCCCGGTATCCAACTCTTCTTAAAAACTTTGGTTTGAGCTAGAGAATCAGCATCTTCATTAATAAACTTAAAAGTGTTTGTACCAATATTAATAATGTCTTGATCCGCCAATAGAGATTCGTTAATCGGATTCCCATTTATAAAAGTCTGATTGGTGCTTTGTAAATCTTTAAGTAAATAAATGATAGTCCCATCTTTTAACTCTTTGGCTTCTAATTTTGCATGCTTTTGGCTAACCGAGGGGTCTTCAAGGTAGATGTCATTAGATATTGAACGTCCCAATGTTAATCCGTTCAGTGTGATTTCAACTTTACTGAAGACTGTGGCATCAACGAGTTGTACAATCATAGCCATTGGCATTAGGTAGTTCCAGCAGTTCTATTATTAAAAACCTATGCTAAACAAAAACATCTGGGAAATGTAGCATTACCTTATGAATATGTTAGCTATTAGACATTTTATTTGAGTTCAATAAAGATGTAATTTTTTGATTTAAGAATAATAGAAAATAAATTTTAAGACTTGAAAGAACGGTTTTTGGGTAACACTTTAACTTATAGGTATAATGTTCGATCTAATAGCCAACCTTAAGACCAAGTTACAAAACATAACTTGTACGTTAGCCTTTAGGCTATGGATACTAAGATTTTCAAATAAAAACACAACTCATTTTTCACCCCCTATTTTTTAGCAAAACTCAACACAGGCTCTCAGCCATTGTTGCCTCACAACCAAACTAGTTTGCAAAAATTTGAAATGTTAACAATCTATCAAACTTGATTCATTAAATGATAAATTTCCATAGTGTTACTTTCAGTTGCTTTAGCTATCGAATAAAGAACTTGATATTGATCTTCTGAAATATAGTTTGCCGTTCTACCTTTTTCCAAGCGTTCAATAATGCTTGAAAAGCTTCCTTTAGCAATACCAATCTCCATTTGTATTAAGCTCTTCCAGTACTCATGTCCCATATTGTGCTCCATATATATTTTTTTCCATTCAAGCCTTGTTGAAATGCCAACCTACCTATAATGTTGCGCACCACAATAATAACAACCAAAAGTTACCAAATCAATAACTGATAGTTATTTGATGTTACCTTATTCTGGCTGCATGCAAAATAATCATAAAAATAAAGCTAGACAAGCGTTTGCGGAGCGTTTTTGTACCGCTCTCGATGAGTCTGGCTATTCTACAAATCAACTTCAAGAACTCCAAGAACTTTTTTCGGTTTCAAGTCAAGCCGTTAGAAAATGGATCTCAGGGCAATCATTACCAACTTCTGCGCGAATCCCTAAAATTGCCGAATTACTAGGCGTAAGAAGGGCTTGGCTACAAGATGGAGAGCTTCCTATGCGTCCAATGATGAGAAAAGTCTCGGAAAATGGCGCTTCATATCTAGATGAGGAAACGATATCTGCCGAAGAAATGGAATTAATTGTCAATTTTCGCTCTCTTAACTTAAAACAACGTAATGCTATTAAGCAAACGATCTCTATATTTCTTAATAAGAAATAGTTGCGCAACCACTACAAGAAGCCAGCCCCTCTACTCAACCAAAATGAGATTGTAGAATGCCCTATTAACTAAAATGATATAACATCTAAGGTTACATAGTATCGCCTCTCCTTGAAAAAAACAGACTCATGACTTTCCGATTTTACTTGTTGATAGTTCGCTTCTAACTCTTTGACACACTAAAAAACAAACGCATTAAGAGCCTATTTTTGCCCATAAACTCTGCTTAGGTCTGTTAATAGGTAATTATTGTGCTATTATAATACTTAACATCGTCTCTAGAAGTTTTAAATATAGAAAAGAGTCCAATGAAAGAATCGAGTGCTAATCATGAATTTTGAATCTATGACCAACAAAAAGGTAGCACAGGAGATAGCGCAAAGGATTGAGCAAATGCGCTTAGAGCAAAATCTAACACAACAACAACTTGCTGATGAGATCGGTATTTCACTGAGAGGTTATCGTGGAATAGTCAATGGCTTAGGTAAATTTGAGAATATTATTGCCATTCTTCGAATTCTTGGGAGAATCGATCTTGTTGAAAACTTTGTACCAGAAACCACTTTCAGTCCAATGGCACGGCTAAAATTGGAAGGTAAAAAAAGACAACGAGCAAGAGCATCATCTAGAGTAAAAAAGATTGATACCGATGATGATTTGGACTGGTAAATGCAAAATTTAGCCGAAGTACGATTATGGAACAATACCGTTGGAGCACTGCTTTATGATCCCGTATCAAAGATCAGTACCTTTGAATATGCTCCATCATGGATAAAACAGGGCTGTGAGATTGCACCACTTCGAATGCCAATATCAACACAAAAGTACCAATTTCCTGGACTCAATCCAGAAACATTTAAAGGTTTACCTGCTATATTTGCCGATACATTACCCGATGATTTTGGTAATGCCGTTATCAATGCATGGTTAGCCAGAAACGGACGCAGTAGTGATAATTTTACACCGCTCGAACGATTACTTTACACAGGTAATCGAGGAATGGGCGCATTAGAATTTGCGCCTGCGCTCCGACACGACGAAACCATAGAAAATTTTGAATTGGCTTCACTCGTTGAAATGGCTCAACAAGTGCTAGACCAGCGAAATGATGTAACCACAACAATTAACCCCAAACATCAAGATGATGAAGCCATGCTAGCTTTAATGCAAATTGGTACCTCAGCAGGTGGAGCCAGAGCCAAAGCATTAATAGCCATTAATTCTGATAGAACAGAGATCCGATCAGGGCAGTTAGATGCACCAAGTGGCTTTGAACATTATTTGCTAAAATTTGATGGTGTAGAAGAACATAAAATTAATAGCGAGACATTTGGCGATCCTAAGGGTTTTGGGCGGATGGAATATGCTTATTATTTAATGGCAAAAGACTGTGGTATCACTATTTCAAATTCTGAGTTATTACTAGAAGGCAATAGAGCTCACTTTATTACTAAACGATTCGATCGTGACGGTAATCGAAAACGTCACGTTGTATCTTTATGTGCAATTGATCACGCTGATTACAAAAAGCCCGGAGCCTACAGCTACGAGGGATTATTATCCGTCGCTAGAAGACTATCACTGCCACGAAAAGATGCTATTGAAATATTTCGACGTATGGTGTTTAACCTTATTTCACGAAATCATGACGACCATACAAAAAACACCAGCTTTATACTTGATAAAGCTGACAGCCAATGGCGGTTATCACCGGCGTTTGACCTTGCATACAGCTATAAAAAGGGATCACCTTGGGTTAATTCTCACCAAATGTCAGTGAATGGGAAACGAGAAAACTTTAAACGCGACGATATTCTTCAAGTCGCAACGCTTATCGGTAATTTTAAAAAGAAAGAAGCCAATCAAATGATTGATGAGATCACCTCTGTGGTAAACAATTGGAATGATTACGCAAAAAAAGCAGGAGTATTTAAAAAACTTGCATATGAAATAAAACAAAATCACGAGCTTAGCATTTAATAAATGCTAAAAAACAGTCTGTGAAAATAGTTGTTAACAAATCAACCTAAAAAGTCTACCTTATATAGCCTGTTTGCCTTAAGGCTATCAATACTCAAATAAAAACGTTACTCAATTTTTCTCTTTATTTTAAGCAAAACACAATACTCATCCTCAGCTGTTTTTACTTCAAAATCTAGGTCAAACCGTCTTGCAAAATTGGAAACAATTTGAAGACCCAAGCCAAACCCTTTTGTATTTGATTCATTAGATTTATTTTGTGAGTTAATAAATTTAATTTCGTTTTCATCAATGGTTATTCGTAAGATTTTACCTTCACCCAATAAAACTGAATGTTGTATTGCATTGTTAATCAGATTATAAAAAATCAACTCCAATACGACGGAAGGCATCTTTATCGATAATTGACTCTGGCTAATGGTCTCAACCTTTAAGTTATGAGCTGATAACAAATCGCCTAATTCAGAAATAACGTTTTTGATACATGATTCGACGTCAGTTACTTCAGTGTTTTCTTCATCGGAATTAAGCCATAACAAGGCACTACTTATCCGCTTTATTCTATCTAGCGCTTTTTGCAATCTCTTAACGGATGCTTGCTCACTTAGTTCTGGATTGTTAGCTGTAACTAACTCCACAGAATGTTCTATCACTTGTAACGGCGTTCTAATTTCATGACTCATCCCTTTATTAAAAACAATTTGTTGCTCTAAGCTCTTTTTCTTATCCTCAATAGCCTGCTGAAGTTGGCTAGCAATTGCATTGATATCTGATTCTTCAATTTCGTCTAATTGTTCTTGTTTTATTTCTTTTCTTTGAAAAATATCAGTTAATTGATGAAAGGGTTTTAATGCGTATTGGGAAAGTTTATTGGCAATAAAGTAAGATAAAAATAAACAGGGTATTAATATCATTAATAACAGCAATAATATATCAGTGAAAGCCCGACTAACGATGCCTTGTTCAGTCACGTCCATTATCAGAAACTCTTGGTTATAGTTCATATAATGATAGTGTTTGTCTTTAAAACTGAACTCACCAAAAAATGCTTCTTCATCGAGGTTAATTAACCGACCACTAGGTTCAAAGAACCTATCAAATTCTGATAAATTCACTTTTTTTTCGATTGAAACCGGTAATTCTTTGCCCACGTCTAAATCGAGACTTGCCTGTAACAACTGTTGTTCAAACATCAAATCCTCAATCGAGTAGGCTACAATAAAAGTAGCCAACGAAAAGATAGAGAACAAACTAAAGGTGAGTATAGCAATAAGCTTGGTAAGCCTTAGAGCAAGCGTCGACTCTCGATTGATTTTTAGTTTATTCATTTTTTTGATTTCTCGATGTCAAAACAATAACCAACGCTTTTTATTGTTTTGATAAACTCGCTATCAAAATGTTTAAATAATTGCTTTCTTAATTTATAAATATGACTTCTCAAGGGATCGCTATCGGGAGTTCGTTCACCCCATATTTGCTGATGTATCAATTGGCTTTTCACTGCGTCAGGTGCTCGTTGAATAAGGATTTTTAAGATGTCAAAACCAACTTGATGTAACTGAATTTTTCGTTGCTTAAATTCAAAGGTTAGCGCGTTTTCGTCCAAAGTAGCACCTTGGTACTCCATAGATTTCTGGTTCGAGTTAATTGATTTTGCCAAGCCTACGTCAATCCGCGCAGATAATTCTACAAAGGAAAATGGTTTCACTAAATAATCCCATGCGCCAGAATCGAAACCCGCTAGAATGTCGCTAGTCTCTCCTCGGGCTGACATCATAATGACTGGGATTCTGGTCAGCTTATCTAATAAAAGAGTTCTGCTAACATCTAAACCATCAACAAAAGGTAAATTGATATCAAGCAAAATTAAATCATAGTGATTCTGATCAATAAGGTTAAGTGCCTGTTTTCCGTTATAAGCAAAGTCAAGACAATGCCCTTTTCTTTCAAGAAATTCGGCGATCCCTTGGGCAATATCAACATCATCTTCTACGATCAAAATATTAGCCACAACTCCCTCTTACTTTTGTTCTTCAATCAATTTATACACTTCAGGAACTAGCCATTTATCCAAAGCAATCCAACCGTCTTCCACTTGAAACATTGCTACCACTTGTAGGTCAGTTTTTGGATCCGCCCAAAACATAGTGCCACCCATACCAGCCCAATAATAACTTCCCTTATTGCGTAGTGTATCATCAATTTCTTTCACCGCCATACCATAGCCAAAGCCCGTATTCGGGTGCACTCTCGGTAAAAAAGAAAGATCGAGATCTTTAGTATGAGAGCTGGTCATTCTTTTAATCATAGCCTCAGACAATATCCTTTTTCCTTCAAAGCTTCCCTTGTCTAATAACATAGCAACAAAATTGCTGTAGTCGCTTGCAGTTGAAACCAATCCTCCACCGCCAGATATTAAGGTGCTTTTTTCTAGATATTCACTTCGCTTACCTTTTTCCGAAAGTATAATTTTATCGCCATTAAAATGATGCGCCTCTTCAAATGTTTCAGCATCATATTCGTACATATCGACTAATCGATCATGCCGCTCTTTAGGTAGGTAAAATCCGGTATCTTTCATCTTAAGAGGTTCAAATAGATATTTTGTAAAGTATTGATCGAGAGGAATACCAGAAACAGCCTCTATCAAAGCTCCCTGCACGTCGCTAGAAATACTGTATTCCCACTTTTCACCCGGAGCAAACTTAAGATCAATACCTGAAATATCATCGACTAAATCTTCTAGGCTGTTTGAGCGACTGAGTGGATTTGCAATAAGGTAGCGAAAATCCGACCAATTACTTAGTCCTCCACCGTAGCCCATACCACTAGTGTGGGCAAGTAAATGATGGACCGTTACTGTTTGCTCTTTTCCTTTAAACTCGAAAGGTTCGAAATTGGGTAGGTATTCTCTGATATCATCTTCGAGCGAAAGTTTTCCTTGATCAATCAACTGCAGTAGAGCAACCGCAGTAATTGGTTTAGTCATAGAAAATATACGAAAAATTGCATCTTCTCGCATAAGCCTTTCTTTTTTAACATTCACCTTACCATGCGCTTTATAATGAATAATTTTGTCTCCTTTTTTTACTAAAATAACAACCCCTGGCAGATTATGCTTTTCTAGTAACGCATCAAGGCTTTGACTAAAGTTTGCTTTGGCTGATGAGCCATAAATTAATAATCCAAATCCAAGGATTAATATTTGTAGCCGTATTTTTATCATCTCTTAACTCCATCGTGTGTTGATGAAATTAAGAGTAACCAAGTGGATGTGAACTCAATGTGATTTAAGTTGGTAGGGAATGCTATAAGGATGGCAAAGGTTTTTTCGATTTGCTCAAACGTCGAAGAATATTTAAATGTTACAGCATCCTTTTTTAAGCATCTAAAGCTTGAAGAATGGAAACAGAAAATAAAAACAATTAAACTTGAGCGGAAAGATTTATGTCCTAAGAACAGTCTAATCTACGCACCGATAGTCTGGTTAACTAATTTAAGAACACGATCAGGCGTAACCGGTTTTAAAACCCAGCCATTGGCGCCGGCTTGCCGTGCTTGAATTTTTTTATCTTCAGAAGCAGACGAGCTAACGATAAAAATAGGTGTATCAGCATATTTACTTAATTGACGCAGTTTTGTCGTAAGTTCTAATCCATCCATATTCGGCATCATCATATCTGCCAAAATTAATGAATAAGTTTTACCTTTTGCTGCGGTGTAAGCTATCGCGCCATCCTCGGCAAAATCGGTATTGTGGGAAGTGGTTGCTAAAATCGCTTTAAACATACTGCGAATAGCACGCTGATCATCGACAACTAAAATATTAGCCATTATTTTCTCCTATTAAACCTATAAATAATTGTAGTAGAAAATAAAGAAATCAGCCTAAATTAATTGCCTTTACATTTAGGTCTCAACCAACCAACGAGCAATATTTTTAGAATAATAGGTCAAAATAGCATCTGCTCCGGCGCGCTTAAAACCTAACATTACTTCTAAAACACATTTTTTCTCATCAATCCAACCATTAGCGGAAGCCGCTTTTAACATCGCATATTCACCGCTTACATGATAAGCCATAACAGGTACTTTGAAATTTTGCTTAGCTCGATAAATCACATCTAAATAAGGCATTCCCGGCTTAATCATCACCATGTCTGCCCCCTCTTGCAGGTCGAGAGCTATTTCATGGAATGCTTCATCACCATTGGCCGGATCCATTTGATAAGTCTTTTTGTCTGCCTTACCCAAATTACCGCCGGAACCTACCGCATCTCTAAATGGCCCATAAAAAGCAGACGCATATTTAGCCGAATAAGCGAGAATTTTTGTATTGACATATCCGGCATTTTCTAACGCATCACGAATGGTACCAATCCGCCCATCCATCATGTCGGATGGCGCAACGATATCGACGCCAGCGGCTGCATGACTAAGCGCTTGTTTAACCAAAACTTCAACCGTTTTATCATTAAGCACATAACCTGAATCATCAATGATTCCATCTTGGCCATGACTAGTGTAGGGATCGAGTGCGATATCAGTGATAACCCCCAGTTCTGGAAATTTCGCCTTTATCGCCATAACCGTCTGCGCAACCAAACCATTTGGGTTATAGGCTTCTTCCGCTAATAAAGATTTTTTACTTTCATCAACTACTGGAAAAAGTGCTATTGCGGGAATTTTAAGTTTTACAACTTCTTCTAATTCAACTAATAATTTATCTAAACTTTTACGCTGAATTCCCGGCATTGATACAATATCTTCAACACGATTTTCACCTTCTAAAACAAAAACCGGATAAATTAAATCATCCACCGATAATTTGTTTTCAGCCATCAGTCTGCGAGAAAAATCACTCGCTCGCATACGTCGTGGACGAGTGGTTGGATATTGATTATTTAAAGTAAATTCTGACATTTTATTTCCTAAGCTTTCATCTTAAATTAATCAAAATTAATTAAACCCAGTCTCTCGGTTTGAGGTAATAATTTATTAACTTTTCTTCCTCACTGCCTTGCTCGACTTGATGATCGTATTCCCAACCCACATCTGAAGGTAGTGACATTAAAATAGATTCGGTTCGACCACCGGTTTGTAATCCAAATAAAGTTCCTCGATCATAGACCAAATTAAACTCTACATAACGACCTCGACGAATTTTTTGGAAAGCTTTATGTTTTTCAGTAAAAGGTGTATTTTTTCGTTTTTCGAAAATAGGAATAATTCCTTTGGTATAATGATCTCCAACGCTTTGAGTAAATTTAAAAGCCGTTTCAAAATTGGGCGTATTTAAATCATCAAAAAATAAACCACCGATCCCTCTTGCTTCATTTCGATGTTTTATATAAAAATATTCATCGCACCATTTTTTGTATTTGTCATAAGCTTCATCACCTAACGGCTCACAAGCATTTTTAGCATTTTGATGCCAAGCGATACAATCTTCCTCAAATCCGTAATAGGGCGTTAAATCAAATCCTCCACCAAACCACCAAACTGGATCATGGCCTTCTTTTTCGGCAATAAAAAATCGTACATTCATATGAGAGGTTGGCACAAAGGGATTGCTAGGATGAACCACCAAAGACACACCCATTGCTTGAAAATTTCTGCCTGCTAATTCCGGTCGGTGAGCCGTTGCCGAAGCAGGCATTGAATCACCAAAAACATGGGAAAAATTTACCCCTCCTTTTTCAATAACGGCACCATTTGAAATCACACGAGTTCGACCGCCGCCACCTTGCTCTCTTTGCCATTCATCGGTGATAAAAGACGAACCGCCATCGGATTGCTCTAATTTACTACAGATCCGATCTTGTAAATCTAAAAAATAGTTCTTAATTTCTTCTACTTGATGCATTGGAAAGATTAACCTTGTTTAGACGAGCAATTATTTGTTCGGATTGGTTTTGCTGATTTGACAAAAAGCTTTAAGGACACTTTGGCGAGAAATCATTCCAACCAGAACTTCCTTATCAATCACCGGATACATTCTCACACCATCTTTTAAGAATCGTTCAGCAACATCGGTAATGTTATCACTAGGATGAACACTGAGAACCCCTGTGGACATTCTGTCTTTAACTAAGTCGCCATAATCTTGATTATAAACCGCACTTAGTACCGTATGAAGACAATCCTTTTCTGAAAGAAAACCAATCACTCGGTTATACTCATCAACAACCGGAGCACCAGATAAACGATATTCTTGAAAAGTTTGAGCCGCCTCAACAATATCCACATCGGGTCTTACTGTAATCATTGCTGATGCCATATAATCTCTTACTACTAACGAACTTAGCATTTGTATTACCTCTTTTTTTTATAATTATACCCGTTCCACCTCAAGATGCATGTTTCAGCAAGACTAGAAACGACCATATTTGAGGCAAGTCATTTTTGAGCTAGTCATTCTAGCTGAAAATTGCTTAACAAAGAAGATGGTTGTTTATAGCCTTGCCCTACGGGTGCTCAGCTAGGAAACCTGTACAGCGTTACAACTCTTGGAAAGGACTAGTCATTCCCTACGAGTTGTGCCTTGTTCAGATTTCCTAGCTGAGCACTGAAACATGCATCTTGAGGTGGAACGGGTATATTTATAAGTTATCTTTTACCACGTCAGCTAATTGTTGAGTCAAACGTTTAACTTGCGAAACATCTTCACCTTCAATCATTACTCGAATAAGCGGCTCAGTTCCGGACGCACGGAGTAAAACTCTTCCAGTTTCGGCAAGTTCTGCTTCCACCTCCTTAACAGCTTCGGCAACGACCAAATTTTGCATCGGATCTTGTTTTTGAGAAATTTTGACATTAATCATAGTTTGCGGGTATTTAGTCATACCTTGCTTCAGTTCAGCTAAGGTTTTATTTTGACTAACCATTTCCGCCAAAACCTGTAATGCAGCGATTATGCCATCTCCGGTTGTATTTTTATCCAAACAAATGATATGTCCGGAAGATTCACCACCGAAATTCCAGCCATTATCTTTTAGCAATTTCATCACATAGCGATCACCAACATTGGCGCGCAAAAATTCAATTCCATCCATTTGCAACGCTTTTTCTAAACCCAAATTAGACATTAGGGTTCCAACCACGCCACCTTTTAAGCTTTCTCGTCGTTGAGCACCTTTGGCAATAATGTAAAGAAGCTCATCGCCATCAACTACTTCACCTTCATGGTCGACCATTATCAATCTGTCAGCATCACCATCTAGAGCAATCCCAAGATCGGCATCATTGGCTGTAACTAACTTAGCTAGTGCATCGGTATCCGTAGCCCCACAATCTTCATTGATATTCAGCCCGTCGGGATGATTGGAGGCTGGCTGAACTTCAGCTCCCATCTCTCGAAATACTTTAGGTCCAATCGAATAAGCGGCGCCATTGGCACAATCAATAACGATTTTTAATCCTTCAAATGAAAAATTAGCTGGAATACTAGCTTTACAAAACTCGATATAACGACCTGCCGCCGTTGACACTCGCTTAGCTTTACCGAGTTTCTCCGATGAAACCGTTGTCATTGGTTTATCTAAATATTCTTCAATCGCGTGCTCTACTTCGTCCGGTAATTTGGTTCCTTCGGCCGAGAAAAATTTGATCCCATTATCATAAAATGAATTATGAGAAGCAGAAATCACGATTCCCGCGGCAGCTCTAAAGGTTCTAGTTAGATAAGCGATTCCCGGGGTTGGCATTGGTCCAAGTAATTGAACATCCATACCTGCAGCGGCAATTCCTGCTTCAAGTGCAGATTCAAACATATAACCTGAAATACGAGTATCTTTGCCGATAACAATTCGATCACGAGGATTTTTACCTAAAACATTCCCCGCAGCCCAACCTAATTTCATTACAAACTCGGGCGTTATTGGGTATTCTCCAACTTTTCCACGTATTCCATCGGTTCCAAAATATTTCTTTGACATTAATAATCCTTCTGATTTTTCTTATATTAACTTAGATGACTTTAAACTTTTCATCGCCATAAAAACCTGACGCACATCATTGGTCTCGGCAACATCGTGCACTCTGATAATTCTAGCACCTTTTTGCATCGCTATTTGAGCAACTGCCAAACTTGCGGCTAATCGCTGCTCAACTGGCTGATTAGTGATTCGTCCAAGCATCGATTTACGTGACAAACCTGCTAAAACAGGCAACCCAAACTTGGAAAAATCATCCAACCCTTGCAACAACTCTAGATTATGTTGGAGTGTTTTACCAAACCCAAAACCGGGATCGATACTAATTAGCGAGCTGTTTATCCCCGCATTTTCGCAAGCCGCCACTCGTATTTCTAAAAAATCCATTACTTCTTTAACCACATCTTGATAGTCAGGCGATTGCTGCATACTTCTCGGTTGTCCTTGCATATGCATTAAGCAGACAGGCACTTGGAGTTCTGCAATCATCGCTAACGCGCCCTCTTCTTGCAGTGCCCTGACATCATTCACCATACTCGCACCCGCTTCTATCGCTGCACGCATCACCTCAGCTTTGCTGGTATCAATGGATATCGGTACGCCTAAAGCTTTAACCCGCCGAATAACTGGCACGACCCGTTCAATTTCTTGCTGGACATTTACATCTTCTGCGCCTGGTCGAGTAGATTCTCCTCCGATATCGAGAATATCGACCCCTGATTCCTGCATAGCTAGGGCGCGACGATAAGCCTGCTCTTCATTGTTATATTGACTCCCATCTGAAAAAGAATCTGGTGTGATATTTAAGATACCCATGATTAAGGGTGAGCAGGATTGGTTTTGATAAATTAAATGCACTCTAGCGCAGTCCTTCTAATCAATATATACCCGTTCCACCTCAAGATGCATGTTTCAGTGCTCAGCTAGGAAATCTGAACAAGGCATAACTCGTAGGGAATGACTAGTCCTTTCCAAGAGTTGTAACGCTGTACAGGTTTTCTAGCTGAGCACTGAAACATGCATCTTGAGGTGGAACGGGTATACAAACAGCTAAATATTAAGCTTACCCTAAACCAACAGAAGATCTAGATCAATAGGGGTACGATTTTAACTGATTCTGGTTCTAACAATTGCTATACTTGCCACATATTAATCTCATAGATAAATCAAGCATGGCTGAGCAACAAACAACACATTTTGGATTCTCTGACGTTCCTGTTGATAAGAAACAACGGATGGTTGCAGATGTGTTTGATTCTGTTGCCGTTAAATACGATTTAATGAATGATTTAATGTCCGGCGGCATTCATCGCTTATGGAAACGATTTACGATTGAAAAAAGCGGCGTCAGAAAGGGGCAACGAGTATTAGATTTAGCTGGAGGAACCGGCGACCTAGCTGCTTTATTTTCACCTATCGTTGGTGATAGCGGGCAAGTCACCTTGGCTGATATTAACGACTCGATGCTTAAAGTCGGTCGTGACCGATTGATCGATCGAGGACTCATTAACAATATTCAATTTGCTCAAGTGAACGCCGAAGCACTCCCTTTTGAATCCAATTACTTTGACTGTATTACCATTGCTTTTGGTCTTAGAAATGTCACTAATAAACAAAAAGCTCTCGACTCGATGTATCGGGTGTTAAAACCCGGTGGTCGCCTATTAGTGCTTGAATTTTCTAAGCCAACCAATGAGCTATTAAATCAAGCTTATGATAACTACTCTTTTAAATTACTTCCTAAAATAGGCAAGTTGGTAACCGGTGACGAAGATAGTTACCGTTATCTCGCAGAATCAATTCGTATGCATCCCGATCAAGAAACATTAAAATCTATGTTTGAAAAAGCCCATTTTGAAGATTGTGAATACCATAATCTAACTGGCGGAATTGTAGCCCTGCATCGCGGTTTCAAATACTAAAACCAACTTCTGGAAAATGAGACCCTGATCAAATCCCATGCCTCTTAATCAACTTTCAGCGACAGCCATTCAATCAATCGCTCGGCGATTATTAAATTTGGATGTCGAATCGCAAAAACAATTGAATCAATTTGAAGGTAAAACCGTTCAAATTAAGATTGATGATTTACAATTAGAATATAATTTTAGCTTTTTAAATGGCTTACTATTTGTTTCCGACAAAACTGATGCGCTAATCACTGCAACCATCAATGGGAATTTGAACGCTTTTTTATCAGCACTCGTTGCCGAGCACTCCTCTGATGCGGTCTTTAAAGGTCAATTAAATTTCTCTGGCGATGTCAATACCGCTAAGCAATTTCAGGCATTCGCTCAATCTTTAAATATTGATTGGCAGGAACCATTAGCGCAACTACTTGGCGATCCAGTTGGACACACGATAGCCTCTGGCATTACAAAACTATCTGAATGGCTAATCGAAACAGGCAAAACGGTTAGAGCCGATATCGGTGAATATTTACAAGAAGAATCCAGAGCCACTCCCAGCGAAAGTGAGCAGCAGCATTTTTTTCAACAGGTTGATCAGCTGAGAAGCCGAACCGATCGGTTAAATGCTCGATTCAATCAGTTTGTTTCCCGCTCTGCTAAACTCGTTTCCCATTCAGCGAAATAAGATTACCAAAGATGAAGCGATTACTCATACTAAGAAGAGCTTTTGTTATCAATCGAGTGATGATTCGCTACGGTTTAGATGAATTCTTAGCACCTACCTCACTATCAAAATACAGTTTATTGTTTAAAATATTTGCTTTAACAGGAAATAAAAAAACATCTCTCGACCGTGGTGAACGACTAAATCTAGCTCTTACGGAACTTGGGCCAATTTTTGTAAAACTCGGTCAAATGCTCTCAACTCGTCGAGATTTGTTAGATGATGATTTAGCAAATTCGCTTGCTAAATTACAAGACGATGTTGAACCATTTTCAAGTGAGCAAGCAATTTCGACTATAGAGCAACAACTTGGTCAGCCAATTTCCGAAGTATTTAGCTTCTTTGATTCAACACCTTTAGCTTCTGCATCGGTTGCCCAAGTTCATTCTGCCACTCACCTAAACGGTGATGAAGTGGTAGTTAAAGTAATTCGACCAGGAATAAAACATAAAATATTAGCCGACTTAAAACTATTAAAGGTTCTTGCCCAATGGCTAGAAAACTATTCAGAAATAGGTAAACGCATACACCCAGTACAAATTGTTAAGGATTATCAAGATTCATTATTTAATGAACTTGATCTTAGAATCGAGGCAGCCAATTCCACTCAACTCAAGCGTAATTTTGAAAGTTCAAAGTTGCTCTATGTTCCTAATATCTACTGGGAAGAATGCCGCAAACGAGTGATGGTTCAAGAAAAAATTTATGGTGTTCCGATTGGCGAAACAGCGATGCTCATCGAAAAACAAGTCAATATGAAAAAACTCGCTCATCGTGGCGTCGAGATTTTTTTTACTCAAGTATTTAGAGACAGTTACTTTCATGCGGATATGCATCCCGGTAATATCTTCGTTAATTGTGACGACCCAGAAAATCCTAGTTATATCGCTATCGATTGTGGAATTATGGGAACTCTAAACGAATCGGACAAACGCTATCTAGCACAAAATTTTGTTGCCTTCTTTAATCGAGATTATCGTCAAATTGCTGAATTGCATGTTCAATCTGGTTGGGTATCACCTGACACATCAATTGAGGAATTTGAATCTGCCATTCGAACCGCTTGTGAACCGATTTTTGGCAAGTCATTAGATGAAATATCTTTTGGTCATTTCTTGGTACAGCTTTTCCAAACAGCAAGACGATTTGAAATGGAAGTTCAGCCTCAACTGATTTTACTGCAAAAAACGCTTCTTTATATTGAGGGGCTTGGTCGTCAACTTTATCCAAAGCTTGATTTATGGGAAACCGCTCAACCGTTTTTAAAGCAGTGGTTAGCCGATACTTATGGTCCCAAGGCAGCATTCGAAAAAATAAAACAAAAAGCACCTAAATGGCTCGAAGAACTTCCAGATATGCCAGAAAAAATCAGTGCTTTTTTATCGGCGAGTAATCAACAATCTAATCAACAATCGTCCCTAATTGAATCGATTGATGGACTAAAAAGCTCTCAACTTAAATCGGGGAAAAGAATTCGCTGGGCAATCCTCGGTTTGGCTTTTATGTTAGCTAGCCTTAGCTCAAGTCCCGAATGGATGTCAGAAGAATGGGTCAAAGGTGTACTTTTGAGCTTGTCCTTGAGTAGTTTTGTGGTATCTTTTATCGTGTAACGATATTTTATTAAAGAATTTATGCCTTAACCTATAAGTAGTAAAGATAATATGATGGATGATTGTTTATTTTGCAAAATAATTGATGGACAAATTCCGTCAGCCAAGATTTACGAAGACGAAAACGTTTTGGTATTTAAAGACATAGCTCCAAAAGCACAGGTTCATCTTTTGGTTATCCCAAAAAAGCATATTACCGGTTTAAACGATTTGTTACCAGAAGATCAACAACTCATGGGGAAAATGATGTTACTGTTACCCCAATTGGCAAAAGAACAAAATCTTGATGACGGTTTTAGAACAATCATCAACACTGGCAAAGGCGGCGGACAAGAAGTTTTTCACTTGCACATTCATTTATTGGGCGGAAGCAAGCCCTTACCCTTTGCATAATTTTTAACTTAAATAGAGAAGAGAAAATATGGGACCAAGTATCTGGCAATTGCTCATTGTTTTAGTCATTGTTATTTTATTATTCGGAACTAAGCGACTAAAAAGCATCGGTAGTGATTTAGGTGGCGCACTCAAAGGCTTTAAAAGCGCTGTGAAAGAAGGTGAAGAAGAGAAAAAAGAATCTATCACCGAAGAATCCGATGATTCAAAAATCATTGAAGGCGAAGTTGTAAAAGAATCCGACAAAGAAGAAGACAAAGTAGAAAAATAAGGATCACTCAATATGTTTGATATGGGTTTTCTTGAGTTTTTACTGATTGGTATCATTGCGCTCATAGTGCTTGGTCCTGAGCGCTTGCCAAAAGCAGCAAGAACAGTAGGCTTATTTATCGGCAAAGCAAAACAAGGTTTCGAGTCGATGAAAACTGAAATTGATCGAGAACTCAAACTCAAAGAACTACAAGAACAGCTTGCTGAGCAAAAGGCAAAGCTTAAAGAAGATTTGGATGTTGGAGCAGATATTAAATCATTAAAGGACGACATCGACGAGTCAGTCAACAGCATCAGTTCAGAGGTCTCCTCTTTAGGAAGCGAATATACTGGAGACAAAGATGAATACGCCAATCAGGTATCCGATACTATTGAACAGTCCGAAAGCTCAGATTCATCAGATCATAAGAAAATCCAATGAGCAAAAACAGCCAAGACAAATCCGCTGAAAAAGACATGCCTCTGATTTCACATCTGCTTGAACTGCGTGACAGGCTATTGCGCATGGTATTGGCAATTATATTGGTATTTGTCTGCTTAATCGCTTGGGCCAACGATATCTATTTAGTTCTCTCTGCACCTTTGCTTGTCCACTTGCCTGATACCTCGAACATGATCGCCACTGATATTATCTCGCCATTTTTAACACCATTTAAAATGACTGCCGTTTTATCGGTTTTTATCGCAATGCCCTATATCCTTCATCAAGCGTGGGGATTTATCTCTCCAGGACTCTATCGACATGAAAAACGCTTTGCTTACCCATTGTTGTTTTCTAGTATTATTTTATTTTATTCTGGTTTGGCTTTCGCTTATTTTGTAGTTTTTCCCCTAGCTTGGGCTTTTTTGACTGCGGCGGGTCCGGAAGGCATTCAAGTGTTGCCTGATATCGCCAGTTATTTAAATATTGTGCTAAAAATGTTCTTCGCCTTTGGTATTGCTTTTGAGATTCCGATTGCCACTATTTTGATGATTTGGTCTGGCTTAACAACGGTGGAAAGCTTAAAAGAAAAAAGACCCTATGTAATTGTTGGGGTATTTGTTATTGGCATGTTGCTCACTCCCCCTGATGTCATTTCTCAAATTTTGTTAGCCATACCCATGTGGATTCTTTTCGAGCTTGGGCTAATATTTGCAATCATCGGACAAAAAGCCCAAAATGAAGAATCAGAAAGTAAAGACATAAAGAAAGAGAACTAATTATTATGCACAGGCGGTTAATTGAAATACTTACCTTGGTTATTTTCTTGGGATTTAACAACTTCGTTTTAGCAGATCTTCAAACCGATCTTATTGTTTGTTCAGACATAAAAAGCACTTCTGATCGATTAGATTGTTATGATACCGTTGCTAACCATTATAAAACGTCACCAAATACATCCTTACCATCTACCCAACCTAACACAAAAAAATTAGCGGGCAAAAATGACGAGTTAAAAATCAACTCGATTAATGAACCAACACCTCCTTCGGAACCAAGTAGCTCAGCGGAAGACAGATTTGGACAATTCGGTAAAGACGGTTTGGAATCAATCCAGTCTCATATTGTTGGTTCTTTTACTGGCTGGAAGAAAGGTTTGAAACTCACTCTCAAAAATGGTCAGGTTTGGAAAGTGACGAATAACAAAACATCTTATAAAAAATTGGAAAACCCCAAAATCACCATTACACATGGCGTTTTTGGTTCCTTTAACGCGAAAGTTGAGGGATTAAATGCAAGAGCAAAAGTAAAAAGAATTAAGTAATCATCACTGGTTAGAATAGACTATAGGCTACCAATTATTACTGACAACAGCCCCTAATTTTATTCTGCCACGGAAGTAATTATTTGCGCACTCCCTTAAATCCTCTGCTACATTTATTAAATGAAAGTATTTTTGTGACTAACTCTACAAAAGTCTGTTTTGATGGATTGTTATTCGAATCTTGTCGCTCACATTTAAAATCAATTAAATACAAAATCATATAAGGTAGCCCAGCCAATGTTTTTCGGTAACAAGCAAAAAATTGATGAATTGGAAGCCCAAAATAACCAATTAACTCAACAATTAAATGAATCTCAACAAACCATAGAATCAAGCCTTACTGAAATCTCAACGCTAAAACAAGCGCTGAGCGAAAAAGAAGAACGCATCGCAGAAATAAAGAAAATTGTATCTATCCAGTTAGGCTCACTACATAGCGTGACTGATATTAGGGAATCTCTCGCCGATCTTGCCGATCAAATCATCGAAAAAGATAAAGCCATGACCAATCTAAATGAGGTCTTCCGGCTATCAACCGATGTTCTTCAAAGTATATCTTCAACAGTTGATGATATTGGATCTCGAGCGAATCAAAGCAGTGAAAAGATGAGTTCACTAAGAGTTGTTTCTGACAGTATTGCTAATTTTGTCAGTGTTATCACAAATATTTCAGATCAAACTAATTTGCTCGCGCTAAATGCAGCCATTGAAGCAGCTAGAGCTGGTGACCAAGGACGCGGTTTTGCGGTGGTTGCTGATGAAGTTCGCGCCTTAGCGCAAAATACTGGAAATGCCACCAGTGAAATCGGTAGCCTTATTGACACAATTGATAGCGACTCAGAAACCGCTGCAACTCAAATTGACCAACTCTGTGAGTTTACAGCTACCATCGCTGAACAAAACAAAACTTTGGGCGCTTCTTATCAGGAAATTTTAGAATCCTCTAAACAGATGCGTGATGTAATCAAACATTCCGCGCTCAGTGCATTTATTCAAACAGTGAAGCTTGATCACCTTGTTTGGAAAAGTGAGGTATATTCTGTGGTCTTCGAAGATTCCAATAAATCGATCGATGACTTCTCAAAACATAGTGATTGTCGCCTAGGACAATGGTACTACCACGGAGATGGTCGACAATATTATTCTAAGCATCATGCTTTTGTAGCGCTTGAAGAACCACATAAAAGAGTACATGCTGCCGGTATTGAAGCGATGTTAGCCGCTAAAGCCGGTGATTCAAATTCTGCGCGAAGCTCACTACAAAAAATGGAAGACTCAAGTAATGAAGTCTCTAGACTGCTAAGCTCACTTGACCTAGTCTCTTAATTATATCGAATATTAAGGAGCTTATTTTGCCCAACCATTATAAAGAAATAAGTACCAATTAATGTTTTTTGAAACATTCGTTAATCAACTAGCTGCTAGCTTGTTATTGCCACCCGGAATTAATATTGTATTGTTCTTCGCCGGGTATCTTTTACTAAAGCGAACAAAGAAGTTAGCTTTCAGCTTATTTGCTTTTTCCATTATTAGCCTTTATTTACTTAGCCTTGCAAACATCTCTAAAAAGCTTAATCAGAGCTTATATTCTGAAGAGGCTTTGTCTCAGCAACAAGTAAAAAGTTACGCCAATCAACAAAGAAATGATTTGGCGATCGTGGTACTTTCCGGTGGACGCATTGATCTTGCTCCTGAATACGGAAATATTGACATCGTTAGTGAAAAGACCCTACAACGAATCCTTTATGCTACTTGGCTGCATAAAAAAACTAAACTACCTATCTTGGTATCTGGTGGTAGCGTCTTCAATGAGCCAACGCCAGAAGCGGTGCTGATGAACCAAACCATGCTATCTGCATTTGATATCGCACCAAAATGGATTGAAGCTAAGAGCAGGAATACCGCTGAAAATGCGAAATTTTCTGTTAAGCTTCTCACAGACAATAACATATCCAAAATTTTGTTGGTTACTCACGCAAATCACATGCAAAGAGCCAAAGCAGCTTTTGAAAGAGAAGGTATTGAGGTAATAGCTGCACCAACCGTCATCATGAATGATCTCACTGATTGGAGAGGTTTTTTCCCGAGTGCGAGAGCTCTTTACCAAAGCCAACGTGCATTACACGAAAAAATGGGAAGTTTTTGGTATTTGATTCGATATTAACATTTTCCTTAATTCGTTAAGTCCGCCTCTTCAGCTAAAACGGCTTTTATTCGAACCTCACCCCCTCAGCCAAAATATTATTCGTAATTTTGCTGTTTATCCGAATTTGTTATAAAATTAACCCAATCTAAACGACAAAGTCAAATCGACTTGTTTTTTTATCACATTGCTTTTATTGCAGCATGAGGACAATCCTATGACGATTCCACAAGGCTTTGAAGCCGCAAAAATTCTTTCTCCAAAAAGAAATACCACTAACGCAACCAATATTGACGAACTTGCTTTAGAGCAATTAAGTCATTATGGAATTGATAAAAATAGCGACTACGGCCACGCACTCAAAGAGACAGTTAAAAGTCTCTATAACGCACAAAGTGATATGTCTCGTTTATGGCAAATTACCAACGAAACAATTAACGATCTCGATAAGAAAGATAAAATTGCCTATTTTAATGCCAAACGATTTTTGTCCTTTCAATTGGCTAAAATCCTCGACGGTTTACAAAACCCTTTTAGAAAAACAGCTCAGAGCTTAAATGAAAATTCGACCACTCAAATGGCAAAAGGAAGCTACCCGCTATTTGATAATATTACCGCTATTTTTTCTGCAACACCCGTTATCGCGAGAACAGCAACCTATATTTATGCCTGTACTGAATGGGTTGATGACGCATTTCAAGGCAAAGAAATGACCCATCAAATCTATTCTCGGTTGCTGAATCCCACCTCAATATCTTTAGCGAATGCTATCGTCGATCTTGAAGCTGGCCCTTATACGGCAGATTATATGGCTTGGAATTTTAATAGCGGAATGGCAGCAATCGATTCCCTTTTATCGAATGTTCTTAACTATGGTGATCTATTGTTAGTATCACGAAACATCTATGGCGGCGTCCACCAACTGTTAGTTGATCACTTTGCACGAAAAGACAAAATGAACATTCAAATTGAGTGGTTTGACGGCTATACAACCGAAGAGTTTAAAACTCGCTTTAATGAAATAAAAGCCAAGCATAGCGATAGATTAACTAAAAACAAAATGCATGTTTATATTGAATCTCCATGTAATCCGCACGGTTACATGCTCGATATTCCAGGAATATGTCAATTCACGCATCAAGCAGGCGACCATTTAGTCATGCTAGATTCGACACTAGCCACTCCGGTACTAAATAAACCACTACAAAGAGAAGACAAATCCGAACGCCCTGACTATGTCATGCATAGCTATACAAAAGATATTTCCGGTACAGGGGCAGTTACCTCCGGAGTGGTTATCGGAGAAGGCTACCGTATGTTTATTCCAAAAGGTGGCGAAGCAAATGGTCTATCCTGGGAAAAATGTATGTTTTGGGATGTGTATTATATTAAAGGCGCATTTTTAGCGTCCGATCTTGCTTACGATGTATTAACCGGAATGAAAACTCTTGAGCAAAGAGTGCTGAAAAAAGTTATCAATACCATAGCTTTTGCAAACTTTCTTGCCAGCCACGAAGATTTCCGCGTTAATTCCCACGCGGTAAAGGGTAACGAAAACTATGATCTGCGAGAAAAATGTTTAACCAATGGTATGCCCTGTTCGTTATTTACCCTTGATATGGAACACGCAGGAATTAGCAGAGATACTTTTGCTAGCTTTTTTGATGGCTTAGAACCCGGCTTTAGCTTGATGGTAAGTATTGGACAAACCAACAGCATGATTTTATGCCCTGCATTAACTTCGCACTCTGAGCTTTCTCCTGAAGCCATGGCAGAAGCAAGAATATTCCCAACCACAATGCGTATTTCTATGGGTAACGAAAATGTTAAAGACTTGATTGCTGCATTTGTTAATTCAGCAAGAACTCATATTGATCCAATCAAGCCGGGATTCACCGGAAAATTCATGGACAGTGAAAAAGTAGATGAAATGGTTGAAGAGATCACTATTGATATATATCGCAAAAATCTTAAAAACTCTCCAAAGTTAGCAGATTTATTAGCTAACTAGAGTTAAATTATCCAGCTATGAATAATATTTTTTAGTAACGCTAACATAAACAAACCTGCTTACTTTAGTTTGAAGCTATCTATAACCTTTAAGATATTACTTCTCAACAACTTCAGTTGGCAGGTTTAGTTTATTTTTAGGGCTTATAAGTAGCATTACTTACCTTTCTCCACCTTAAACCTCTTTACAAATAAAGTTTTGATAAACTTTCAATTACAATACAAAAAATATCATATAAACTTAAAGAGTAAATAATCTGAAAGATTAATGCACCCGTGACTAAGGAAAGAAATGAATATTCCAAAAAAGACAACACTCTCACAACTTGCTAAAGCTGAGAAACACGTTAATAATAATAACCTTAACAAAGCTAAATCGCTATTACTGAAATACTTAAAAAACGATCCTTTAAACTCCTCTACTTTAGCGATATTAGCAAGAGTTTATTTAATTCAAAAACAATATAAAACGGCTCTCACATATGCTACCAAGGCTATGCAAATTGATTCCTCTGATTTAACAATCGCAAAATTATATGCTTTAGCTTTAAGTTACAATAATAGGATGAAAGATGCCGAAAAAGTTTACTTTCAAATTAATGATCTTCTCCCTAAAGATCAAGATGCTATTAGAGGGTTAGAATATATTTATACTGAGACTAAAGAGTATCAAAAATTATTTTTAGTTTATTTAACCCTACTATCGAACAATCAATTGCTAGAAAGCGAAGTCGAAAACCTTCACTACTGCTTCTCTAACCTTCAAATTAATGAATATACAGAATCACTTGAACAAAATGCCATCCAATTGCTTGAAAGCCCGTTAGTTGATCCTGAAAAAACATACCCTTTTGTGTCACAAATTTTAATTCTTAAATACGAACTTGATCAAAAAAAAGAGCATATTAAACTAGAAACCCTAAAAAAGGATTCTCTTTTTCTACTATTCATCAAAAAATGTTTAGTTAAAACCCCCGTATTAAATAACTTAATTGTTTATATTAGAAAAGAACTATTAGAACAATTCATTACGAAAACAAATAATAATATTTCTTTAGATAAAGATGAATTATTACTGACTAATTCTATTGCGATTAATAGCTGGAATAATGAATACGTTGAATATATTAGTAAAAATGAGAAGAAAATCGTCAAAAATATATTAGAAGAAATTGACAAAACAAACTCTAACCAGAAATCACTAGTAGAGAAATTATTAATCGTACTCTGTTACAGAAATGTTATTCAAAACCCCATATTTCGGTCAGTTAGTCAGCATGACCTACAAAATCCTAATCTATTAAATTGGATCAATAAAATCAACGCACAACTTAAAGAAGAAGAGTCGTTGTCGGATACTATTCCTCAATTAACACCTATAGAAGACCTAGTATCTAGTAAAGTAAAACAGCAATATGAGCAAAACCCTTACCCCAGATGGCAACACTGCTACTCTAATAGCTATCTAAATGTATTAGATTTAATTTATAAAGAAACGGATGTTTATTTAAATAAAAACTTTAAACTAAATAAAAATCAAAAAGCTCTAATTGCTGGCTGTGGCACTGGAAGAGAAGTAGTTATTTTTTCAAAGGCATTTAACTGTCCGATAACCGCAATTGATATGTCCAAGAGTAGCCTTGCTTATGCAAAAAGAAAAGCAAAGGAACACAATATTGACAATGTATCCTTTGGAATGGCTGATCTATTAAATCTACACGAAATAGGTCAGAAATTTGACATTATTTCGTGCAATGGTGTTCTGCATCATCTTGACAACCCAATGGAAGGATGGCATTCACTGTATCAGCATCTCAATCATGGTGGATATATGAGAATATCGTTATACAGTCGCCTTGCGAGAGCTGAAATAAACCAAGCAAGGACAATCATATCGAACCAAAAAATAACGGCTTCTCAAGAAAACATTAGAAAATTTAGACACCAGCTAATTTCTGGAGAGCATGAATTTTTTAGACCAAAACAAAATTATAATATTATTAATAATGAATTTTTTGATTTAAGTAATCGCGGAGACTTATCGAGTATGAGTAATTGCCGTGATCTCTTATTCCACGTCCAAGAAAAACAATATACTATAAGTGAAATAGAAACTTCCTTAGAACAACTAAATTTAAAGTTTATTGGCTTTTCTATTGAAAAGCGGCTTCTGGTGAACCCTGAACAATATTTTGGGAATGCAGGCGACTGGTCGAACCTTTCATGTTGGAATGAGTACGAAAAAAAATACCCTACTACTTTTTCGGGTATGTATCAATTTTGGTGTTATAAAGAATAATAAGCTTCCAGAATTTTTGAGCTTACTTTCATTAACACATTAAATAGTATTGGAAATAGGCAACTTTCTATTATGAAAAAACTAGACCCAACCGATCTCGATATCCTTGCTGAACTCTATGCAGATTCTCGTATCACTAATAAAGATCTTGCGACAAAAGTTAACATTGCACCATCCACCTGCTTAGAAAGAGTAAAACGGCTGCAATCATCTGGAGTAATTAAATCATTTAGCCTTGATATTGATTACAAAACAGTTGGTTGTAATATTGAAGCAATGACCGCTATTAGACTCGGTAAGCATAGCAGCCATATTTTTAACCAATTTAGGCAAGCACTATTAAACTGTCCCGAAGTCGTTAGAATGTACCACATGGGCGGCGAAAATGACTTTTTGCTGCATATTGCGGTAAAAAATACTGAGCATTTACGAGACTTCATCTTCCGCTCAATTACTTCGAGAGACGAAGTTGTTCATATAGAAACAGCATTAATTTATGAACAACTAACCAGCGATAGTTTACCTGTGTTTGATTAATTGCTTTTAGTTCAACCTAGATTAATCAGTTGAACGTGAAAAAGATGTGTAAGCCCTTGGTGTGCATAGGATGTTTGGGAAAGCCGTAATCACCTGATTGGTGAATAGCGCTTTCACAGACATTTTAGGTGTGCCAAGGGATTGCGCAGACTTTCATGTTTCAACTGATTAATTTAGGTTCAATGACTTAGCTTAGGTAAAACGGGACTTCTCCGGTGTTCAAAAATCAGTGAAGTTTCGACATTTTGTACTTCACTTCTAGAAGTAAACTCTTTAAAAATAAGGTTTCGTAAATGAGCCGTATTATAGACCGTTAAATGGACATTAAAATCATTTTCGCCGCCCATGTGGAAAATTTGAATCACTTCTGGCAATTCTAATAATTCATCACGTAACTGGTCAGCCAAAGCTTCTGTATGCTTAACCATTTTTACTGCTGCCATGGCTTCAATATGACCAGAAAATTCTTCTAAATCCAGCTCGCATTGATAACCTTTGATAACCCCTTGCTTTTTTAACCGCTTCACTCTTTCTTGACAAGTTGATGTTGCAATATCGACAGATTTAGCAAGATCTTTATTGGTAATATCTGCATTTTTGTATAAAACGGACAATATATCTATATCAATCTTATCGAGTGCTCTCATTTCAATTCTCAGAAATATTTTATTAAAAGGAATTATGCCGTTTTTAGTTAGATATTCAATAGTAAAGCAGACTATCGTAATGTTTTATTGATTATAATTAAAAGTATTTTGTTATCTCAAAATGCGGATACCGTCAAATTTCTTGTTAGATTTTGTTAGCAGCTATTTATCCCTAAAGATAATCACGGTAAACTGTCAGAACGACTGTTATCAAATGCTCTTATTTAATTGATATGGAAAGTGTTAAACAGACATTTATTGAACTAGCTATTCAACGAAAAGCTCTTAAATTTGGTGAATTTACCTTAAAATCGGGTAGAACAAGCCCTTACTTCTTCAATGCTGGATTTTTTAACCAAGGTAACGACTTGGCAACTCTTGGTGATTGTTACGCTAAAACATTAATCCAAGCCAACGCTGAATTTGATATGCTATTTGGTCCAGCCTATAAGGGAATTCCTCTTGGCTGTACCACAGCTATTTCTCTAGCAAGAAACCACGGCAAAGATGTACCTTTTTGTTACAACCGGAAAGAAGCTAAAGAACACGGCGAAGGTGGTAATCTAGTCGGCGCTCCCTTAGCCGGTAGTGTAATGATTGTCGATGATGTTATCACCGCAGGAACGGCAATTAGAGAGTCAATTGATTTAATTAATCAAGCAGGGGCAACGCCAGCTGGCGTGTTAGTTGCGCTTGATCGGCAAGAAAAAGGAACTGGTCAGCTTTCAGCAATTCAAGAAATCGTAAAGCAGTACAAAATTCCAGTTTATGCTATTATTAGCCTTGAGGACTTGCATAACTACCTGCAAGAAAAAACTGATATGCAAAAATACTTATCCACAGTAACTGCATATAAGCTAAAGTATGGTGCATCAAATACTTGTTAAATTAAAGATAATCATAAGACTGATTTTATTAAGGGAAATATGAAGAATTTTTGGTTAATTATCGGGATAATTTTTAGCATAGCGAGCCACTCGGCTTTCGCTAAGAATTACTATCGATACAAAAATGCTGATGGTGCAGTAGAAATCAAAGATAAAATAACTAAGGAAATGGAACTCACTGGTTATGATGTCATCAATGAGCTAGGTAAATTAATCAAGCACGTCAAACCAACCAAAACACTCGCCGAATTAGAAGCTGATCGTTTGAGAAAAATCGAAGAACGAAATGATAAAATTAAGCGTCAGCAACAAATTCGTCACGACGCCGATCTACTCAGACAATTTAGCTCTATCGGTGATATTATCCGTAATCGAGATTCTCAGCTACTCGCGCTAGAACAACGAATAAGGATCCAGAACAGCAAAGAAGATCTTTTAAAACTTCAACTCGAAGACCAACAACAACAAGCAGCTACCTACGAACGTTTAGGTCAAAGAGTTGCGAAATCATTACTAAACGATATTCAAGCTTCGCAAGATCAAATTGCTAATAACCAACTCAATACGACCTTTCTTGAAAAAGAAAAAGTTAGAGTAGAAACTAGCTTCCAGCGAGATATTATCCGGTACAAAGATCTGGAAAGCGTAAGGATGGCTCTAAGAAAAGATGCCCGAGAAAAAGAAGGAACTGAACCCGTTATTTATAATTGTCCGGACAGAGAAGCCTGCAATCGAGCATGGCAGCTTGCTCAAATTTATGCTCGAGACAATTCAACAGGAAAAATTGAGATAATAACCAACTCATTAATTCTCACCAGTCGACCCGAAACTGCTACGGATATCGCTTTATCTTTCTCGAAAATACCTGCGCCAGAAAATAAAACCCAAATAGTACTTGAGGTTTCCTGCTCACCTGATGAGGCAGGTGTAAATTACTGCAAAACAGACAAGCTCAAGCAGGTTAGAAAGAACTATCTTGAGTACCTGAAACTAAGAATGAAATAGTTTTATAAGTAATTCAAAATTACAACCAACGATCCAGAAGCAATCAACATCCAAAGGATCATTGCTTGTAATAAAGGCTTAAAATCTAGACTAGATAGTAGCTTTTTGTTCACTCCCGCTCCAATAAAAAATAAACTTAATACAAGACCGATTTTTGAAAAGGAAACAAAATAAGTCGTAACATCCTTTAAAGCGGGTAAAAAAGTTGACGCGGCCGAAGCAAGTAAAAATAAAAATATAAAATAGGGCCATTTCGAACTAGTCTGCTTAGCCGAATGCTCTGTGCTTTTGATAAACCATGACGCTCCAACGACTAAAGGAATTACCCATAGTGCCCTTGAGAGTTTTGCTGTCGTGGCAATTTCTAGAGCTTCTTCACCATACAAAGAAGCTGCTCCTACTACCGAACTAGTATCGTGAACACCCAACGCCGCCCATAAACCAAATTGCTCTTGAGTTAATCCAAAATAATGCCCTAAAACTGGAAATATATATAGAGCAATTCCATTGAGAATAAATACAATGGAAATAGCTATTGCCGTTTGATCTTGCTTTGCATGGATTGTGGGTGACATAGCAGCAATTGCGCTTCCACCACAAATCGCTGTACCTGAAGAGATCAAAACTGACAACTTTCCTTTTATTCCCAATAAACGACCAATAACCAGTCCAAATAAAAGAGTCAATATTATCGTAAAAACTGTCAACCAAAGACTATCTAGAGCCGTGTTTAATAATGATTTAAAATTCAATCCAAAGCCTAATCCAACAACGCTCATTTTCAATAACACATCAGCCCATTTCTGGCTGTAGTTTTGAATCGGATTTCCTAAAAATAACGAAAACAAAACGCCCGCGATTAATGCTAAACCGGCATTTAAGTATTGAATTATAACCGGTGAAACTAATATTAGTAATGCACTAAACCGAAAGAGGTTTACTAAGGTTAACAACTCCTTTGAAATCATTTATTTTGCAAAGCAACTGCTTCAATTTCTAATTTGCTATTATAATGTAAAACAGACACTGGAACGACGCATCGAGCAGGCATATATCCACCCATCCATTTAGCATAGAGTTCATTAAATCTTGGCCAAAGCTCTATGTCAGAAATATAAACACGCACTTGAACAAGCTGGCTTTTATCGCTTTTGCACTCAGACAAAACACTTTCTAAGTTATTGAATACTTGTCTAACTTGATTATCAAAACCCTCCACCTTGTCTCCCTGCTTGGCAATTGGCAACAGACCAGATATAAATATCATACCATTTGCACATGCAGCATGACTATAATGCCCGACTGGCAGGCTTAACTTAGTTGCGTTAATCGTTTCAATTTTATTTGTCTCAATATTTTTCATTTTTTATTCCTTAACCATCTTGGCAAAACGAGCCAGATCAACATTTCCACCTGACAAGAGCACTCCCACTCTTTTTCCCGATAAATCTAATTGTCCGCTAAAAGCTGCAGCAGCTCCCAAACATCCGGTTGGTTCCACTATTATTTTCATTCGGCTCGCAAAAAACTTCATGGTATCAATAAGATCTTTATCGGAAACGGTTAAAATTTCATCCACTAGACTTTTTATCACTGGAAAATTTTGCTTACCAATGTATTGATTTTGAGCTCCATCAGCAATGGTTTGTGGAACATCTATCTGTATAATTCTTCCACTATTAAAACTACGTTGAGCGTCGTTACCAGACTCAGGCTCTACACCGATCACTTTACATTGTGGCAACATCGTTTTAAGAGCGATCGCTGTTCCCGATATCAAACCTCCGCCACCAACTGGCGCAATCAATAAATCTAACTGTTCGACCTCATCAACTAATTCTTTGGCTGCAGTTCCTTGTCCAGCCATAATATCGGGATGATCAAATGGCGGGATCAAAGTCATTTTTCTTTCTCTCATAATTTTTTGACTGATTGCTTCACGGTCTTCTTTATATCGATCGTAGAAGATAACCTCGCCACCATAATCCTTGGTGGCCGCCACTTTTATTTCTGGCGCATCAGATGGCATAACAATGACCGATTTAATTCCCAATGTTGTTGCGGCAAGTGCTATTGCTTGTGCATGATTACCAGAAGAAAATGCCACAACTCCATTTCTCTTTTGTTCTGATGTAAAACGAGACAAAGCATAATAGGCTCCACGAAATTTAAACGCGCCCATTTTTTGAAAATTTTCACATTTGAAAAAAAGCTCTGCGTTAGTAAGCGTGTTGGCATAACTTGAAGTCATTACTGGAGTTTTGTTAGCAACTCCTGAAAGTACTTTTTGTGCCTTTAAAATATCTTGAAAATTGATTGCTAGGGAAGCCATGATGTTAGTCCTTGCTTGGTAAATAAGTATAAATGGTTGAGCGAGCAACGCCTAGAATATCTGCAACCATTGCATGAGCGTGTCTTAAGTCCATTAATCCTTCCTCTGATAATAATTTAACTAGCTCTCTTCTCTGTACAGGGCTAAGTGCGTGGGGCGTCGTGTTGTACCCAATCGCAAACTTCTTTATCTTCGTTTCAATAGCTGCAAGACTTGGAGAAGATAAAGATTCTTGAACATTAGACTGTGAAGTTTGTACAAATTGGTTCAATATTCCCGCAGTGCTAGTTAACATAGAAACATCAACATTTAGGCAAATAGCTGCTATATATTCTCCTTGATCGTTTTTTAATCCGATAGAGGTGCTTTTTACCGGACGGCCATCAGGCAAACTATTAGAGTAATTAAGTAATACTTCCGGATAATCTGGGTTAGAAATACGAGCTAACCCTAATTCGGTCACTGGATCACCAATTTTTCGTCCGGAGAGATTATTCTCGATTGCAATAATTGCATTGTCAGGCTGAGTAAGGTCATTTAGAACAACTTCCACTAGTGGAGCCAAAGTCTGGCCTAGTGCATTAACCACTTTTGTGCACTCTCTAAGGAAGAGTTCTTTCTCTGTTAGTGACATCTCGTCCTCGCTAGATAATTCGTCTTTAGAAAAAAACCAACCAAGATTATTGTCAGTTATTGACGATTTGTCAATATCTTAATTGATTCTATCCACACCATGGCCTTTAGGCATTATTCCTCTTACCCCAATTTCATCAACTTAGTAAAGAGCCGATGACTTAGATTTGGTTCTAAATAACGAATATTGATTTCATTACCGTCGGGATTTAAGCATGGAATATAATAGGGTTTAATAGCGCATGTCATACAAAAAGAGTGTTTTCCAACTCAGGTATCAATACTGTACTAGGTTAGATTCTCCGCTCCACTTAGTAGTTTAAGGCGCGGTCTAGGCACAAAAAAATGAAGAAAACCAGTTTTAATGCAAATTGAACAATTGCAGTCTTCAACTCCTAATTCATCGGGAGCTTCAAATTAAATCATTTCCACAATGACAAATTCCCGAGTGAATCATCGTATCTCTTTAATTAGCTTATTTCTAAGATAGCTTTTATCAGTTAATCCGTTTTGTAAACTCTTTTTATAAATGACAAACCTTAATATTAAATAATTTTTTTGACCTTATCCGTTAAATTTATCATCCCTATATTCCTAGGAATAAGATTCATACCAAAAAATATATCACCATCATTTTTTCTATACTGACTTAATGTTTCGAGAGGCTCTCTATTTTTATTTTTCACTCCAGTATTCGGATCAATCGTTGTCAAAATACATCGGCTACATTTCTTTACAACATCAAATTCGACCTTCCCAATTTTAATTTTTTTCCATTGATCTTCAGAATAAGCTTTACACCCATCGACAACAATATTCGGACGAAAGTTTGTCATGGTTACGGGCTTATCTAGTCGAAAATTTAAATCATCAAGAGATGCTTGTGATATAACCAACAAGGGAAAGCCATCAGCGAAACTTACGATATCGTCTTTATGGGAATAGAGCGGATCACTTTTTCTGGGTGCATCAATATCATACCTCACCAAGCGAACGGAGCACCCAAGATACTTGCTAAACCAAGCGTTTATTGCTTTGTCGGCAACAAATGCGGTGCATTCATCACCCCAAACTGTTACTGCTATTTTTTCAGACAAAAAACATCTGCTATTGATTGATAAGTCTGGGAAATAAGGTGCTGAAATATTGATCTCTTCACCCTTCATTTGAGTGTTGATTAGTGCTAAGTGCGGATATTTTCTTTGAGTGATAAATCGTCCACTGTCATCCACAAGCATCAGCATTCGATCATTTTCGATTCCCTGTTTGTGAACTATAGCATTATCAAGAAAAATTCCTGACAAAGATTTAATGGGATAGACCCTAATTTCTGATAATTTCATTTAAACTTTCTTCACTTTACTATACCCGTTCCACCTCAAGATGCATGTTTCAGTGCACAGCTAGGAAATCTGAACAAGGCATAACTCGTAGGGAATGACTAGTCCTTTCCAAGAGTTGTAACGCTGTACAGGTTTCCTAGCTGAGCACCCATAGGGCAAGTCTATAAACAACCATCTTCTTTGTTAAGCAATTTTCAGCTAGAATGACTAGCTCAAAAATTATTTGCCTCAAATATGGCCGTTTCTAGTCTCGCCTAAAAGCGCCTACTTTTGGTGCTGAAACATGCATCTTGAGGTGGAACGGGTATATATTATTGGAATAGCTTGTTTTATTTTTGTTGTAACGGGTAAACTAAAGTTTCTAATCCATTGACCTTTATTTCGTAAGTTAATTGTAAAAGTTCACCTAATTGACTCTGTGGAAATCCTTGATTTGAAAACCAAACGAGATAAGGTTCTGGCAGATCAATAAGAGATCGCCCCTGATATTTACCGAAAGGCATTTTCATATTAGCAATTTTAGTTAGGTTGCTAGTATCAAACATTAGCGTCGCCGTTTCTTTTTTGTTTTTCTAGCTGCGTCTTTTTCTTCTTTTAAACGGGTTTTTTCTTCCACTTCAATTAGTTCTTTTTCGATCATTGAAGGCGTTTCTAAACTAATTCTTCCCATCGAAAAATTACGAAACTCATGAATAAAAATTTTACAAACTCGATCTAAATCAATTCGACCTCCAGCTTGAAGGCAACCTCGTCGCCTTCCGATCGATTCCAATAACAAAGTAATATCTTCGTCTACTTCATCCAATTGAAAATTGTTTTTAATAAGCGACTCATAATAATGAGCTAAATACTCAGCCGCATAATAAGCAATATCATCATAATCTAGAACCGTATCTTTTATCGCACCAGTGATAGCTAGTCGGTAACTACTATGGGTATTTTCAATTTTTGGCCACAAAAAACCTGGAGTGTCATAGAGGATGATTCCACAGTCTAGATCAATTCGTTGCTGTCTTTTTGTTACCGCAGGTTCATTGCCAACCTTTGCAATGCTTCTTTCAGAAAGAATGTTGATAATGGTCGATTTTCCCACATTGGGGATCCCCATAATCATGGCATTGATAGGTTTACCTTTTTCTTTATAGTCTGGAAATAACTTTTGACAAAGTTGGGTAATCTTTTTCACTTGTTCGGGTTTCTTGCAACTAATGGGTAGTGACTTAGTTCCATGAATTTCATCAAATGCTTGACACCATAAGTGGGTTATTTTTTCGTCGGCTAAATCACTTTTATTCAAGACTCTAATTACAGGCTTTTGGTTAGCCTCTTCTGCTAAGAGCTTTGCAACCATCGGGTTAGTACTGCTATAAGGTATCCTTGCATCAACCACTTCTATCACCAAATCAACTTTGGGCAATGCTTCTCTTATTTCCTTTTGGGCTTTATGCATATGCCCCGGATACCACTGAATAGTCATTCAACTTCCTATTTTTGGATTGTTACGAGGGAGACTATTATCCTTGAAAAATCGACTCGGTACAAAAATACTCGCACAATTCGACTAAAGCGAAATATTTGTGCTAAAGTAAAGTTGTTAAAGCAAATCAAGCAGGGGTAAAAGATGGATAATGAACGTCGTCAATACAAGCGTGTTAGCTTTGATACAACAGCAAAACTGTCGAAAGGGAATCAATCATTTGATTGCCAAATAGTTGACCTATCTCTTCATGGCGTTTTACTAAGACCGCATGGTGTTCTTCGAGCAAGTGATGATTCTAACTACGAGCTTGAAATTCCTCTTTCTGACGAGCTGAGTAGCATCAAAATGTCGCTTTCTCTAACTCATGAACACCCAGAAAATCTCGGATTTGTCTGCAAAAATATCGACCTCGATAGTATCACCCATTTAAGAAAAGTCATTGAATTAAATTCTGGCGATCCAAGTTTGTTAGATAGAGAACTTGAAGCTTTGATTAATTCTTAATTAATGATTTTAAGACTAGATTCTTTATAGTTCAGATAATGCAGTTAAAGCCTCATGAAGGTGGTCAACGCCTTTTACTATAACTCCTTCTATTGTTTTTTTAGGCGCATTAGCCTTGGAAGTGATCACTTTTGTAAAACCGTGTTTTTTAGCTTCTTTAATTCGTTCTTGCCCGTTAGGAACCGGCCTAATCTCTCCTGCTAGCCCTACTTCGCCAAATACAATGAGATCTTGAGGTAACGGATTATTCCTTAGGCTAGATACAGCAGCTAATAACTGAGCTAGGTCGGCACTTGTTTCCATAACTCTGACGCCGCCAACCACATTTAAGAAAATATCTTGGTCGTGACAAAAAATGCCGCCATGACGAGATAAAACCGCAAGCAGCATAGACAATCTATTTTGATCCAGACCAACCGCAACTCTTTTAGCTTGGCTACCATGAGCCTCATCAACCAACGCCTGAACTTCAACTAACAAAGGTCTCGAGCCTTCCCATGTAACCGTCACAACACTCCCTGAAGATTGTTGCTGATACCGAGATAAAAAGATAGCTGAGGGATTTTGTACTTCTTTTAAACCTTCTTCTGTCATCGCAAAAACACCTAGTTCATTCACCGCACCAAAACGATTTTTAACCGCTCGCAAAATTCGATACCGTCCGTCTCTTTCACCCTCAAAATACAAAACTGCATCAACCATGTGTTCTAACACTCTGGGCCCGGCTAACGCGCCATCTTTTGTCACATGACCGACAACAAAAAGAGCAATTCCTTTTTGTTTTGCAAATCGAACCAACTGAGCAGTACTTTCTCTGACCTGTGCAACTCCCCCCGGCGCGGAGCTGAGATGCTCTGTATAAATGGTTTGAATAGAATCAATCACCATCACTTGAGGCTGATTAAGTTCTGCCGTAGCGATAATGGTTTCGACCTTTGTTTCCGTTAATAAGCTCAATTGGTCACCGGCTAAACCTAAGCGTTTTGCCCGCATAGAAATTTGCTGTGCGGATTCTTCTCCCGTGACATAAATAGCGTTTAATCGTTGGCTTAATTGACACATTGACTGCAGCAAAATTGTTGATTTGCCTATGCCTGGATCGCCGCCAAGCAAGACCACCGAACCGGGGACAAGACCACCACCAAGAACTCGGTCAAGCTCCTTTAAGCTGGTAGCAATTCGAGTGGTTGTTGAATGTGTTACTTCACTCAGTTTTTGCAATTTTGTGCCAGAACCTGCATATCCTGCAAACCGCCCCGATTTAGGTTCCTTACTTTCGTCTAATTGCTCGACCAAACAATTCCACTCACCACAGTCTCCGCATTGACCACCCCATTTAGGTGAAATAGCACCACACTGATTACATACATATTGAGTTTTTTGTTTCGACATAAATACGATTCGTTTTGACCTATTGGCAAATATCTTACTATAATGAGTATCTTACTATAATGAGCTTCGCTTTAGAATTTAAAATCTGGCAGCATTGTTTTATAGTCAAACTTGAACTTTTTTTTGTTTCATTGAGAATAATTTTTTTCTATGTTATCACCGCCTAACAGTCCTTGGCATCCAAAATCTTGGCAATCTTTTCGTGTTAGCCAACAGGCTAATTATGCAGATCTTGAACAGCTTGATCGCACCATATCAGAACTTAGTCAACTACCTCCGCTGGTAAGTGTTCAGGAAATAGAAGAACTAAAATTAGAAATTGCAAGTGCCGCAAGAGGCGATTCCTTTGTTTTACAAGGCGGCGATTGTGCAGAACTGTTTTCAGATTGTTCTGCCGAGGCCATAACAAGCAAATTAAAGATCTTACTCCAAATGTCTTTAATTTTGGTAGACGGCTTAAACAAGCCGGTTACTAAAATTGGTCGTATGGCTGGTCAATATGCTAAACCGAGATCGGCCGAAACAGAAACAATTAATGGTAAAAGTCTACCCTGCTATCGAGGTGACATTATTAATGGAGCTGAGTTTGAGAATAAAAGCAGAAAACCAGATCCTGAGCGTTTATTAAAGGGATATTCCTTTGCTTCTCTTACCCTCAATTATTTAAGAACGCTATTTGAAAACGAATATTGCGATTTATCCAATATCGAAAACTGGGATCTTGACTTTGTTTCTCATTCATCTAACGCCACCGAATATAGCGAACTTTTAAATCGATTAAAAAATTCCTTAGCCTTAGTTAACAACATCTCATTGCAAAGTCATCCATCTAAAACAAATGACAAAATATATACCTGCCACGAAGCACTACATCTTCACTACGAGCAAGCGCTCACTCGAAGAGATAACCATGGCAATTGGTACAATCTATCAGCCCACATGCCTTGGATTGGAATGAGAACATGTCAATTAGATTCAGCCCACATCGAATATATCAGAGGCATCAATAACCCGATTGCTATCAAGGTGGGAGCCAATTTATCGGCAAAGCAGCTACTGTCTCTAGCAGATATCGTCGATCCCAACCGCAGCCCCGGAAGACTGACGTTGATTACTCGTTTTGGTGAGAACAAAATTGAATCATTGTTGCCTCCACTAATAAAAGCAATTAACCAAGCAGGTCGCAAACCCCTTTGGTGCTGCGACCCGATGCATGGAAATACCTCAGTCACTCAACAGGGAAAAAAGACCCGTCAGTTTAAAGCGATTACTGGAGAGCTAAGTAAAGCATTTAATATTCACCTCGATAACAATAGTCACCTAGGCGGTGTACATTTCGAATTAACGGGAGAAAATGTCACCGAGTGTATTGGCGGTGCTAGAGGGCTTAATGAGAAGGATTTGCATCGTACTTATAAGAGTGTGGTTGACCCAAGATTAAATGCCGAACAATCGCTAGAAATTGCTATGTTGATTACTCAACTAAACCAGAAGCTAAGCGGTACAAATATCGATATGGGTCAGATTTCTACATCGTAAAATCTATCGTCTCGATAAATATAGCTAATATATTTTTCTTAGTGAATTATAGGCCTTTTTGAGTCGATCAAAATCATCTTGATTTCCACCTTTGTCAGGGTGAAGCTTTAAAGCAAGTTGATTAAACCGTTTTTTGATTACTCCTATACTCAAAACATCCTCGTCTTGAAGCTCTAAAATCTGGATTGATTCTGCTTTTTCTTCAATTGCTAAGTATTTCTCCCAAAATTGAGTGAGCATATCGGACACTTCTTTTTCGCTCAAATTAAGATTCTCCTGTTCTAAATAAAACTCTCTTAGTGGATCAAGTTCAGCCAATTTATTTTTTGCTGTTTCCAATTTTAAAATTCTGATTTCTACGGGCGAAATATCTATGTACTCACCATAATCTTTCATCGAATCGCTCAGTTGATAGAGCTTATTAATCAAATAAAAGTGTTTTTTATAGAGTGACGCATTTTCTTGAAGGGAATTAAAAAAGTCTGGCTGCACAGTTTGTATATGCCTTAGCAACGAATATTCGCTGCTTGAACCATCATGAGCCCTTAAATAATCTAAGATAAATTTATTCTTCATTTGCGGAATATTGTGCCTTTTTCTCAAAAAAGTACAGAAAACCCAAGATTAATAGCAATTAAAAATCAATTACTCAAAACTAATCAACAATGTTACTATTCTAGAATGGCTATTCACACCACTAACTTAGAGATTTATCAATGAAAGAGGAAAAAGATCAATCTTCACCAGGCATGTTCAGTGTCCTAATGAGCGTATTGGCAGCTATGATTGGTGTTCAAAGTGATAAAAATAGAGAAAGAGATTTCAAAAAAGGTCGGGCGAGTCATTTTATTTTCATTGGCATTGTTATGACTATTTTGTTTGTTCTTACCCTAATATCGATCGTCAATAATATTATCGAACAGAGTGCTAAGTAATTTGTCCTTAAATCAATATACCTATGTTTGAAATCTATCGAATAAACTCTAGCCATCTCGACGATGCCGCCTATCTATTCAATCAGTATCGTATTTTTTATAAAATGACTAGCGATTTAGATGCCGCTAAAAAGTTCGTCAGCGCAAGGCTACAGAAAAATGATTCCATTATTTTTTTAGCTTATCGAGAGTCACAACCCGTCGGATTTATTCAGATTTACCCATCGTTTTCATCAATCGCTATGCAACGGAGTTGGATTCTTAACGATCTATATGTTGATTCAAAAGCGAGACGGTTGGGTTGCGCTGAAAAGATGATGACACATGTTCAAAATAAAGCGAAAGAAGAAAACATTTTTTCTGTCAAACTATCAACCGCTACTGATAACCACACAGCGAAAAAGCTATATCAAAAATTAGGTTATCAACAAATTATCAATTTCGAAAATTTTAGCAAAGCAATTAAAAATAAAACAACTAGTTGAAGTTTTATAACAAATCTATCTCTCGATAAACACGTTTGGTGACACATTAAATTTTTTCGATAACGCTCTCACATGCCTTAAAGTAAGCGAGCGTTTTCCATTCAATATTTCTGATACAACTCCCTGACTACCGACTTCTCTTAAATCTGATTGTTTAATGTCATGCAACTTCATTAAATATTTAAGTGCAGAAACGCCTTCAGCTTTTAACGAATCGATCTTTTGTTTTTCATACTGCTGAGCCGCTACGGCCATCGCTTCAATTAATCCTGTAAGATGACTATTTGGTCGATTTTCAACTAGCTTTATCGCATCTCTTATATTATCAATTAATAATAAATAATCTTCTTCACTTTTAGGGCGTTCTATCGCCGGCGCAACCATATTCCAATGTTGCATTGCATTTTCCAATAATGGATTCATCACTTGTTCCCCTTCTATAAGCTTAGTGATTGCCCGGAATAACTTGTTCTATCAATAAAACTTTGGCGTTAAAATTAATTGATGTATAGGCTAACAAATTAGATTCCGGAATTGGAAATTTAAAAGACGTGTTAAATCCTCGCATATCGCCAAATACACTTCTTAACTCTTCAGGAGAATCAAAGTTCGTATAACGAACGATCTGATACCACCCTCGTAAGAGGGAATCAGCTGAAGGATATCTTGCTTGCGCTTCAATGAGTTTGTTGACAGCAACGACTTTCAATAAATCTCTCCCAATTATTAGCTTTAATGTTCACTACTCGGGCATTTTTTATAATTATTAATGGATAGCACACAATGGCTAAACTTAGTTCGCAAAGGAATATAGCATAGATTTATCGAGTAAAAAATAAAAAATTAAATTGGGTTAACAACAAAAAAACCAACAAAATCAATCAGTTCCTATTATAAATATAGAGTTTTTAGGTTTGTGATTTATATCACATTAGACAATTATAAGCGCGCCTTATAAACTTAGACACCCAAAAGTAAATAAGACTAAGTAAATATGTATCCATATTTTTATCAATCACCGGGACTTACAATTGGCAGTTACGGTTTATTACTTGCAATTGCCTATTTAGTTGGCCGATGGTATTTCTTGACTCAACTTAATAAATCCGCTCCCGAGATTAAACATAGTGAAATGCTAATCATTATGCTTTTGATATTTGGCGTAATCGGCGCAAAGGTAATGTTCATTCTTAAAAATCCAGAAAAAAGCGAACTCTTATTAAGTGGTACAGGATTTTCTAGCCAAGGTGCCATTCTGGGAGCGTTAATTGCTACCTATTTGTTTACTTTTTACCAAAAAGTTAAACTTTATAAAATACTCGATTCGGCGGCTCCTGCCGCAATCTTAGCCTATGCAATTGCAAGAATTGGATGTTTTCTATCTGGCGATGACTGTCATGGCATGCCTTCCGATCTACCTTGGGCAATGAGTTTTCCAGAAGGTATTGAGCAGACCCTAACAAAAGTACATCCCGTCCCCCTATATGAGGTTATCTATTCATTTATTATTTTTGCTCTATTGTTAATAAGACAAAAAAGCAAAACAAAACCCTTCTCTCAGTTTTTTATGTTATTAGGTTTATGGGGTATTTGCCGTTTTATGGTCGAGTTTGTAAGCGCAAATCCAAAACTGATTTTCTTTATGAGTGGCTCTCAATTTGGAGCTCTTATTATGGCAATATCTGCATTAATTTATTTTTTTCTTAGTTATAAAAAACAAAACCATGCCACCTGATTTTACTAGGCATAAAAAAGCCGGGATAAACCCGGCAAAATACTGTATCTCAGGAACTCGTTATTTTTGAGCTTCCTGTATTCTACTCTTCCTCTAACTCTTCTTCATCTTCATCTTCAATAATTGGACGATCTACTAGCTCAACGTAAGCCATAGGTGCTTTATCACCCGTACGCACGCCTGCTTTGATAATTCTTAAATATCCGCCTGGACGGTCTTGGTAACGAGGACCAAGCTCATCAAATAATTTTCCTACGGCTGCTTTACTTCGTGTACGAGAGAAAGCTAAACGGCGGTTAGCAACTGAATCTTCTTTTGCTAAAGTAATTAACGGCTCAACCACTCGACGTAATTCTTTTGCCTTGGGAAGCGTAGTTTTAATCAGTTCATGTTCAACAATTGAAACTGACATGTTACGAAACATAGCCTGACGGTGGCTAGAGTTCCGATTTAATTGGCGACCACTTTTACGATGACGCATAGTAAAATACCTCTGTTAATCTATCAGCCTGCAATAGTACTGATATTATTATAGTTTGTGTTATATCGAGAAAAGAAACGATGTTAGTTTTTCTCGTTTACCTAGATAAAAAAGCTAGGTTAAATATGACAAAACCTTACTGGCAACAGTAAGGTTTTATTCATTCTTTGCTAAGGCTTTCTTAAACACTAATTTCTATTGAAAACTAGGAGCTAAGAAATACTTATATTAGATGTCGTTTAGAATACTCGCAGGCGGCCAATTTTCAAGACGCATACCTAAAGACAGTCCTCGTGACGCTAGAACATCTTTAATTTCTGTTAAAGACTTTTTACCCAAGTTTGGAGTTTTCAACAATTCAACTTCTGTACGCTGAATCAGATCGCCAATATAGTGGATATTTTCTGTCTTTAAACAATTCGCCGAACGAACCGTTAACTCTAGATCATCAACTGGACGAAGAAGAATCGGATCAACTTCTGGCTCTTCTTTTTCTGGCTCCGCTTGTTTCTCATCTTTCAAATCAACGAATGCAGCAAGCTGCTGTTGAAGAATGGTTGCACAACGGCGAATCGCTTCTTCTGGCTCAACGGTTCCGTTGGTTTCCAAATCGATTGTCAGCTTATCAAGGTTAGTTCTTTGCTCAACACGCGCAGAATCAACAACGTAAGAAACTCGACGAATTGGACTGAATGAAGCATCGATATGTAAGCGACCAATACTTAGGTTCTCTTCATCATCATCTTTTCGAGAAGCCGCCGTTTCATAACCTCGACCGTTTCTAACGATAAGACGCATACTTAAAGAGCCTTTCTTAGTCAAAGTTGCAATATGGTGATCGGGATTAATAATCTCAACACCTGCTTGTTCTTCGACATCGGCCGCAGTTATAGGGCCTTCACCTTTCTTTTGAAGAATAAGAACGGCTTCATCTTTATCTTCAAGCTTAATCGCTAGACCTTTAAGATTAAGAAGGATATCGATCACATCTTCTTGAACATTTTCAATCGTAGTGTACTCATGAAGTACGCCATCAATTTCAACCTCAACAACCGCACAACCCGGCATTGAAGAAAGTAGTATTCTACGAAGAGCATTACCTAAGGTATGTCCAAAACCTCTTTCAAAAGGTTCCAATACAACTTTAGCTTTACGCTCTCCTAAATTTTCCACCTTTATCTGACGTGGCGTCAGAAGTTCAGTGACGTTGCCCATAGTTAATCCTCTTAAAGTCTTACTTCGAGTAAAGTTCTACGATTAAGTTTTCGTTGATATCAGACGGTAAATCTGAACGCTCTGGAGCATTCTTAAAAGTACCTTCCATTTTTTTATCATCAACTTCAACCCAAACAGGACGTTCTGTCTGTGCACTCAATTCTAGCGCAGCAATTATTCGAAGCTGTTTCTTAGACTTTTCGCGAATCGAAACTACGTCGGTCGGAGAAACTTGGTAAGACGGTATATTAACTATCTTACCGTTAACCAATATTGCTTTGTGGCTAACCAATTGACGCCCTTCCGAACGAGTTGTACTAAATCCCATTCGATATACAACATTATCTAAACGTCGCTCTAATAGTTGCAACAAGTTTCCACCCGTTGCTCCTTTTATACGTGCTGCTTCTTTATAATAATTACGGAATTGCTTTTCAAGTACACCGTAAATACGTTTTACTTTTTGCTTCTCTCGTAATTGTACACCGTAGTCAGAAAGGCGAGTTCTTCGAGCGCCATGAACTCCGGGCACTTGATCAATTTTACATTTATCCTCAATCGCACGAACGCCGCTTTTTAGCATTAGATCAACGCCTTCACGACGTGCTAACTTGAGCTTAGGTCCTATATATCTTGCCATTTTTTATTCTCCAGCAAACCTAAAGTTACACGCGTCGCTTTTTGGGCGGACGACAACCATTGTGTGGAATAGGCGTAACATCAGTGATGTTAGTAATTTTAAATCCCGCATTATTTAAAGCACGAACGGCTGACTCACGGCCAGGCCCAGGTCCTTTGACGAATACTTCCATATTCTTCATGCCCATTTCTTTCACCATTTGAGCAACTCTATCTGCTGCTACCTGTGCGGCGAAAGGCGTACTTTTTCGAGATCCTCTAAAACCAGAACCACCAGCGGTAGTCCAAGCGAGAGCATTTCCTTGTCTATCAGTTATAGTCACGATTGTATTGTTAAATGACGCATGGATATGAGCCATTCCGTCTACTACGTGCTTTTTAACCTTTTTACGAGAACGAGGTGTGTTTGCCATAATCGTTATCTCTTAATTGGTTTACGTGGACCCTTACGAGTACGCGCATTTGTTTTAGTGCGTTGTCCGCGGACAGGTAAGCTTCTTCTGTGGCGAATACCACGGAAACAACCTAAATCCATCAAACGCTTTATATTCATTGACACTTCACGCCGCAAATCGCCTTCAATTGTAAATTTAGCAACTTGACTACGCAGTGACTCAATCTCTGCTTCGGTAAGATCTTTAATCTTTCTACTTTGATCGATACCAGCAGCATCACAGATATCCTGCGAACGGCTTCGACCAACACCAAATATCGATGTTAAAGCAATTACCGCATGCTTATGGACTGGAATGTTAATACCAGCTATACGGGCCATTGACCTACTCCCAACATTAGTTCTTTCTCTATCATTGACACCCACCCGAACTTATGAGGTGGTCGCCCTTCAAAAAGGCGCGCAATGATAGCTTCCAGACGGTTAAAAATCAACCGAATATTTAAATTTATGCTATTTACTTTATATCTTCAGCGGGCTACACGCTTATACAAAACAAATTGCGCTAAAACTCTCTTATAAAAGAGAACTTACTACCCTTGACGCTGCTTGTGACGTGGATCTTTACAAATCACACGAACACTGCCATTACGGCGAATAACTTTACAGTCACGGCAGATTTTCTTTACAGAAGCTCGAACTTTCATTTTCGTACTCCAACTCGAGTGCGACTTACTAGAATTTAATTATCTAATTCCAGAAGAGCCGTAGTTTTTAAAGTTTGCCTTTTTCAATACTGAATCATAGTCACGAGAAATTAAGTGAGCTTGTACTTGAGACATAAAGTCCATAATTACAACTACTATAATTAATAGTGACGTTCCACCAAACTGGAAAGGCACGTTAAAGATCAAAATTAAGAACTCTGGTAGTAAACACACTGCGGTGATGTAGATTGCGCCTACTAGGGTTAGTCGAGTCATAACTTTATCAACATATTTAGAGGTTTGCTCTCCAGGACGAATCCCAGGAATAAACGCTCCAGATTTTTTTAGCTGGTCGGCTGTATCTCTCGGATTATAAACAAGAGCTGTGTAAAAGAAACAGAAAAACATTATTCCTGCTCCGTACAACAATATATACAGAGGATTACCAGGTTGCATTTGCTGAGCAAAGCTCTGCAGCCACAACATATTCTCATTACCCTGCCCCACCCACTGGGCGATGGTACCGGGAAATAATATAATACTTGACGCAAATATCGCTGGAATAACACCGGCCATATTCACTTTCAAAGGTAGATGTGAAGATTGAGCTTGATACATCTTTCGCCCTTGCTGTTTTTGAGCATAATTAACAACGATTCGGCGCTGACCTCGCTCCATAAACACTACAAAAGCAGTTACCAAAACCACGACTGCAAGGATAATCATCAAACCTAATGGGTTAATTTCACCTTGTCTCGCTTGCTCAAATGTTTGCCCTAGAGCTGTCGGTAATCCCGCAACAATACCAACAAATATTAGTACTGAGATACCGTTACCAATACCACGCTCATTAATTTGCTCACCGAGCCACATCAAGAACATTGTACCGGTTACCAAACTGACAACCGCTCCAAAATAGAAACTGAAGGTTGGATTAGGAACAAGACCGACCATCATATTCGGGAAATTTGTTGCAATACCAATAGCCTGTAAACATGCCAATACAAGAGTCAAATACCTTGTGTATTGGTTAATTTTACGTCTACCTGCTTCACCTTCTTTTTTGATTTCTTGAAGTCTTGGATCAACGAAACTCAAAACCTGCAAAATAATCGATGCCGAAATATAAGGCATAATACCGAGAGCAAAAACACTCGCTCTTTCTAATGCACCACCAGAAAAAACGTTAAATAACGAAAGCAATGTACCTGACTGTTGCCCCATAAACTGATCCAAAATATTTGAATCAATCCCAGGTACAGGAACAAAAGAACCTAAACGGAAAATAATGATCGCCATAAGTACGAACAAAAGTCGTTGCTTAAGTTCGGTTAACCCACCGCCAGATTTCTTTTCAGTTGGAGCTTTAGCCATAGCTTATCTACCTAATCCTTCCTAAATTATCAATTAATTCGTCACAATTAAGCGACTGAACCACCAGCAGCTTCAATTGCTGCCTTTGCGCCTTTAGAAACTCGTACTCCGTCTCCAATGGTAACCGCTTTATCGATAGAACCAGAAAGCATTACTTTAACTTGTTCAATATTCTTGGTGATCAATCCAGCAGCACGAAGAGAAAGCAAATCAACCGCTCCACCTTCTACTTTATTGAGTTCGCCCAAACGAACTTCTGCAGAAATTAGAGACTTACGCGAAGTAAAACCAAACTTAGGTAAACGCTGTTTCAAAGGCATTTGTCCACCTTCAAAACCTGGCTTTACTTTACCGCCTGAACGAGACTTAAGACCTTTATGTCCTCGACCACAGGTTTTACCCAATGTCGAGCCAATTCCACGTCCTACTCGCTTAGCGCTTTTATTTGATCCTTCTGCAGGACTTAATGTGTTTAATCGCATGATTAATCCTCCACTCGAACCATATAGTTAATGGTGTTGGCCATGCCACGCGTTGAAGGTGTATCTTCTACCTCAACAGTTTGGCCGATACGCCTTAAGCCGAGTCCAGCTAGGCAACCTTTGTGATTTTTCAAGCGTCCAATAGAAGACTTAACTTGAGTCACTTTAAATGTTTTCTTTGCAGCCATGGTTTACTCCATGATTTCAGCGACTGACTTTCCACGTTTTGAAGCAACATCTTCCGGAGAAACCATGTCATTCAAACCACGAATAGTAGCGCGTACAATATTAATTGGATTGGTTGAGCCAATGCTCTTTGCCAAAACGTTTTCTACACCAACAACTTCAAATACTGAACGCATCGCACCACCGGCAATGATTCCTGTACCTTGCGATGCAGGCTGCATGTAGACTTTAGAAGCTCCATGATTCGCCTTGATCGGATGTTGTAATGTGTGACCATCTTTTAATTCGACTTGAATTAAGTTACGTCTCGCTTGCTCCATTGCTTTTTGGATAGCTGCAGGCACTTCACGTGCTTTACCGCGACCAAAACCAACTTTGCCGTTTCCATCACCGACGACAGTTAATGCAGTGAATGAGAAAATTCGTCCACCTTTCACTACTTTAGCTACTCGGTTAACGTTGACTAACTTTTCGACCAAGCCGTCGTTATTATTTGCTTCTTGTTGTCTAGCCATCATTTCACCTTTAGAACTGTAAGCCATTTTCGCGAGCAGCATCAGCTAATGCTTTCACACGACCATGGTATTTAAACCCGGAGCGATCAAATGCAACATTCGAAACGCCAGCTTTAGTTGCTCTTTCAGCAATTAATGAACCAACAGTTTTTGCTGCTTCTACGTTGCCAGTTGACTTGCCTGTTGCCTTAATGTCTTTTTCGACACTTGATGCAACAGCTAGTATTTTTCCACCATCAGCGGAAACAACCTGAGCGTAAATATGACGAGGCGTACGATTAACAATCAATCGATTAACACCTAGCTCTTTCATTTTCGAACGGCTTTTTGTAGCGCGACGAATTCTAGCTTCTTTTTTATTCATAATTCTGCCCTACTTCTTCTTAGCTTCTTTACGACGGATAACTTCATCCGCGTATTTCACACCTTTGCCTTTATAAGGCTCTGGTGGACGATAAGCTCGAATGTTAGCTGCAACTTGACCAATCAACTGTTTGTCAGCACCTTTAACGATAACTTCAGTATTAGTTGGCGTTTCAATGGTTATTCCTTCAGGAATATCAAACACTACCGGATGTGAAAAACCAAGCGTTAAATCGAGTGTTTTACCAGCCGCTTTTGCTCTGTAACCAACACCTACCAATTGAAGTTTCTTTTCGAAACCGTTAGCAACACCTTCAACCATATTATTCACTAAAGAACGCATCGTGCCTGAAAGTGCGTTAGCATTTGCTTTGCCTTCTTTAGCGGCAAAGATGATTTGACCATCTTCAATTTTAATCTCAACAGCCGGATGAATTTCTTGCTGTAAGTTACCTTTGCTTCCCTTTACAGAAAACATCTGACCTTTAAGGTCTGCAGTAACGCCCGAAGGAAGGTTAACTGGATTTTTTGCTACTCTTGACATCTCAGCTCTCCCTTAAGACACAATACAAAGAACTTCGCCGCCGTGACCCGTTTTACGTGCTGCTCTATCTGTCATAACTCCGCGAGAAGTTGACACAATAGCAATACCCAAACCGTCTAATACACGAGGTAGCTCATTTGATTTTTTATAAATACGAAGACTCGGCTTACTAACACGTTTAATCATGTCGATAACCGGACGACCTTGATGATATTTAAGTTCAATTGATAGCTCTGCTTTACCATCAACATCTTCTTTCTTAATATCAGAGATATAACCTTCATCTTTCAATACGCTTGCGATTGAAACTTTAACTTTTGACGAAGGCATTGAAACAACTTTTTTGCCTGCTGATTGTCCGTTACGGATCCTAGTCAGCATATCAGCAATTGGATCTTGCATGCTCATATTAATTCTCCCAACAATTACCAGCTAGCTTTCACTAAACCAGGAACATCACCCGACATAGCATGTTCACGTAATTTATTTCTGCTTAAACCAAACTTACGTAAATAACCATGTGGACGACCAGTAATATTACAACGATTACGCTGTCGAACTGGACTAGCATCTCGTGGTAGTTTTTGCAAAGCTACCTGTGCTTCCCATCGCTCATCGTCACTTTTGTTGAGGTCTACAATTGTCGCTTTAAGTTCTGCACGCTTAGCAGCATACTTAGCAACAAGTTTAGCGCGTTTATTTTCACGCTGAACCATTGATACTTTAGCCATTGTTAAGCCCCTTTAATCGGGAATCGGAAAGCACTTAATAATTCTTTGCCTTCTTCATCTGTTTGCGCGGAAGTCGTAATAGTAATATCCATACCGCGAATTTTGTCTACTTTGTCGTAGTCAATTTCCGGGAAGATAATCTGTTCTTTAACACCCATGGAATAGTTTCCACGACCATCAAACGACTTTGGATTTAAACCACGGAAATCACGGATACGTGGAATTGCAATTGAAACTAAACGCTCCAAAAATTCCCACATACGCTCACCGCGTAGTGTTACCTTAGCGCCAATAGGGTAGTCGTCACGAATTTTAAAACCCGCAATTGATTTGCGCGCCTTAGTGACAACAGGCTTTTGGCCTGAGATAGCTGTTAAGTCATTGCATGCGTTCTCTAGAACTTTTTTGTCCCCGACAGCTTCACCCAGACCCATATTTAATGTGATCTTGGTTATCTTAGGGACTTGCATGACAGACTTGTAGCCAAACTTTTCAGTTAAAGTTTGGACAACATCTTTCTTGTAGTAGTCTTGCAGTTTCGCCATTTTAATACACCAATTAATAAATTAATCGACTAGCTCACCATTCGATTTAAAAAATCGAACTCGCTTGCCATCTTCTTGCACTTTAATTCCTACTTTGTCTGCTTTACCAGATTTAGCATTAAAAAGTGCAACATTTGAAATATCCATTGCGGCTTCCATCTCAACGATTCCGCCCTGAACACCTGCCTGAGGGTTTGGTTTAACATGCTTTTTCATCATGTTAGTACCTTCAACCACAACACGCCCTTTCTCTGTGATGATCTTTGAAATCTTTCCGCGTTGACCGCTACTTTTACCGGCCAATACGATGACTTCATCACCTGTTCTTAGTTTTTGCATTTACGTGTCTCCTTAAAGAACTTCTGGCGCTAAAGAAACGATCTTCATGAACTTATCACCACGTAATTCGCGAGTAACAGGTCCAAAAATACGAGTTCCAACAGGCTGTAAGTTTGCATTTAGAAGAACCGCAGCATTTCCATCAAAACGGATCACTGATCCATCTGGACGACGCACGCCTTTTCGGGTTCTAACAACGACAGCGTTCATTACATCACCTTTCTTCGCTTTACCACGAGGAATTGCTTCTTTAACACTGACCTTGATCACATCACCAATTCTTGCGTATCGGCGGTGTGAACCTCCAAGAACCTTAATACATTGAACTCGACGAGCACCGCTATTATCAGCAACATCGAGTGTTGTTTGCATTTGGATCATTGGTTTTCTCCAACTTTTCCCACATAATTCCCAGCACATTTAGTGTGTGCCAGCCAAAAGACGCGGGAGTATATCATCATTTAATTGATTCAGCTAACATAAAAAGTCGTTTAAATTCGACTCTTTAAATTAAGCTTTTTCAACAACCTCAACTAACTGCCACGACTTGCTTTTTGAAAGCGGTCTGCTTTCAACAACCGTTACAGTGTCGCCCATTTTGCATGCATTATCTTCGTCATGCGCATGTACTTTTGTAGAACGCTTTATAAACTTTCCATAAAGAGGATGTTTTACTTGTCGTTCTACTTTGACAGTAATGGTTTTATCCATCTTGTCACTTATGACTTTACCAGTCAGAGTACGCTTGATTACTTTTTGCTCACTCATTAGGCTGCTCCTTCCACGACTGTGTTATCACCAGATTGAGCTGCGCCCTTCTGATTCAAAACGGTCTTAACACGTGCGATATCTCGACGTACGTTTTTTAATGTGTGAGATTGCTCAGACTGTCCAGTTGCTCTTTGCATACGCAAATTAAATTGCTCTTTACGAAGTTCAACTAACTCATTCTTAAGTTCTTCAACACTCTTTTCTTTCAACTCAGAAGCTTTCATTACATTACCGTCCGCTTTACAAAAGTTGTCTTAATAGAAAGTTTAGCAGCGGCAAGCTCAAATGCTTCTCTCGCTAAATTTTCTGGCACACCTTCAACTTCAAACAACATACGGCCTGGTTGAATTTGTGCTACCCAGTATTCCACACTACCTTTACCTTTACCCATACGTACTTCTAGAGGTTTTTTAGTAATTGGCTTGTCTGGAAAAACTCTTATGTAAACTTTACCTTGACGCTTCATATGACGAGTCATTGCACGACGAGCAGCTTCGATTTGACGAGCGGTCATACGACCACGGTCAGCAGACTTAAGTCCAAACTCACCAAAGCTAACTTTATGTTCAACAACGCCACGATTACGCATCTTGTGCTGTTTACGAAATTTTGTTCTTTTAGGTTGTAACATGGTCTTTTCCCCTACTTCTTCTTAGCTCGGGAAGGTCTTTTCTTTGGCTTATCTTCAGTAACAGTTTGAGGTTGATCACCAAAAACTTCACCTTTAAATATCCAGACCTTAACACCAATAATTCCGTAAGTCGTATTTGCTTCAGCAGTAGCATAATCAATATCAGCTCGCAAAGTATGAAGAGGTACACGACCTTCTCTATACCATTCAGCTCGAGCAATATCTGCACCACCTAAACGACCACCTACTTGAACCTTGATACCTTCCGCTCCAACACGCATTGTGTTTTGTACAGCACGCTTCATTGCACGGCGGAACATTACACGGCGCTCCAGTTGCGACGCGATTCCATCAGCAACTAACTTAGCATCTAACTCAGGCTTGCGAACTTGCTCAATATTAATTTGAGTTTGAACACCTGCCAACTTACCTATCTTCTTACGAAGCTTCTCAATGTCTTCACCTTTCTTACCAATAACAATTCCAGGACGAGCCGTATGAATTGTTACACGTAATGCTTTGGTTGGACGTTCAATATCAATTTTTGATACTGAAGCTTTTGAAAGCTCTTTAAATAACCAGTTACGAATTTCGATATCACTGGCTAATAGATCCGCATATTGACCGCGTTCAGCATACCAAACAGAGTTATGCTTTTTAACGATACCTAGGCGAATACCCGTTGGATGTACTTTTTGACCCATGGTTTATCTCCTAGTTATCCGATACTTTAACGGTGATATGACAAGATCGTTTAAACATTCGATCTGCACGCCCTTTAGAACGAGTCTTAATCCGCTTTAAAGTTGGACCTGCATCTACAAAAATTGTCGATACTTTTAGTTCATCAATATCTGCACCATCGTTATGCTCGGCATTAGCGATGGCAGAATTTAGAACTTTTTGAATCATTTCAGCAGCTTTCTTATTACTAAACTTTAATAAGTTCAGTGCATTTTCTACCGGCATTCCTCTAACTTGATCAGCTACTAAGCGAGCTTTTTGAGGAGAGATTCTTGCGTGACGTAAAACAGCTTGAGTTTCCATCATATCCTCCTATCGCTTCGCTTTCTTATCTGCAACGTGTCCACGGTAGGTACGAGTTGGTGCAAATTCACCCAACTTGTGTCCAACCATATCTTCGCTAACAGATACAGGTACATGCTGACGACCATTATGAATGGCAATCGTTAATCCAACCATTTCTGGAGAAATCATTGAACGGCGCGACCAAGTCTTAATCGGCTTTCGGCTATTTGAGGCCACAGCGTCTTCAATCTTCTTAAGAAGATGAAGATCGATAAATGGCCCTTTCTTAAGTGAACGTGGCACGATTTAATCCTCTATTTACGATTACGACGACGGACAATTAACTTGTCTGTACGTTTGTTACTACGAGTCTTCTTGCCCTTAGTTGGCGTTCCCCATGGTGAAACGGGGTGTCTACCACCTGAGGTTCTTCCCTCACCACCGCCATGCGGATGGTCGACTGGGTTCATAGCAACGCCTCGAACAGTAGGTCTTACTCCACGCCATCTCGATGCACCTGCTTTACCAAGTGAACGTAGCATGTGTTCTGCGTTACCAACTTCCCCAACAGTTGCTCGGCAATCAGCCAGAACTTTACGCATTTCTCCACTACGTAAACGTAGCGTTGCATAAGAACCGTCGCGAGCGATAAGTTGGACGTAAGTACCTGCACTTCGAGCGATCTGAGCACCTTTACCAGGTTTCATTTCAACACAATGTACCGTAGTACCCACTGGAATATTTCTAAGAGGCAAAGTGTTTCCTGCTTTAATAGCAGCATCTTGACCTGACTGGATTGCATCTCCAGCACTTATTCCCTTAGGAGCAATGATATAGCGTCTTTCGCCATCAGCATAAAGAACCAGCGCAATATTTGCACTGCGGTTTGGATCATATTCCAAACGCTCAATTTTTGCTGGGATACCATCTTTATTTCTTTTGAAATCAATCATTCGGTAGTGTTGTTTATGTCCACCACCAATATGACGAGTTGTGATACGACCGTTATTATTACGACCACCACTTTTTGATTTCTTTTCTAACAAGGGCGCATGTGGCGCACCTTTATGCAAATCTGGGTTGACCACTTTGACAACAAAGCGACGACCTGGAGATGTCGGTTTAGCTTTTAATAGAGCCATCTTATTTCCCCTTACGCTTCAGCGTCTGAAAAGTCGATATCTTGCCCTTCTTCAAGGGAGACATAGGCTTTTTTCCAATCGGAACGACGCCCTGCAATTTGACCAGTACGCTTAGTTTTACCTTTCATGACCAAAGTTGACACGTTTTCAACCTTGACATCAAACATAAGCTCAACGGCCTTTTTAATTTCCAGTTTTGTCGCAGTCTTTGCGACTTTAAAAACAAATTCGCCGCGATCTGCTGCTAAACTTGCTTTTTCAGATACATGTGGAGCCAATAAAACGCTCATGATTCTTTCTTGGTTCATCCCCACAACTCCTCTAATTTCTTAACCGCATCAACAGTCATAATAACTTTATCAAATGCAATCAAACTAACCGGGTCACATGCTTGAATATCACGAACATCAACCTTGTGAAGGTTTCTAGAAGACAAATATAAATTTTCATCAACTTTGTCAGAAACAATCAAAGCTTCCGTTAAACCATATTCTGCTAGTTTGCTAACCAACCCTTTAGTTTTTGGTGAATCTACTTCAAACGACTCAACAATGTGCAACCTTTCTTGACGAACAAGTTCAGACAATATGCACTGCATAGCTCCGCGATACATTTTGCGATTAACTTTTTTTGAATGATCTTGTGGACTTGCCGCAAAAGTTACACCACCACTACGCCAAATTGGACTGCGGATAGTTCCCGCTCTCGCTCGGCCAGTCCCTTTTTGTCTCCAAGGCTTAGCTCCGCCACCGCTTACATCACTACGGTTTTTATGAGCACGTGTTCCCGCTCTAGAACCCGCCATGTAGGCGACAACTACTTGATGAACAAGTGCTTCATTAAATTCACGGCCAAAAGCCACATCAGACAATTCGACCGACTTGGCTTTCTTTTTACCGGTTACAGATAAATTAATTTCCATTATCTATTCTCCCCTAAACCTTAACAGCTGGACGAATAATGACATCGCCACCTTTAGAGCCCGGTACGGCACCCTTAATTAGAAGAATATTACGCTCAGCATCAACACGTACAACCATTAGGTTTTGTGTAGTAGACCGCTCAGCACCCATATGGCCTGACATCTTTTTGCCTTTGAAGACTTTACCAGGCGACTGATTCTGTCCAATAGATCCGTTAGACCTATGAGATAAAGAATTACCATGAGTAGCATCTTGCATTGAAAAGTTCCAACGCTTAATACCACCTTGAAAACCTTTACCTTTTGACATGCCTGTCACATCAACAAACTGCCCATTTTCAAAAATATCAACTTTGATTTCACCGCCAGCTTCAAAACCATCTAATGAATCTGTACGAAACTCCCAAAGCCCACGACCAGCTTCAACACCTGCTTTTTTAAAGTGCCCTGCTTCTGGACGAGTAACCCGGTTTGCTTTTCGCTCACCAGTTGTTACTTGGATTGCTTGATAGCCGTCGTTGTCTTTTGTTTTAACCTGAGAGATTCGATTAGCAGCGACTTCAATCACTGTAACTGGCGTAGATACACCATTTTCATCGAACACCCGGGTCATGCCGCATTTGCGACCAACAATTCCGATTGCCATTATAAAAACCCTCTATTAATGTTGCTTACTAAGTTGCCATACAAAGATATGAACAACGCAACGAAAATTCCGCTCAACCCTATACTTAACAGGTCAAGCGACTCATACTTGTCTTAAGAAAGACTAATCTGTACATCGACACCAGCAGCTAGGTCGAGCTTCATTAAAGCATCAACCGTCTTTTCTGTTGGTTCTTCGATATCTACCATTCGCTTATGCGTACGTATTTCGTACTGATCTCGCGCATCTTTATTAACATGCGGTGAAATCAATATGGTGTATCGCTCTTTGCGCGTAGGTAATGGAATAGGACCACGAACTTGTGCGCCTGTACGCTTAGCCGTATTTACAATCTCAAGTGTCGATAAATCGATAAGCTTGTGATCAAACGATTTTAAGCGTATTCGGATTCGCTGCTTAGCCATAGCAAAGAAACTCCAAAGTTAATTAATAAACAGTTAAAAACCGCCCTTCCCTAATTCAATTAAGGAACGCGGATTAAAATTCTTGTCGACCAAAATTAGGTCGCTTGTTATGACACCCTATGTAAATCGTGTCATTGAGCCATTTCAAAGGCCCTTCGATTCAGGTGTTAGCCAAATCGGGACGCGCATTATATAGAATGGTTTTGGATTGTACAACTCTAATTCGAGTTTATTTTAGAGTTAGCACCATATAATCACTGGCGCACTAGTAGATTTACAATTGTGACCTGTATTTGGCCGTTATAGAGATGCTTTTATCGTCCGGTACTATTATCCCATTTACCTTCTTTTCTTAAATTGCTCACGACTTCTTCAGCAAATCCCTTGAGAACCATTTTATCTACCTTTGTCGTTCTATTAATTGGGAAAGGTTCGTCTTCTGGCCAAATCTCAATATGTTGGGGACGTTTGTATGCCGCAATGCCCTTACAATGCTCCATTAACACACCAATTTCTACAACGCCCCCTTTTTTAAATTTAACGAATGCAAAGATACCTTCATCAAAAAGTTCGTGTTTCACCCCTACCACATCCACTTGTTCTACAGACGGATGTTTTGCGATATAAGCTTGGACATCATCGGGGAATACTTGATAGCCCTTTTGTTTAATAATGAATTTGGCTCGGCCAGATAAGTAAAGTGCTCTATAAGACCCCATATTCTTAAAATAACCTAAATCGCCGGTATATAAGATCCCTTCAGTCGTAATCACCTTTTTGGTTTCTTCGGGAAAATTATAATATCCCATAAATACGATTGGTGGATGGTAACAAATCTCGCCATTTTCCCCGTCAGGTAACTCTTCACCAGCGCTTCCATCTTCGTTCATTGGCTTACGAATAGTCACCACGGCCAAATCTTCCCAGTAGCGACCTACTTGACCAGCCATTTCCTCTATCGATATACCTTGTGGAGTAAAAGTCACAAAACCCGCCGATTCCGTCATACCTAAACCTGTACCAATTTTTGGAGCCATTGTTTGTAACTGCTTGAGAAAAGCCACGTCGACCGATGAACCAGCGTAGACTGCAAACTTAAGGCTGGTTAAATCATACTTTTCGTAATCCGGCTCATTCCACATCATTCTATATTGCGTTGGAATTTGTCCCAATATCGTAACTTTATGCTTTTGAATTGCCTTAAGCGAATTTTCTACACTGAAGACCTTTAAAAAGATGGCTGTTCCACCTAAAAACATCATTGTCATTAGAGTTTCAGTAATACAACCAACATGGCTGGGCGGAAGATTAACTAATATACAGTCATTAGCTGTCATTTCTGAACCGAGTGCTAAGATCTGATTTTGGACAATTATATTTTCATGACTCATTAAAGCCGGTTTTGGAGAACCAGTTGTTCCAGTAGTAAAAATAATAATCGCGGGAGTTTTAGTGGTTACTTGTTGATAGGCTTTATTGAGCTTGCCGGAGAAAATGTTTTTGACTTTTAAAGCGATAAGTTTAGCTTTAGGCATCATTTGTTGAATCGATATAGCCCCATCTATCGGTTTGTCTGTATTTGGTTCGGCCAATACCTGAACCATTTGTTCAATATAGTCACAATGATTATAAATGTACTCAGCGATTTCATTAAAATCGATTAGAGGTGTTTTACCATGGATAAAAAAGATCTTGGGTTTGATCTTATCTAAGTCTCGACGCACTTCTTCTTTTTTTAAGCGAAGATCAAGAGGCGCAAATATCGCACCTATCTTTAAACAGGCATACATGATTGCCATGTGTTCTGGAAACAATACCAATTGGCTGGATACCACATCGCCTTTTTTAATTCCCATATCTAGCAACCGAAGAGCGAAAAAATCAATCAGGCTATTAAATTCTTTGTAGCTAATTTCCCTACCGTCTTCGTACTGAATAATTGCTTTCTTATTAGGCATCTCTGATGCCCATTTCTCCACATAATTATTTAATAAAGGTAACTTCCAGTCTTGATTCATAACAATCACTCCATAACAATTTTTACTTTTTTTATTGTTCTTTTTATAGCGCTATTTACGACTCTAAAAATATTACTCTAAAAGTATTTGACCACCTTTTATTACCGCCTGATTTTGCTCATTTAACACATCAAAATAAAAGCCTGATTGTTCCTTCAATAACAATCTTACCTTAATGATGTTTGGTGGAACAACCATTCCGGTAAACTTCGCAGAAACAGCAACCACTGCATCAGTGTTTCCATCTAACTCCTTAGCGACAATAGTTTCCACCGCCTTGGCAAAGGTACAAGTCCCTTGTAAAATAATATCCGGCAATCCAATTGATTTAGCGAATTTCTCATTTGTATGGATAGGCGCATCAATTTCTGCTTTTTCTGCGTATTCAAAAGGCAGCTTTCTTGTAACAACAATCTCTTCTTGCCAAATAACGGGATGTTGAACTTTCTTTGTAGTTAGTATTTCTCCCAAGCTTTTGACATCGCCTTTATATTTCACCCCAAATAGTATTCCACAAGAAAACTCCGTCGCCACCAAGATTTGTTTCGAATAATACTCAAACCTAACCATTAACTTTGTGCCATTTTTATGAGGTTCAGCATGCCAAAATTGACTTTTAACGGTTAGCTCATCAGAAGTATCAATTTTTTGATGGAAACAAATATACTCCGATTGATGAACCATTGTTTGTAATATTTTCTTATCTATTTCCCTCTCTAAATATTCATCAAGCTTTTCTAAAATTTGCCAGCTGACCTTAGTTAAAAATACCGGCCGAATTTTATCTGTCAGCGCACCATTTTTATTGGTAACAACTTGATTATAATTTGAGACACTTTCAGGCGTTAACCTGTACTGAAAATCGCGTATTTTAATATCGAGCAAATCCTCAGGAATAAAAAGCCTTTTTCTAAACAAAAATTTAATGGCAGCTAATATTTTATTTATCATTTTAATATCATTGTTAATGAACATAAATGCTTATTCAATCTCGCATTTCTTTTTCATTCGCTCACGTATCAGTTTTGTAATTGCAGCCATCTCCTTATCTTTATCTAAATACCTTTCTGGGAGCTCTTTTAAAAGATAAAGAAACTCGCCTTGATTAAATTGCTCTTGGGAGATCGTTTCAATATCAATTTTATCAACCATTAAAGGGCTAACCACTGATGCCTTTACTTCAGGTACGGTCGTTTCAAGAACTCCCACAGTTCCTAAACGTCCATCGCTATGAAATGAACCATTTAAATGCACTATTTGATGGTCTGGATAAGTTTCCAAAGCTGAGGCAATTGATTCTGCCATGGTAGTATCACGAAGTAATTGAGCCGCATAAGTATTCATTTGACGTTTAGTCGCAACATCACTTGTTTGACCGTGGCTTCTTCCCGCTTCTTTTATAAAACTCATAAATTTTGCTTTATATTTTTCGTTCTCAAGATCGAGCTTTTTGGAAGCCCATTCTGATTTTTCTTTAGGTAACCTTTCTAAAAAGCTTGCACCTTCTTTACCTACACAACGAACAAACATTGCGGGAGCGTTAGCAGCAATAATAGGAATATTTTTCTCTCGGGCGAATTCTACAATTGCTCGATAAGATCCTTTGTAGTCAGACCAACCATCGCCATCCTCAATTAAAGTTTCTTCACCATATTTTCCTTCCAAATAACCAGAGAGGATCGCTTGTGAATCTCTAGAGAATTGCTCCATGGATAAAACAATCTTTGGGTTTTGTCTATATAAAGCGACTAGGAAATCTAATTGAAACTTATGAGAAGCTTGGTGGGTGTGAAGTTCACCGAGAAAAACGACATCGGTATCTTTAACCGATATCACTAAATTCCCAAGGTCTAAACTTTCTTTTAAAGTACTACTTACCAGTTGATAGTCATATAAAGTATCAAGATTCAGCTTGCTTTCGTTTGACCTGTTCTTGTGAGTAGAGATACTGCTGCATGCGCTTAATATGAATAGACTTGCGAAGGTTAATGTTTTCACTGTTGTTTGTTTCATTGAAATTCCTTTCTAAGTATAAAATAGAGTCTTCGTGGGTAAGTAAATTGAAGAATATGTTAGATTTCCCTTATTTGATTTTTGAAGGTTTTTAACCCGTCTATATGCTCTGCCAAATCACCCTTCACAGTTCGCCCCATCGCATCAAGAATAAAATGAGCACCTTCCACTCGGGCTAGCTTTGCCGCCGGCACAAAATCACTATCACCTGAAATTAACACAATTTTATTAGCTAGTTTTTTTAGAACCACACTCGATATATCAATACCTAGTTTCATATCTACACCTTTTTGTCTAGGTCTCAATGATACATTATTAGGATTAATATCTTTGTGGTCTACCTCGCCGCGAATTAATTTATTAAAATTATGAGCTTTATCTTTTCTAATAAAGCCCCACTCATTATCAGTTGAACTCAAATGCCCCATACGGCAAGCTACATACGGCTGATGCAGTAATGATTCATGCAGCTTGTTTTTATATTTCGTTATGTCACTCTTGGAAAAATCGATTAGTTGGCTTGTTATTGGGTGATGAGCCTTGTGCGAAAGCGGAGGACAATCATAAAAATAAATACGGTACAATTCCTCACCGTTTCGTCTATCAACATGCTTTATCCAATAGTGCCACATTGCCCTCGCTAGATGTTCTGGCTTTGCAGACATACCTCTGTCTGCTATCTTTGTGAAATTCCTAATAAAAAAACCTGCATCGACGAATATTGCAACAGTTCTTTTTGCCATTTATAGTTCTCCTTAACGTAAAAAGCCTCTGGGTCGTCACTTCCCGTATTGTGGGAGGAGTCGCCAAAGGCTAGAATGTTCAGTAAGTATACACCTTTACTCCAAAAATACAATTATAACACACAAGCTCATTACTGTTGAATATGCTTTATTACTTATGTGGCATACGCTATTGATCTCAACAAAACAAGGCTGTCTATGCGTTTAATCACTGCGACAACTTTTCTCCTCACAATCCATATTTCAATATTTGAAGTGGAATACACCCCTATCAATATTGGAGAAAAGGTCATTTTACATTCAGAGACAATTAGTGAAGAGTGCCCTCTATGGATTTGCGTTCCTAAAATAAAAAATCTAATGAACCTCTATATGTTATTTACTTATTAAGCATATAAGAAAGCAAACCTAAACTACAAAAACTCACCCCCACAAAAAAACCGCGACAAGCGCGGTTTTCTTAATCTAACATCTACTAATTAATCTTCAGTAGAATTACCTTTTTCAGGTGCAGCTTCTGGTGCTTTTTCTGCAGCAGGCGCTTCAGCTACTTTTTCCTCAGCAGGAGCAGGCGGATCAAGCAACACTTTACGGCTTAGACGGATTCGACCTTGACGATCAACTTCTAATACTTTCACATCAAGTTCTTGGCCAACTTCTAGATGGTCGCTAACTTTATTAACTCGCTCATGGGCGATTTGAGATATATGAAGTAACCCTGTTTTGTTACCCATAAACTCAACAAAAGCGCCAAAATCAGCAATTTTAACCACTTTACCATTGTAAGTTTTACCGGCTTCAACATCTTCAGTTAACTCTTTGATTCGTTGAATCGCTAAATCACCTGATGATTTTTCAACAGCAGCAATTTTAACTGTTCCATCTTCTTCGATTTCAATCGTCGCGCCAGTTTCTTCAGTTAATGCTCGAATAGTTGAACCGCCTTTACCAATTACATCACCGATTTTTTGAGGATCGATTTTAACTAACGTAATTCGTGGCGCGAATTCAGAGATATCACTGTTTGGCGTAGCAATTGCTTCATTCATTGTTTTAAGAATGTGTAATCGACCACCTTTTGCTTGATGTAAGGCTTTTTCCATAATTTCTTGGTTAATGCCTTCGATCTTGATATCCATTTGTAACGCAGTGATACCTTCTTGTGTACCCGCTACTTTAAAGTCCATATCGCCTAAATGATCTTCATCACCTAAAATGTCAGAAAGAACAACATACTTGTTGCCTTCTTTTACTAATCCCATTGCGATACCAGCAACCGGCGCTTTAACTGGAACACCTGCGTCCATTAACGCTAAGCTCGTTCCACAAACAGAAGCCATAGAACTTGAACCGTTTGATTCTGTAATTTCAGAAACAACTCGAATGGTATAAGGGAAGTCCTCTTTTGAAGGAACTACCGCTTGCATACCACGTTTTGCTAATTTTCCGTGACCAATTTCACGACGCTTTGGAGCGCCCATAAAACCAGCTTCACCTACACAGTAGGGAGGGAAGTTATAATGTAGCATGAAAGTTTCTTTGGATTCGCCGAATAGACCATCAACAATTTGACCGTCTCGCTCAGTTCCTAAAGTAGTCACAACTAATGCTTGTGTTTCACCACGAGTAAATAATGCAGAACCATGAGTTCTTGGTAATACGCCAGTACGAATATATAGCGCACGAACCATGTCGCTCTCACGACCATCAATTCTGTTTTCGCCAGCAATGATCCGTGAACGAACTACAGATTTTTCAGTTTTAGAAAACGCACCTTTTACTTCTTCAGTGGTTGGTGAATCTTCTGCATCAGTAACAAGGGCAGCAACCGCTGACTCTTTGATTTCTGATAACTTGTCTTGACGAGCCATTTTATCGGCAATTGCGTATGCGCCAGTAATAGCTTCTTTTGCATTTGCTTCAACTTGAGCGATAACCGCAGTATTTTCTTCTGGTGCTTTCCAGTCCCACTTAGGCGTATTAACTTCTGCTGCAAATTCGTTAATTGCTTTAACAGCAACCTGCATTTCAGCAAAACCAAACATTACCGCGCCTAACATAATTGACTCTGATAACTCTTTTGCTTCAGATTCAACCATAAGAACCGCATTTTCAGTTCCCGCAACCGCTAAATCTAATTCAGACTCAGACATTTCATCAATGCTAGCGTTAAGAAGGTATTCACCATTCTTATAACCAACCCGTGCAGCACCAACTGGACCTGCAAAAGGTAGTCCAGAAACAGATAAAGATGCCGATGCACCTAACAATGCGACTAGCTGAGGATCAACTTGAGGATTGATAGATATAACCGTACATACGATTTGAACTTCGTTCATAAAACCTTTTGGGAATAAAGGTCTTAAAGGACGGTCAATTAATCGCGCAGTTAATGTTTCGCCGTCAGATGGACGATTTTCGCGCTTAATAAAACCACTCGGGATTTTACCTGCTGCATAACGCTTTTCTTGATAGTTAACCGTTAAAGGGAAAAAGTTTTGCCCTTCACGCATTTCTTTTTTACCAACCGTAGAAACTAATACAGTAGTTCCTTCAACATCAATAATGACGCATCCAGATGATTGTCTGGCGATTTCACCAGTTTCCAAAGTGACAGTTCGACCGCCATATTGGAAGGATTTTTTTATAGGATTCATTACATTTCCTTATTCGTTTATTCTAGTTGTGATCTAATACTGATTAGATCGGTTATAACGCCTAGACTATTCAGTTGATGTCTTATGAAAACCTCAATAGAATAACCTAGACAATTTCATTTTACTCTTAAATTCATTCAGCTCTTAAATCAGACTAATGCAATTTACGAGCGATGGGGATTATACCAGTTTATTTCAGCAATGCCATTAAGCAAAAAGGGGCTATTAAGCCCCTTTCTTTAAAAAATCTATATCTTAACGACGTAGACCTAATTGACCGATAAGAGTTGTATATCGAGTGACATCCTTACCCTTTAAGTAATCAAGCAATTTACGACGCTGGCTTACCATTCTTAACAATCCTCTACGAGAATGATGATCATGGATGTGTTCTTTAAAATGGCTTTGTAAATGATTGATTTGATGACTTAATAAAGCTACCTGTACTTCAGGTGAACCTGTGTCGCCTTCGCCTCGACCATATTCGCTAACGATGTTAGCTTTCGCTTCTGCACTTAGTGACATTATCTACTCCAATAAAATGATGAGAATAAAACAAACATAGCCAATCACTAATTCAGCCATGCCAAGAAGTGCGCGATTCTACAGTAGCTAAAGGGTTCAGGCAAGTCTGTACACAAGAGAATATTGCTTATTATTATCAATTTACTCATTGATTTGCTTCAGCTATAGTTTTACCATATCAACACAAACAACCTATCGAAATCAACTATGACCCTTAATGAACTCAGATATGTCGTTGCTGTCGCTCAAACTCAGCACTTCAGCAAAGCAGCTGCGTTATGTAACATCAGCCAACCTAGCCTTAGTATTGCGATAAAAAAACTCGAAGATGAGCTAGGCATTACCATTTTTCAACGTGGCAAAAAGAAAATTGACATAACTCCTGAAGGAGAAGCGGTTGCTCAACAAGCTCAACGAGTTATCGAAGAAGCTGACAAGCTTAATTATTTAAAAAGCAAGCAAAAAGATCCCTTAAAAGGTGTGATACGACTCGGTGCCATTTTCACCATTGGCCCCTACTTGTTTCCTTCTTTGATCCCTGAGATAAGAAAATCGCACCCCGATATGCCGCTCCATATTGATGAAGACTACACTGAAAACCTTCGTAAAAAATTACTTCAGGCAGAGTTAGATATTGCAGTTCTCGCGCAGCCCTTTTCCGATCCTGCACTTGAAACGCTGGAAGTCTATACTGAAGATTTTATCCCGGTATTTTATGAGGGGCATAAATTTTCTACTCAACCGGAGATTTCTATTGATGATATATCTCCAGATGAATTATTGATGTTAGGAAAAGGAAATTGTTTTAGAGATCAAGTGATTGCAGCATCTCCTAAACATCTATCCCCTCATGCACAAAATGATGACTGGGTCGTCGGTAGTTCATTAGAAACCATTCGTCACATGGTCGCTATGAAACTCGGAATAACGGTTATGCCAATTACCGCGCTTGCAAAGCAAACTGACTATCCAGGTTTGGACTCTCGACCATTTGTTGAGCCGGTACCTAAACGTCGAGTAATTTTGGCTTGGCGAGCAAGTTTTCCTCGCAAAGAAGCGATAAAGGTTATCGCCGAATGTTTGCAAGAATCATTGCGGGGACAAGTCGACTTGTTACCATTAAACAAAGATAAATAATTTGCTGTCAGCTATGAAGCTTTCTCAAATATCAGTCGAAACTCTCAAGGGAGTTGGAGAAAAAGTTGCCGCTAAACTCGCAGTTTTATCGATTAAGAATTTAGAAGATTTACTTTTTCATCTGCCCTATAAATACCAAGATCGAAGTCGAATCGCCCCAATTGGTAGCTTGCTACATGGGCAAACAGCGCAAGTTTTTGGCATCATTGAAGCAGCAGATATCGTCTTTGGAAAACGCCGTTCTTTGGTGTGCAAAATTTCTGACTCAACAGGTATCCTCGACATTCGGTTATTCTATTTTTCTATGGCTCAAAAAAAGCAGTTTGTACGTGGGCAATATGTTCAATGTTATGGTCAAGTTTCTCATGGAGGCAGGAACGTCGCCATGATTCATCCAGAAATTAAATTTCTAAAATCTAATTCGACTCCAACTCTAAGCGATGGACTACAAGCAGTATATCCAACAACGGATGGGTTACAACAACGAACTTTTCAGTCTCTCATCAAACAAGCTTTAACATTTTTAGATAGTCAAAGTGTTAAAGAATTATTGCCTGCGGAAATCCTGCAAAAACTCAATTTTCCGCCGCTAGCAGATGCTTTAAAATTGCTTCATTCGCCCCCTTTAGATATATCTCTCAACGACATTCAAACAGGACAACACCCGCTTGTTCAGCGGTTAGCGTTTGAGGAGTTAATGGCTCAACATATTGCACTTAAACTATCCAAAAAAAAACATCAATTGCTGCAAGGTTTTCCGATCGAAATTAGTCAATCAAAAGGTTCTCACCTAGAAAAACAGCTACCTTTTCGACTGACCAATGCACAACAAAAAGTCATTAATGAGATTAACCAAGACTTGTCTAAACCGTTCCCCATGATGCGTTTGGTTCAGGGTGATGTAGGCTGTGGCAAAACTCTAGTTGCCGCTTTTGCGATCAGACAAATAGTTAACAATGATTTCCAATCGGCATTGATGGCACCAACTGAATTATTAGCGGAACAACATTACCAAGCATTTTTAAAACTATTTTCGCCACTCGATATTAAAGTTACTTTGTTAACCAGTAAAATGCCGAGCAAACAAAAAAACGATTCGCTTGCTGATATTCAATCCGGCGAAACAAAAATAATCATTGGCACTCATGCGCTTTTTCAGCAACAGGTTGTTTTTAACGATTTAGCCTTAGTTATCATTGATGAACAACATCGATTTGGAGTAGAGCAACGAAAGAGCTTGCTCGAAAAGAGCGAACAATATAACGCAGAAAATAAGCAAGCTCACCAGCTGATCATGACCGCGACACCGATTCCCAGAACGCTCGCTCAAACAGCTTATGCAGATCTTGACCTTTCAATTATTGATGAACTCCCTCCGGGGCGAAAAGAGATCGAAACATCCGTTATCAGTGATTTAAAGCGAGACCAAGTCATACAAAAAATCCAACAAGCCTGCCACCAAGATAAAAGACAAGTCTATTGGGTTTGCACCCTAATTGATGAATCGGAAGAACTTGAATGTCAAGCGGCTGAAGCAACCTTCTCGGAACTGTCTGAAAAACTACCCGAACTAAAAATCGGTCTAGTTCACGGCAGATTAAAATCTCCTGAAAAAAATAAAATAATGACCGATTTCAAATCCAATCAACTTGATATATTGATTGCAACAACAGTGATAGAAGTTGGTGTAGATGTACCAAATGCTAGTCTGATGATCATAGAAAACCCCGAACGATTGGGTCTGTCTCAACTACATCAGCTAAGAGGACGAGTCGGGCGTGGTGATAAAAAAAGTTATTGTTTATTGATGTACCATTCACCACTGTCAGACAATGCTAAACAGCGACTAAATATCATGCGAGAAACCAACGACGGCTTTAAAATCGCCGAAAAAGATTTAGAAATTCGTGGAGCCGGTGAAGTTCTTGGCACTCGACAAACCGGCAATGTTTTATTTAGATTTGCTGATTTGATGAGAGATAGGCATTTATTACCGCTAGTACATAGCAATGCCGATAAAATCACCTCAGAGTTTCCAGAATTAGTGAAACCTTTAATTTATCGATGGATAAAAATGAATCAACAGTTGAGCCGAGTTTAATTTCTTAACAAATGCTTTCCAGTTAATAAATGTCTCCAAAACCCAACATTCAGTCATTTTTGTACTAAACTAAGTAGACAAATGGTCTCAATAATATCTTTTAAGGGATTAACCTATGTGGTGGAATTCTAGTAATACAAACGACAATCTTGAACTAGATAAAGCAAATCAAAAAATTGCTTCTCTTGAGCAAGAGCTAGAACTGTTAAGAAAAGTAAAACTTGTTGCCGATATGCAAAAAGAACGAGCTCTCGCTCAAGAAAGTGAAAAAGGGAAACTTCACCATTTATTATTAGATGGCGCCGAAACCATTGGAAAAATAAGGGATGCCGTCGCAAACTCCTACAATGATCTTGACCAAGAGCGACAAAATATTGTCGAGTCGATATCAATCTTTGATCAAATTCATGTGCTAATGTCCAGCATCGCTAATAGTCTTGCCAAAATTAAAACAAAAAATCATAATGCAGGGCTTTCAGTCAATAGTCTGAGCGAAAGTGGTCGTACAATTGAGCAGTTTGTTAGCCAGATACAAACCATTTCCGACCAAACTAATTTACTTGCTCTAAACGCCGCAATTGAAGCAGCCAGAGCGGGAGAACAAGGACGAGGATTTGCCGTTGTTGCTGATGAAGTTCGATCTTTAGCTCAAAAATCTGCGATGGCCTCGTCTGAAATCACTCAAATTGTATCGGTGATTAGTGAAAAAACCGGTCAAACCCAAGCGCAAATCGAAGACAGTGAACAATCCGCAAACGCATTGTTTGATAAGACTGAAAATGTACAGGAGATCATTAAAGAAATAACCAATATATCCAAAAATATGTTTACAGTGATTGAGCATTCAACCCATTTAAGTTTTCTACAAACGGTCAAGTTAGATCATGTTACGTGGAAGTCTGAAATTTATAGGGTGGTATGGGGCTTATCCGATAAAACTGCTGCAGACTTTGTTGACCACCAAAAGTGTCAGCTAGGTCAATGGTATTACCAAGGAAAAGGGCTAAATTTCAAAGATATTCCGGCATACAAACAGTTAGAAAAACCTCATGCTGATGTCCACAAAAGTGGGATTTTAGCGCTAGAAAGCGCTCGTTTAGGTGATTCTAAAGGCATAAATGAAGCCTTAACTCTGATGGAATCGTCAAGCAATCAAGTTATTGAACTCTTGTCCGAACTAGAATCAGTTTCCCAATTCCAAGAACCTGCTATTGCCCAAGATAATTTTGCTGCTGGTGCAGGCGATGCTGAGCTATTCTAATACTTTAAATTCAGCCTACTAGCCAAGGGTTATTGAAAATAATCGCCCAACCAAAGCGGTTGCAAACATTGCTGCCGCGCCCCAAAACACCACGCGTATTGCCCCTTTACGTTTACTTGCGCCACCAGCTTTAGCAGCAATGCTTCCTAATAACAGTAGAAAAAATAAACTAGAAATGGAAACCCAAGCAATTAAATCCTCGATAGCTGCAAAATAAGCGATTATAAGTGGCAACGCAGCACCAACAGTAAAAGAAGCGGCAGAGGTTACCGCGGCGAGTAACGGTTGTGCGTTAGTTCTTTCATGAATACCCAACTCATCTCGTAAATGAGCTCCCAGCGCATCGTGCTCCATTAATTGGAATGCCACTTCTGAGGCTAACTTTTCATCCAAGCCTCGATCTCTATAGATTTGAGTTAACTCTAATAACTCATATTCTGCGTAATCCTCTAAATGCTGCTTTTCTAATTCGATATCAGCCTTTTCTGTATCTGCTTGGGAGCTTACGGAAACATATTCTCCTGCAGCCATCGACATCGCGCCAGCAACAAGCCCTGCAACTCCGGCTAAAATTACATCGCCATGAGCCGCCGCCGCCGCCGCTACCCCAATTAACAAACTAGCAGTCGAGACAATTCCGTCATTTGCGCCCATAACCGCAGCGCGCAACCAACCCACACGGTGAGAACGATGTAAATGATTGGGAGCTTCGATAGAATGGTTCACAACTTATTCCTAACATAACGATTTTAATCAATCATCTTATGCTGCTTTGTTCGATGAGTAAAGTGGTATAAGTTAGAATATTCGCGGTTATTTAATTTTATTGATATGATAAATTCATTAAATTGATCTATGTATCTTAACGAGGAAATAATAATGACAAAAGCTTGGTATAAAAACTACCCTCAAGGCTGTAAAACAGAGATAGAAACCAGTCGATATCAATCAATGACTGACTTATTTGACAAGGCTACTGAAAGTTATGCCGATAAAACCGCTTATGTTAGTTTTGGTAAGGAGCTTTCATATTCTGAAGTCGACAATTTATCAGAAAATTTTGCCGCCTATTTACAAAATAAGCTCTCCGTTAGCAAGGGTGAACGCATTGCGTTAATGTGTCCTAACATTCTCCCATTTACTGTCGCCATGTGGGGAATTATTAGAACTGGAGCAGTTCAAGTTAATGTCAATCCTCTATATTCTCCCCACGAATTGAAACATCAGCTAAATGACGCTCAAGTTGAGACGATTGTTATTTTTTCATCTTCAACCAAGGTGCTCGCGGAAATCGTCGGACAAACAGCTATCAAAAACATTATTGTTGTTAATCTTGATGATTTAGTTGACAAAGGCTTGGCAAATGAAGAAGCTGATCAACGCTTATCACAAACAATACCTTTTATTCAGGCATTAAATGAAGGTCAAGAAGTATCACTCACGCCACCTCAGTTAGGGCATGATGATTTGATATTCCTTCAATATACCGGAGGAACCACTGGGCTATCCAAAGGTGCTATGTTAAGTCATGGCAATATCATTGCTAATATATTGCAATATGAAGAGTTCGCGAAACATATGATCGTCATGGGAGAAGAAGTCATCATCACAGCGATTCCCATGTATCACATATTTGCCCTTTCGGTTAATACGCTTTCATATTTCAGTTTTGGCGCCACCAATGTATTAATTGCGAATCCTAGAGACATGCCATCCTTTGTGCAAACATGGCAAAGCACTAAAGCGACTGTTTTCACCGGCGTAAATACCTTATTTAACGGTCTATTACACACACCTGGATTTTCAGATATAGACTTCTCACCTCTTAAACTTACGGTTGGTGGTGGTGCACCTGTGCAGGAAGCAGTATCTGAAAAATGGGAAAAAGTGACAGGAAGACGATTGAAAGAAGGCTATGGTCTTTCCGAAACTTCACCGATTTTAACTCTTAATCTTGGAACCGAAGATGGCTATATTAGTGGGATTGGAATTCCAATTCCTTCGACTGATATATCGATAAGAAATGAGCAAGGAGTAGAAGTCAAACAAGGTGAAACAGGCGAGCTTTGTGCCAAGGGACCTCAAGTGATGCAAGGTTACTGGCAAAATGAAGAAGCAACCAAAGAATCAATGACTGAAGATGGTTATTTCAAAACTGGTGACGTAGCAATGCTCGACGATCAAGGCTTTTTTCATATCGTCGATCGGATAAAAGATATGATTTTAGTTTCTGGATTCAATGTTTTTCCTAATGAGATTGAGGCGGTTGTCGCTAATATGGATGGCGTTTTAGAATCAGCTTGCATTGGCGTACCGGATGAGAAAACCGGAGAATCCCCCAAACTATTTGTGGTAAAAACCGATGATTCAATAAGCGAGGCAGATGTCATCAGTTTCTGTAAAGAACACCTAACCGCCTATAAAATACCAAAACAGATTCAATTTCTTACTGAGCTACCAAAATCAACCGTCGGAAAGCTATTAAGACGAGAGTTAAGAGACATCTAGTATCTGAGTCCCCCTACTTTTTACTACCGAAGTAGGGGCTAACCGATAAAATTATTCACACAAATTAATTACAGTCTTTATTTATTGTCAATCAATTTAAACATAAACTCTGCTAATTTCGTATTATCCCAATGACCTACTAATTCGCCACTAGCGGAACCATAAGCATACAAATTAACATCAACTCCCGTATGTCCAGTAGTGGTCCACCCGGTATAGCTTCGTTGATCGATGATCCGCATAAGCCTTTGAGTGGTTTTCCAACTATCGCTAAGTTCTTGTGGTTTAAGCTGATTTATTTCTTGTTCAGTAAGAACTAAACCACTTGCACTTTTTATTTCAGCAAGCAAATCGCCAGACTTTATCGCACTTTTGACAATTTTTTCAGGAGTCTTTGAGAAAGAGCGAATCACCTCGCTTTTCCATTGATAGTGTGATTTGCCATTGACTTTGGAGCCGATGGACAATCCACCGGTTGAATGATCGGCCGTTACCACAATTTGTGTTTGACCATCAATTTTTGCAAATTTGATTGCTTCTAAAACAGCGGCGTCAAAGTCGGCCATTTCAGACATTGCTCCAACAATATCATTCCCATGTCCTGCCCAGTCAATCTGGCTTCCTTCGACCATTAAGAAAAATCCCTTATCATTATTTGAAAGCGTTCGTAGGGCGATTCGAGTCATATCGGAGAGCGACGGCGTATCAGCGTCTCGATCAATCATCTTCTTTAAACCAGAGTCGGCAAATAAACCTAACAATTGTAATTTGTTGGCAGATTCAAGCTCATTTTTATTGGTCAAAATTTGATAATCTAATGCCGCAAACTCCTCGACAACGTTTCTATCTTCTCTTACAAAATACTCTTTTCCACCGCCCAGCAAAACGTCGATATAGGGCATTCCTTGAAACCGATTATCGATATATTGATTTACAATATCGGTATGATTACTGCGGCTTTCTTGATGGGATGCAAAGACAGCGGGAGTTGCATGGGATAACTGCGAGGTAACCACCAAGCCTGTAGACATACCGACTTGTTTGGCTTTTTCTAAAACAGTCGGTAACGGCTTTTTGTTTTCATCAAGTGAGATATAACCGTTTAGTGCCTTTTTGCCTGTCGCATAAGCCGTTCCCGAAGCAGCCGAATCAGTTACTGCACCACTTGAATGTTCGAATTTTCCTAGCTGATTACTCGGTAACTTTAGGTCGCCCAGAGGATCCGTGCGTAGTGAACCGACAAGCATTTCATCAAATAAAATAGTTTCTACGGCAGGCGTATTTGGGTTATCGCGATACAATCTGTAAGCCGTAACAAAAGCAGGCCCCATCCCATCGCCAATAAATAAAATCAGATTCTTAGGCTTCGATTTTTGTATATCTTTTTCGATATTAAGTGTTTGACAAGCAGTAAGTGCAAAAATCAAAGCTAATGAAATAATTTTCTTAATATACATCTTTTTTTGGGTCTCGGTTCGCAACAATAGGTTTGCCTTATTATCTCATAAAATAGTTCGTTGAGTATCCCCAAGTTATTACAGTCATGTTACTATTAATTTATTAAAAATAATCGTGGAACGTCTATATTTGTAGTGTTTTGACACATAATACGGAAATTATTTCTTGCTAGGCAAAACTGATTAAATCTGCTAAATCCTCTGTAGAGTATATTGCCCAATATTTTTTCTAAAACAAAAAAAGCCGAGAGAGAATCTCGGCAAAGAGGACGTGAACAACTGGAAAAATTCTTTACGTCATATTTTTTGTTCGACTATTTTTTTATAATTTAGATTTAATTAAGTCTACATAAGCTTGCTTGCTTGCGTCGCCTGCTGCAACTAATCCTTCAGCAAATTCAAGCACAGTTTTACCATCTTTTTCAGCAGCGCCAAGAGACCTTTTTCCTGCTTTTGTCGCAATAAATTTAGCAGCATCAGGAGCATCATTGGCAACAGCAACTCTCATCAAGCTGCCTCCAGTGCCACAAATCAAACCGGGATAAATCGCTTTTAAGCGCATTCTGGCAGACTTTAGCTTTTTCCTCATACTGGCGCGATTATTATTCTTTGCGTAATCGCATAGATTTTCAGCGAGTCTTTGTAGATCGCTTGCTTGGGTCTTTTGTGGAATCGCTGCACTAGCAAACACCATAGCCGCAACGACTAACACCTTGATTGTTATGATATAATTCTTCATTTTTATTGTCCTCGGTTTTATGTTCATTAAATAGGTCACCAAAATAAATATCCTTGATAACTCTCTTCGATTACCCATTATTATCGAGCGTGTTCCATTTTACTTTAGGAAAAAATTCATATTTTTTGTGAACCAGATCTCATTAAATGGAATATCGTGGGTTTGCAAAAAAGAATTACCCCATTCAAAAAGTCTTTACTATAATAGAAAGATAACCTTATATATTTGAGAAAATTCAATGGCTCGATTCATTAAAATATTTTTTATCATGCCGTTTTTGCTAGCATTAATTGGTGGCTCTAATTATTTAATGGCGGAAGAGGAAACTGAAGAAAAACCAGATCTTGAGCCAATCATGTATTACGAAATTGACCCGAATATTCTTACTTTTTATCAAGGAACTGGTCGAAAAATTGGTTATGTGGTTGTACAAGTAAATGTCGCGGTAAGAGGCCAAGAAAACTACGATTTAGTTGAGCTTCACCTTCCTCTTATTCAAGACACGCTGATTGATTTTTTTAATAAACAAGACAAATCGGTGATACAGCCTATTGCAGAAAGAGAAAACTTGAGGAAAAAAGCGAAAGAAAGAGTCGCTCAAATTCTTAAAGAAGAAACCAAAAAGGATGTTGTCGAGAACCTTCTGTTTACTAATTATGTATATCAGTAAATTCAGCTTAGCCCGAACTCAAGATAAGTTAAGGCTTTAACATTAAAATATGCTCGATCCCATCTTCGTCATAGATCTCAGAAACTTGCTTAAATCCAAAGGCTTGGTAAAAATCTTTTAAATAGCATTGAGCTCCAATTTGAACAGATTGGTTAGGAAAATTCTCACTTATAAACTCTAACGCTTTACTGATCAATAACTTTCCAAAACCTTCATTTCTTACTGATTGATGAGTACAAACCCGTCCAAATGATGCGTTATTGAGATAAGGTTGGTAACGTTCGAAAACTCGCAATGTTGCAATCAATTGTTCATCTTGCCATCCCAACAAGTGATATGCTTGTTCGTCTTTACCATCAATATCTTGATAAGGGCAATTCTGTTCGACAATAAACACCTCTTGGCGAAGAGCGAACATTTCCTGTATTTGAAATGGTGTCAAATCGTCTAAAACATGCCATTGCCAAATAATCTTAGATTCCATAATACCTCAAACAATTTTCCGTCTAAATGCACTAAACGATAATTAACCTGACGAATTCGGGCTAATTGTTACGACCATTCGAGCAATACTTTTCCCGAAAGGCCCGATCCCATCACATCAAACCCCTGCTGAAAATCTTCAATTTTGAATTTATGGGTAATAATAGGTGAAAGTTCGAGACCAGATTGCAGCAAAGAAACCATTTTATACCAAGTCTCAAACATCTCCCTTCCGTAAATGCCTTTAATTTGTAGCCCCTTAAAAATAACTTGATTCCAGTCTACAGCCATATCTGCCGGAGGGATACCAAGCATTGCTATCTTGCCACCATTATTCATTGCTGAAAGCATTGATTCAACCGCAGATGGGACGCCGGACATTTCTAGCGCAACGTCAAAGCCTTCTGTCATGCCTAGCTCGGCCATAACATCCGGCAGCTCTTCTTCGCCCACGTTTATCGTTCGAGTCGCACCCATTTTCTTTGCCAAATCTAGTCGGTAGTTATTCACGTCTGTAATCACTACATGACGAGCCCCAACGTGACGACAAACCGCCGCCGCCATAATACCGATAGGTCCTGCACCAGTGATTAATACATCTTCACCCACTAGATCAAAAGAAAGAGCCGTGTGAACTGCGTTGCCAAAAGGATCAAAAATCGCCGCCATATCATTGCTAATGTCTTCAGGTAACTTAAACGCATTAACCGCGGGAATAGACAAATACTCAGCAAAAGCTCCTGCTCGATTAACTCCCACACCTAACGTGTTTCGACAAAGATGCCGCCTTCCTGCACGACAGTTACGGCAATGACCACAAGTGATATGCCCTTCACCTGAAACGCGGTCACCGATTGAAAAACCACTCACTCCTTCACCAATGGCTTCAATAACACCGACAAACTCATGCCCAATCGTCATAGGGACAGGGATAGTATTTTGAGACCATTCATCCCAATTATAAATATGCATATCCGTACCGCAAATAGCAGTTGTTTTAATCTTAATCAATACATCGTTATAACCATAAGTAGGGAGTTCCTCTTCATGTAACCAGATACCAACTTCAGATTTTAATTTAGATAATGCTTTCATTAATGTTTTCTCTATTATCAATAAACTGATATAAAAATGCTTTTGTCGGCTCGAAAACTATTCGATAACCTCAAGCTCTCGCCCCACTTTTGCAAACGCATTAACGGCGCGATCAATATGAGAAAAGTCATGCGCAGCAGACATTTGAGTACGAATTCTAGCTTGATCTTTCGGCACGACCGGAAAAGAGAAACCAATTACGTAAATGCCTTCCTCAAGCATTTTGTCAGCAAACTTCTTTGCTAAAGCGGCATCTCCTAACATAACAGGAATAATTGGGTGCTCACCCGGCAACAAAGAAAATCCTAGTGCTGACATTTTTTCTCGAAAATAATTAGCATTCTCGTTCAGTTTTTTACGAAGTTCATTTCCAGACTCCAGCATATCAAGTACTTTTATACTTGCCGCTGCTATCACTGGGGCGAGAGTATTAGAAAATAAATAGGGGCGAGAGCGTTGTCTTAACCATTCAATGATTTCTTTTTTACCTGAAGTATACCCTCCAGATGCGCCACCAAGAGCCTTGCCCAACGTACCAGTGATAATGTCGACTCTATCCATCACACCGCAATGTTCGGGAGTTCCACGACCATTTTCTCCCATAAAACCAACGGCATGGGAATCATCAACCATAACCATCGCATCATATTGCTCAGCGAGATCACAAATAGTATTCAAATTTGCCAAATAACCATCCATGGAAAAGACACCATCGGTTGCAATGAGCTTATATCTAGCTCCCGCTTCATTAGCTGCTTTAAGCTGTGATTCCAAGTCCGCCATATCGTTATTGGCGTATCTAAAACGCTTTGCTTTGCTTAAACGAACACCATCAATGATAGAGGCATGATTAAGAGCATCTGAGATAATGGCGTCTTCGCTGGTCAAGATTGTTTCAAATAATCCTCCATTGGCATCAAAACAAGAGCTGTAAAGGATTGTATCTTCCATTTTAAGAAACTGGCTGATTCGGTTTTCCAGTTGTTTATGCACCGCTTGAGTACCACAAATAAATCGAACCGAAGCCATCCCATAACCCCATTCTTCCAATGCTTTTTGTCCCGCAGCGATCAGCTCGGGGCTATTGGCTAGGCCTAAATAATTATTTGCACAGAAATTAATAACATTTTCACCGGTTGAAACGTGAATATCTGCTTGTTGTTGAGAATCGATAATTCGTTCATCTTTGTATAAACCTACTTGGTGGAGTTCATCAATTTGACTTTGGAGATTCTGAAGAAAAGATTTAGCCATAGTGGAGCCTTTAGGTTAATAAGATGGACAGATAATCGGCATAGATCCGAATCAGTCAATTTTACAGTAAATAGCAGCAATTCCAACTAGTTTAATTTCAACTCAAACCAGTTAAATTAATACAAGAATCGCTATTTTACTCATTAGATAAAACTCAACTCAGCTCAACGACTCTTTAAAAAGGTGATCTGTCTGTACTTACCCATAGCAATAAAATTTCCTGTCAGAATGATTAATACGCCAAATAGACCTAAAAAATCCCATCGGTATTCTTCAAATATTGTTGAGAAAACCAAAGCGATTACGGGATAAACGAGAGAAATATACCCAGCTTTATCTGGACCAATGCGACCTAGCAAAGTTAAAAAAGATCCAAATGCGATTACTGAACCAAAAACGGCAAGATAAACTAATGAGCCGATATATTTTCCACTCATCTCAAACTCGAAATTTAATCCACTCACTAAGGCTATAGCCGCTAAAAAGATTGAGGCATAGCCCATGCCCAGAGCATTCGCTTGCATCACAGGAATTTTAAGTCGCTGCGTTTTTGCAGATACAATATTGCCTAAAGACGCAAAAATACTTCCAGAAAGAATAATTACGATCCCTAACCAAATATCATCGTTTACTGCTTCTTTGCTGATTTGTGGATAAAAGATCATCGCAATCCCAATGACACCTATAGTTGCGCCAATAATTACATCATTTTTAATCTTATCGCCTAAAAACATGCGTGCGAATACAACATTAAAATAAACAATACTTGTACTTAGAATGGCCGCTAGCGCGCTGTTGATCTTGGTAATGCCTATATATGTCAGCCAATAATTAAAGCCAAACAATAACAAACCCTGAATAAAAATATAGAAATGTTCGCCAACAGAAAAATGAAACGAACGCCGTCGCAATAAGCAGTAACCAAATAAAACACTACTCGCTAAAGCAAACCGGTAAACAACAGAAACTAGAGGAGAAACTAGGCCGAGCTGAAACGTAATCATTACCCACGTCGATCCCCAAATAAAAGCTGAGGTAAGAAATAATGCGATATTATTCATATTAGCAAATCGCTGATGGAAAAGAACGTAGGAAGCTGAGGAGTATAGTCGATTGTTTAAAACAACCTAAGAATTTATTGTTTGGATCAAAAACAAATCAAGCATTATTAGAGAGATCTAATAATGCTTGATTTGAAGAGGTATTATTTTCTTATTTACTTGTAATAAAACTAGACAATTTTAGCACTAGGATCAGTGCCATCGATTTTTGCAATTTGTGTCACTGGATCTACTTGTCGTAAACGTGCCACTTGAGTCGTTGGATCTACTTGTCGTAAACGCGCCACTTGAGTCGCTGGATCTACTTGTCGTAAACGTGCCACTTGAGTCGCTGGATCTACTTGTCGTAAACGTGCCACTTGAGTCGCTGGATCTACTTGTCGTAAACGTGCCACTTGAGTCGCTGGATCTACTTGTCTCAATCTGACCAATTTATTCAACTCGCCATTTTCTTGGACTGCAAGATACTTTCCAGAAGAATCATCCAGATTAACTGCAGTTACGCCACCAAACGATAAAACAAAAACAGCTGAAATACATACTTTAAGCATTCTAATTTACCTCTTTAAAGCGAAAGGAATATCTCGCCTAATCTAAAAAACGTGCTGCTTATGCTATTTAGCAATACAAATAGCTTAAGCTTCCAAATTTAAAAACGTGATGCAAGTCACATTTTTAAGTCAAAATAATCTTTATCTGAGATGCTGGGTGTGCTTGAAAGGGCTTTATTGCTTATAAATATGCTATAAAAATAAATTTAGACGGATTGCAAATTGGTTAATATCAACAAATAAGACAGATTATTGTGATTGAAATAGAGACGATAAAGATGAAAATTAGGAGCTGGGACAAACTAACCTAGCTCAACCCCCATCACAAGCAGATAGGAAAGAAACCATAACTCAGGAGTGAGCTAACAATGAAATCAATAATCCAATTATCAGCCAAGAGGTGTAACCTTGGTAGAAGCATGAGGAAGATAACTCGATTTGTCCCATTTCTTAGTTAATAGATCTTTCATAACTAAGTGCGAAACTGGTCGGCTAAAGAAATAACCTTGAATAATATTTGCCCGAGAATGCCACAGATATTCACACTGCTCTTGACTCTCAACTCCCTCAATTACAACACTGAGATTCAAGCTGTTGGCGATATCAATTATCGCTCTTACAATATTCCCTTCCTGTTCGTTATGCTGAATATTGTGAATAAAGCTTTTATCGACTTTTAAGGTATCCAATGGAAGCTCTTTTAGCTGAGAAAGCGAAGAGTAACCTGTCCCAAAATCGTCTAAGGCCAAATGAACACCTAACTTTCTTAATCCCACCATTTGCTCGATGGTCTGATCGACGTCTTTAACACACGCGCTTTCCGTGAGTTCAAGTTCTAAATATTTCGCATCTAGCCCTTCTTCCTTCAAGATTAAATCAACTTCGGCAATTAAATCTCGTTGCCAAAACTGGTGTGCTGATAGATTAACACTCATTCGACCGCGCATAAGCCCTTGGTCGACCCATCTTTTAGTTTGAGCTACCGCTTTTTGTAACAGTTTTTGCCCCATATCTAGAATCAACCCAGTTTCTTCAGCTAGTTCAATAAACTCTATCGGGCTAACTGCACCTAATTTGGGATGAGTCCAGCGAGCAAGTGCTTCCATACCACAAACTTCACCCGTTTTTAGATCAACCTTGGGCTGATAGACCAAATCAATCGCATCTTGGTCGATAGCGCTCCGAAGTTCGTTCTCCATTGATAATTTTTTTCGAGCTTTAGTATTTAATTCTGCAGAATAAAAATGATAAGAATTAAGAACTTCCTTCTTAGCCTCATACATTGCAGTATCAGCGTTTCGCAAAAGTTTCTCAGCAACAATTCCATCACCCGGAGATATTGTTATCCCTATTGAGAAATTTAGATTTAATTTTTGGCCTTTAATATAAACGGGCTGGTTAAGCTCTTTAAGCATTAACTCAGCAAAAGAAGCGACTTCAGTTGAAGATTGGATAGAATCACGAATAATAACAAACTCGTCGCCACCGACTCTAGCTATCGTATCTCCATCACGATTACAATTAGTTAAACGTAGCGCTACTTCAGAAATGAGCGTATCGCCTACATTGTGACCCAGCGAATCATTAACCCGCTTAAAATTATCGATATCAACAACAAAGAGCGCAAATCGTTCTTTTCTTATACGTGTTTTTTCAATGGTTTGATTCAAACGATCATATAAACACGCTCTATTTGGTAGACCTGTTAAGCTATCAAAATTAGCAAGCCGTCTAAACTCTTCCTCAGTGCGTTTGTGGAATGTGATGTCTGAAAATACTCCCACATAATAACGAACATAACCTTTCTCATCCAAAATAGTATCAACAGATAGTTTTTGAGGAAATGGCGAAGCATCCTTCCGCTCTGCCCACACTTCACCTTGCCAGTTTCCCTTTTCCATTAAACTTAGCCGGATACGTTGAATGACATTCACTGGCTGTTCTGATACATCAGGAAACCATAGCTCCTCCCCTTCCTTTTCCTCAAAGGAAAAGCCCGTAATTTTTTCGTAAGAAGGATTACACTCAATTAAGCGCCACCGAGCATCTCTGATCCAAACCCCATCTGATGTGGTTCTAAACGCTTGTCCAAGTCGTTCGATTTCTTCGTCCTTACGATGTATCTCTGAAACATCTTTCTGTGTTCCAGACATCCTTCTTGGTTTATTATTTTCATCTCTTTCAACCACTTTGGCACGATCTTGTATCCATCGCCACCCTAGCTTGTCATCTTTAATTCGATATGCTGAATCAAAATACTCCGACTTCCCACTCAAATGTTGATTTAGTTCCCGCTTCACCCGATCAACATCGTATTTATGAATATAATTTGATAGTTCTTTCAGGCTTCTTGAAAGTTTGCTGCAATTTATTTCGATATTTTTATCGGTATCCGAACGTAAAACTTCTCCCGAACGAATATTCCAATCCCATATTTCATTGCCACTTGCCCATAAACTTAGTCTTAATCTTTCTTCACTTTCAGTAATCGTTTTTTGTGTCAGCAGATCAGCTTGCCGTCTTTTCCAATTAAGATAGAAAAAGGTTCCTAAAATAGAAAAAATGATTAGAAAATAAATTAATTTAGCAATCGTACTTAACCAAAGCGGCGGATGAATAATGATATTTTTTCGCTCAGTGTATTCTCCCCAACTGCTATTAATATCTCTGGCTTGTAGCTCGAATACATAGTCACCATGTGGAATATTAGTGTAAGTTGCTCGTCTCGAACCTTTGGCTGCGGTAATCCACTTATCATCTAGCCCAAGAAGCCGATAGCGGAATTCTATGTTTGAAGGTTTAACAAACTGAGGGCTTGTAAACTCAAGGGAAAAAGGCGTTTGATTATGTTTTAGATTAATCGATTTTGATACTAATAAAGATTCTACCACTGGCAAACCATCACTGATCGTATTAATTTTTCTGTTAGCTACACTGAGGTTTGTAATTATTGGGTTCTCTATAAATAGTTTGTTTTCTATAATATTTGGATAGAATCGGCTGAAACCATTCATTCCACCAACGTAAACAAATCCATTCTTACTGAGTATTCCTGAGCGATTAAACTCATCGCCTTGTAAACCATCATAAAAACCATATCTTTCAATATTGAAAGTATTTGGTTCAATTGAAACCATCCCTAAATTAGTTGTAGCCCAAACTTTCTTAGACAACGAATCAGCAATTATCGAATATACTGTATTATTTGGAAGCCCTTCTTCTTCGCCAATACGAAAAATCTCTCCAGTTCCTGTAAATACTTTAATCCCTTGCGAAGCGGTAGCGGCCCACAGTCCTCCGTTCCAGTCTCTATCCAGCCATAATATATTTGCACTTTCTGAACCCTGTATTATAGATTTCTTTAAACCTTGCTTAGATACACTAACGTCAATAATTCCAAGCCCCTCAGTACCCACATATAGCTTTTCGTTTGAATCAACGATCATTGTTTGAGGCGAGGGAATATCGGTTTCATATATATTAACTAATTCGTTGGTATTATTATCCAGTTCAAAAGCTTTTAATCCGCTGTGTGAAAATAAAACCCATATACGCCCTAGATCGTCAGTTCTTATGGCTTTTATAAGTTCATTTTCTTTTTTATTAGGCGATGAAAAGCTTGAATATTTTTCTAGATGCCCCGTTTTAAACCAATAAAAATGTAAGCCCTTATCCGTTCCTAATAAGAGCAATTCTTCATTAACTTGATATATTTCTGATATAGCCTCATGAAAAATTTCATCGTTATATATTAAAGGAAAGTGCTTAAACACTTCTGTCGAAGGATTGAAAAGAGACAGCTTACCCGTTTCTGTACCAATCCAGATATTGCTTTCATAATTTTCAGATATTGAAAACACTACCGGATCAGAGAGACCTAGAGTTTCGTCATCATGCAAGGCAAAAGATTCAAATTTTCTGCTCGATGGAAAATGCCTACTAAGCCCTCCGCCTTGTACACCAATCCAAATTGTCCGATCTCGCCCTTGAAATATTTTAAATACGTTTTCTACATTAGTAGAGATAAGGTTTTTGTTCTTAGAATTAATATATCTTATTTCGTTCTCTACAGTATCCTGAATGACGATCCCTCTGAAAGTACCAAACCATAAACTCCCGGCTTCATCTTGATGAATCGTTCTTACATAATCACTCGGCAAATTTATATGATATTTTTCTAACCGGTGACTATCCCGATTCAATCGGTACACTCCTTTACCCCAAGTCGCGATCAATATACGCCCATAAGAATCGCTAAAAATATCAATTATTGATTCATCTTCTAAACTGGTTATTTCGTCAACAGCTTTGTTATCCTTACCGATAATACGATTAACCGATTTAAATTCGGTTGTATTCCGATCAAACAAGTGCAAACCTGAACCTAAAGTACCGACCCAAAGTTGCTTATGATCGTCTTCAAAAATACTTCGAACTTTTGAATGGTCAAAATTGTTAAACTCTAAACTTCTAGGATCTAGAGAACTCAATCCTTTAGTTGTTCCTATCCAAATAACGCCATCAGAGGTCTGATATATATCTCTTATCCTATCTGAGTTCAGCCCACCCGTCTTGCTTTTGTCTTGACCGTCAACTTTTGCAACTCCAATACGCACAAAATCATTATATTCTCTACGGTAAATATTAAGTCCATTATCCGTACCAACCCACAGTCGTCCTTCATCGTCGACCAATAAAGATCGAACAATGTTATTTGAAAGACTATTGTCATTTTTACGGCTATGACGATAACTAACAAACTCAAAACCATCATATTTTTGCAAACCATCTTCTGTTGCAAACCAGACAAAACCATCACTATCTTCAGCGATATCATAAACAACACTAGACGCTAAACCATGCCGTTTATCGAGTGCATGAAATTGAAAGACAGGCTCTGCTCGCAGAGAAAAAGAGGCGAAAAGTAGAAAAACGAATAAACGGATTAACCCACACATAGAGTTTGTTCTATTTGGGTGGCTCAAGGTACTACTAAAAAAGCTCATTAAAAAACTTGCTACTTCTACACGGTTAATTTTCCGAATATTAAACTATAGTTGAGCTTCGTTGAGACGCTACTGTTTTTATGGTTTTTCATCCGAATTCTCTAAGCAATAACAACAAATGAGAAATTGGTCACATTTACATCTAAATTCTTTCACGGCAGTAATCAAAAAGACGGTTTTATATCAAAACCTATATCAGAATCTATCGAGTTGATAGTTTCATTGTATTAGACTATTTGCAGGTATTCACCCGATAATTCCTCCATAAACAATCATTCAATATCAATAGGAATACTTAAATGAATAAGATCACCATTTTTGGGCGTCCAGGCTGTGGTTTTTGCACTCGAGCTAAGCAACTTTGTGAAATAAAAGACTTTAATTTTAAATACATCGATATTTGGGAAGAAGGTATTAGCCAAGCAGATTTGCAAAAAACGATTGGAAAAGCGGTTTCTACAGTTCCTCAAATCTTTCACGGTAACGAGCACATCGGTGGTTTTACCGAGTTTGAAGCCTTTGTAAAAGAATTGGTCAATCCTTAAAACAAACCACTTAATTAGCTCGCATCATTTACCAATTTTAAGGATAATACCTACCTAATTTTCAATCGGTACTAATTGTTACCTGATAAGTCATAAAGTAAGGTATTTATCCGTGAAAGCCCTTGTAGAAACTTGGTTAAATGATGCGATTTCAGAGCTAAAAAACCAAGGAATAATTCCTAGCGAATTTAATAACCTAGCAAAATTAACTCACACCAAAGATAAAGATCATGGCGATTTTGCTTCTAACGTTGCCTTGATGTTGGCAAAACCCGCTAAACGAGCACCAAGAGATATCGCTCAATTAATTGTTGATCTACTCGGCGAACATCCTGAAATATCAAAACTTGAAATCGCTGGCCCCGGTTTTATTAACTTTTTTCTGAGTCAAGCCGCCAGCTCTCAAGTCATTGCTAACGTACTCGACCAACAAACTAAATATGGTCACAGCAATGTCGGTAAAGGTCAAAAGGTCGGCGTAGAGTTTGTTTCTGCTAATCCAACTGGTCCATTACATATTGGTCATGGTCGTGGAGCCGTTGTTGGCGATTGTATTTCTCGACTGCTTGAAGCAACTGGTTGGGATGTCACACGAGAATTCTACTATAACGATGCTGGCCAGCAGATCAATAACCTTGCAGCCTCGGTACAAGCTCGCTGCAAAGGTTTTGGCCCTGATTCTCTCGACTGGCAAGATGACTGGTATCAAGGCTTGTATATCCAAGATGTTGCTGATGCTTATCTACAGGGACAAACCGTAGATGCGGCTGACAAACACGTCACAGGGAAAGGTGATAGTGATGATTTACAGGCTATTAGAGAGTTTGCGGTCGCTTACTTACGTCGTGAACAAGATCTTGATCTAAAAGCCTTCGATGTGGATTTTGATGTGTATTTTCTTGAGTCATCTTTATATGAAAATGGCGATATCGAGAAAACTGTTAACAACCTTATTAATGCGGGGCACACCTACGAAAAAGATGGTGCTCTTTGGCTGAAAACTACCGAATATGGCGATGATAAAGACCGCGTAATGCGTAAATCAGAAGGAGGTTATACTTACTTCTTACCGGATGTCGCCTACCATGTGAACAAATGGCAACGAGGTTTTGAGAGAGTTGTGAATGAGTTTGGCGCAGATCATCACAGCACCGTCAATCGAGTAAGAGCAGGGCTGCAAGCGCTTGATTTAGGTATTCCAAAGGGATGGCCAGAAGTAGTTCTTCATCAGATGGTTACGGTGATGCGTGGTGAAGAAGAAGTAAAAATTTCAAAGCGAGCGGGTAGCTATGTCACTTTACGAGATATTATTGATGAAGTCGGAAGGGATGCAACTCGCTACTTTTTAGCGGCAAGACGATCGACCTCTCAAATGACCTTTGATCTTGAGCTCGCTAAATCCAAAACTAATGACAACCCGGTATATTATGTTCAATATGCCCACGCTCGAATCTGCTCTGCCTTTAGAAAACTAACCGAAGTTGGACAAAATTTTGACCAAAATAATGGGCTCAATAATTTGTCACTACTTACGCTTGAACAAGAACTTGCTTTGATGGATAAAATTAATCAATACCCAGGTCTAGTGGACATCGCAGCTAAAAATTGTGAACCACATGTAATTGCTCACTATTTACGAGAGCTTGCCGCAGAGCTTCATGGATATTACCAAATTGGATCGGACGCTGCTGAACAGCGCTGGATTGTCGATGGTAAGAGTTTGTGTGATGCTCGAATGTGCTTGATAAAATCAGTTAAACAAGTCATTGTCAACGGACTAGATTTGCTAGCTGTTAGTGCACCGGAAAAGATGTAAAAAATGCCAAGAGATTACGCAAAAAAGAAAAAAGGAAATAAGAAGTCTGGAGCCAGTCGTGGAAAAAAGAGCGGTAAGCCAAGTCTAGGTTTAATCTTCACCGCTTTTTTATTAATATCCGGATTAATTGCGTTACTAGTATATTTAAAATGGCATCAACCAACACCATCAACCTCTATAGGCAAAGCCTCTGTAACTGAAAAAATGCAACCTGTAAAAAAGACGTCATCCGCTACAAAAGCGGACACAGAAGAAGTTCCGTTTTATAAAACTCATAAAGAAATGGTTAATAAAACTGTTGAAATTCCACTTGAAGATCTAAAACTTCCCGATGCAAAATATCAATATGAATATCTCATGCCTTGTGGTTCATTTAAAGATAAAGCGCGAGCCGAAGAGCTAAAAGCACAAATAGCACTTGCGGGATATGAATCCAAAATTATTCAAGTTCGAGCCGAATCAACTTTATGGTATCGCGTAGAACTAGGCCCCTATAAAAGCAAGCGAAAAACGGAGTCTATTCGTCATCGATTACAAGATAACGGATTTAATTACTGTAAAATTTGGCCAAAAAGGAAATAGGTTCAGTTATTTTATTCCCTACCTTTCATCTCGCTCCATCTAAATTATTTTAAACAAACATTTGACAACGACTAGATCACAACTATGCTGTTAGTAAGTGTTTTTTTTAATCAAAAACTGTACGCTCTGCATATCAGCAAAACAAAATTAACGCTAAATTCAATTTCCAACTCGTAGCAAACACTTCGGTTATTTTAGGAATATAATTTATGAGCTTAAAAGTGGGCTTATACAAAATGGACGAAAGAAGCGAAAATAGGCTTCGAATCATTTTTAAAATGGTATATAAAAATCAATGCAATATCACAAACATCTCAAAAGCTGATGTAATCATTATCAATGTAGAAAAACGAGATGCTAACGAATTATTGAACGAATTTAATGCTGAGTTTCCCAATAAAGCTTCAATATTGTTATCAAACGAATTCATTAATATTGAAAATATTCAATCTATTACTCGCCCATTTAAACTCCCAGTTTTATTAGAAGCTCTAAAAAATGCGAAAGCATCTACTCAACCTATTCCAGTATCTACTTCCTCTGAAAACAATGCAAAAAAAACGGCTCAATCACTCAATGAAAAACTTGTGCCCAAAACAAATTCAAGCAAAATAACCGTAGCAAAGTACAATATTGAAGATGTTTTCTACGACCCCCAAAAATTTCTGCAAGGAAAAGTCACAAACGCTATAAGTAAAGCAAACAAGCAAAATAAAACAGTTTTTTTGCGCTGCTGGTCACGTCGTTGGATTCTCATTAGTCCATCTACCGGATTTTTGGTAGAGAATATAAAAGAAAGACAGCTGAGCAGTTTGGGACTTATAAATACCGATAGCGATGGCGAAAGTGATATCATTTTTCAAGAAGAATCCCTCGCCCAAGAACACATGGCTACTATGTCAGAAACGCCAGTTAAAGATGTAAAAGTTACCCCTATAAACAAATTTATTTGGGATGTGACTGTTAGAACAGCTAGAGGACGAATCCCAAAAGGTACATCCCGTGACGAAATCTATGTGCTAAAGCAATGGCCAAACCTTACGCGTTTATCACAAATACCTAACTCAATGAGAATTAGCGCTTTTTGGCTTGATAAACCCCAAACTATTAATAACATCGCAGATTCGTTAAACATTCCTATCCAAGATGTATTTACTTTTTTCAGTGCAGGCTATGCTAGCGGATTAATAATAAAAGCCAAAAGGCTAGAAGACAAATTACTCAAACCAGAAGTAATGGAAACCAAAAAGAGTAAAAAGGGATTGTTTTCCGCGATTTTGAAAAAATTAGGCAATATTGCGAGAACAGAAAAACCAATGAAGACGGAGCAAGATAAGCATGTTTGATAAAAATGTCTCCAAGATTATTTTCACTGGTCCCGTTGGTGCAGGAAAGTCTACAGCGATTAACGCTATCAGCGATACGCCAGTGATATCCACAGAGCAACGCGCTACCGACGATGTCAAAAATAGAAAGGAAACCACAACCGTCGCAATGGATTATGGAATATTAAAACTCGACCAAGGTGAAAGTATCCATCTATACGGAACACCGGGCCAGCAGCGTTTTAATTTTATGTGGGAAATTTTAGTCGAAAAAGCTCTAGGAATAGTTATTCTAGTGGATAGTGCAAATACTGACCCTGTTGGTGATTTAGATTTTTTCTTAAATAGCTTTAGTCAATTTATCAAAAACAAAGCGATTGTCGTCGGTTTAACTCGCACGGATTTGCCTAGTAAACATTCCTTTGATGAATATCATCAATTATTAAAAAAACACAATTTCAACCCCCCAATTTTTGAAGTGGATGCCAGAAGGAAAAGAGAAATTGGTATGCTGGTTCAGGCATTGCTGTTTAGTGTCGATCAAAGTATAGAAGAGGTTAGCAACGAGGCAGCCGATGCATGAATGAATATATTTTAGAACTCGACGAATACGGCGTAGCTTTTGGAAAAAAGATTATATTAAGCAAAATTGATCTAAAGATACCGACCAAAGGCAATTTAGTTCTATTAGGTCCATCAGGTATTGGTAAATCAACATTACTACGCTCAATCTGCGGAATAAATTTTTCCAATCCATCTTTTCGAACGTGGGGAAAAGCCATTTTTGCAGGCGAACCCATTACCGAAAATAGTCAAGAGCTTGTTTTAGTTTCCCAAAACGCTCAGTTAATGATGTCCAGTGTTCTAGAAAATGTAGTGTGCGGTTTGCCTGAGCGAAGTAGCCTGCAAAAAGTTCAACAAATTGAGTTAGCAAAGCGACTACTTAAGCAAGCTGGTTTAGAAGAACTAACCAACCAATTAGATGAAAATGTAATCAATTTACCGCTGGGACAACAACGACATTTAGCCATCTTACGCACTGCGGCAGCTAATCCCAAAATTTTATGTATTGACGAACCAACAACAGGAGTTGACGAGCCTTACATTGATCCCATTTTAAATTACATATCGCAAGAATCTGAAAAGCGAGCGATTATTACTATTTTCCATAACCAAAATCATGCAAAAAAACTCAAGGGTATGGTTGCATTGCTTTCTGGGGGATGGGTTAACGAATGCACAACAGATGAACACTTTTACTCTCAGCCTAAATCAAAAGCAGGAAAACAGTTTGTTAAAACCGGATCATGCACCTCAATTGGTCCTGAAGTAGCTGAAGAAGATTTTATGTTTATCGATAAAGAGTCTATCGAATTACCTCCACCTATACCGGAAGTAGCAAAAAAATATGTTAGTGATGCTTTTGGTCCTAGGAATTTTTTATGGTTAAAAAAAGGTACTCTGGCGGGAACACCGCAACCTGGTCTCGTAAACGACCTTAACTACGACCTAAGGCTACTAAACAAAGTGGGGGTCACTACCCTCATTAATTTACGTAAAAACAAACCAGATCCCGAGCCAATGAAGCAATATGAAATCACACCTTTGTGGTTTCCTATACCAGATATGGGCACTCCCTCCACTGACGATGCCCTAAAATGGTGCGAACAAGTCGCAACACTTTTACAAAATGGCGAAGTTGTCGCTTATCATTGTAAAGCTGGTCTAGGCAGAACGGGAACCATGCTAGTTTGTCAAATGATTTGGAGTGGTCAAGAAGCATTAACCGCGTTAGAAAAAGCAAGAGAAATAGAGCCGCGCTGGGTTCAATCTGATGAACAAGTCACTTTCATTGAAGATTTCGAAAAGGTAGTAAAAAAACATGCTAAATCCCACAATATTGGTTAAAAGATTTGGGAGAACTTCTATTTTTGTACTACAGTTAATTCTGTGAGTCTTTTTTTGTATTTATTCAAATAAAGACCTCATTACCCCTAAATTTAATAACAGTACTAATTTTTGCTCTAGGAGAAAATTAATGTCACTTGATAAAGCGTTAGCCGATGTCGTTTCAGAGGTTCCTGATTGTTTAGCCTCAGGATTTGTCGATCTATCTACCGGAATGTTATTGGGCATAAAAACTGTCGACTCGCATCCATCTGAAGTTATGGATATTCTTGCTGCCGCAACAGCCGATATGTTTCAGGGACAAAATGTAAAGATGATAGAAGATATGTTTAAGAAAGCTAGAGGGATTGAAGATGATGGTCATCATTATTTTCAAGAAATTATCGTAAACAGTGATAACTTGCTTCATATTTTTATCCGCTGTAAAGCTAATGAAGAATTTGTTTTAGGTGTTGTATGCCGTAAATCTGTCAATTTAGGCATGGCATTAACTAAAACACGCCGTTCTTTACCTGCGATTGAAGCTGCTATTTAATATAAATAAGTCAATAATGTCAGATACTAAAATCTCGAAGTCAAATATAGAAACAGAATTGAAATCTATATTAAGAGACTTAAATAGCTCATCTAGCCACATTGAAGCGTCAGCTATAATGTCGAGAGATGGGCTTAGCGTTGCTTCTGTTTTAGGTGACGGCGTTGATTCAGATAGGTTAGGTGCAATGTGTGCTGCATTGCTGGGTCTGGCTGATACCACAGCTAAAGAACTAAATAGAGGGAAACTAAAACAAGTTTTGCTGCATGGAACCGATGGCTATATGTTGATAACTCACGTTGGCGAAAAAGCCGTATTAGCCGTTGCTTCTGAAATAGGAACAAACCTTGGAATGGTCTTTGTAGAAGCAAAAAAAACCGCAAAGAAAATTGAAATAGTACTCGAATAAAAATAAAAAATTATAGGTCTCAAACTTGGACATTCCTCAAATTGAATCCATTCTAAAACAACTTACGGACTCAATTCCTCAAATACAATTGTCTATGATTGTTTCGCCAGACGGGCTAACCCTCGCCTACGAAGGCAAAGTTGATGATGCAGAAAACGTTGGTGCTCTATGTATTGAGCTCGAATTAATTTGTACCAAAATTACTTCTCAACTAGATGGTGGCCAACTGAGAGAAACATTTATTCGCTCAGACACAAGCTCTGTAACTATTTTACCAATTTCTGATAAAGGTATTTTGGCTTGCTTAACTTCGACAGATATCAATTCAAGAATGATGATGCATGTTACCTGGAAGGCGGTAGATCAGCTAGAAAAACTTATGTAAACGGCTTAATCAAATAATTCTTTTGGAGTACAATTTTTACAATAAGTTTTTCCTGTTCGAACATGATAACTAACCTTACTCTGAGCATTTATTTCATTTTCACAAGAATCACAAATACTAGCAAAGTCTAAAATTTCAAATTGATAACCTTCCGCCGGCAACTCAATTCCAGAAACTTTCTTAGCAATCGGTTCAGTTTTGACTATTTGTTTTCTGTAGACTTCATCGACTGCTCGCCATTGTTTAACAAGCTTGCTCTCTAATCCATTGCTGACTAACACACTTTCCATAAGCTCTTCACGGTAATCAAATAGTTCATCCGATATCACCATCCAATTATGTGCATTTCGAGGTCTTTCACCGAAATAACATTTTTCTCCAGTAAAAATGGCTTTCATAAATAAGTATTGTTTTTCTTTGGCTCTTTGTTTGGTTGAATCGTCAAAGAAGTGTGACAACTTGGGATCATTAAATACAAGCTCATAAAACTCATTTAAGATTTTATTTAGTAATCTTCCGCTATCTAAAGCCTCCCACATAACAGAGTTTGGAGCTAGGTCGCCTTTTCTTTGACCTTGTCGAGCTTGCCTTTTCTTTAATTTAATCACTGATGAAGAAACTTTCATAGTTAGCCTATTTCTAGTTTAATAAAATGCCATACGTATCATTTTAGTACAGTTTATTCAGTAACAACTAAATTCTAGGTTGTCTAGCTTAAATCCCTGAGTACTTGTTTAGCAATTTCAATATCATTTACATCAGTTTGCCAGTTGCTTAATGCTGCTCGAATGATTTGTTTACCTTGCCATACACCAGGACTCAAAAAAAGCCGACCGTCTTGATTGATTGCTTGAAGCAAATTCCTTGTTTTATTATCTAACTCCTCGGGAGTTAATCCTTTTCCCTTAGGTCGAAACAATATGACGTTCATTTGACAAGGATAGACCAATTGGTAAGCATCAGATTCGTCAATCCAGTTCGCTAAATCTTTAGCTAATTTAATATTTGATTCAACCCAAGCTTTAATTCCCTCCCGCCCATAGGCCAATAAAGTTAACCAAACAGGAAATGCTCTAAAACGGCGCGAATTTTCGATGCCCAAGGACATATAGTCGGGATCATTGCCAAAGTTTTCTAGATAGGGTGCCGGAACATCAAAACTTTTCTCTAACAAATCCAAATGGCGCGTCAAGAACACTCCACAATCATAGGGGACGTTAAGCCATTTGTGACAGTCAACGGTGATTGAATCAGCCATTTCAATTCCTTTAGTTTTGCCTTTAGCACCTTCAACAATCCGTTCGAATAAACCAAAAGCCGCATCGACATGTAACCAAGCGTTATTCTGCTGGCTTAATATTGATATAGCCTCTAAATTGTCAAAATCGGTCGCAGTTACAGTACCGGAACTTGCAATAATAATTTTAGACTTGGCTTGGCTATTGTTTAACAGACTCGCTAAATGCGAAACATCCATCGCCTCAGAATTACCGATAGAATTAACTGCTGAAACAGATTTTTGTCCCAAACCAGCCATCCCTAAACTTTTCAACATACTAGCGTGAGGTGTCGTTGAAAAAATCTCCACATCAAGCTCATAAACACCTTCTTTTGCAACATCAATATTTTGTTGAGAGCCTGCAAATTGGCGCGCGATACAAGCCGCTAAAAAATTACACCCCGTTGCGCCTGTCGGCATCACACCGCAAAAGGTTTTGGGTAATTCAAATAGCTCACATAGCCATTCCATTGCTTGTTTTTCAACTAGGCTTGCTACAGAGTCCCCTGCTTTAGCGACATTTTGGTCAAAAGTCGACACCAACCAATCCGCCATTGTTGCAATTGGCGTTGCGCCACCAGTAACAAACCCCCAGTAACGAGGTCCCCTTGCTGCAGACAATTGCGGAATAATACTTTGTTCTAGCTGCTGGACGCATTCTAATAAACTAAGTCCGTCGTCGGGCAAACTTTGTTCAGCTAATCTGGCATCTAACTTGGCAACTTTTGTTTTATCTAAATCGTTAATAAAGTTTTTAGTCAGCCGCTCAAAGGGTTGAAAATATTGGTCAAGGTTTTGCCAATCAGTTTTGTGTGTTCTCATTAGTCATTGTCCACTTTTTGTTTGGAAAATTGAGATCCGTTGGTTTATTTTTCTTGTTCTACCCCATTCTAACTAATTTAATTAAATAGTCACTATACAGAACGACCAGCTAAAGATTAAAATAATCTAAAACAAACAGTTTATCTTTAAAAGGTTAATCATGATAAAAATCGGAATCAATGGGTTTGGCAGAATGGGACGCCTAGCCCTTCGAGTAGCATGGGATTATAACGATCTCGAGATCATCCAAATCAATGATCCCGCCGGCAACGCAGAAACCATGGCGCACTTACTGAATTTCGACTCGATTCATGGCACATGGAAGCATCAAGCCGTTGCCAATTCAAACAAGATTGATATTGAAGAGCGTTCGATAGCTTTTACTCAAAACAAAACCATCGATCAAACTGACTGGTCTGACTGCGATATTGTGATAGAAGCTTCTGGAAAAATGAAGACAAAAGCTCTGCTACAGGCTTATCTCGAACAAGGCGTAAAACGAGTTGTTGTAACTGCTCCAGTAAAAGAAGAGGGCATCGCCAATATTGTAATGGGAGTCAATCAACATATTTATAACTCTGACATACATCCGATAGTCACTGCAGCCTCATGTACCACTAACTGTTTAGCACCTGTTGTCAAAGTTTTACATGAATCTATCGGCATCAAACACGGCTCAATGACAACCATTCATGACATTACCAACACCCAAACAATTCTAGATGCTCCGCATAAAGATCTTAGACGAGCGCGTTCCTGCGGAACCAATTTAATTCCCACAACAACCGGATCGGCAACCGCAATTACACATATTTTCCCAGAACTAAAAGGTAAACTAAATGGTCACGCGGTTAGAGTGCCTGTCGCAAATGCATCCTTAACCGATTGCGTTTTTGAAATGAATAAAAAAACTAACATCGAAGAAATTAATCGTCTGTTATGCAATGCTTCTGAAAATGAGTTAAAAAATATTTTAGGTTTTGAAACTCGTCCCTTGGTGTCGGTAGATTACAAAACGGATCCCCGTTCAAGCATTGTCGATGCCTTGTCCACCATGGTTGTTAACGACACTCAAGTTAAGCTTTACCTTTGGTATGACAATGAATGGGGTTATGTCAATCGAACCATCGAATTAGTTAGGTTGGTCGCGGGACTTGTTGACTAATTTATGCATGTCATAACAAACCTGTCTAAATCGGTAAAACAATATATTCTGATCACCGGAAATTATTGGGCGTTCACCTTAACGGATGGCGCGCTTAGAATGTTGGTTGTACTCTACTTTTATCAATTAGGTTACAGCCCATTATCTATTGCAATGTTATTTTTGTTTTACGAAATTTTTGGCGTTATTACTAATTTAATTGGGGGCTGGTTAGGAGCCCGGCTTGGATTAAATCGAACAATGAATTTTGGTTTAACGATTCAAATAGTTGCGCTTTCAATGTTACTTGTTCCGACTGAATTTCTTACCGTCACTTGGGTTATGCTAGCTCAAGCTTTATCCGGCATTGCAAAAGATCTCAATAAAATGAGTGCAAAGAGCGCCATTAAATTATTAGTTCCCGAAGATGAGTCTAATCAAAGTTCAAATCCCAAGCTCTATCACTGGGTAGCTCTCTTAACTGGTTCAAAAAACGCTATGAAAGGAATTGGCTTTTTCCTCGGCGCGTTTTTGTTAAATACGATTGGCTTTCATTGGGCGGCGGGTTCAATGGCGATAGTACTTCTATTGATTCTTGCTTTAAGCCTGTTCAAACTTGAAAAAGATTTAGGTAAAGTAAAAAGCAAGCCTAAATTTTCACAATTATTTTCAAAAAATCCATCCATTAATTATTTATCAAGCGCACGAGTGTTTCTGTTTGGTGCGAGAGATATTTGGTTTGTTGTTGCCTTACCGGTTTATTTATCAAGCCAGTTGATGTGGGAGCATTGGCAAGTAGGTACATTTATGGCGATATGGGTTATCGGCTACGGCTTTGTACAATCTCAGTCACCAAAAATTACCGGGCGTTCGCCTGATGGAAAAAATGCCATCGCATGGACATTTATACTGTCAATCGTCATGGCATTGATAAGCTTTGCATTTATCTATTTTAACCAAAACACCGGACTTGTATTAGTCACGGGGCTTATCGTTTTTGGGGTGGTTTTTGCCATTAACTCTTCGCTACACAGTTATCTGATTGTTAACTATTCTAATAAAGAAAATATTTCGATGGATGTCGGATTTTATTATATGGCTAATGCAATGGGGCGGCTTATCGGGACGGTTTTATCAGGCTGGATATATCAAGTACACGGCTTAGCGGCCTGTCTTTGGGCGTCATTTTTAATGATTGTGATTTCGACACTATTTAATATCGGCTTGCCAAGAAAAGCCTAAAAGCTTATTCTTTCTGATTGTTTAATGTTAAACATCTTAAAGTTAAATTAAGACAAACCAGTTATAATGGTCATTAGTTGAAAAAATTAGGAAATCGGTTGGCAATAATCGCAGTACAAAGCAAAAGCTTTAGACTTAAACCCACCTACCTCCCATTGGTGTTTTTTCTGATATGTTTGATGCTTGTCAGCAGCTTTAAGTCTTTTGCTGAAGAAAACAGTCTGTCCAAGATAACCATCACATCAATCAATATTGAAGTAAAAGATATTTACCAAACTGAAGATGCAAAGTGGTTTCAGAAATTTGCCAACAATTACCATATAAAAACCAAAAATCATGTTGTTCTTAACGCCTTACCATTTAAGGTTGGCGACCAAATAACTCAGTTTCAACTAAAAGAAGCCGAAAGGTTATTAAGAGAAGAAAGCTACCTACGAGATGCTAAATTAACCCTTTCTGAAGATGGTTCACTGGATGTCGTGGTTATCGATAAGTGGACCTTTTTACCGACGGTAAATTTCAAGCGCCACGGAGGAGAAAACAGTTCCGCGTTAGGTATTCGAGATGGTAATTTTTTAGGGCTTGGAATAGATACTGTTTTCCATTATAAGAAAGATTCTCAGAAATCAGGTTATCGAATGCGTGTTAGAGCTCCTATCAGTTCTAGCGACCATGGATATGTTAATTTAGTGTTAGAAGAATATGATGCTGGCTCACAACAATCATTTATTTATGAGCAACCATTTTATACCCTCGATACTGATAATATGTTTTTGGTCGCCGCAACTAAAAGCAATCTTGAAACAACCTATTATCAAAATGATAATGAACTCGGCATTGCGCTTGCCGATAAACATTTGGCTCATTTTAAATATGGCTGGTTAGACAATCGATACGCAAACATTTCCGAACGGCAGTTTTTAGGTCTTTTTGATTATTCGTCGGAACTCATTGAGGCGACACTTCCTTCATTTAGTCATTATTTTAATCTAAAAAAACAATCCTATGGCTATTGGGCATGGGAGCAATATCAAAGTCAATATCAAGTTCTAGAAAATATATACATCACTGGCAATAAAGAAGATATTAACTTTGGTACAAGACAAAACTTATTGGTAGGTATCGGGCAGGTTAGTTATGATATTCAAAATAATCTGACAGAAACAAGTTCGGTAATTGACTCTTCCATGTTAAAACTGGGCTATTCCGCTCAGCATGGCTTTAATCTTGATGGAATGCTGTTGTTTAGCAGGTTAAACATCAATTTAGAGTCTTACGCAGAAAAACAATTGGATGATTATTACACTCTCGGATACAACATAGATTTGTTTAAGCCATTAACTGAAAAGGTCACTTTCTATTCAAAAACCGAACTCAACTACGTTTCTGAATATAGAGAAATACCCCAATCCTTGGGGGGCGATACCAACCTAAGAGGTTACCCCACTCAATATCAATATGGCAAAAAACGCTGGCTCTCTAGCTTTGAACTACGCTATTACTCTGACGTCGAACTTTGGGAAACATTCTCTTTTGCTTGGGTAAGTTTTATCGATTTCGGGCGCGCATGGGATAATCCGTCCACACCCAATATTGAAACCGAAATACTCAGTTCCTTTGGCATCGGAGCCAGAATTTTTCCAATGGTCGCCGGCGGACGTAACGTGATCCATGTCGATATAGCTCGACCATTTTCTGATAATAACGACCTAACTAGTTGGGAATGGCGCGTACAAGTAAAAAATAGTTTTTAACTTAGTGGCTGAATACGAATTTTATATCTGCTGTGGAGCACTACATTTTTTAGTCAAGGTATAATTTTTTGATTAAACCTTCTCTGTTTATAATTAATCGACTAAGAGTGTTCCTCTATACATCTGCATTTGACAATGAAAATCATACTCGCCCTCTTCCATTGCTGGTAACTGGATACGCACTATTTTATTTAATGGCAAATCCTTACTTATTTCAACATCAGGTATTAACACAGAAGCAGCACAGGGACTCGTATCTTTTCGTAGAAAACTAATCGTTGCCTCTTGTCCAGCCTTGAGTCTAATTCTTGATGGTTGGTAAGTTCCATTTTCTACCAATACTATGATCGTTTCATTGGATACAGAAACTTTCTTTGGTTTATATAGCCAGAACCACCATATGATTAGTACGATTAGCGATACACCCAAAATATTAACAATTAACATTTTATTCGCTCCTTGAGTAAGTTTGGGGCTTAAAAAAACGTAATCTATTCGCATTAGTGACTACAGTGACCGAAGAAAAAGCCATCGCTGCACCAGCTATCACTGGACTTAGTAGCAAACCAAAAAATGGATATAAAACACCTGCAGCAAAAGGTATCCCGGCTACATTATAAACAAAGGCACCAAACAGATTCTGTTTAATATTGTTTAATGTCGCTTTGCTTACTTCAATAGCATCAGCCAAACCATGTAACGAACCTCTCATCAAAGTGATATCAGCACTTTCTATCGCCACATCTGTTCCAGTACCAATCGCAAAACCAACATTAGCCATCGCTAATGCCGGAGCATCATTAATACCATCACCCGTCATACCCACTATTTGATTTTCTTCTTGTAATTTCTTAATCTTTTCAACCTTGTTTTCAGGTAATACCTCCGCAACAAACTCAGTAATGCCCACTTTTTTGGCAATCACCTTAGCTGTGTCTTTATTATCTCCAGTAAGCATTATGACCTTTATTCCATTACTTTGAAGTCGCTTGATAGCATCAATTGAATCCTCTTTAATTGGATCTGCTACAGCTACAATAGCCGCTAATGAACCATCAATAGCAAAGAACATCGGAGTTTTAGCTTCGGCGGCAAGTTCCTGAGCCTTCTGATAATGGGATTCGTAATTAATTTTTCGTTCACGCATCAACTTTTCGTTTCCAAATAAAAGTGGCTTCCCGTCTATACTTGCTTCCACACCCTGTCCAACTATCGCGCTAAACCCCTCCACTTTCCTTGTTACAAGTCCTTTCTCCTCTGATGATTCAACTATTGCCAAAGCTATTGGGTGTTCAGAACCTGATTCTAGACTTGCTGCTAGTTGCAATATATTTTTCTCATCTTGGTCTCCGGTTAAAATAATATCAGTGACTTTAGGAGCACCTAAAGTTATCGTTCCCGTTTTATCCAGTACCATGGCAGTTATTTTAGAGGCCGTTTGAAGTGCTTCACCATTACTAATTAAAACGCCTGCTTCGGCGGCCTTTCCAACTCCGACCATAACAGACACCGGAGTTGCTAATCCTAGCGCGCAAGGACAAGCGATTATCAGAACAGTTGTAGCAGAAACAATAGCGTATGCTACGACAGGCTGAGGACCAAAGTTTAACCAAACAAGAGCACTGACAACTGAAATAATCATGATGCTCGGAACGAAATAAGCTGAGATTACATCAACTAACCTGCTGATAGGTGGTTTTGAATTTTGCGCTTTCTTAACCATATTAATGATTTGTGCCAGAGCTGTGTCTTTGCCTATTCTGGAAGCTCTAAAAAAAATAGAACCCGATTTATTGATTGTACCTGCTACGACTTCATCACCTTTATATTTTTCAACAGGCATCGGCTCACCAGTCAACATTGATTCATCAATTGCTGTATGACCTTCAATAACCACACCGTCAACTGAAATCTTTTCACCCGGCCTAACTCTTACTATTTCATTTAACAAAACTTGTGCGATTGCAATATCAATCTCCTTATCATCACGAACGACCCTTGCAGTTTTTGGTTGAAGTCCAATTAACCGCTTAATAGCCTCAGATGTTTTCCCTCTAGCTTTAACTTCTAAAGCGAGTCCTAAATCAATTAAACCAATAATCATAGCCGTTGCTTCAAAATAAATATGCCTCGACATTTCAGGTACAAGATAAGGAAAAAAAACGATAACCATAGAATAGAGCCACGCTGTTCCCGTTCCAAGGGCGATCAATGTATCCATATTGGCATTATGATTAACTAAAGACTTCCAAGCACCAATATAGAAATGTTTACCAGAAAAATACATAACGGCTGCGCACATTAAACCGACAACAAACCAGATCCCACGCTCCAAATTTGAATCCACAGTCATTGGGCCACCGGCCAAACTATAGATCATAAGAGGGACTCCTAATCCTAAAGCAATGCTCATCTCTCTCATCAATTTTTTGTAGTAAGCCCTATCAGTCTTTTCTTGTTCATCCAGCCTCTGGTCTTCTGATTCAGGAAAACTACTTTTTGCATTATATCCAGCCGCTTCTATCGCGCTAATTAATACATCACTATCAACGTTACCAACAACTACTAGGGTACGTTGTGCAAAATTCATTGAAGCATCCTTCACTCCGTCGACGTTTTTCAAAGATTGCTCTATTTTCCCAACACAGCTAGCGCAACTAGCTCCCTCTATAACAAACTCTTGCGATATTGAGTTTTCTGTTAAATTACTTAATGTTTTATTAGATATCATTTTAATTTCCCTCGATAAATATATTAAAGAAAGCATCTATTGGTCGACAAACAGTCTGGTTAACTACTGGCTCTGGTATCTATTATTCAATAGCTATTTAATCACTCTAATTTTAAGTCAAATAATTAATGTTTGTTTTTCTTAGGCTTATAGTCTCTAGACGAAGAATGTGATGGATCGTTCGAGTCGCCCGAGATGCATTTACTGGTTCTCCAACAGCACTACTCACAGTATTATGGTCGTGCTGATCTTCACCACCAGCAGTCACAAAATTAGCATACATTCCGGCAATCACTAATAAAGATAATAGTAATAAGTTTCTCATATCTTTTTCCTCAGTTTGTTTAAAATTATTTTAGATTGTTCGTTTACGCCATAAAAAATATACACAAGGCAAAACCAATAGAGTTAAAACCAATGCACTCATCATACCGCCGACCATAGGTGCTGCAATCCGACTCATAACCTCCGAGCCAGTGCCAGTTCCGTAAAGTATTGGCAACAAACCAATGATAATCGACAAAGCAGTCATCATTACAGGCCGAACTCTCATGCCCGCACCATGAAGAACGGCCTCAAATAACATTTGATTTGATGGTGCTATCCCATTAGTTTTGCAATTTGTTATCATTTCTCGATAACTTTGATTAAGATAAACTAGCATGATTACACCTATTTCTACCGCCACTCCTGCCAATGCAATAAAACCAACGCCAACGGCAACCGAAAAATTAAAACCTTCTAAGTACATTAACCAAATACTACCCACCATTGCCAGAGGTAAAGTTCCCATTATGATCGCAACCTCAACAAAATTTCTGAAATTCATAAAGAGCAAAATAACGATGATGGCTAAAGTTAGCGGGACTACGTAAGCCAACTTTTCTTTTGCTCGGAGCATATACTCGTATTGTCCAGACCAACCAATCGAGTAGCTAGGTGGGAGCTTTAGCTTTTCATTTACTACTTTTTGCGCTTCAACGACGTAACTCCCGACATCAACCCCTTCGATATCAATAAACGACCAGCCGTTTAAACGTGCATTTTCACTCTTGATTCCCGGTGGTCCATCTTCAATAAATACATTGGCGACATCGGCCAGTGCAATTCTTTGTCCTGAGGGTGTCACTATGGGAAGCAATGACAATTGCTCTGGCGAATTACGATAGTCCTGCGGGTAACGAATATTAACTGGATAGCGCTCAAGTCCTTCAACGGTTTTAGTCACATTCATGCCGCCGATAGCCGTTGCAACAACCTGCTGTACATCGGCAATATTAAGGCCATATCGAGCGGCCTTTTCACGTTTAATATCAACCTTGATATATCGGCCGCCGGCGACGCGCTCGGAATAAACTGAAGCTGTTCCAGGAACGTCTTTTAAGATACTTTCTAACTGTTTTCCAATCGCTTCAATTTCCGTCAACTTAGGTCCTGAAATCTTAATGCCAACCGGTGTTTTGATCCCAGTTGCCAACATATCGATTCGAGTTTTGATCGGCATGACCCAAGCATTAGTAACGCCCGGTAATTTCACCAAAGCATCCAGCTCTTTTTTCAGCTTTTCTGTTGTCATGCCTTCACGCCACTCGCTTTGATCTTTGAGTTGAATAAAGGTTTCGATCATAGTCAGTGGCGCGGGGTCTGTTGCAGTTTCCGCTCGACCAACTTTCCCAAACACCGTCTTAACTTCTGGTACAGTTTTGATCAATTTGTTGGTTTGTTGAAGTAATTCTCGAGCCTTACCAATCGAAATTCCGGGGTAAGTTGTCGGCATATACATTAGGTCGCCTTCGTCGAGCGGCGGGATAAATTCACTGCCAATTTTATCCAATGGCCAGAAGCCGACCAACATCACTAACAATGATAGTAATAACGTTGTCTTTGGAAACTTGAGGATCTTTCGAAGCACAGGCATATAACCTGCGGTTAATAGTCGGTTGACCGGATTCTTATGCTCGGGTAAAACTCTACCGCGAATAAAATATCCCATCAGCACCGGCACCAAGGTTATAGCCAAGGCCGCCGATGCCGCCATCGCATAAGTTTTGGTAAATGCGAGCGGCGAAAACATTCGACCCTCTTGCGCTTCTAAAGTAAACACGGGCACAAAACTCACCGTAATAATTAACAAACTAAAAAATAGCGCAGGTCCTACTTCGCTGGCCGACTCTGTAACAATTTGCCAACGGTTTTCCTTGGTAAGCGGCGTTTTTTCCATATGTTTGTGCATGTTTTCAATCATCACAATCGCACCATCTATCATTGCACCAATAGCAATCGCGATACCACCCAATGACATAATATTGGCGTTTAGCCCTTGCCAGTGCATAATGATGAAAGCCGTTAAAATACCAACAGGCAAACTAAAAATTGCCACTAAGGATGAGCGAACATGAAACAGGAAAATCATACAAACGAGCGCAACGATGCCAAACTCTTCAAGCAATTTAATCCATAGATTCTCGACTGCTCTTTCAATTAACGCACTACGATCATAAACAGGGATCACTTCAACGCCTTCAGGCAGTCCCTTTTTTAATTGTTCCAATTTTTCTTTAACACCATCGATAACATTTTGTGCATTTTCACCAAAACGCATCACGACGATACCGCCAACAGCCTCTCCTTCACCGTCAAGTTCTGCTATTCCACGGCGCATTTGCGGTCCAACACCAATGTCGGCTACATCTTTTAAAAGTAATGGTGTGCCATTTTGGTTCACGCCAAGGGGAATATTTCCAAGGTCTTTTTCGCTTTTTAAATAGCCAGTTGCTCGCACCATATATTCCGCTTCGGCCATTTCGACGACTGATGCGCCAATCTCCTGATTGCCTCTTTTGATCGCCATTTGAATATGTGAAAGCGTTATCCCAAATGCTCTAAGTTTGTCAGGGTTGACTCTCACTTGGTACTGCTTGACCATGCCTCCAAGCGCGCTCACTTCGGAAACGCCAGGAACAGTTTGCAGTTCATATTTTAAAAACCAATCTTGCAAGCTGCGCAACTGGCTAATATCATTTTGACCGGTCCTATCCACTAGCGCATACAAGTAAACCCAACCGACTCCTGTTGCATCTGGCCCAAGCTGCGGCTTGGCATCAGCCGGCAATGAAGACGCCACCTGGCTCAAGTACTCAAGCACCCGGCTACGCGCCCAATACAAATCAGTCTTTTCATCAAAGATGATATAGACATAGGAATCCCCGAAGAAAGAATAGCCACGAACAGTCACCGCACCGGGTACAGACAACATAGCGGTGGTTAACGGATAAGTGACCTGGTCTTCGACTACTTGAGGTGCTTGCCCCGGGTAAGTCGTTTTAATGATCACCTGAACATCAGAAAGATCGGGCAGAGCATCTACCGGCGTGTTCTTCAAAGAAAACAATCCAACCCCGACCAACATAAAAGTCGCCAGTAAAACAAAAAAACGATTACCAACAGACCAGCGAATAATGGAATTAATCATAATAGTTCCCCCTATTCTTTGCTATGGTCAGGCGATGACTGGATATCAGTGATAAGAAACTCGCCATTGACTAAATGAAATGTAAATTGGATTTTCTGTCCGTTTTTCAGAACAGACATATCAACCCCTTCATTGACCATAAAGTCTAAAGTAGCCGCTTCGCGTCCCCAAGCCTCTATTGCCTCGCGACTAATATTGAGCATACGGTGATCTGTCATGACTGAATTGATGACGCCATTGACTGTTGCACTACTCACTGCGTCAACTTGAGAATCATTCCCCATACTCATACTGCCATCAGGGATATGCACCTTCACGATTTCATAGTTTCCTTCATCAGTTTTTCTAATTTCAACGTGCAGCATCATGCCCGTCTCTAATGAGCTGATATCAACTGACTCTGACACGTCAAAATCCATTGTCATTTCAGGCCAATCCCAGGCTTCAATTGCCTGGTGGTCAACATTCACCATTCGGTGACCAGCCATTACGCTATTGATAGTGACTTCTCCCCAAACACTTGATGGCATTGCCTCAGTATCATCTTCAAAATGCATTCGTTTAAAATCAGAAGACTTACTAGACTCAGAATCGAGTAAGAACTGTGCTGAAGAAACGACCTTTTCGCCTTCGATCAGGCCTGATAGAATTTCAGCGTATTCATCATCATAACGCCCCACTTTTACATTGATCGATTTAAATCTGCCTTCGCCCAAAGCCAAAACAACGCGGTCAGAATTCCCTGAGCGAATAACTGATTCTTTTGGGATCAACAAGGAACTGCCCTCAACTTGAGCATGGATCATCACTTGAGCAAACATGTTTGGTTTAAGCGCCTGATCTTGATTATTAAAACGCAACCTGACTTTAATGGTACGTGTCACAGAATTAAGTGTTGGATAAACATAGTCAACTTCGCCTTGCCATTCTTTTCCAGGTAAATAGGCTAGCGACATAGTGACCGGAGTACCAACTGCCACTTCAGAAGCTTGACGTTCAAATACTTCCGCCTCAACCCAAACTTGATCAAGTTTTCCAATCGACATTAGTGTTGTTCCCGGCTTGACAAAAAATCCCTCCCGAATATTGAGGTTGTCTACAACCCCCTTCTGAGGTGCATAAAAAGTGATCGTTTGTTGTACCTGTTTAATTTTTTTGAGCTGTTTAATTGCGCGCGGGGGAAGCTGTAATGCATGTAATCGATCTTCTGCCGCCTTAATCAAGCGACTATTTTTTCTATCCAGTGCAAGCAATAATTCCTCTTGCGCATTGACTAGAGCTGGCGAGTAGATTTCGTACAATGCCTGATCTTTTTCCACTGGATCGCCAGCTGCCTTTATATATAGTTTTTCGATCCAACCTTCAACTCTTGGGTGAATGTGAACTAACTTGTCTTCATTATATTTAACATAACCAACTGTTGAGATCTGAGAGTGAAGTATTCCATTTTTTACCTTAGCTATTCGCACTCCCAAATTATTGACCACTTCGGCTGAAATTTTAATTGTGCTAGGGCCAGAATCAGCACCTGAACCGCCATCTTCATAAACTGGAACTAAATCCATTCCCATAGGCGACTTTCCAGGTTTATCTCTTTTGTAGTTTGCGTCCATAGGGGCAACCCAATATAGTGGTTTCTTTTCCGCTGACTTGGTCGTTATTTCCGAGGAGGTGTTATCCCCCAAAAATGAATAGCCCGCAAAAGTCAGCGCAGATCCAATCAAGGCCGAAACGGCGAGGGATCCTAAATTTTTTGGGCTTTGGTTAGCTTTATTTTGGCTCATTGGTTTTCTCCTAAGTGACTAGTAGTCTTGCCATTATTTGAAATAATCTCATCAGCACTTTTCATAAAATAATAATTTAATTGGACAATAATTTTTTGACGTTCAACATTAATAGACAGTGCGTCAATAGAAGCATTAAGCTCAGCTATTCGAGAGCGCACAACTTCCGCAAAATCACCATCGTCGTTGGTATAAGCTGTTAAAGAAGCCTCAGCTTGGTCATGCATCTGTGGGAGCAAGCGTTTCTGATAGAGTTTTTGTCTTTCATTAAGGCGAATCAACTGAGTTCGATTCGCTTCGAACGAAGCAATTAACTTTCGAATTAATAACCATTTTTCGGTTTTTACTGCCGCCGCTTTAGATATGGCTGATCGAACCTGTTGGTCTTGTCGATTACTAGTGAATAACGGTATGTCGAAACTGACGCCAATTGAAAATAAATCAGCTCTGTCCATACCCGTTGACGCATCGTTTCGAACGCCGTAACCTGCACTCACTCCCCACTCTGGTTTATAGTTCTGCTCAGCTAAATCAATACCACTTTCGCTGGCCCTTATTTTTTGTTTCAATGCTGCTACCACAGGATGCTTAGATAGATATTGGTACAAGAATTGAGGAGTAGCTTCAGATTTTGAAGTAAACAATGATTCATTTAACATACCTATGCTTGGTAACCGTCGCGCAAAATGAATACCCGAAGTAGCGACCTGAGGTGCTATAGGCTCTTGGTTTATTCCACTGTTCAACCACTCAAAAAGTTTCTGCTCAGAGATTTCCTTTGTCTGTCTCAATTGAGTCAAACGGTCATCAAGCCTAGTTAACTCTAACTGGGCACGTACAATATCTTGCTGTCTAGTTTTACCAAGTGCTGATGAATAACTTGCTTGGGCAACATCAGCTAATTGCTCAAATAAAGCACGGTCATTTTCAATTAATGCAATACTTTCTTGCGCCTTGTAGGCATCCAGCCAGAGTTTTGCCGCAATAACTGTAACTTTGGCTTTACGATCCTCTCTTTGAAATGGGTACTGACTTCCAATTAATTGCAGCTGCTTTTTCTTAAGGGTAAGGCTTTCTCCTCGCGGAAACATTTGCGAAACACTCACCTTAAACTGGGTCATTGATTCCTGATTAAAATCAAAACTATCCGCAGCAATATTGGCAATGCCCAAAGATATTTTTGGGTCGGGTAATGTACCAGCAGCCACGCTTAGCGATTCGATTGAATCTTGTTGGTGTTGGTTGCCGCTTAACCATGGATCGAATTTAATTGCAGCATTAACAGCTACTTCAAGCGTTAGTGCCGATTCGGAATCATTTTGTAGCGACTCTGCTTTTAAAGGTGTAAAAAAACCGAGACTCATTAAATAGAGCACCGAAAGAATTAGCCTAATGGCATTGGTTTTAAAATCGTTAACTGACATTTTGTAACCTAGTTTTAACAGGCTATTTGCCATTTAGAACTGTAGGTTTAAAAACTCCTCAAAAAGCCTCATACCCAATTTTATTAGGTGTGAAAATAGTGATGGAGATTACCGCACTACGCTCGCAATGACAGGATTAAGCCTTAAAAAGAAATAGAGTATTTAAAAAGCATTTAGATCGACACTAGAGTTTTGGATTAATCAATAAAGCCAAAACTTAAACGGATCTATCCTGTGTTAGCTAAAAATGGGAGGGCGATATAATGAAGAATTAATTTGGCTGATTGCCATAGGATAATCAGAAAAAGCCACTTGTGGCTCGAATTCCTGGGATTGAAGCTGTAATGTAGCCTGCAATGTAAAGAAAAAACAACCTGCCATTGAACAACCCGCGTTATCAACGCAGCAGCTTCCAGACATAGGTGAAGCGTTATCCATGTTATGAGAAGTGTGATCCATAACTTGATCATCTATAGCAGAATCATCCATCGAATGCGCCGAATGATCCATTGTCATATCCGATGAACTACTCTGCATTGGGCACAAAACAACAGCCGACGCTGTTATCTGACCGGCGAAGATCAGTAACATAATAACAATCAGAATATTGTTTTTTGTTTTTACCACAAGTGTTCTCTTTATTAGACGACTACACATAGGATACACCTAGATTGAGAAAGTTACCAAAAAAGTCGCTAAATTTGGATAACTTGCCTCACAAGTTAACAAATAATTGTTATTCTGAAGACTTCTCCCTTTGTTCAACATCTTTTTGCTGCCTGCAGCTAAATAGATTACTTGAAAAGGATAATCAAGTTGTTTATTCTCGTAAACCAATGGATTAAATGCTTAACGCCAGACTGGAAAAAATATGCTTGCAAAAGTTATTAAATGGACTCTTATTAGTGCTTTTTTACTCAATATTAGTTCCAATCTAAAAGCACTTGAAAACAATATTGTAGTTGCTACTTATGCATATTCTGGAATTGATCGAGTAGCAGCCATCAAACCTCTTAGCCAGTTTGTTAACCATTCTACTGGACAAAAGACCAACATAAGAATTTATGAGTCACCTTCTAAATTAATCGATGCTTTTGCCAAGGGTGATGTCAGTCTAATAGTCCCAAATTTATCTGGATATCTAGTAGCTCTATCGAGAAAATTACCTGCTGAACCAATTGTTGTGCCTGATGTACCCTTTGCCAAAGCAACTCAATACCGATCTATTTTATTAGCTAATGTCAATTCATTCTTAAAAAGTGACGTCGATATCGCGACTCATGCAAGTAAAATTAGTGTCGCTTTAGTATGGTCTGATTCTACGTCAGGAGGAATTATTCCTTTGCAAAGGTTTAAAGAAATAGGAATAAAATCTCCAAATAATGAATTTTCCTCTTTGGAATATTTTGGAAGCCATCAGAAATCCTTAGAAGCTCTATTAACATCAAAAGTCGATCTTGCCGGATTAGCTCTAGGAGTATTCAAAAGTTATCTAGAAGAAAACCCCTCTATCGATCAAAAATATAAAATTATTTGGTCGTCATCACCAATCCCTGTCGGCCCAATTCTTTGTAGAACAAATGAATATCTTAAATGCGACAAGCTCAAGCACGATTTACTAAACTTACACGATGACAATTCCAATATTTTGGCTTCACTAAATATGGGTTGGCCCGAATTCGGTGGCGCTAAAAGGTTTATAGCTCCACAGTTAAGCAAATATCAACATCTAACCAATGTATTAAATGAGTAACTAATCGCTTAATTAGAAACTGGACAATGGAAAACGTTAAATCGCTAATGACTATTCAATCTGATATCTCGAAATGGGACGGTAAATCCGCTAGTGATATTACCGAAATTTACGAGCGTCACTATGCTGATGACTCATTCATTTCAATTATTGTTAACTCTATTAGCGATTTACATCTACAAAAAGGTGGCACTTGGCTGTTGAAACATTATCTAGAAAACGATCATAAAATTAGTCCATCTGAAACATCCGACCTATTTAACCAACTCACATCCCTAGAACATTGGGAATCAAAACTACATATATTACAGAGCCTTCCCTTCTTAACGATACCTAAGTCCGATATTAAAAAAATCGAACACTTTTTAAGAAAGTCTCTGATGGAGACAAATAAATTTATCCGTGCCTGGAGCTATAATGGGTTTTATGAATTGGCGATGCAGTACCCAGAGTATAAAGAAGAAACCAAACAGTTTTTTGAAATGGCTATGAAAGATGAAGCACCATCAGTTATTTCAAGAATCAGAAATATAATAAAAAAAGGTTTTTAATAAAATATCTAATGAGGATCTTGATATGCAAACCATTTTAGCTTGGATCATGATCATTTTCAATTTAAACAGACACCCAACCCATAGCCATTCTCTCACACGAACTAAGGTAAATCACCTACATGACTTGCTGAGTTAGGTGGTTGTTTTGACGGATGGTTTGGTTAAAAATAGTCATTCAATCATTTCAAGGATGAAATCAAATGGCGATTGCAAGAAGGAATTTAGTGGATACTGACACACCGGGCTTTTATCACTGCACCAATCGCTGTGTACGTCGTACTTTTTTGTGTGGTATTGATGAGCTGAGTGGTCGAGATTTCTCCCATCGAAAAGATTATCTCGAAAAACGCTTGTTTGAGCTGTGTGAATTGTTTTCCGTTGAAATCTTCGCTTATGCCATTATGTCGAATCACTATCATCTAGTGCTTTATCTCGACCCATTACTCCCTCAATCTTGGTCTGATGAAGAGATTGCCGAGAAATGGTTAAAGGCTTATCCTTCACGACTAGATAATTCCAAGTTCTTTAAACAACGTGAATTAAAGAAACAAGCCATTATGGCGGATAAGAAGAAGTTAAAGCTTTATCGTCAACGATTAGGCTCTTTATCTTGGTTTATGGGGAGATTGAATGAACCTTTGGCGAAGCAATCCAATCAAGAGGATGGTTGTACTGGTCGGTTCTGGGAAGGACGATTTTCTTCCCAAGCTTTATTAGATGAAGCAGCCGTTTTTTCTTGTATGGCTTATGTGGATTTAAATCCAGTAAGAGCTAAGATAACTGAAAAGTTAGAAGACTCTCATCATACCGGGATTAAAAGTCGAATAGATTCCATTAAAGAAAAGCAGCCGGTTGATGTACAAGGCTATTTAGATGAGTCGATTCAAGCAATTTCATCATCGGTTAAAACAAAAAGTTTACCCATCAGTCTCAAGGATTATATTGAATTGGTTGAATGGACAGGGAAAAACATTACCTATCCCAACAAATCAGCGATGCCTAAACAAATTCAATCCACACTCCAAAATCTTAACCTGCAACAAAACCATTGGTTAAAACAAATTGAAAACTACAACAATCATTATTGCCATGTTGTGGGAACAGTTGAGCAAATCAGAGACAAAGCTAAGCAACTAAAAAAACGAAGTATGAGAGGCGTATCAGCAGCTAAGCTGTTGTATGAGAAGTCGAACTAACTCTTTAATTTTTCAAACTACCTAGATTATTTATTCTGGAGTCGGAAGGTGTACTCTTGGGCGAAACACGTAATATTAGTAGCATATTCTCTCCAAACAAGCTTCAATCATCAATTAATGAAATAATTTCAATTGTTTGATTTACAACCCTTCAAAAAAACAGCTTTGTCGATTTTTTTGATTAGGGTGTCTATTTATTACTTCTATTTATTACTAGGGTGTCTATTTATTACTCTCAGAACCTTACTTGCGGCTAACGCTCCAAACAGAATTGCGATTTTCGCATATGCTGCTTTGTCTTGTTATGAGGCTGCAACTGCTTCAATTTCCAGCAACCACTTTTCATCAAATATACCCGTGATTATGACAGTCAATGCAGGATTGTTCTCTCCAAGAAACTCCTGCCGGACTTCGCTGTTAGTTTCTGCATATTCTCTCGACGAAAGAAAGATCGTTACTTTAACCAAGTTTGCAACGGTCATATTTGCGGCTTCTAGCTGTGCCAAAATGTTCATCCATACTAATCGACATTGTGACTCAAATTCACCAGGGGTATTTCCATCCTCTGTTTCAGGTATTTGTCCACTTATAAACAGAAGCCTATCCATACCCTCAATAAGCGTAGCTTGCGAATACCCTCCATCCGGAGAAGGGGCTTGTGAAGAATTAATTGAAATAGTAGTCACTCTGAAATTTCTCCAGCCTCATAACTCTTAAGTATTTATGTTGATTTTCAATCAATATAAATCTCTGTTGAGCAGTGCCGCGTTGGCACGCTGTTTAATATTATTAATGGTTTTTGTTTTTTTAATCAACGAGCTTATTCGGCTCTGTAATTATTTTGGGTCGGCTTTTAGGTCACTTTTGCTATTCCTAGCACCTTCAATCCATCAATAACGATTGCTTCAAGCACTAAGATTGCCTGATTTTTACGTCCAGCGCAAGCGAACCTCCACAGTTAATAACCGTGTGTAATAGACTCACTTTTACTCACACTTATTTCGTCATCCAGGCTGCCAATGGCGACGGATATAAACGCCAACATAATGCCAGTGATGATTGCCGCAATCAGGACAACATCGATTATCCTTAACCAAAGCCTCTTTATCCTCAATATTTATCTCAACGATCTTTAATGCACGTCTTATTTCCCGAAGCTTTTCCACTCTCACCGCATTGGCTAAAAAACCAAAGTAACGAACCCGCATAAACCCTTTCGGTAATATATGAAGCGCGTAGCGTCTCAGTAATTCTTCACTCGATAAGCGCATCACTTTGTTTTTACCATCACGATAATCACGGTATTTTAAACTCACTCGATTATCATTTAGGCTTGCTAATCTGTTAGTGACTGCCCACGTGTTCAGACATTCTTTCGCCACCCATTTGTTAGAATCTGGCGAGGCAGGTTTTTTGCTCCTGCAAAACCTGCATACATTACATCCATGTTTTACACCGAAATCCTTCTGGCACTTTAAGCCCGTTGGATAAACTTTAGATATTTGGGAACTGGGAACTGAAAAGTTAAAAATTTATAAGCCATAAAAAACGCTCCGAAGAGCGTTTTAATTGATCTAAATTAGAAATTATCTACTTATTTCAAGTCAGACTACTTATCTTCTTTTGGCAAACGAGAAGCCCTTTTTCGCTCATTTTCAGTTAAGTATTTTTTCCTAATTCTAATGCTAGCGGGTGTTACTTCAACCAACTCATCATCATCGATAAACTCTAAACTTTGCTCTAGCGTCATTTTAATTGGCGGAGAAAGTTGGATATTCTCATCAGTACCTGAGGCTCGAACATTGGTTAGCTGTTTGCCTTTAAGCGCGTTAACCGTTAAATCATTATCTCTTGCGTGAATACCAATTACCATTCCTTCATAAACATCAACACCGTGACCTATAAATAAGCGCCCACGTTCTTGGAAATTAAATAATGCATAACCTAAGGCTTTACCTGTTCCATTAGAAATTAATACGCCACTATGACGCTGTGCCAGTTTACCCTTAAAAGCGGGGCCGTATGCATCAAAAGTATGATAGATTAAACCAGATCCCGAGGTTGCCGTCATAAATTCTGTTTGGAATCCAATCAAGCCGCGAGACGGAATATAAAAATCAATTCGAACACGACCAGTGCCATCTAATTGCATATCTCGCATTTCAGCTTTTCGCTCACCGAGTCTTTCCATAATGGTTCCTTGGTGGGCTTCTTCAATATCAACTGTGACGTTTTCGTAGGGTTCCATCATGACGCCATCAACTTCTTTCATGATGACTTCTGGACGAGAAACCGCCATTTCAAAACCTTCTCGGCGCATGGTTTCAATCAGTACTGATAGATGTAATTCACCGCGCCCAGATACTTTAAACTTATCGGCGTCATCTAGCTGTTCAACTCTAAGTGCCACGTTATGAATTAATTCTTTTTCAAGCCTTTCTAAAATCTGACGAGAAGTAACAAACTTTCCTTCTTTACCGGCAAATGGCGAAGTATTCACTTGGAAAGTCATGTTAACGGTTGGCTCATCAACAGAAAGTGGCGGTAACGCTTCAACATTATCTGGATCACATAAGGTATCCGAAATATTCGGCTCACCGATACCAGTAATAGCGATAATATCTCCGGCAGTAGCCGACTCAACTTCGGTACGCTCTAAACCCATATAACCAAGTACTTGACCCACTTTAACTCGACGAGTTTTTCCTTCGGTATCAATACTGATAAGTTGTTGATTCTTAGAGATGGTGCCTCTTGAAACACGCCCTACCGCTATCGCACCCACATAACTTGAATAATCAAGTGACGTGACCTGCATTTGTGTCGGCCCTTCAATTTCAACATTAGGATGCTCGACATGCTCGACGATTGCCTTGAATAATGGCTCCATATCGCCATCTCTGACAGAATCATCTTCCGACGCGTAGCCATTAAGTGCCGAGGCATAAATCACTGGAAAATCCAATTGTTCATCAGTTGCGCCAAGCTTATCGAACAAATCAAAAATTTGATCAATAACCCAATCTGGACGTGCGCCCGGACGATCAATTTTATTAACAACAACAACGGGTTTTAAACCTTGAGCAAATGCCTTTTGAGTGACAAAACGAGTTTGCGGCATTGGACCATCAACCGCGTCAACTAGAAGCAGAACCGAATCAACCATCGACATGATTCGTTCAACTTCGCCACCAAAATCAGCATGTCCCGGTGTGTCTACAATATTGATCCGATAATCATTCCACTTGATTGCGGTATTTTTAGATAGGATGGTAATTCCACGCTCTTTTTCAAGATCGTTGGAATCCATGATTCTTTCTGCAGCTTCGCCACGCTGAACAAGCGTTCCAGATTGTTGCAGTAACTCGTCAACCAAGGTTGTTTTTCCGTGGTCGACATGGGCGATAATGGCGATATTTCTTAACTTAGTAATCACTGGCCGATAGCCTCAAAATAACGGGAAAAATTAGCTTATTTCCCCTGATATAAATAAAGGCGCGTATTCTACGCTTTATCCGCTAGGAAAGCACCGTTTTTGGTGATTTATTGCCCAATTTGGCTAAAATAGAAAATGCCTTGCTCTATCGATTCATCCAAATACTATTTAAACTGAGCTCGCTTCAATTTAACATTGAGATTAATCAGGTGACGAATAACAAAGCGATACATGAATCGTTTTAACCCGCTCAAGTTAGTGCCTTTTTCTTGATAAAACTCATCAGGTGAGTCGTAAACACCAAAATCGTCGTGGATGCCTTCTCGTTGAATGTAGGTACTCTTACCTTGCCAATCAACTTGTGGATTAGCTAAGTTCTTTGTTGCAACTCCGTAACCGCTGAAACAACCTTTGATCTTTGGATGTCTTGCTTGAATTACTGATAACAGCTTCGGATCAATGATAAATCCTTCTAGATTAATCCATTCACCTTGATAAAAAACCTCTACCCAGCTATGAATAATTTTTTGCGGAGAAAGTAGAAGAATAGCCGCAGGAATAACACCTTTTTGTAATGGTTTATCGATGGTAAAACCATGAAACCGACAGGAAATATTTAAGCGTCTTAATAGTGCCATCAACAAGGTAGCTTTGGTATTACACTGCCCATATCCATCGTCTAATACTTGGCTTGCGGTGAGATCATCTTGCTGGTTGTAACCAAACATAATTTCATCTTTGACAAAATGATAAGCCGCGCCAATTTTATGATATTCCGATAAACCATCCCAACGCCTATTTAAAACTAGCTGTTCAATCGTTGGGTGACCAAAATCCAATATTTGAGTTTTATTTAAATATCTTTGCTGATTCATTGTATCTTTCTCTACTGCTTTTTTCATATTAACTGTCAGCAAAGATTAAGGCTTTATTTGAACCAAAGCTTGAATAAAGTGGCTAATGTTTTAACTTAATATTTTTAATCACAAGACTAGGACTGATCCCAAACATAGATTTAAAGGTGCGTGAGAAATGAGCAGAATCGGAAAAATATGCGAATTGTGCACTTTCTGTTAAAGAATGACCTGCAAGAGCGTACCTAACAGCGGAAAGTAATCGACGCCACAAAACATATTGTCGCCAAGTAATACCTAATTGTTCAGAAAAAAGGTGTAAGAATCGACTTTGTGATAAATGTGTTTTTTCTAATGCCTTAGTTAAATTAACTGATTCCCAATCACTTGCGAGTTCTACTTGATCAAACCAGCTTATCAAATTGGCTAACCGCGGTTCTATATGCCGCTCTAAACAAATATTGCAACCTAACAAACTCAATACCTTATTAATAACATTCCAATTAAATTCATTTGCCAAAACGAAGGCAACAATTTCGTTGCTCAGCTCAATTGATAACGAATGATAGCTGGCAGCCTGAAGATAAAAGTTCGATAAAATATCAGCAAGGTGACTTTCCGCTTCAACCAACAGGACTAAACAACGGTTGCTTTGAATTTTATGGGCGACGTTGGGCGCAATAATCAGCCCAGAAGCCTCAATCAGATTGTTTTCGACAGAAAATAAATGAGTATCTTGTTCATTATCAAGGCTGATAACTATTTGTAAGGCATGATGGCTATGATTATCTAGCTGGAATGAAGGTCCATCAATAGCGATGATTCCTGCTTTGTGTAATAGTTTTATCGGTTGACCCATAAGAAAATTAATTAGCTAGCAATATTTATCGACCAACTATAGTTGGTCATCTGCAATTAATCCAACCAACATACTGATTGATTGCCCCAATAAGAGCCGGTACACTCGATTTCACATCTATACATTCAGTGTCTTAAAAGCCATGAAAATTGACCTAGATTCAATTCGAGTATTAGATACCGTGGTTCAACAGGGTAGTTTTTCTGCCGCCTCAAAAGTACTTCATCGCGCCCAGTCAGCCGTTAGTTATCAAATTAGAAAATTAGAAAATAACTTAAATATCACTATTTTCGATCGTAGCGAGTATCGCGCAGTACTTACGGATGAAGGAAAAGCAATTTTAAGTGAAGGCAAACGATTGCTGGCTCAAGCAGAAAATATTGAGCAATTAGCCGTTCAACTTAATCAAGAATGGGAGCCAAGCTTTGAAGTAGTTGTCGATGGCATATTAGAAATCGAACCCATCATGGGTATTATCAAATCACTGATTAACGAAGATATTCCAACCAAAATATCTTTAACCATGGAATATTTAGGGGGCGTTCAGCATCGATTTGAACAAAATAAAGCCGACTTAATGTTAGTAAAAGAGTACCAAGCAAGCACCCAACTTTTATCTCACCCATTAGACCAAGTCGAATGCCTGTTATGTGTTAGTCACCTTCACCCGCTTGCCAAATTGAACGATGTCGATCTTAATACTTTGCAACAATATATTGAGCTCAGCGTGCATGACTCTAGTGGCCAAGAGCTCTATTCGGTTGAGCATATGCATTTTGGTGGCGAACGAATGTTCTATTTGAGCGATTTTATGAGTAAAAAGCAGGCTGTGGTACAAGGAATTGGCTTTGGCTGGATGCCCTATTATTTAGTTGAAAATGAACTAAAATCAAACCAGTTGGTTGAAGTGAAATATCAACATGGTTCTCGCTTTAGTTTTACACCTCATTTGGTTTGGCGAGCAGAGAAAACCCTAGGAAAAACAGGGCATAAATTTATTGAAAAACTCCTAGCACCTAGCACCTAGCACCTAGCACCTAGCATTATTCTGAAATACAAACCTGATTTCGCCCACCATTTTTCGCTCGATACAAGGCTTCATCCGCTCGTTTCATCCAGCTTTCATAAGGCTCGCCATGTTTGTACTGGGCAACACCTAACGAAATAGTTACTGGGTTATCAGGAATTAAGGCGTAATTTTCCACTAGTATTCTTAGTTGTTCGGCAAGGCGCTCTGCTGCTTTAACGTCAAGTTCTAAAGGTACGATAACAAATTCTTCTCCACCATAGCGGTATAATGAATCTGTAACTCTAATTCGCCCTTCAATGATTTGCGATATTTGAATAAGTATTTGGTCGCCTAAATTATGACCATGGTCGTCATTAACCGCTTTAAAGTAATCGATATCTAATAAAATCAAAGATACCGTTGTAGGCTTACGATTTTGGGATGATATAACTTCTTGCAGTCTTTCATCTAATGCTCGCCTATTACCGACCCCTGTTAACGAGTCTTTGGTTGCTAACTCTGACAATCTATTATGTTTCTCTTCTATATTTTTTGAATAAAAAAATCCAAATATACTGGTCATTAAAATAGTCGCTATAATCACCAGAAGTTCAACCATTGGCAATTCGCGATGCAAAACTTGAAACAATAAAGCTAAAACGACTATTATTAGAAGAATAGCCCACCTTCTAGGCAGCAAGTAAAAAGCGGCTACTACGGCAGGATATACCCAATAAATATTTACTGCGCCTTTTATATATACGCTGACAACAGCTGATAAAATAGTAAAGGTAGATAGAATTATGCCAGGGATAAAGGTTTTTCTTGTTTGATAAACATAAGCAAAAAGAAGTGCCATACTACAACTGATCCAAAGATCGACCGTGCCAATTAGCCACTCTTCCCTCAAAAACCTCAATATCGCAAACGGAAAAACAATTACGGCAGTGAGTGCGCTTAGCACAAGAAGAAAATATTCTTGATTGGTCCTTTTCATTTTAATTCATGTCCTACAGCTTACCTGATATACCGATGCGACCTTAAAACGCGCGCTTCACGAGAATAAATCTCTAGACTAATTCTATATGATATCTTTTATTTTGCATAAATTTTGTTCAAATTTCATTCATTGCACATTATTGACCCCAAAAAAATAGTAAGGTTACATCCGACAGACAAGTTATTTTCCTATATACTCATGGCCAATATTAACCGCATTAAATTAACTCTATGGCCATTAAACACTGCATCATTCATGCTATTTCATCTACAGATAAGCAACAATCCATCAAACTAAATTTAAAAGATGACGAGATAACCCCAGAAGGTGCGGCCATTTCACTCTTTACCCAGTTAAAGCAAACACTTCAACGCAGTGCAACAAGACAATATGGTTTATTCGATCCTGAGCAAAGCGATAACCCACTCGCGGGTTGGCTATCCAAGTTTCAACAACAAGAGCTTGGTTTTGTATCTACCACCAAAAAGATAATGGAACAATTAGAGTTGATTTTAGCCGATTTTGAAGAACCTTTTTCTGCCCACTTAATGTTTGTCGTTGAAGAGTTAATGGAACACCAGTATTTATATCTTTTCTGGATCAATCATTCTGAAGCACAATTTATTGATTCTCAACTTGACGTTGGAAACATAAACTATATTGATAGCAGTAAAATTGGCTATGTTTTAAAGCTCGACTTTTCTCAATGGGCAATCAAAGACTGGCAACAGTATTTAACTATGCAATCCAGCCGAGGCAATGCCAATTTAACTCACGCATTTATGCGTTTTAGCGGATTCATATCAGGTATTAATCTCCAACAGCAAACGAATGAATTTCTTGAGATTGTTGACCAATATACTCAAACCCTCGATAAAGAAGAAAGTAACCCGACCAAAAACGCCATAGTTAATTATTGTGTAGAGCAAGATATGAGGGGTAATCCGATTAACTTTGATTCGTTATCGCAGGTACTCAATGAGAGTGAGCCGGATAAATTCTCAAATTTCGTTAGCGAAAGCCAAGAATCACCTGTCGAAGAAATTTATGCTCATAGAAATAGTTTAAAAAAATACGTGCGGTTTTATGGCCGTGAGAAAGATTTAAGCATTAGTTTCTCGTCAGATAGAATGGACGATAATATCCTTTTTGACCCAGAAAATGGTAGCTTAACCTTTAAGCAAGTTCCTAAGTCACTACAGGCACAGTTAGCAAATTATCTAAAAAAGCACCAACAATAGATTATCATTACTAAGCAAGGCTTTAAACTACTTGAAAAAAAGCAATTCGTACCCAAATTGAAACGATAGCTTTTAGATCCAGAAAATTTAAAAATCTAGAGCAATCAAAAATTAACGACAGACAAAGTCTATAAAACCTAATTGGAGTCAACCTTGGAACAATATCGCGGAACCACTATATTGTCAGTTCGTCGTAACGGAAAAGTTGTTATTGGCGGTGATGGACAAGTATCCATGGGTAATACCGTTATGAAGGGCAATGCACGTAAAGTTCGCCGCCTATACCACAATAAAGTTATTGCCGGTTTCGCGGGAGGAACGGCCGATGCTTTTACTCTATTTGAGCGTTTTGAAGCAAAGCTTGAAAAATATCAAGGCAAACTTATGAGATCTGCGGTTGAACTTGCTAAAGATTGGCGAACCGACCGGATGTTACGGAGATTAGAAGCACTACTTGCCGTGGCTGACCATGAGCATTCGTTAATTATTACCGGGAATGGTGATGTTATTGAGCCAGAGGATAGCTTAATGGCTATCGGATCTGGCGGTCCTTTTGCCCAATCTGCTGCTCGGGCACTCATGGAAAAAACAGACCTTGATGCAAGAGAAATTGTTGAAGCGGGTTTAAAGATAGCTGGTGATATTTGTGTATATACCAATCATAACAACACCATTGAAGAACTAGATTGTAAGTAACCTTTTTTATTGGAAGTAATAAAATGTCTCAAATGACTCCTCGTGAAATTGTCCATGAACTTGATAAACACATCATTGGTCAAAATGATGCAAAAAAATCTGTTGCCATCGCTCTTAGAAACCGCTGGCGGCGGATGCAAGTTGATAGTGATTTAAGAAATGAAATAACACCAAAAAATATCCTAATGATTGGACCAACAGGCGTTGGTAAAACCGAAATTGCTCGCCGCCTTGCTAAACTTGCTAACGCGCCATTCATTAAAATTGAAGCTACTAAATTTACCGAAGTTGGTTACGTGGGGCGAGATGTTGATTCTATTATTCGAGACTTAGTTGACTCATCCTTTAAGATGTTACGAGAGCAAGAGCACGACAAGGTTAAAATTAGAGCCCAAGAAGCGGCCGAAGAGCGCATTTTAGATGTCCTTATTCCGCCTGCCAGAACTTTTGAAAATGAACCAGAGCATAGAGATGATTCAGCCGCTCGCCAGATGTTCCGCAAAAAGTTACGTGAAGGTACATTGGACGCTCAAGAAATTGAGATCAATCTAACCGGACCAAGTGTTGGCATTGAAATTATGGCGCCTCCGGGAATGGAAGATATGACTAACCAGCTTCAAGATATGCTGCAAAGCTCTGCACCAAGTAAATCAAAAAAACAAAAAATGCGGATCAAAAATGCGTTTAAATTACTTACCGAAGAAGAAGCAGAAAAGTTAGTTAACCGAGATGAGCTAAAAGCCAAAGCCGTAGAAGCGGTTGAAAATAATGGAATCGTATTCTTGGATGAGATTGATAAAGTTGCCAAGGGCGATCGGGGAACGAGTGGTGAAGTATCTCGTGAAGGTGTGCAAAGAGATCTCTTACCCTTGGTAGAAGGTTGTACCGTTTCGACTAAATATGGAATGATTAAAACCGACCATATTTTGTTTGTCGCTTCTGGCGCATTTCATTTGTCTAAGCCTTCAGATCTTATCCCAGAATTACAAGGCCGATTGCCTATTCGAGTTGAGCTTAGTTCACTAACAGCTGATGACTTTAAACGAATTTTGACCGAACCCGATGCTGCCCTTACTAAGCAGTATATCGCTCTGATGGCAACAGAGGATTACGATGTAGAATTTACTGAAGATGCCATTGAAAGCATTGCCGAAGTCGCTTGGCAAGTCAACGAAACAACGGAAAATATTGGTGCAAGGCGCTTACACACCGTCATGGAAAAATTAATGGAAGAGATTTCATTTTCTGCATCCGATGCCAAAAACAAGCTAACAATTGATGCGGACTATGTGAACGAGCAGCTCGGTGAACTGGCCGAAGATGAAGATTTAACGCGCTTTATTCTATAAGGTTATCTAGTCTGCTTTATTTCTCTATCTCTCTATTTCTCCAAATAAAAAACTGTGTCAAAAAAACGCAGTTTTTTTGTGAGTCTAAAAAGTTTTAGATAAAATTCTATAGAAAAACCCCTTTTAGAATAAAGAAAAATATTATCGATAAGGTTGCGCCTGCTGGTAAAGTAACTACCCAGGAAACGGCGATATTTTTTAATACCCCTAAATTAAGGGCGGCGATACCTCTCGCCATACCAACGCCTAAGACAGCACCAACTAAAGTATGAGTTGTCGAAACAGGAATTCCCGTACCAGAAGCAATTACAACGGTTGTTGCCGCCGCTAATTCCGCAGCAAAGCCTCGGCTTGGCGTTAATTCGGTAATTCGTTTACCAATCGTTCTCATTACTGGGGCACCAAAAAATGCCAAACCAAGTACGATACCACCACCACCTAAAAGCAATATCCATGTAGGCAACAATGATTTAGCACCAATGACTCCACCACTTTCAACCACACTAACAACCGCTGCTAACGGCCCAATCGCATTTGCGACATCATTTGATCCATGCGCAAAAGCCATGCCACAAGCCGTCACCACCATTAATACGGCAAAAACTCTCTCAACGCTTGCGTAGTGGAAGTGCTTATCATCACTTGCTACCACTCTTTGTTTACTGATAAATATCTTACCAATCACCAATACAACTAAACCAACAGCTACCGCTGAAATAATCGACTCAGAGAATGACAAATTAATACCCACGTGCTTTAAACCTTTTAACATGGTCACCAAAGCAATCATAAACCCCGCAAGAAACATATAAAAAGGCACATAACGCTTTGCATTTTCAAGGGGATTATCTGTATCTAAAATAAGCTTTTGGACACTAATAAAAAGCAGAAATGCCATCGTTCCAGAAAGTAATGGTGAAACAACCCAGCTGGCGACAATTGATCCTACTTTTGACCATTGAACAACATCCATACCAACACCAACTGCCGCAAAACCAACAATCGCTCCGACAATAGAATGAGTGGTTGAAACCGGCCAACCAAAATATGATGCTATTACTAGCCAGATACCTGCCGCTAACAAGGATGCCATCATTCCAAATACCAACAGTTCCGGCGTATCTGTCATCGCTGCTGCGTCAATAATTCCCTTTCTAATGGTCGAGGTTACTTCTCCTCCCGCCAAATATGCACCAGCAAATTCAAACACCATGGCTATTAGAATGGCTTGTTTGACAGTTAAGGCTTTAGCACCGACCGATGTCCCCATTGCGTTTGCAACATCGTTTGCGCCTATACCAAACGCCATTAAAAGACCAAATACTGCGGCAAGACCAATTAAGATCATGTGATATTCAGAAAAAAAATCGAACATTTCGCTACTCTCTAATTATTTTTGTTTATATTTATTGTGTTAGTTGGACTATCTAGCAAGCAGCAATTCTAATCGTGAACCGACTTGTTGAGATTTGTCCGACAAATCGCCAACCCACTCAATTACCTTATAGAAAAACATGACATCAACGGCAGCTAAATTCTTTTCTAAGTCAAATATTTGTTGGCGCATCTTGATTTGTAAAACATCGACATCATTTTCGATTTGATCTAGTTCAGTGATCATTTCTTCAACAATGGTTACTTCTCTCCCCTTAAAGCCAGATTCAAGTAATTCATCAAGTTGGCGGATTGCTTTGCCCGCTTGTTTGGTTGCATCAATACTTCTCACTAAATAATTTTTTAAATCTTCTCGAATCACTACTGGAAATTTCATTTTTCTGCCAGTAACCAACCCAGCAATATCTTTTGCTTTATTGGCGATTTTATCCTGTGACGATAACAAATTTAGCAGGTCAATCCGTGCTACTGGCATAAACAAACCTTTCGGAAGGTTCAATCTCAAAGCCTTTTTTAATTCATCTGCTTCATTTTCTAAAATACGAATTTTTTGTTGCAAAGTAACCATAGCATCCCAATCTTCTGCTAAAACAGCATCAAAAAAAGCAGGAAGGAGATTGACGCATTCTTCAACCTTCTGCATATGAGTTTGCATAGGCCTCATGGGTGATTCAGCAAATAAGTCAAGAATTGCATTCATTTTGTCATCATCTCGTCATATTAATGTGATATGGATGTTAAAGGCTAGCTTTAAAATAGTCCAGTTAAACGATAAAGTTTAGGGTAAGAGCATTATATAAATAGACTTTTTTGACTCCATCAACTTAGACAAGTGGGATTTGTTATTAATTTAACCATTTCCGACCTCTCCCTAGCCCTCTCCTTCCAAGGCGAGGGGATTTTACTCCCTCTCCCTTCGGGAGAGGGTTGGGGAGAGGGAGATCAATTGAAACAAAAAGCTAAATTATGGATAAAGAATCAAGGTGATCCATTAGGAGGAGCCAACTTTAGGGTGCTAACCTATCAATCTCCCAATTAGCACTCCTCTGTTTATAAACGAAGCTATCATGCAATCGAGCTCCACCACCTTGCCAAAATTCAAAACGAGTAGGTTTGACCAAGTAGCCACCCCAAAAATCGGGTAAAGGAATTTTACCATCGGCAAACTTAGTTTTCATTTGTTCAAAAACATTATTTAAAAATTTACGAGAGCTAATTGGCTGACTTTGATTAGAAGCCCATGCGGCAAGTTGACTGTCCTTCGGGCGTGAGGAAAAGTAAGCCAGATTTTCAGCTAAGGACATTTTTTCGGCAACACCCTGAATTTTAACCTGTCTTTCAAGAGGCAACCAACCAAAGTGAAGGCTCACTTTATTATTAAGCTCTATATCCAAAGCCTTACGGCTTTTTAGGTTGGTATAAAAAACGAGTCCCTTTTCATCTAGTTTTTTCAGCAACACAACTCGTTGACTAGGTTGTCCTGATTGGTCAACCGTCGAAAGCGTCATTGCGGTTGCATCAACTAGCTCCACTTTTGCAGCTTGAGAAAGCCATAACTCTAACTGACTGATCGGATTAATATCTAATTCACTACGGCATAACCCTTGTTTTAAATACTCTCGTCTAACGTCTTCTAGATTCATAATTGAATTATCTTGATCAGATAAGAAACAAAAAGGCCACTTGAAAGTGGCCTTGCGAATTAAATCAAATTTCTAGGGTTGTGAAGCAGGCCCGCCGATTTTGCTATCAACAGAATCCTCTTTTTTGTTTTTGGTTTTTGGCGGCTCGCCGTTATCGATATCGTCCCAACCTTCGGGTGGACTTGGTGGCTTACCATCCATAATTTCATCGATTTGATTTGAATCAATTGTTTCATATTTTATCAACGCTTCAGCCATGATTTCCAATTTATCTCTATTTTCATGCAAAACGCGTTCAGCTCGATCATAGTTTTTAGAAATCAAACTCTTAATTTCATCATCAATAATTTTAGCGGTATCGTCCGAAACATGCTTAGTTTGGGTGACCGACCGACCAAGAAAAACTTCGCCTTCATCTTCGGCATACATCATTGGTCCAAGCTTCTCAGAAAATCCCCACTGAGTAATCATATTGCGAGCAATACTTGTAGCCACCTTAATATCATTAGATGCACCCGTGGTAACCTTTTCTGCACCATTTAACATTTCTTCGGCGATCCGACCACCATATAATGTTGATAGGCGGCTTTCTAAAAACTCTTTAGAGTGACTATAACGATCTTTTTCAGGCAGTTGCATGGTCACACCTAAAGCTTGCCCTCTCGGAATAATGGTTACTTTGTAAACAGGATCAGAACTCGGCATTAATCGACCAACAATTGCGTGTCCCGCTTCATGCCATGCGGTATTGAGCTTTTCTTCATCATCCATGACCATTGAGCGACGCTCTGCTCCCATCAGGATTTTATCTTTAGCTTTTTCGAAAAATTCTTGATTAACCGTTCTTGCATTTGCTTTAGCCGCAAATAAGGCTGCTTCATTCACTAAGTTTGCTAAATCCGCGCCGGAAAACCCAGGAGTTCCACGAGCAATTACGCCTGCTTTAACATCATCTCCTAAAGGAACTTTACGCATGTGAACTTTTAATATTTGCTCTCGACCTTTAATGTCTGGCAAACCAACTGTGACCTGACGATCAAATCGCCCCGGTCTTAATAGAGCTGGATCGAGTACATCTGGGCGGTTAGTTGCGGCAATAATAATTACCCCTTCATCACCATCAAACCCATCCATTTCTACCAACAATTGGTTTAAAGTTTGTTCTCTTTCATCATGACCACCGCCAAGACCAGCTCCACGATGACGACCTACTGCATCAATTTCATCAATAAAAATAATGCAGGGCGCTTGCTTTTTGGCTTCGGCAAACATATCTCTAACGCGTGAGGCACCAACACCAACAAACATTTCTACAAAGTCTGAACCCGAAATAGTAAAAAATGGGACTTTCGCTTCACCAGAAATGGCTTTAGCTAATAAGGTTTTACCGGTTCCAGGGGGACCGACCATTAAAATACCGCGAGGAATTTTTCCACCTAATTTTTGGAATTTGCTTGGTTCTTTTAAGAACTCGACCAACTCGGCAACTTCTTCTTTTGCCTCTTCACACCCTGCTACATCGGCAAAAGTTGTTTTAATTTGATCTTCGCTTAATAATTTTGCTTTGCTTTTACCAAAGCTCATTGCGCCGCCTTTACCGCCACCTTGCATCTGGCGCATAAAGAAGATCCACACCGCTACCAAAAGCAATATCGGTCCAAATTGAAAGAAAATGGTGTATAACAAACTGTTACCTTCTTCCTCTTCACCGGAAAATAAAATGTCACTTTCTAACGCTTTTGCCGTCAATGCTTCATGCCCACCAAGTGGGATATTAGTCGTTACTTTGTCACCGTTAGACATTTCTGCCTCAGCTTTTAATCTTGCGACCTTTACACTCTTAACCTTCCCACGTTCTATATCTTGCATCAATTGAGAAAACTCAATTTCACCGGGCTTCTGTTGAGCAGTATCAAACTTGTTAAAAGTCATCACAAGCACTAGGCCTATGGCTAACCAGAGAAAAAGGTGTTTAGTTGTATCGTTCAAAGGATTATCCTCGTTATTCCTAATGTTCTATCTGAGCTGTTCTATCTGAACTTTTGTAACAGATATTCTAATCTATATCGCCAGAATGTCTCTGTAAATCAGTATTTATCGACGACTTAAGTGTATCGCAATATTTCAATCAATGTTTAGCTATTGAATTCAAAATTAAATTCAACGCCATTTCGAGCTAATTTTTTAATCCTTCCGCTAGAATATATACTTCTCTAGAGCGCGCCCTAGAAGCTTTTGGTTTACGTATTTTCACTTGTTTGAAAGTGTTTCTGACGAGTTTTAAGTATTCTTCAAAACCACTTCCCTGAAAAACTTTGACGAGAAACCGTCCATTTTTACTCAAGGTCTGTTCGGCAAAATCCAACGCTAATTCTACCAAATACATGGAAGCAGGCTGATCGATTGAGTCTACCCCGCTTATATTGGGTGCCATATCGGATAAAACAAGGTCTACAGGATTATTTTCTAGTTGATTTAATATCGACTGTAAAACCTCATCTTCTCTAAAATCACCCTGAAAAAAACTAACTCCGTCCAAATAGTCCATTGGCAAGATATCAGTAGCAATAATATTACCTTTTCCGGCTATTTTCTTCGCCGCAAATTCGGACCAGCCACCGGGCGCGGCTCCAAGATCAACTATGTTAAGACCCGGTTTTAATAAGTTATCTTTTTCATCCATTTCTTTTAATTTATAAACCGCTCTTGAACGGACACCCTCTTGCTGCGACATTTTAACGTAGGGATCATCAAAATGCTCTTTTAGCCAGGACTTACTACTGCTATTACCTTTGCTTTTTGCCATTTTTTATACACCTTAACGCGATTAATCTATAAATAAAATCACCAATTACGCTATTTCAATCGCCTAATTTTGCATAATACAATATTTAATGTCTTAGAATTAACCAAAAAGTGCTAAAATGCGCGCAATTATTGAATTGTTAGAAACAAATGTATGAGTAAATTATCTAATTCCCAAATTCGTCACCTTAAAGGGCTTGCGCATAAGCTAAAGCCAGTTGTTATGATTGGTGATAAAGGGCTCTCACAAACGGTTATGGATGAAATAAAAATTGCCTTAGAAAGCCACGAGCTGATTAAAGTCAATATACGAGCTGAAAATAGGGAAGACCGAAACACTATCATTGAAAAAATCGTTAACAAAACCCAATCGACCAAAGTTCAAACGATTGGCGGAAAATTAGTCATTTATAAACCAAATAAAGAGCCTAAAATAGCAATTCCCAAAAGGTAGACAACAATCACCATCGACGAGTGAACGAAACTTAATGGATCGCAACCGATATACGCTACTGCTTTATCTATTATTTCCAGTCATTTGGTTATATTTATTCTGGCGAGGTTTTAAGGATCCTCGTTATCGACAAAACTTCAAACAACGCTTAGGGTTATTTCAATCTCAAGTAGCCGATGATGGTGTTCACATTCATTGCGCTTCAATGGGCGAAACGCTGGCGGCAGCTCCGCTTATAAATCAAATAGTAAAAAATCATCCCGAACGAAGCATCACCATCACTTCTACCACACCAACAGGAAAAGCCGAAGCAGATAAATTAATAAAAAAACTTAATCGGTCGAATATTCAACATTGCTATTTGCCGATTGACTGGCCAGGCGCTTGCAGGCGATTTATCAAAAATATTCGACCTAAATTGACTATTTTGATGGAAACTGAACTTTGGCCGAATTTGCTTAATCAGTTATCGAAACAAAATGTTCCGATACTTTTAGCCAATGCAAGATTGTCAAAGTCATCGTTAACAAATTATCAAAAGCATCCTAAGCTGGCACAAGAAATTTTCTCAAATATCACTTGGATTTCAGCTCAATATGAATCGGATAGTATAAACTTTCAACAGTTGGGTGCCGATAAAGATCAAATCGATTGCCTAGGGAATATTAAGTTTGATCTTCAGCTCGATCCGGAACTTATTGAGCAACAACAAAAGCTCAAACTAAAATGGAGCAGTGATAGACTCTCTTGGATTGCGGCTAGCATCCACCCAGCCGAGTTTAAACTTATATTAAATACTCATAAAAAATTGCTTAACATTTTTCCGGAACTTTTATTAATTGCAGTGCCGAGACACCCAGAAGGTTTCAATGAGTTAAAAAAAGAATGTCAGAATGCGAAACTAAATTTTGTAAGCCGTAGCGAAAGTATTACCCCAAGTAAAAATGAAAATGTTTTAGTGGGAGATTCTATGGGCGAACTTCTACTGATGTATGGTGCTTCTGATATCGCGTTTGTTGGTGGCAGTCTGATTGCAAGAGGTGGACATAATCCAATTGAACCAGCCGTTTGCGGTTTGCCCGTTATCATAGGAAATAGTTATTATAATTTTTCTGATGTGTGTCAAAAGTTGCAAGAACAACAAGCGCTCGTTATTGTTAAGAATGAAAAAGAGCTATACGAAGAACTAGAACAACTCTTATCAAATTCGCAGCTATTGACCGCGCGAAAAAATACCGCTAAAAAAATACTAAAAAGCAATCAAGGTGCTCTCGATAGAATTACTAGCAACATTGAGAAATTAATATCCTAGCGTCGAAAAACTAATCTTTATTCATTGCCGATTGGTAGCCATCCAAGAGGTTTTGCCATGATTGCTCTGCAAAATAAAAAGTCGGCAACAGTTTTTTTTCTTTGGCAAAAGAACGCTTTAATCGATCAATGTTTTGCATTTGCCATACACTATCTTTGCTTCGTTTTTCACAACGGTCAAAATCAATTAGCCAAATTTTATCCGAGGACCCAATTAAAATATTATGAGCATTTAAATCCGCATGATAAATACCATTTAGGTGAAATTTTGCAATCACTTCGCCTAGTTTTCTCCACAAATCATCCGATAAGTTTTTCTTAGAAAGAATTGCGACTAGATCAGAAGCCTCAATTTTTTCCATCAAAAGATCCGCTCTATAAAAAATACCACTTTGAATAATTCTTGCAGCTTTCGCTTGTGGTACAGGTAGACCTAGTTGGCGCATATCGGCTAGTAAAGAAAGCTCTCGGAAAGGACGAGTATATGCAACACCAGTAAAAAGAAACTGATCATGGGTTAATTTTGCCATCCAGCCTCCCCGATAGTAATGTCGCAGAACCCAAGCTTTAGAATCGATATCTTCCGATGGCTGAATAAACCAAGTGATATGCCTTCCTTTAGATTCCCCAACAATTCGAGATTGTTTTTGCCAATAATCCGGCTCAAACCACTGATTTTGAATTTTGTCCGAAAGTTGGACATCTGAATGCAAAGACATCAAGGTGCAAGAGTTATTCTTTATAACTTTTATCTGGTTAGATATTTCGCTCGACAAGTTCTATTTTCCCACTATGCAAGTTCAACAGATATTTTACCTGACTAACTCTAGTAAAAACCAGTTTTGTTCAGGTGTAACAAAAAATAGTCTATAGTTAACCTATTAGCTACGACAACTGAAAATCCTCATAAAAATACCCGTAACATGCGCGGAATAGGCCACAAAAGCGAGAAATATATTTAATCAACTCATAAAGTCTCGGTATAAAAGTTTCGCTTGATGATTTTGGTACTGGTTATTCTTCGTTAAGTTATATACATCAATTACCATTTGACGTCATAAAAATTGATCGCTCATTTATCTCTCATATCAATGAGAATCAACAAGAACACCCCATTATCTAGCTGCATCCAACTTCGTTTTTGTACTTAACAAGATTTAACGTTATAGTAGCTACATCTATAGATGTTATGACTATTCCATCTGGTTAACTTTTGATAGGTTAAAGAGTACGAGAAAAACTATAAAAATATACAAATAAAAGTGGTAGGAGAAACTAATATGAATGATTCTATTCAGCAAGAAGAAAAAAACAATCCTGACAATCTTCCATTTGTAGCTCCTTGCAACACTCTTCCTATTTTTGCAGCTAAAGATTGGTTAACTCTCGGCTGGGAAGATTATAAAAAAGCAAAAAAACTCAGTTTAATATCAGGTGCTTCATTCATTGTTGCTAGTTATATTTTTACTTTTTTGAGCTGGAAATGGGGTGGGGCGGTTTTACTTTTTAGTCTTTTGTCTGGTTTTGTGTTTGTTGCCCCAATATTGGCACTCGGTCTTTATTCTATTAGTTGCCAATTAAGTTCCGGTTTTGAGCCAAAATTTATGTACTCTTTTAGAGAGGGCAAACGCCACATGGGAAATGTCGCAGTTTTTTCCTTATTGCTACTGATTATTTTGCTTGTCTGGGTACGAGCCGGTTCTGCTATCCATATATTTTTTCCCATGAGTGAAGATCCTCGCCTCTCAGAAATGGTCACCTTTTTTACCGTTGGAAGTGCAGTCGGTTCTATTTTTGCGTTTGTTGTTTTTTGTACTGCCGCCTTTTCATTACCAATGATGATGGATCGAAAAGCCGATGCAATTACAGCAGTATTAAGCAGTGTTAACGCAGTCAAAAAAAATAAAGTCGCCTGTTTAATTTGGGTAGGCGTTATTTTTATTTTCACTCTACTTAATATTGTTACCGGTTTTCTTAGTATGGTGATTACCATGCCATTGCTCGGCTATGCAACATGGCATGGATACAAACAAACCATTGTGTCTGAACAGTGGCCAAAAAATCGGAAATATAATGATGGGAACCCAGGGAAATAGATAATAGACTATCAATCTAGAATTAATTTTCTATACAGTTTATTTCTCCATAGATAGAGAATGAAGAATTAATGCCGTACAATGGCATCATACATAAAAGCCAAAAATTCATTAATGCTCTCATCTATCACTCAACCAAAATCTGTCTGTATTCTTAGGTTATCGGCTATCGGTGATGTTTGCCATGCTGTGGCAACGGTTCAGGCAATTCAAAACAGGCATCCTAATGCTAAAATCACTTGGATTATTGGTAAAGTGGAGGCCATGCTTTTACAGGATTTACCTAATGTTGAATTTATTATTTTTGACAAAAAAGCAGGCTTGAAAGAATACAGCAATCTTAGAAAACAACTCAAAGATCGCAGCTTTGACATTCTCTTACACATGCAAGTTGCCTTTAGAGCGAGCCTAGTTGCCCTTTGTATTCGAGCCAAAGAAAAATGGGGCTTCGATAAATCAAGAGCTAAAGAAGGTCAGTGGTTATTCACCAATCGCCAAATTTCTCCTCAAAATCAACCTCATGTTGCTGAGGGGTTTTGGAAATTTGCAAAAGCCATTGGAGTTTCAGATGAGTTAAAGCCCGTTTGGAATATGCCGCTCTCCGACAAAAATAGAAAGTGGTGCGCAGAACAAGTCGGTTCAGCTCCTTATATGGTTATTTCTCCAGCGGCGAGCAAAGCAGAAAGAAATTGGCTACCGGAAAGATATGCGGCTATCGCCGATTATGCCAATCATAAAGGATTAGCGGTGATATTATCCGGCGGCGTCAGTGATATGGAAAAGCAACTGGGCGACAAGATTTTACAATCTGCACAATCGCCTATCAAAAACCTTATTGGGAAAACTAGTTTACCTCAATTGCTTGCTCTACTCTCTAGCGCCAAATTAGTTGTTGCGCCAGATTCAGGTCCAGCTCACATGGCAACAACCGTTAACACCCCAGTTATTGGCTTGTATGCTCACAGCAATCCAAAGCGGACCGGGCCATATCATTCTCAAGCAACCTCCGTTTCTGTTTATGAATCACTGTTGTTAAAACAAACCGGAAAATCTATCGAAAACAACCCTTGGGGAAAAAGAGTCAAAGGAGAAAATCTAATGAAATTAATTTCCGTTGATTCAGTCATTGCAAAATTGGATTGCCTAATTAAAAAATCAAGCCTTCGTTAACTTTCTTTAGAGAATCAATTTTATTTTAGCTTCTCTTCTCCATCTATTTTGCTAATCAACTCTCTTTCCCTTATAATCTCGCCTCGACCTGAGGGGCGGTTATAAGATTTAATCTTAAACCTGAGATTTGTACCCTTTGAACCTGATCCGGTTAATACTGGCGTAGGGACAGGTGGTAAATTTACTTTTATTCTATGCCTTAAATTTACCTTCTAGACCATCGTTTTTTCGGATCGCTGAAATTTTCTATTTTTGAATATTGTTTTTTATAAAGCATTTGGTGATTAATAAAATGAAATTCACGCTACGTCCTATTCTTATTTTCTTTATTCTGGGTAATTTTTTATCCTTTAATATTCTTGCAAAAAACCAGTCAGATGAAAAATCATCAGAAGCTCTATTAATTGTTACCGCCGAACTAGAGGATAAAAATGTTCTTGAGCTTCCTAGTAGTATTACTTTAATCGACGACTCAATGATTCAAAAACGCAATGCTCAACAATTAACTGATTTGCTGAATCTTGCTCCCAATGTCAACTTTTCGACTGGCGCATCTAGGGGTCGCTTTATCCAAATTCGCGGTATTGGGGAGCGTAGTGAATTTGTTGAGCCAGTTAACTATTCTGTTGGTGTGGTTTTAGATGGAATTGATTTAACAGGAATATCAAATGCAGCAACCACTTTAGATCTACAACAAGTCGAAATTCTTAGAGGCCCTCAAGGAACACTTTATGGTGCCAACGGATTAGCGGGATTAATTAATTTAGTTTCCAACAATCCTAGTGATGAATTTTATAGTAAATTATCAGCATCAGTTGAAAGCTTTTCTGGCAGAGATTTATCCCTCGTTGTTAGCGACTCAGCAACAGAAAATCTTGGTTACCGGTTTGCAGTAAAACAATTTTCGAGTGACGGATTTATTAACAATCAATTTCTAAATCGTAATGATACTAACAACTTAGACGAATTGAGCCTACGAGGAAAATTCGTTTATCAAGCTAATGATCATTTAAAACTAACAACTAGCCTATTTTTTGCCGATATAGACAATGGCTACGATGCTTTTAGTTTAGATTCCAACCGAAATACTTTGTCTGACCAACCGGGGCACGACAAACAAAAAACTAATGCGTTTTCTTTAAATATGGACTGGAAAATCAACCAACAATACCAACTTGAAAGCTCGATTAGCCACGCTAATTCTGAACTCGAATACGGCTATGACGAAGATTGGAGTAATCCAAGGGTTTGCGATAACACAGCTTGTGACTCTTCCCTTTTTGGGTTTGATTGGTGGTATTCATCATTTGATAACTATGCAAGAGAGAATGACAATACCAGTTTAGATCTTAAACTTCACTCTTCAGATTCAGCTAAAAATTCAAATTGGGTTGCCGGCTTGTATCTGAGAGATCAAAAAATAGAGCTTAACCGAACTTATACTTATTCCGATGATTTTAATAGCCAATTTGACACAAAAAATATTGCTGCTTACGGTCAGATCAATCAATCACTTTCCGACAAACTTAGACTATCCACTGGATTGCGATTTGAACGGCGAAATGCAGACTACTCGGATAATTTAACTGCTCATTTTAGTCCCTCAGAAAACCTATGGGGCGGACGTTTTTCTCTGGAATATCAATACCAAGACAAAGCGATGATTTATGGGTTAATATCCAGAGGATATAAAGCTGGCGGCGTTAATGCCCATGCTGATATTCCTGAAAGCGAACGAATATTTAAAACTGAAACCATGTGGAATTACGAGACAGGAATCAAAGGAACATGGTTAGACAGCGCGCTGGTATTTCAAGCGTCACTCTTTTATCAAGACCGTAACGATATTCAAACAAAAGAATCTTTAGTACGTTCCCTTGATACAGGGTTACTCGTTCAACAGGATGGTTTGTGCCCATGTAGCTTTACCGATTTAACTGGTAATGCCGTTTCTGGTCTCAGTTATGGCATTGAAATAGAAAGTCGTTGGCAAGCTCAAGAGCATCTTCAATTTTATTTGAGTTTAGGTATCATGGAAACTCAATACACTGACTTTTTTAGTTATACTCATGTTGATGCTGATTTAGATTCAATTCCTCCTATTCCCAAAGATCTAAGTGGAAGAAACTTAGCTCAAGCGTCTGATTATCAAACGACTTTAGGTGCTGATTATTTTATCTCTGAACAATGGACGGTCAACCTAGAAATAGAATCTAAAAATGAATTTTATTTTTCAGATCGACATGATGAAAGATCAGATAAATATAACCTTATTAACTTGCGTTTAGTCTATCAGAAAGATGATTGGCGATTACAATTTTACGCCAATAATTTAACTAACCAAGAAACTCAAACAAGAGCCTTTGGTAGTTTCGGGAACGATCCAAGAAACTTCTATACCACAGAAGCCTATTATCAGTTAGGTTCGCCACGAATATTAGGTTTATCTTTGAGTAGAGACTTCGAATAATAATTTATGCATGAGTTTTTTTTACAATTTAACCAACAAATCATAGCAACTTCAGTCTTAGAATGGGTAGCTGTGATTCTGGCCATCGGATATCTTTTGCTTGCGATAAAAGAGAGTATTTGGTGTTGGCCTGCTGCTTTTTTCAGTACTGGGATTTATATTTATTTATTCTTTGATGCTAACCTTTATATGCAATCTTTTCTTAATTTTTATTATTTAATTATGGCTATTTACGGTTTTCAACAGTGGACTTATAAACAAAAAACCGAAAATCAAAAACCAATTATTTTGTGGTCTACAAAACAACATCTTTCGCTAGTTTTTATCACTTGTTTATTAATTTTTTTAACATCCTATGTCTTAGAAAAATATACTAACCAAGATTTTGCTTTGCTCGACTCTTTTACAACTTGGTTTGCAATTATAGCCACCTATATGTTGACCCAAAAAGTTCTAGAAAACTGGCTCTACTGGATTGTCATTAATATGGTTTCGATTTACATCTATATTTCCAAAGACTTCGCCTTAACTGCCGTGCTATTCTTTAGCTATATCATACTGGCATTGATTGGCTGGAAAACCTGGAAGAAGCACTATGAACAACAAAATGCTCATTCCTCCTAGTTGGTGGAAACACTCAGTTGATTCATGGACTCAACTGACAAAGCATTTTGATAACAAAAATCTTGCTGAAGAAGATAATTGGCTCTCGGTTTTTGAAGGTCAATCAAATGCTAATTATCGATTAACAATTCAAAAAGAACTGTTTTTTATCCAAGTTGTTAATTCGGGAAATTATGCTCTATTGCCTTCGCTTAAAACAGTTACAACTTTCCACCAAGATTTTTCTGAATCACAACTTTCTCCTTGGTTGGTCAACTGTTATTTAGCAACTGAGAAACTTAGAATTTATTCTTGGGTCGAAAATGATGGATGCAATAACTCACGATTTAACAACCCCGCCTTTTGCAAATCTTTAGTAAATTTTTTAATTAACCTTCATAGTTTTTCAGTTAATCAAACCACGAAAATTATCAAGTTAGATATGGAGGAATATTTATTCAATTATCAAAAATTAGCGTTAGAAAAAACACCTTATCAAAAGGCGGAAATAGAACAACTTTTTAAATTGGCTACTCAACTTTGCTCTGAGTTTATTCCCACAAGTCTTTGCCACAATGATTTAAGTTATGGGAACTTATTATGGAATCAACAGCAAAAATTAAAAGTCATTGACTGGGAATATGCTTGTTTCAGCGATCCAGTTATGGACTTAGCTAGTTTGATAGTAAACTGTCAATTAAATCAACAACAAGAATTTTTATTAATTCAGGGTTATTGCCAAGGCTCAAATAGAGCTATCTGTAAAAACAAGCTGGCTAATATGAAACAGCTTTGCCAAATAATTTCCAAGCTTTGGTTGTTGGCTCAAAATTAATCTTATTAACATTCAATTACTACTTTTTCTGATAAAAATTCAACTTATTTGCAACATTCACCTCTATAAATTCATCTATAGTTATAATAAGCGAAAATAAACGAGAGGTAGCCAGATGAAAAGCTCAAATTACTTGCGCCGAGCAAAACGAAAAGATCACCACTCAATTATTGGTGATTCGACTTATTTTTCTAACAATAATCAAATCGTAGGCAAAGATACCTTAGCGAGTATTATGGATGTCACAATCACAAGTGTTGAACGTTGGATCAGAGATGGAATGCCGGTTGAACAAAGAGGAAGCCAAACTCAAGACTGGATTTTTAATTTAAATCAAGTCAAACAATGGAAAGCTGAGAATTTTTAGTTTCAAAGGATAAAAATTCCACTCAAGTATTTAGCTGCCAATAGGCTCAAGCTCGACTTCTGACTCAGTTTCAATGTCATTTTCCGCTTCGACTCCGGCATCTGCTTCTTCCGGAACATCGACACCTACACCAACCACTTCACCATCGGGTTGTTCGCCTTGAACAATAATCACTTCAACCCGCCTGTTGGTTGCTCTCCCTTCTAAAGTAGAATTATCGGCTATCGGCTTAGTATCGGCATATCCAGTGATTACAAAACGACCTTTATCCAATCGACCACTTTTTAATAACTCTCGGGTAACTGAACCCGCTCGACCACCCGACAACTCCCAATTAGAACGGAAGTATTCATTATCAATGGGTAAATTATCGGTGTGCCCTGCGACTCGTATCTCGCCATCTGTATCAGCTAATATCAGCTCAATTTTTCCAATAACTGGCAAGAACTGCTCTTCGATGGTGTCGGATGCCGAAGCAAATGATCCTTTCTCTCGGATTCGAATAACGACATAAGATCCTTTTGCCAGAAGCTCCACCTGCCCATCTAATATCTCTGATGACATTTTCACAGCGATCTCTTGAGCTAAAACTTCCGCTGCTTCCGCCGCCTCTTTTTCAGCTTTTGCAGCTTGCTCTGCTTCTTTAATGATTTCAGCGTCACTTTTTTCTTCTTTTGCTACTTCCGTGCTATCGTCAGGTTGTTTCTCCTTATCATGCTCAGTTCCTTCTCCGGTTTCAGTCCCTCGTCCCTCATCTGGTTCTTCATCAGATTCATCAAATTCAATGGTTTCTTTGGTGATGTCTATCGTTTGCTGCATAACCGCTTCAATAACGGTTGGCTGGGGTTTACCTGGGGAAAATTCTTTCGCGATGATACTAGTTCCTTTTGGAATATCACGAACACGGACTTGGCTTTGTACGCCGAAAGCGAATTTCATTGATCCTGCAATTTGCTTAAATTTGAGTACATCCATTTCTGCAAAGGATAATAACAGAACAAAGAAACACATCAATAATGCCATTAGGTCGGCAAAGGTTCCCATGTATGCGGGTAAACCCTCGGGGGGACAGTCGCATTCAGCTTCGTCACTCATCGTTTAATCTTCAGCCGTTGGACGCTTACCTTCTTTAAGGTAACCATGTAAAACTTGTTCGATAACTCGCGGATTTTGTCCAGCTTGAATCCCAAGTAACCCATCAATCATTAAAGTTCTCGATAAAGTATCTTCTTTATCACGCATATTTAATTTAGAGGCAATTGGAATTCCGACCAAATTGGCCATAATTGCGCCATACAAGGTAGTCAACAACGCAACCGCCATCGCAGGACCAATCGACTTAGGATCATCCATGTTAGATAACATCGCAACTAATCCAACCAAGGTTCCAATCATCCCCATAGCTGGAGCAACATCTGCCATGGTCTTAAAAACAGAAGCCGCCTGAGAATGTCTCTCTTTTGCCATCCTCACATCCTTTTCCAAGATATTTTTAACCACATCACCATCGTGTCCATCAACTAACAAACCAATTCCTTTGGTTAAAAATTCCTCTTCTATTTCAGCTCCTTCTAGGGCAAGTAGACCACTTTTTCGAGCCATATCAGCAAGTTCAACGATTTGAGTGATTAGTTCTTCATTATCGGTAGGTTTAAAATTAAGCACTTTCATTCCGGCACTAGCTGCACCTAAAAAATCACCCAAAGAATAGGTCATCATCACCACAAAGTGAGTACCAACTACCACAATTAGTATTGAGGGTGCATCAATAAAGGTGAGTATCGAACCACCTAAAACCATTGCCATCACGACCATGGCAATTGCGCCAATCAATCCAACCAGAGTACCTAAATCCAAATCGACCTTCCTCTCTATATTTATTACTAATCCAGCTTCTATTTTACTAGAAGTAATATCTCTTACTCAAAGGATAGGCAAGATTTCTAACAATTCCAGTTAAGCGTCCATTTTCTTGATAAAAATAAGCAAAGAATTCCTTTCATGGCCAAAATGCGAGACAATAGACATCCATTTTGACAGAATCAATTGAATTCCACCGGCTATTGTTATGAGCAGCAAGAAAAAACCAACCTTTGAATCACAGTTAGAAGCACTTGAAGAAATCGTTAATAGTCTTGAAAATGGCGACCTTTCATTAAATGATTCTCTTGCTCAATTTGAAAAAGGCGTCAAGCTAACAAAAGACTGTCAAAGTATGCTAAATCAAGCCGAACAAAAAGTCATGTTATTAAGCGAAAATAACGGTCAACTAGAAGAGTTTGAACAAAAATAATCATGCCTCACAGTGATTTTCTAAAAAGGGTTCAAAATAGAACCGAGCAACAGCTTAATTCGATCCTTCCTAGTGCTGAAACCGCTCCTAAAAGATTACATCAAGCAATGCGTTATTCTGCACTCAATCCCGGCAAACGGATTAGACCGGCATTGGTGTATGCCACTGGCGAGATGTTAGCCGCACCTGAGGAAAACCTAAACGCTCCAGCAATGGCAGTTGAGCTCATTCATGCTTATTCTTTGATACACGACGACCTACCTTGCATGGATGATGACCATTTGAGGCGCGGCATTCCAACCTGCCATATTCATTTTGATGAAGCGACAGCTGTATTAGCAGGCGATGCACTACAAACTCTGGCATTTGAACTATTGTCTAACCAGACTCAATCAAAACTCGCCGACTATAAACAACTGCAAATGATTAAAACGCTCACTCAAGCAAGCGGTTCCTTGGGAATGGGTGGAGGTCAAGCCATCGATTTGATGATGACTAACAACCCAGCCGACATAGAAACGCTTGAATCAATGCATCGAATGAAAACTGGCGCACTAATCGATGCCTCGGTTAAGTTAGGTTTTTTAGCCAGTGATTGCGAAGATCAAGTCATTGTTACTCATTTAAACACTTACAGCCGTTGCTTAGGACTAGCCTTTCAAATAAAAGATGATATCCTAGACATTGAAAGCGATACTGAAACCTTGGGAAAACCACAAGGTTCTGACTTAAACAAAAACAAATCGACCTTTCCAGCTCTTTTAGGTTTAGACGGTGCTAAACAACGCGCCAAAGAGCTGGTCGATCAAAGCCTCGATGCTTTAGAAAAAATTCCTTTAAACTGCAGCAAACTAGCCAACTTTGCTAGTTATATTTTGACCAGAAAGCACTAACCTAACGGACCGATAAACCAATGCCATATGATCCAAAAAGCTATCCGTTATTAGCCAATATTGATGCACCTAAAGATTTAAGAGCGCTTGAAAAAGATCAATTACAAACACTAAACGATGAACTTCGCCAATTTCTCATTAATAGCATCGCTCATTGCGGTGGCCATTTTGCCGCTGGATTAGGAGCTGTTGAGCTAACCGTTGCCTTACATTATCTATTTGATACACCCAAGGATAAAATCATTTGGGATGTAGGACATCAAGCCTATCCGCACAAGGTTCTCACCGGAAGAAAAGAAAACCTTCGTTCAATTAGACAGACTAACGGACTTCATCCATTCCCCAGCCGTGCCGAAAGTGAGTACGATGCCTTTGGAGTCGGTCATTCGAGTACCTCCATTAGTGCAGCGTTAGGCATGGCTGTCGCAGCTAAACTAAAAGGCGATGATAGTCGTTTTGTTGCTGTAATTGGCGATGGCGCGATGACTGCAGGTATGGCATTTGAAGCATTAAACCATGCCGCTGATTTGGATGTTAACTTAACCGTTATTCTTAATGATAACGATATGTCTATTTCCGAAAATGTCGGTGGTTTAAACAATTATCTCGCCAAAGTTTTATCTGGAAAATTTTACTCCAGCATTAAAGAAGGTGGAAAAAAAGTTCTACAAAATATGCCCAAAATTTCTAATTGGGCGCACCGTGTTGAAGAGCACATGAAAGGAATGGTATTGCCTGGCACTCTATTTGAGGAGTTAGGTTTTAATTATATTGGCCCTATTGATGGACATGATCTACCAACCCTGTTGACCACCATCGGCAATATTAAAAATTTATCTGGACCTCAACTTTTACATGTTGTGACAACTAAAGGTAAAGGTTTTGCCCCTGCAGAAAAAGATCCGATTGCATATCATGCAGTACCTGTTTTTAATCCAGACGATGAATTTCTTCCTCCAAGTAAAAAGAAAATGACTTATTCCAACATATTTGGTCGTTGGTTATGTGATATGGCAGCAAAGAATGAAAAGTTAATCGGTATCACTCCAGCAATGAGAGAAGGTTCGGACTTGATCGCCTTTTCTAAAGAGTTCAAAGAGCGTTACTTTGATGTTGGCATTGCCGAACAACATGCTGTCACTTTAGCTGCGGGAATGGCTTGTGAAGGTGCAAAACCGGTATGCGCTATTTATAGTTCCTTTTTGCAACGAGGTTATGATCAGTTAATCCACGATGTCGCTCTACAAGATCTCGATGTGTTATTTGCCATCGATCGAAGCGGACTTGTCGGCGGAGACGGAGCAACTCATCATGGAAGTTTTGATTTAAGCTACTTACGCTGTATTCCCGATATCATCATCATGGCACCAAGCGATGAAAAAGAATGCCGCTTGATGCTAACAACCGGATTTGAACACAAAGGCTGTACTGCTGTTCGTTATCCTCGCGGTTCTGGGACAGGTATTGACGCTGGAAATGATTTAGACAGCATTGAAATAGGAAAAGGAGTCGTTCGCAGGCAAGGTGAAAAAATAGCTTTATTAGCCTTCGGTAGTCTGGTTTCAAATGCAACCATCGTAGCCGAAGCGATTAACGCAACACTGGTCGATATGCGGTTTGTAAAACCTATAGACGAACAATTAATCATTGAGTTGAGCAAAACTCATTCTCAATTAATTACTCTAGAAGAAAATGCGATCGCTGGCGGTGCGGGCAGTGCTGTCTCCGAATTTTTAGCCTCTCAAAATATTCAAATTCCGATTAAGCATCTTGGCATTCACGACGAATTTATCGAACATGGCGATCATGCTGATTTGCTTGAAAAATGTGGTTTAGATGTCGAAGGAATAAAGAAACAAATAGGCCACAAATAGATGCAACAACTTCTCAGTAATCGTGATTTAAAGTTCCAACTTTATGAGCTCATCGATATTGAAAGGTTGTTCAAACGGAAAAAGTTTGAGGATCATAATTCAGAAATTTTTGATGCTGTTTTAGAAACCGCTGAAAAAATCGCCTTAAAATATTTCCTACCTCACAATCAACAAGCCGATCAAAATGAACCCAAGTTTGTTAAGGGTAAAGTGGAAATGATCCCGGAAGTCAAACAAGCTTTCGATGCGTACCGCGAGGCAGGTTTTATTGCTGCTGGTATGGATTACGAGCAGGGAGGAATGCAACTACCCTTTGTTGTTACGCTAGCGACTCTCGGCTATTTTACTTCGGCAAACCCCTCCACCACTGGGTATGGCTTTCTTACTACTGGGGCAGCCAATTTAATTAACGCCTTTGCCAGCGAGGAGCAAAAACAAACCTTTTTGCCACCGATGCTAACCGGCGACTTTTCAGGAACTATGGCTTTAACTGAGCCGAATGCAGGCTCTTCACTTTCTGATATTGTGACCCAAGCAATACCGCAAGACGATGGTAGCTATAAAATAAAGGGACAAAAGATTTTTATTTCTGCTGGCGATCACCAATTGACCAATAACATTGTGCATTTAGTCCTAGCAAAAATAAAAGATGCACCTGCGGGTGTTAAAGGTATTTCTTTATTTATTGTTCCAAAATTTAGACTTGATGAAAACAACCAACCTGCTGAACCAAACGACGTTAATTTATCTGGTTTGTTTCATAAAATGGGATACAAAGGAACCACTTCTACGATTCTCAATTTTGGTGAGAATGATGACTGCACTGGCTATTTAATTGGCGAGCTTCATCATGGCTTAAAATATATGTTTCACATGATGAACGAAGCTCGACTGCTGGTTGGTTTTGGTGCAATTGCTATTGGTTATCGCGGTTATTTAGAATCACTTGCCTACGCAAAAGAAAGACCGCAAGGCAGACATCCTACGGAAAAAAATCCTAACTCAGAGCAAATTAATATTATTGAACATGCTGATGTAAAACGAATGCTACTCGCTCAAAAATCTTTTGTAGAGGGCGGATTAAGTTTATGTTTTTATTCTGCTTGCCTTGTTGACGATTCCGAAACAGCGACAGACGAAGAGCAGAGCAACGCAAAATTATTGCTCGACTTATTAATGCCAATCGTTAAAGCTTGTAACTCTGATTACGGATTAAAAGCAAATGAGCTGGCAATACAAATTCTTGGCGGCTCTGGCTATACCAATGAATACCCAGTAGAACAATGCTATCGAGATAACCGTCTAAACCCTATTCATGAAGGAACCAATGGTATTCAAGCCTTAGATTTATTAGGCAGAAAAATTTGGCAAAATAATAGTGCTGGAATAAAGCTATTATCGGAAAACATATCGCGGGATATTCAACGCTCAAACCAATTGGAACAATCAAAAAGCTTTTCTAAAAAAATTGCTAAAGCATTAGAAGCTTGTCATCAAGTTACCCAAAACCTTGGCGAATCGATGGCAAGAAATGGAGCCACTAAAACCTTGGCTAATGCAAGCTGTTATCTTTCAATGATGGGTAAACTTGTTTATAGTTGGATGTGGTTACGTCAATCAATAGTTGCAGAAGTCGCTCTTAAATCTTTAGATGACCAACAAGAAATAAAATTTTATCGAGGAAAGCTACAAGCGGCTCAATATTTTATTCAGTGGGAATTGCCAAAACTTTATCGTGATGCTGCATTGTTAAATGAAATAGATGACACCTGCATTAATATGCAAGAAAGTTGGTTTTAACTTAATTAATAAAGAAATACGTGGAAATAAAAAATGAATCTTAATCTAGGAAATAAAAATGCATTGGTATGTGGTAGTTCTCAAGGCATGGGAAAAGCTATCGCAATTCAGCTAGCCCAAATGGGTGCCAACGTCACTCTTTTTGCTAGGAATTTAGATGGTTTAAATCAGGTGAAAACTGAATTAGCCAACAATGGAACACAAGAACATTTTGCGATCTGTGCTGACTTTAGTGATACCGAGGCCGTAGCGCGGGCGTTGAAATCCCACTTAACGGTGGTACCTAACTTTAGCATCCTGATTAATAACACCGGAGGTCCTGCACCTGGCCCCGCAAACACTGCAGACAGCTCAGCTTTTATTGCAGCTTTCAACCAACACTTAATCAATAACCACCAAATTGCACAACTATTGCTCCCCGGTATGAAGGAATCAGGTTATGGCAGAATCATCAATGTCATTTCAACCAGCGTAAAACAACCGCTGCCCAATCTTGGGGTATCAAATACAGTTAGAGGCGCCGTTGCAAGCTGGGCAAAAACAATGGCAAATGAACTAGGTGAATTTGGTATCACCGTTAATAATGTTTTACCGGGCGCAACTAACACCGCTCGCTTGGATGCCATTATTAAAAATAAAGCGGCCAAAAAAGGATTATCTATCGAAGAAATGGAATTAGAGGAAAAATCAATTATCCCACTAAAACGCTTTGGTGAGGCAGAAGAGTTCGCCGATGCTTGCGCCTTTTTGGCTTCGCCTTCTGCGGGATATATTACCGGTGTAAGCTTGCCAGTCGATGGTGGACGTACAAGCAGTTTGTAACCACTTAACGGGGTTTATAATGCAAAAAATTCAAAACTATATCGACGGTGAATTAATCGCTCCGGTTAATAATCAATATCTTGATAATTTTGAACCCGCCACAGGACAAATCTATTCTCTTTTACCTGAGTCAGATGCGGATGACCTTAAACTAGCCGTTAACGCAGCCCAAAAAGCTGAAGATGATTGGGCAAATATGAGTTCGGAGGCAAGATCAAATTTACTCAGTAAACTTGCCGATGCGATTGAATCAGCGAGTGAAGAACTCGCCAATGCCGAAGCGATAGATAACGGCAAACCGATCGCATTTGCTAGAGCCGTTGATAGTTATCGTAGCGCGGCGAACATTCGCTTTTTTGCTCATGCAGCAACGCAATTTTCTAGCGAGTGTCATGATATGGGTTCGGTTGGCGTTAACTATACTTTGCGTCAACCTATCGGTATTGTTGGCTGCATTTCCCCTTGGAACTTACCACTTTATTTATTTACGTGGAAAATTGCGCCCGCTCTAGCAAGTGGAAATTGCGTGATAGCAAAGCCATCGGAAATCACCCCTATGACGGCATTTATTTTTTCTCGTTTGTGCATCGAAGTTGGTATACCAAAAGGTGTGATAAATATCCTTCATGGTAGCGGTCAATCTATTGGCTCTCCTTTAGTCGAACATCCAAAAATTAAAGCGATTAGTTTTACCGGTGGCAGCGCAACGGGAAGAGCCATAGCAAGTAAAATTGCGCCCATGTTAAAAAAATTCTCCTTAGAACTGGGAGGCAAAAATCCAACGCTAGTTTTTGCTGATTCATGTAATTCAGAAGATGATTTAAAGAAAACAGTAAGTGAGGTCGCCCGCGCTGCTTTTTCTAATCAAGGTCAAATTTGTTTGTGTGGTTCAAGAATTTATATAGAGCGTTCAATCTTTGAGAAATTTAAAACTGTTTTTGTTAACAAAGTTAAGAAGCTTCGAATTGGCGACCCATTAGAAGAAGAAACCCAGCATGGCGCGTTAGTCTCAAAAGCGCATACAGATAAAGTTTATTCTTACATTCAATTGGCAAAAGAAGAAGGCGGAAAAATATTAACGGGCGGGAATAAAATTACCGTCGAAGGTCGCTGTGAACAAGGTTATTTTATTAAGCCAACTGTTATTGAAGGTTTAGATTCTCAATGTCGCGTTAATCAGGAAGAAATCTTTGGCCCAGTTTGTACCATCCAACCATTTGATTCAGAAAAAGAAGTATTAGAAAAAGCCAACGGAACTGAATATGGATTAGCCACTTCTATTTGGAGCAAAGATATTTCAAGGTGTCATCGGCTTTCGACTCAATTAGATTTTGGCATTGTTTGGATTAACTCTTGGTTATTACGTGATTTACGAACCCCTTTTGGTGGGATGAAATCATCAGGAATGGGGCGTGAAGGTGGATTGGAAGCAATGCGGTTTTTTACTGAACCTAAAAATGTTTGTGTGAAATATTAAGCTTAAACCTTAAGTCATTGTAGGTTGCGGTTGAAGCATGAAACCCAACAATCAGATTTCAAATGTAGCACTTTGTTGGGGTTAAATCACCCCAACCTACCTAAACCAGAATCAAATAATTTACAAATATTCTGTAGGTTGGGCTGACAAAGTGTATAGACCGGAGACATGGGTAACACATGTTCGGGCACATGGGTAACACTAAGTTCTTCAAGTATATTATTCCATTTCAAGTTGTTTTCGTAAATTAATTTTGTAAATCTTTTGATGTCGATAAT
>Ga0316204_10000318_pt1 | contig 195413 bp, 170 predicted proteins | sample 6monrhotite_MG_2_FD_205661 | JGI IMG/M metagenome (GOLD analysis project Ga0316204, IMG submission 205661) | Microbial mat bacterial communities from mineral coupon in-situ incubated in ocean water Damariscotta River, Maine, United States -... | ecosystem: Environmental > Aquatic > Marine >... | reverse complement strand
AAATACAGTACGGATCCTAAATGTTATTAACATTTTATAAGAATGGTTCTGCTGATATTCTATAATTTTTCGTGCTTATAAAAAGACTGAAAGCTTTCGGGACTATCGGGATTCGTTCAACTTACAATTTTTAATGCGCTTCACTTTTAAAATTTGAGTTTCACGAACAAAAAGAGCCTCCCGAAAAATCTATTCAGGAGGCTCTTTATGCATTATTAATTAGCCAAAATCATCATCTGTAGGCGTCTATTTCTTCTTCTCCTCCTTAGGTTCCAGGCGATGGTTATTATAGTATGCCCAAAACACCACCAGAAAGATCACACCCACCATATAATAAACAAAGTCAGGGATTGGCACCGGATCGCCTTTGGCATAAGAATGCAGGCCGGATAAATAGTAGTTCACTCCGAAATAGGTCATTAAAATGGAGAAAAAGCCCAAAACAGATGCAGTATTTAAGCTGAATTGTGATTTCAGTCCCGGGATATATCGCATATGCAGGATAAAGCTGTATACCAGCACACTCACTAAAGCCCATGTTTCTTTTGGATCCCATCCCCAATATCGACCCCAGCTCTCATTGGCCCAAACGCCTCCCAGAAAAGTACCAATAGTGAGCATATACAATCCTATGATCAGCGTACGCTCGTTGATGGCCGTTAGTTCGCTAATATGATGAGACAAACGTTCTTTATTCGCCTGATTTTTAATGCCCATTAATAGTAGGTTCAAAAACCCCAGCAAAGTACCCAAAGCCAGGAAGCCATAACTAGCTGTAATAACAGACACATGTATGGTAAGCCAATACGATTTCAGCACCGGCACCAAATTGGTTATTTCAGGATCCATCCAGCTAAGATGGGCTACCATTAAGATAATTGAAGCCAGAATGGTTGTCGCAGCGATGGTCATCTTTGAACGTCGCGAAAAGAGCAAACCCGCCAGGGTGGTAACCCAGCCAATATAGATCATCGATTCGAAACCATTACTCCAAGGGGCATGACCCGAAATATACCAGCGGAGACCTAAGCCATAAGTATAAACAACAAATAGCAACAGGACAATCCACACAAATACATTAATAATAAAACGGAGAATTTTGGATGTTTTGAAGATCTCAATAAACAATAAGATAATCATTATTAAGCCCAACAAACCATAAATCATACTAAGCCGTTCGAAGATCATGAGCTTATTGTATGTAAGTTCCGCATTAATTCTACGCTGTGAAGGCATGATAGAACCGCCGTATTTTCTTTGATAAGTAGAGAAACCGGCCAGTAATTTATCCGCCAGCGTCAGCTTACCTTGAGAAAGAGCCTGAAGATACTGAGGGATAACGCTCACAACCATCATTGAATCCTGACCCGAAAGGGTCGTAGGTTTGGATGCAGGTGAATACCAGGGAAGATCAGGATTTTTGGGATCGGGAACCATTTTTAACAGCTGTCCGGTATACACCATATAGCAGATGTTCAATCGTTCGTCAATCTTCATAATTTCTTTATCAAGCATCCCTCTCTGAGAGGGTGTTTTTGCGTAAGCTTCACTTACCAATTTCTGAAGTTTATAACTTCCTGTTTTCATATCGATGAAATCAAGATAGGAAGCATACTTGCCTTTGACACCTAAAATCTTATTCAGATCCTTATGCCCCATTTTGATCATGGGAACTTGTTGCCAAAGCTTAGGTTCAGTCAACATTCCTAGTAAAACCTGGTCAGGGTTTAATCCATTAAAGCTGTTTTTCCAGGCAATTTTTCGTAATAATTCACTCGCCAGGGTATTTATTGGCTTTAAACGACCGCCGCTTGACTGCACCACTAATTCTCCAAATTTCTCCGCTTGTACCCTACTTACCTTTGGGATTTTGCTAAAAGATAAGTGCCCTTGTTGAGCAAAGGAAGCTGAAGATGAAAAGATCAATGCAAATAATAGCAAGGCAGCTCCGGACTGAGCAGCCAGTCTAGATTTTTTTAGGTATTTCCCTAAGGCAGCAAAATGGCTGTTTCGATTAATTAAAGATAAAAACATCCCCAGTGCCAACAAAATATATCCGATGTAAGTAAAGAACGTACCCCAATAATCGTGGTTTACTGAGAGAACAGTTCCTAATTCGTCTCTGTCGTAAGAAGATTGAAAAAGGCGATATCCCTCGTAATTGAGAACGTGATTCATATAAATATGGAAAGGAAATTCTTTATTATTTTTACTGTCAATCACAGTTATCTGGCTTGCATAGCTTGACGGGCTCATAGATCCCGGATAGCGATCAAGCTGAAATTTATTGAGTTTAATAGCGAAGGGAAGTGGAATTTCTTTTGCACCATAATTCATGGAAATCATTAAACCATTTAGTTCAAAATAATTAGCCGTTCCGCTGTAACCGCTTCCACCATGTAATATCACCTCCTTATGTTGACCGCCTGATTTTACCTCAACCGTAAGCGCATCCATAAAATTATTCCCTTTAGGGTTGTATGACACATATTTGACTTTTCCATGTGCATAATAATTTGTTAACACCAGGTTAAATTTTCCCATTGTAAACAACTTTCCTTTTCCAAAAGGATGAGCGCTTCCGGGCAGAAAAACTTCCGAAGGGCCTCCTTGCATAGAAGTAGTTTTGATGGTATCAAAAGCTACCACCGATAATTGGCCATGATTATTCGTAATATTTATAGCCTGTTTATCAAAACTTTCACCGAATTTGATGAGATATCCACCAATAGTTTCATGACTTCCCGCCATCAAATAGAAATTATGTCGGCCTGCACCTGTGGAAGCGACCAGCATAATCGTGGGTTTTCCAGTTGTCCCTTCAGTTACAACTTCCTGTGCATTAGGAACATAATTCACTGCCTTAAAACTAACTGACTTTCCTTTTATTTTCAAACTTTGATGGTAGGCGTAAGGAGTCAACGAAGAAAGCAAAACCTGCTTCTCATCTTTCACAACATCATTTCCATTTTGCACACTTAGCTGAACATAAGTTCTATCTGACAATATATGATCCGAACTTTCTCCTTGGCGTATATGCATCATCCCTTCAAAACTTATAAAACGGGTGACGGCAGCACCAAGTAGAACCACCAAAAAAGCAATATGAAAGAGAAAAATAGTGAACTTTTGCTTCCGGTACATTTTATATCTGACAATATTCGCTACCATATTTATAGCGAGCAACAATAGCAAGATATCAAACCATGTTGCATTATATACGACAGCTTTGGCCGCCACCGTTCCAAAATCATTTTCGATAAATGTTGCTGCACCAATGGAAGCAGCAAAAAGCAAAATCAACACCCCCATGCTTTGCATGGAAAAGAACCATTTGGATATTATTTTCATGGGATTTATATTTAAATCGATACTCTATTTATAACATAATTAACACTTTAGAAATCAAGTCTCCAACAGACTTTTACTTTTTATTAGAATCATTAATCGCCACATCAAGGGCGCCGACACCAAATTTGGTGATAGAAGCCATACTATTTTCAAGTTGTTCATAATGCTTCAACTCTTCTATGAGGGCATTTTTCAAAGCTCCGTTACCAACTCCGTGAATAAAAGTTACCTTTTGATAACCATCTTCAATAGCACTATCCAGTGCTTTTTTAAAATGATTCAATTGCAAATTGAACATATCGCGGCTGCTTAAACCGGCGATATTATTCACAACTTCGCCAATATGCAGGTCGACCACCGCTTCACCGAAAGTCGTTTTAAATTTATCAATAAATGGCTTCTCGATTTTAGTATGTGATTTAGTAGGTACTCCTTTGGCTTCAAATTTTCTTTGAATTTCACTGCCTGCCGCTGCCTGGAGAGCAGATCGCAATGCGATCACTGAAATCACCGCCTTGCCGTTGACCAGCGTATTGCTCAAATAGCTACCTTCTTTAAAAAAGCGATTGGGACGAATGTCGATGGTGGAATGCACCGGAAAATAAATCCTTTCAGGGTTTTCTTCATGCAAAAGGACTTGCAAGTTCCCCCTTATCCATGCATCCAGGTCATCACGGCTAATGGTGTCGAGTAGAATTTTCGACTCGGCCGGAACAGATCCGTAATCAATACCTTTCAAACTCCCTCCTCTTTCCAAAAACAAATTATACAGAATTTCAAAAGAAGTATGATTGACAATCAGCACGTCCATATCGCCGGTAAGAATCCATTGCTGGTTGTGGGGTTCGAATACCAAATAGATGCCTTCTTCTTCTTTTGCCTTTCCAAAAAGATTTATTTCAGAAACTAAGGCCTCTTCCGCCGATTCTTCCTGCCTCTCATCTTCGGTGATTGCTGAGGGCTTTGGCCGAAACTCATCCTTCAACTCTTGCCCCCGGTAATCAGGAATAAGTTCATTGCCCAGCACAGGCATTTCAAAACCGTCTTCAGTCTTAATTTTCACCAGTTTATTATCAAGAATAGCGGTAATTACCCCTCCTCCTTTTTCGTTTAAAAACTGTACCTTATCTCCTACTTTAAATCGCATTTTAAAATATTTTTTCAGCTGCGAAAGTACAAATTATCCTGACTGTTTTCCTAATTTAGTTAAGTCTATTTAGATTCTTTATAGATAATATCTGAAAAAAATAAAATATTGGTTTAATTTGTGGTTTAAGCATACAATATTAAGCCGTACAAAGTTTTTAGTGATCTCTAATTTAGACAGTTTGTGAACGAATATGCCAACAAATTATCAAACAGCACAATTATTGCTAATTAGTTCTAAAGATCAGATGCAAATCGAATTTACCTGCTGCATTTTTATTATTACATCATGTTACACGATTAGTCGGGCTACAAACAATATTATTGTAATTTCGCCTAAAAACTCAATGCTCCTGGATTATTTTGTAAAAAAAACTTTTGAGTTTTAAAACCATAATAAATTAAAGATGATGGCTAAACAATCAAAAATGAAAATGAAAACCTGTGCTGTTTGTGGCAAGGCTTTCCCCTTGGATGAATTGGTAAAAGGGGCTTCAATACGCAATCAGGTTAAAGATTTAATTATTAAGGATTATCCTGACTGGTCTGAGGAAAAATATATTTGTGATACGGATTTGGCCAAATACAGGGAGAAATATGTCCAAAACATTTTATTGGAGGAAAAAGGAGCCCTGACCGATTTAGAGCAGGAAGTGGTTCAAAACTTAAAAAACCATGAGTTGATTTCTGAAAACATCGAAAAGCAGTTTGACCAAAAGTGGACGTTCGCAGAACGTTTATCTGATAAAATTGCCTCGTTTGGCGGGAGTTGGCGTTTCATCATACTCTTTGGTTCACTTATGGTCTTGTGGATTATAATCAATTCACTTTTGTTGCTTTTTCGACCTTTTGACCCCTACCCTTTTATCCTGTTAAATTTGATCCTCTCGACACTCGCCGCCATGCAAGCCCCTATTATCATGATGAGCCAAAACAGGCAGGAAGCCAAGGACAGGCTCCGTTCGCAACACGATTATCAGGTAAACCTGAAAGCTGAACTGGAAATCAGGAACATGCAGGAAAAAGTGGATCACCTGCTTACCCACCAATGGGATAGGTTGGTGCAAATCCAGGAAGTGCAAATAGAACTGTTGAATGAAATCAGTGAAAAGAAAAAATAATAAAGATATTTTCATGAACAGTTATCAATATAAACCCATTACTTTGGGAGAAAGCGTTGAAATGAAAGCCGGAGAAGGCTTCTTTCACGAATCGGCTGATTTGCGCATATGGGTCAGAAAAACCAAGGAAACTGTTGATTTGTTTTCCACCTATAGCTCGCCACAGAAAAACACAGATCCTCCTACAAAAGCTTTATGGAAAAAACAGTTTGCTTTGGAAGATAAAGTTAAGGTCGGATTTTTGCCTGCTATGCCTGATTTACCTGTTCAGTTGACATTTAATGAACCTTTGTTTATTCCTGGCGGCAGCGGAATTACTTTTTATTATCTTTTACCCACCTGGGTTTCTGTTCGAATAGGAAAACAAATGGATGTTTCTCTCGGTGAATTTCACTCTTTTCAACTTTCTCATACCTGGGATGGTAATTTCTTTGAGGGTGAGCTTGTGTATGAAGATTTTCCCGAAGTTTTTTTTGAACCAAAGACGGATTCATTCCCTTATTTTATTATTGTTCCCATTGAAATAAAAAATAAAAGTAATACTAACTTATTAGTTATAAAACAAATTATCAGGGTAGATAATTTAAGTATTTATAACAATGAACAAAATTTTTGGGCCAATAGAACATTATTTGAATATGGAAAAAGCAGTGAACTGTTAGATGTTAAATTTATTCAAAATATGCCCAAAAACTATGGAAAATTTACCTTGGTCCAAAAATCGAAAAGCCAGGATAAAAAAAGTATTTTAACAAAATATTTCGATCCTATCAAGATGAAGCACACGCTGATATTGCCAAACCGTTAATCAAAATTATTTAAAGATGAAGACCAGTTATTTAGATTTTCTCACTAAAATAAATCCTGTGATTTTACTTAAGGCAGCCATTTTTTTGGTTGTAGGAATAATCATCACATTTTGGCTTGGAAGATTTATCAAAAAACAGGTAAGTAAAAGATATTCACCCCATGTGGGCTTATTGACCAGTCGTTTGGTCATTTATATTTCCCTGGCCCTGATTATTATTTCATTTTTGAAAACCTTAGGGTTTGAGGTGAGCGCGTTACTCGGAACTGCCGGTATAATTGGAATTGCAATTGGTTTTGCCTCCCAAACAAGTGTTTCAAATATCATCAGCGGTTTGTTTTTAATTGGAGAGCGCCCTTTTGAATTGAATGATATCGTCAGTATTGAGGGAAATACCGGTGTGGTAATTTCTATTGATTTACTGTCCATAAAATTAAGGACCTTTGACAACCGCTATGTGCGTATTCCCAACGAATTGCTCATTAAAACCCCTTTTACCAACGTAACCCGTTTCCCTATCCGTAGAATTGATTTGAAGATAGGGGTGGCGTATAAAGAGGACATTAAAAAAGTAAGGGCTCTTTTATTGAAAATTGCCAAAAATGAACCGGATTGTTTGAACTATCCTGAACCCATGGTTGTTTTCGATGATTTTGGGAGCTCTTCCCTTGATTTGCTTTTTTATGTATGGAGCACGAAACAAAATTGGGTGAAAGTAAAAAATGCCATGATGGATGCAATCAAAGAGCGTTTTGATGGGGAAGGTATTGAAATCCCCTTTCCCCATGTTACGGTTTATACAGGCTCGGTTACCAAACCGATGCCCATCAAAATCGTTGATGAAGATGCCCACTGAATATCAGGCTTTTTCCAACAATAATTAATATTTTTTCTATTATGCCTTGCGGGAAGGTTGCTGGCGGTTTTTTTATTCAATATTTTGGCCTGTATGAAATGAAAATATAAAAATTCCATAAAAAATATTCATAAAATACTGTATAACTATATTTTAATGTTAACGAAAAAATTAACTTTTTTAGATAATTAATTTAAAAATAGCGTATCATTGCACAAAAATATGGCGTATTTGTAATTTTAATTTATAAAAAAACAACTTAGTATCCATTATTATTCTCTTATAAAGAGATGAAAACAAAAAATGTACAAATGTCAACTTCTTCTTCGTTGCAAGAGGTCTTTGACGAACCTCCTCCATCCGGCAGATTTTCCGGAAAACAAATTCGCGGTATTGCTCATTTTCCTACAAAGGAAACCAACGTATTTACCGTTTCCGAAAACTCACTCAATTTCAAAGATCAGTATTTTCCCGGAACTTCTATTGCAGAATGGACCGACTGGAAATGGCAGGTCAGGAACAGTTTTACCTCTTTTGATAAATTGGAGAATGTCCTGCACCTTTCGGGTGATGAACATGGTTTTAAAGAACAAGCTTTAAACCTACCTATTCGCATCACACCATATTATGTCAGCTTGCTTGATAAATATGATGCGTTGCAACCGTTGCGTAAAACAATGGTGCCGGTGCTCGATGAGCTTATTGTATCGAAAGGAGAAGAATCAGATCCTCTTGGAGAGGAGCATGACAGCCCCGTACCGCTTATCGTACACCGCTACCCCGACCGTGTCCTGTTATTGGTTACGGGCTTTTGTTCTGCATTTTGCCGATATTGTACGCGTTCGCACATGGTCTCTAAAAAAGATAAAATGCATGCCGGCCTCTCGGAAATTGACGGCGCAATTGCCTATATTACTGAACACGAGGAGGTGAGGGATGTCCTTATCTCCGGCGGGGATCCTTTGACGCTTTCCGACCAGCGATTAGAATACATCCTTTCCCGTTTGCGTGCTATCGAACATGTCGAATTTATTCGTATCGGGACAAAAGTGCCGGTTGTTATGCCCATGCGTATTACCCCTGCACTTGCCCAAATGCTAAAAAAGTACCACCCTTTGTTCATCAGTATCCATTTTACTCACCCTGATGAATTGACTTCTGAAACCCGGGAAGCTTGTAACCGGCTTGCCGATGCAGGAATCCCCCTTGGCAGCCAAACCGTCGTGCTTAAAGGTATAAACGACAGCGTGGAAGTGTATAAAAAACTTACGCACGCGTTGCTGAAAGTACGGGTAAAACCGTATTATCTATACCAATGTGACCCAATACCAGGCTCTGCCCATTTTCGGACTAAAGTTGAAAAGGGAATTGAAATCATTAAAGGTTTACGCGGGTTTACTTCCGGCTATGCCATACCTCAATTTGTTATTGATGCACCAAAAGGTGGTGGGAAAATCCCCCTGTTGCCTGAATACTTTGTAGGAAGGGAAAACGGAGATGTTATTCTTAGGAATTATGAGAATAAACTTTTTAAATATCCGGACTACACTTAATAATCAAAAGAAAATAAGGGAAGTTTAGTTTTCCACTTTTCTCTTTGTTTACTGAACTTAAAAAAAACCTAGGACAATGAAAATTGGGATTACCTATGATTTGCGTTCCGAATACCTGAAGATGGGGTTTTCAGAAGATGAAACCGCCGAATTTGATCAGGAAGGAACCATTGAAGCAATAGAAACCACTTTAAATGAATTGGACTTCAAAACCATAAGAATCGGGCATATCAAACAACTGGTTTCCCGTCTGTCAAAGGGCGACCGTTGGGATTTGGTTTTTAATATCGCCGAAGGAATGTACGGCAATGGCCGCGAAGCCCAGGTGCCTGCTTTGCTTGATGCATACCAAATTCCTTATGTTTTTTCTTCACCGTTGGTACTGACCCTGACGTTGGACAAGGGGCTGACAAAACGGGTTATCAGAGATGCCGGCATTGCCACACCAGATTTTTCGGTTATAAATACCCTGAGTGAAATTGATAAAATCAAACTTGATTTTCCGCTGTTTGCAAAGCCTGTTGCCGAGGGAACCGGCAAAGGGATTAATGCCAGCTCGGTTATTCACAACAAAGAAGAACTTGAAGAAAAATGCAGGTCTCTGTTAACGGAATACCATCAGGCAGTACTTGTTGAGCGTTTTTTGCCCGGAAGAGAGTTTACCGTTGGCGTGGTGGGTACCGGAATGAATGCCTGCGCAGTAGGGACCATTGAAATTGTTTTAATGGAAAATGCAGAAAAAAATGTTTATTCGTATGTTAACAAAGAACAATGCGAAACCCTGATAGAATACAAACTTGCGTTTGGAAAGGAGAAAATGCTTTGCGAAGCGGTGGGACTGCAGGCATACCGCTTATTAGGATGCGAAGATGGAGGCCGTGTTGATATTCGTATGGATGAATATGGAATTCCTAATTTTCTGGAAATAAACCCTTTGGCTGGCTTACACCCCGAACATTCCGACCTGCCTATCCTTAGCCGTTTGAATGGGATTTCATACAGAGAACTGATGAAGATGATTATGGATTCTGCTATAAAGAAAATAGGGACTTAAACTTTTTCATATAATACAAAAAAATTTTAACTATAAACATGGGAAAAATTGTTCTTCTGATAAATGCTTTGTCCGCAACACCTGCCGAAGACGAGTTGGATGTACTTGATGAGGCCTGTGTTGTTGAAACTGCTCTTGAAAAGTCAGGGTACGAAACAGAGCGCTTGTTCATGGGACTCAACCTAATGGAAACAAGCAGACGTTTGCAGGAAATGAAACCGTTGTTTGTTTTTAATCTCGTCGAGAGTCTCGATTTAGATGGGAAACTCATTCATTTTGCCCCTTCCCTGCTGGAACATTTAAAAATCCCTTATACAGGTTGTCGAACAGAAAGTATGTATATCACAAGCAATAAAATTCTGACAAAAAAAATGCTGAGCGCCGCCGGTTTGCCTACGCCGGAATTAATAGCTGATATAAATAGCCCTCCATTTGACTCCTCAAAGCAATACATTGCAAAACCGGTAATGGAAGATGCCTCAGTGGGAATTTCTGATGAGAACCTATTGCACGGAGACGTGCAAAAAATTCAGGAGTTTTTGGACAGACATGCAGTTATGCAGTATTTCCTCGAAGAATATATTGATGGTCGGGAATTTAATATTTCGATGTTGGGAGGACTAGATGATCCGGAAGTATTACCCATTCCTGAAATTGTATTTGAAAAGTTTCCTGAGGATAAACCAAAAATTGTTGGTTATCGTGCTAAATGGGACGAGTCGTCTTTTGAATATCAAAATACAAAGCGGGTTTTTGGGCTTGAAAATACTGAGCCCGAATTGGCGGAAAATCTTAAGCAAATTTGTCTGGATTGCTGGAATTTGTTCGGATTGAAAGGTTATGCCCGGGTTGACCTGCGGGTTGACAACGAAGGAAAGCCGTGGATACTTGAAATAAATGCAAACCCTTGTCTCTCTGATGATGCAGGTTTTTATGCTGCAACACAGCAAGCCGGATTTGAATTTTCAGAAGTTATTAAACGTATTATTGAAGATGTATGGAATTAGATAAAATATATTTAAGGTACACAGTCAACGATGCTGATCCTGAAACTGTTCGTGAAATTGTTACTTCCACCGGATTTTTCAATCCCGAAGAAATAGAAGTAGCTGTTGAACTGGTTGACGAATATTTGTCAAAAGGAAAAGACAGTGGGTATCAGTTTGTATTTGCAGAAAATAAAGAGAAAACGACCATGGGCTATTCCTGCTACGGAAAAATTCCCGGAACAAAAAATAGTTTTGCCCTATATTGGATTGCTGTCCACGAAAAGTATAGAAACATGGGTTTGGGCAAAGTGCTTTTAAAGGAAACGGAAGCAGATATTTTCGGGCAAGATGGATCTGGTATTTATGTGGAGACCTCTTCACGTGCCCAATATCTGCCCACCCGCACGTTTTATGTTAACAACGGCTATCTGCAAAAAGCCCGTTTTGAAGATTATTACGATAAGGGTGACGACCTTGTCTTTTTTGTAAAGAAAAATATTTAAATAAAAAATGAAATGTTCAGGATAAGGAAAATTTCCAATCCTTTTTTAAGTGCCAACACAAGAGCTATTGAACAGGTTAAAGACCTAATCGACAAACAGTTTTTCGAAATTGGTAAAGAAAAGATTGATATTATAACCGACCAATTGATTGATCCTTTGAAATATCGTTTTCAGGCTATGCTTTTTGTAGCAGACAGTTTCAACGAAAACATCAAAGGTTTTGCTCTTTTATTGCATATGCCCGATTTGCATTTTTACTATTTAGATTATCTTGCCGTGTTACCTTCCAGGGGGTCTTCAGGCATTGGCAGTGCCTTGTACCAAAGGGTCAGGGAAGAAGCCCTGTCAGTTCATGCTAAGGGTATTTTTTTTGAATGCCTTCCCGATGACCCCAAACTGAGTGAGAATTCGGAAATTTTAAATCAAAACAAAAAAAGGCTGGCATTCTATGAAAAATTTGGCGCCCGTCCCATTATTAATACGAAATATGAAACTCCGGTAAATCCCGACGATACCGATCCACCCTATTTGGTGTTCGACAGTTTGGGCATTAATGAGGGTCTACCTAACGACTATGTAAAACAAGTAGTGGAAGCCATCCTTCATCGGAAATACGGTGATTACTGCCCTGAAAAATATGTCAAAGAAGTGGTTGAAAGTATTCAGGATAGCACTGTACAACTTCGTCCGTTTATGTACCATAAGAAAAAAACAGGGCCACTAAAAGTTCCGGCAAATGGAAAATCAGCCCTGTTCCTTGTGGTTAACGACCGGCACGACATCCACCACATTAAGGAAAGGGGCTATGTGGAGGCTCCCGTGCGCATAAAAACCATATTAAAAGAAATTATGCCGACGGGGATCTTTAGGGAAGAAAAGGCGCATCAATTTCCCGATCACTTCATCACAGATATTCACGACACTAAATTTTTCAATTATTTTAAAAATGTTATTCAAAATATTGCTGCCGATAAATCTGTTTACCCTTACGTTTTTCCAATCCGGAATAACACCCATCCTCCAAAGGATTTGAGTGTGCGGGCAGGTTATTATTGCATTGATACTTTTACGCCTCTCAACAAAAACGCATACCTCGCAGCCCGTTGGGGAGTAAACAGTACCCTGACTGCTGCAGATGAAATTTTACAAGGTACCGATGCCGCTTATGTATTGACACGCCCTCCCGGACACCATGCCGAAAAAAATGTTTTTGGTGGGTTTTGCTATTTCAACAACAATGCCATTGCAGCAAATTATCTTTCCCGTTATGGAAAGGTTGCCATCCTTGACTTAGACTACCATCATGGAAACGGCCAGCAACAAATTTTTTATGACCGTTCCGATGTTTTAACTGTCTCCATACATGGCCACCCAAGCTTTGCATATCCCTATTTTTCAGGGTTTAATAGCGAAAAGGGTGAGGGCACAGGTTTAGGGTTTAATGTGAATTTTGCCTTGCCTGAAACCATAACATACGACCTTTACAAAGAAACCTTGATCAAAGCCACTCTTGCAGTTAAAAAATTTAAACCCGATTTTTTGATTGTTCCCATTGGGTTCGATACGGCAAAAGGAGACCCAACCGGAACCTGGCCGTTATTGGCAAAAGATTTCTACAACAACGGTAAAATTATTGCAGCTTTGGGGCTTCCCACACTTTTTGTGCAGGAAGGTGGGTACAAAACCCTGGTTTTGGGGAAGAATGCAAAATCCTTCTTTACAGGTTTTTATGAAGGAAGAAATTTGTAATTTAATATTAATTTTGCCCCATAAAAATTATTGAAAATAATGGGAACTGCACTCATGGATTCTTTTTGGTTTACTTATCTCCTTTTGCCCTTATTGATCTTCTGCTCCCGAATACTTGATGTTTCGCTCGACACCCTTCGAATAGTTTTTGTTTCAAAAGGCGATAAAAAGATTACCCCTATTCTGGGGTTTTTCGAGATTTTAATCTGGTTGGTTGCCATTACGCGAATAATGCAAAATCTGGATAATATCACTTGTTATGTGGCTTATGCAGCAGGCTTTGCTACCGGAAATTATGTCGGTTTAAGAATTGAAGAAAAATTGGCTTTGGGAATTCAAATGTTCCGGGTTATTACCCAAAAAGATGCTACTCCTTTGATAGCAAACCTGAGGGAAAGCGGATTTGGTGTAACATCCATCGAAGCTGAAGGTAAAGATGCAGGGGTTCATATCCTTTATTCCATTGTTAAACGGAGTGATAACGGGAGGATGATCGAAATAATAAACCGGTTTAATCCCAACGCCTTTTATTCCATTGAAGACATCCGTAAGGTAAATGAAAATACCGGCGGATTGAATAATAGGTCTGGACTTATCTTGCCGCGGTGGATGAGAAAAGGACGATAAGAGAAATTTCTTCCCTACCGGATTTTTAATCCTTCCGCTACATTAGGACTTAATAACATTTGTCAATACAGCAGGTATTTTGAGTAAATCGTAATCATGCCGGTATACTAAATATTGATTATACCAAACAGGATCAAATTTTTCTTTGAAATCACGTATTCCTTTGTGTTGATGAAGCGATCTTATTTTTGAGTAAGCAAAATTGATCGATTTCTCAGGAAAAGTATGGGAGTCGTTTAAACCGCTAAATGGGGCAAAACCCAAATTAACAAAATTGACACCAATGGATTTATAATAGTTGAAAAGTTCAATCATCATAAAATCCATTATTCCGTTTGGGGCATCCATGGTTTTCCTCATTAGGTCATAGGTTCCTTCGCTTTTTGCATAGTCGGGGATAATATTCACAAATGCAATAATTTGACCTTCTTTATTTTCAACTGAAATAATTGTTTGTTGCTTTAATTCTTCCCAAAGAAACATCCCTTGTGAGAAAATAATCTCAGATCTTTCATTATCAGTTAGCCATTCTCCACTTACTGATTTTAATTCTTCAAGCACTTTATCTGTAACGGGAGGCGTATGAATTATAGTTTTGTATCCCGCGTTTACGATTTTGTTCAGCGAATTTCGCAACGAGTGCTTGCTGTTTCCTTTTATGCTAAACGTCGTCAAATCAACAACACCTTCCTGTCCGATGAGTAAAGCTTTTTTGTGAAGTTTATGATAGATTTCTAATGATTCTTCAGGTATCCTGTAAAAGATGTTTCCCAAACCGTTTTGATAACAATATTTATCAAATCCACGGATACAATCCTCCATGTCTGCATTATTTTCAGCTATCGGATTATCAAGGACAACGGCAAAATGACCGGAAACCCGATAGGCTAGAAATGATTTTCTATTTTCAGAAAAGAAAAGCAGCTTGTCATTATAAGTCTTGAAATAATCCAAGGGGGAACGCCCATAAGAGTTTACCATGCGTCGAGCTAATAATAAATCATCTTCAGAAACATTTTCCCGGGGCAAAAATGACCTTGCAAAAGTGTAGATTAAAAAGCCAATGGATAATACCCCGCTTGCATTAATAGAATATAGAAAATACCTCGCAAACGGATCAGCAGGGATTAATTCTTTACTTCCAATTAGAAAATAGTTTTGTAAGGTATAACGGAGAGACTGTAAAAAGGTAAAATCAATATTGAAATGCCGTTTAGATAAAAAATAAAAGCCCATTATACCATAAATTAAAGCTGCTAAGGTTACTAATAATGCAGTCCGGATCCCCATATTCCTTAATTTGGGATTTGTTTTTATAAAGTATTCTTTGCGTGTTATGACTAAAATAGCAATAACTGACAGGGCAAATAGTGCTTCTTCATAATCTATGGCTTTGGTTATATTTCCGACAAGTGAAATTATACTTAAACCCAAAGCTGCCCACCAAGCTGTCCGTAACCCTTTTAGCATAAAGGCCGCCATGACCAATATAAACAAGCCTGAAAACAGGACAAGATAGTTTGAATCATGTATTCCCTGAATAGAAATAAAATGACGCAGGAGATGCAATCGGGTAGGAATAGCCGGGGTTAAAACCGAAACGATATTGATTATTCCGAGTAACATCATAAATAAAGCGGGAATAATCCGCATCAATACAGGATTCAATTTTCTAAGAAAGGCCAAAACACCCACAAACAAAGGTATCCAGAATTCAAAGAAACGATATAAAAATGTAATGGCAACAGCATCTACATTTCCATAGCCATAACGAATAAGAAGGAAGGCCATCGAAATCTCAACAGTGCCAAGGCCTCTTAAAAAGGGCGAAACCATCAGCGATAATACAGAGATTATATAAGCCATAGTAGCAGCCAATATAGATGGGTTCAGACCGAGCGCTTTCATAGCTATATACACTTGTGCAATACCTATGAATTCAATTAATATTGAAGTAACAACTGTATAGAGAAAGTTTTTTTTATCGATTTCATTATTTTGCAAATCGTTCAAAAACAGTTCTGCTGCTGGTATCTTTTTTACCAAAAGAGTAAAGAAGAATCCTTTTTTCACAATTGAACGATAGATGTGGAACAAAAAGAAAAGAATGAGAATAACAGCACTTAACACAAACCATTCATTATTATTGGCGTTTCCTTCAAATATAGTGTAAATTAAAGCGGGCAAAGCCAAAATTACAACACTAAGTATTCCCACAAATTCATAAATAGAGGAAGCAAAATGAATCTGTAATTTCTTAATTCCCTTTTTTTCAATCGCGCTGGTAAAAAAAACCAATGAAGATATACCGCCGGCCGGTAAAAAAACACTGACAAGATTTCGTTTTATAAAAAGCAGAGTGGCATCAGCTAAAGAAACTTTATGTTTCATGGCAGCAAACGAGAATACATACATTAAGCCCTGAAGGAAAATATATACTATTATAGTAATAAAGCCGACAAAAATCCATTGCCACTTTGAAGCAAGCAAAGAGTTTTGAACATGAATCAATTCAGCGTGTTCATTTTTAACAAAAATAATTCCTAAGGCAATAAAGATTAAGGCAACGGAAACCCGCAAAATCACCTTGCTATTATCACGAACAACAGGCTGTAGATTTTTCTTAAAATGTGTATTGAAAAAAATAGCAGGGTTTTTCATAGGATACCTGTTTTTCTCTTTATTTCGGTCGAAAAGTAAATTTATTAATATCAGGTTAAGATAGTAGCAAGGTCAACAATTTTTATAACTCACTTGTGTTGTTCCTCATTCCATTTTTTTAGGATGATTCGTGAAATAAGATAATGTTGATAATTATAATGGTGATCTCCATTAACCAATTCTATTTTAAATTTTTTGGGCAACTCAGGAATTATGGTATGTTCTTCTTCGTTACCAAATATAAACAAAGCGTTTGAGGCTTGAAGTTTGCTTAGCTCCGGCAATACGGGCAGGGCTTTTGAACTGGAGAGGTCAAACCAACTGCCGAAATGAAACTGAAAATCAGCATACTCATCAGGCGATAGTAAAACCATCATATCCATTTTGTTTTTGAGCTCTTGAGGAAAACGGTTAACTACAAAAGGGATGATATTTGCGCCAAAAGAATAGCCTAATAAAATGAATGATTTACGATGCCACTTATTCAAATAATAGTTAACAAGATTAACAATATCTTTTGTCGTCTGATCCGGCGTTTTGGATTGCCAAAAATAAGACAATGCATCTAAGCCCACACTAGGGAGACTGTCTTTACTCAAATCCATACTGAGACCTGATATGAAACCTTTCCAACCCCCATCTCCCGAAATACTGATAATTAAAGGTTTGTCCGATGAATAAGGGGATTCAATTTCGTTTACGGGAAAATTAACGGATGATATTGTCCTGACTTTTAAAGCCGAATTAAATGAATTAATAATATGATTATAGGCGTCTAAATATTGCGGCATCCAATTTCTTTGTACAGAGAAACCGTGACCAACATGAGCTAAATTATTATCCTTTCCGTTGGTAATTTCAAGCATAAACTTTTGAGTAGCTTTTGGATTACAAACTTTGTCCAAATCACCTTCTAAAACAAAAAAAGGGGTTTTCAGATTCTTCCTTGGTAAAAAATTAAAAGTGTTTGGTTTGCCCAGGGGTACACTATGGAGTCCGCTCCCGACACATATTTTCTTTTTTGATCTGTAATCCGGACAAAAGCCAAGAGCTATTCCTCCTTTATAGGTTTCGTCCGGCGATTGGGCTAAAAGTGCGTAAACCAAAGTGGCTCCCGATGAATAACCGGCCAGAACAGGTAAATGATACGAGTTGAAATGATACTTGTTTTGCAGATATTTACTCAAATCCTCGAAATCGCCGGAAAGGTATACGCAGGGAGACTTTGAGTTTTGAACAAATTTCCAATAATGTAATATATTAATACCGGCTACCAGTGCCCCTTTTCTTGCTAAGGCTTTGGCCATGTCAATCACCCCATACTTCCATCCGGCATCACCTGAAATAAACAATACGATTTCTTTGGGTTGGGAGGGGACATATAGTTTTATTTTGCCAAATTTATTGGAAGTAATGGAATCAACCTTAATGGTTTGCGCAAATCCAACCGAACTGATAATAAAAAGGAGGCTTAACAAAATTGTTTTCATCTTTCTGATATGTTATAGTTAGTTCAAAATACAATTCGCCGACCAATGTACAAATTACTATTTTGTATTAAACAAATTATTTTGAAATTTTTTGTACGGAAATACTCCCTAAACTGCTGAATTAAATCCATCCGAAGAAATATTGAATATGATGGAACCTGCATTCATGGATTCTTTTTGGTTTACCTATTTCTTTCTCATGTCTTTTTATTGAAAAATCTGGCTTATTTTTACCAACTAATCATCTAGCATGCCTGATAAACTCAAAATACCACTGATCGTAAACCTTGTCTTGGTACTTTTATTCATTTGGCTTTCGTACCATATGCTAAGCGAATTCAGAAATTACCTTTATCCTTTAACACTTGGCGGACTATTTGCCTATTTGCTCTACCCGATGTCAAGTTTTTTTGAAGACCGCGGCCTGCCTCGGATCATGGCAAATATCTTTAGCATTCTCATCGGGATGATCTTTTTAAGCGGTGTCGGCTTTTTTATTTACAAACAATTGGGTTTCTTTACAGCAGATCTGCCTGGGCTACAAAAGACCGCTGCGCTAAATATTAACGTTATTTTTTCTAATATCACGAACCTAACCGGCATACATACACCCGAACTCAAAGAGCAGTTTAAACTAATAGCCAGTAACTTATTAAGCCTGGAAAGTTTCAATTTTAAGAATACCTTTAATACAACCTTTCAAACACTCTTTACATTTGGCATCATGCCGGTTTATGTCTTCTTTCTTCTCTTTTATCGAAACAAATTCAAAGAATTCTTATTGATGTTGGTTGCCGACAGCAAGCATGCACTTACTGTCAGGATAATTGAAGAAATCAACCAGGTTACAGTTCAATATATGACCGGGGTCTTTAAGGTGGTGGGGATACTCATTGTGCTAAACAGTACCGGTTTTCTAATTATCGGACTTAAGCATGCTTTTTTTCTGGGAATTATGGCAGCAATCATGAATTTCATCCCCTATTATGGAACCATTATCGGTTACTTTTTTCCCCTTTTTATCGCTATCTTTACGATGAGCTCTCCATCCTATGCCTTTCTCGTCATCATCCAGTTTATTATTGTACAATTTACCGAAAACAATCTTCTGACTCCAAATATTGTAGGGTCGCATGTAAATATCAACCCATTTATGATTATCCTGTCCATTACATTGGGGGGATTTATTTGGGGATTACCGGGGATGTTCATTGCAGTGCCTGTCGCCGCTATTTTCAGGGTATTGGGCGACAATATTCCTCAGCTTGCTCCTGTAGGTTATTTACTTGGTTCTTCAGGCGTAGAAGAACACAATGTCTCTTTAGAGAAAATCAATCACTTTTTTAAAAAATTTACTAAAAAATAAAAATCATGTTACGACATATTGTAATGATAAAGTTCAACCAAGGAATCGCCTTGGATGAAGCAAAGCAGGAATTGAAAGAAATGTTATTAAATTTACCTCAAACCATTGATACTCTCAAGAGTATGCAGGTTGGACTTAACATCGGCACGAAAATAGCTGCGTACCACCTGGTGCTTACAGCAGATTTTGAAGATGAAGCGGGACTCGATGCATACAGAATTCATCCTGATCATGTAAAAGTTCTGAAACGCCTGGAGAGTATTGTGGAAAAAACTGCTGCTGTTGATTATCTGCTCGATGGCAATGAGTAAATTCAAGCCCATCCGGTTCATAGTATTGTCGCGCTTATGGTCCTTGTATTTTTTTGCAAAAAAAGATTCTATGCCAATTGTAGTAGTTTGATTACATAACAAATAACATAGAATCAAAAAAAAACCTGTTAAACAATAGCCTAACAGGTCATAGGAAAAAAATCAGCTTATTCGCTCACTTCCACCTCTACTTCATCACTCTGCCACAAACCGTGTTTGGTACAAAAAGCCTGTGCAGTAAGTTTCATGTTGCGGGTAGGAACAATATGGAAGTCAACTTCCAAATGGTCTGCTTGGTTTCCCAATGCACCTGCTGTGAAATGCGCTTGGGCAAGCATATTCTCGCCGTTCCATAATTGTACCCATGCAATATAATGATCAAAATCATCAGGATGTGGATACTCATCGCCCATCTTAATGTTTACTTTAAATTTTTGGCCCTTTTTAGCGAATTGTTCGCAGTGTACAAAAGGAGAATGGCGATCGATGTAGTCTTTTTTTGCTTCTCTGTCGATGGTTGAAATATCGACGTATCTGTTAACTTTCATAATGCTTTTATTTAAAATGATTATTAATAAGCAAAAGTATACAATTTTACATAGCCAATGCTGAAATTAACTTTTTTTCACGATTTCTTCATCTTCAGGTTCTTCTTCCCCCAGCCCGAGGTCTATAATAAGTTTTTGCTGTAAGGTAGCCATACTGATGTCATGGCGCAAATTACCTCCCACGCAATAAGAAATTTGACCGGTTTCTTCAGAAATCACAATAGCTACGGCATCTGAAGTCTCTGTAATTCCGATAGCAGCACGATGCCGAAGGCCGGCAAAACGCGGAAGTTTCTTTTTAGTAACCGGTAATACACATCCGGCAGCTTTAATTCTATTCTGCATGATGATCATGGCACCATCATGTAGCGGGCTATTTTTGAAAAAAAAGTTTTCAATAATGGAACTACTAATCAGCGCATCTACCACTTCACCAGTGTTTACCACCTGTAGAAGTTCATTTTGTCGTGTGAGCACAATCAGTGCCCCTTGCTTGAGCTTACTCATGTGCTGACATGCTACAATTATAGGATCAATATCCATTTTATATGTCACATGGAACCAGCGTTTTAAAAAATAAAACCGGTCTCCATAACGGCTTAAAAAGGAAGGGGTTCCCAGAGCCAGCAAAAATTGTCTGATTTCGGGTTGAAAGATGATTACTAGTGCAATAATACCGACACTGATAAAAGCACCCAGAATGTCAGATAACAATTCCATTTTTAGGGCATAGGTGATCTTCCAGATGAAAAAATAAGCCACTATCCCCAGAAAAATATTAATGGCGGCAGTCCCCTTCAAGAGTTTAAATAAAGTGAAAAGCAATACCGCTACAAAAAAAATATCAAGTAGATCGAGTATTCTGATATGAATAAATAGTGTCAACAATTGTTCCGATTTTTGTTCAAAGTTAAAAAATATCCCAAATCAGCAAGGATACACCATAGTATTTAGCCATTATTTAAAAGCAAAACAAATCCAAAGGCTAATCCTCGCAACTTCCTTCTGTACGGTAGTAGGTCACCAAATCAACGGCTTCTCTAGCTTCTTTCACATTGTGAACGCGCAACAGATTGGCACCATGCAATAAGGACAGGGTATGCAATACAGTGGTTCCGTTAAGTGCTTCCGATGGTTGGGTGTGGAGCACCTTATTAATCATCGACTTCCGCGAAACACCCACCAAAATAGGTAGCTGTTCTATCCGTATTTTCTCCATATTCCGCAGTAGCTGAAAATTACATGCTAAGGTTTTCCCAAAACCAAAACCCGGATCCAAAATAATATCTGTTGCCCCCAACTTGTGAAGTTCGGCAACTTTCGCCTCGAAAAAGGAACGAAGTTTGCTAATGACATCTGTCGAAATTGGATCTTTCTGCATCACTTTGGGCATTCCGTGCATATGCATGAGGACATAAGTAAGCTTTAGCTTGGCTACCGTTGCAAACATCAAGGGGTCAAAATTCCCACCCGAAACGTCATTTATCATCTGTGCCCCCTCATCCACACAGTGCATTGCCACCCGGGAACGAAAAGTATCTATGGAAAACAAAGTATCCTTAAATTCTCGTTTTAACAATTTCAAGGGAGGAATCAATCGAGCCAATTCCTCCTCTTCCGAAATCATTTCAGCTCCCGGACGGGTCGACATGGCACCAAGATCAATAATTTCAGCTCCTTCTTCCAGCATTTTCCTGGTTTGCAATAGCCACTGATCAGGTTGGCTGTACTTTCCCCCATCGAAAAACGAATCAGGGGTTAAGTTCAATATACCCATAATCACCGGCCTTGAGAAGTCCAATAATTTTTCTCCAAGCCGTATGGGTCTGGTTTTTTGAAAAGAAGTATCTTTATTGCCCATTTTAAAGCGAAAATCTTAGCTGAAAATTTTAAACAAAAATATGTATAAATCGCATGCTTTATGATTCAGGATACAGCCAGTCAGTTTGAAACCATTATCACGCAATGCCGTACTGTATTTGAGGACAAACTCAAAGATTACGGACTCGCCTGGCGTATTTTGCGTAGCCCCAGCCTCACAGACCAGATTTATATCAAAGCCAACCGCATTAGAAGCATCCAGCTACTGGGCAAACAAAAAGTAAATGAAGGGATCGTTCCCGAATTCATTGGTATAGTGAATTACTCGTGCATGGCATTGATTCAGTTGGAAAAAGGCGTCGCTGATGAGCCGGACCTGGCACTGGATGTTGCCCAAGATCTTTACAATCATTACATTTATAAGGCGCGCGATTTGATGATGAACAAAAATCACGATTACGGTGAAGCATGGCGCAATATGCGTATTTCTTCTCTCACCGATATTATCCTGATGAAACTACTCCGCATCAAGCAAATAGAAAATAACCTGGGCAAGACAATCGTGTCTGAAGGCTTGGATGCCAATTATTTCGACATCATTAATTATTCAGTATTTGCCCTTATCAAACTATTAACCCCAAGTCAAAATGAAGAAGCATAAGGAACACAAGCTCCTGATATCAATCCGGATCTTGCTGGGATTGGTGTTTATCTTTTCCTCGACGGTGAAAGGGATCGATCCGGTGGGAACCTCTTATAGGATGCAGGATTACCTGATGGCATACGGTTGGGATTTTCTTTTGCCCTATGCCATGACACTTTCGATAATCTTAATACTATCAGAATTTTTACTGGGAATAGCTTTTTTGTTCCGTTTGTTTATGAAAACTGCCACAAAAGCCATGCTTTTGATGTTGGCATTTTTTACAGTGGTCACCTTTTTAAATGCCCTAAACAATTGGGTCCCCGATTGTGGATGCTTTGGTGATGCGATTATATTAAGCAACTGGGCAACTTTTTACAAAAACATCGTCCTGATTTTATTAAGCTTGTGGGTATTGATCTACTGGATTCGAAAACCCGCTCACGCAAAATTCATCCCCCAATTACTTGTCTTATTACTAATTGGTGGTGGATACCTTGGATTTGTCGAACACAATTTAAATCACCTGCCCATCATAGATTTTCGCGATTGGAAAACCGGGCGCGATATGAAAGCCAGTGGATTGGATAAGGCAAAAACCTATGTTACTTACCAAAACAAAAAAACGGGAGAGAAAAAGGAATTTCTTTTTCCTCATTATCCCTGGAAAGATACTGCCTGGATGGCTCAATGGCAATTTTTAAGCCAACGGGTAGATGATTCACAGGTCATACGCAAACATAATTTAATTATTGAAGATAGCTTGGGCAACAACCTTTACAAGGAGATAGTTGAAAATCCTGGAAATCAATTTATCCTGGTAGCCGATGACCTCAGTAAAAGCAATATGCAAGGGTTGAAGAAAGCAGCAAGCCTTTATCGTATGGTGCACAAAAGAGGCATCTCAATGGTGCTTTTAACCTCCTCCGACTACCCAACAATTCGGGCTATAGAAGATCAATTACATACCGCTATCCCAAGCTACCAGACCGATGACATCGAACTTAAAATCATGATACGTTCCAACCCCGGACTGTTATGGTTAAAAAATGGCCGAATACAAAAGAAATGGCATTATCATGATTTTCCCAGCCCTAAAGTAATGGAAAAACGTTTATTTTCGTCGGACAAATAAAGCTCATGGTAAATTATGTCCTTCGGCGTCTTTTTTATGGAATTCTCGTTTTATGGGGAGTGGTAAGTTTGGTGTTTATGCTATTTAATATCCTTCCCGGTGATGCCTCAACAATGTTGTTGGGACAGCGGGCAGACATTGCCTCGGTAGAGGCCATCAAAAAAGACCTGGGTCTTGATAAACCACTTTTCACCCAATATCTTAACTTCCTGAACGACATCTCTCCATTATCTGTGCATACCGTTGGCGACCCAAATAATTATTGGAATTTTAATCGTGAAAAATACACTCACGCCATCATATTACATCATTTTGGACATTGGGTCTTAGCCTTAAAAGAACCTTATTTGCGGCGTTCTTATCAAAGCAAACGGCCGGTTACTGCCATCATCGCACAGGCCTTTCCCAAAACCCTGCTTTTGGCTTCTACCGCGATATTATTCGCCCTATTGCTGGGAATTATCCTGGGTATTCCAGCTGCCATTTACAAGGACAGCCCCTACGACCGTTTTATGCTTGTGTTTTCAAGCTTGGGCATGTCGGTTCCTTCATTTTTTGCAGCCATCCTCATTGCTTGGCTATTCGCGTTTGTATTGGGGAAATTTACCGGGCTAGCCATGGTAGGCAGTCTATACTCGGTAGACAGCTATACCGGCGAGATGTATGTAAATCTGAAAAACCTCATTCTCCCGGCCCTCACGCTGGGCATCCGACCCTTAGCAATTGTTATAAGCCTCATTCGCAGCTCATTACTCGATGTCCTTTCTCAGGATTATATCCGAACAGCCTACGCCAAAGGACTGAGTGTTAGACAAGTTATTTGGAAACATGCCATGCGTAATGCTTTAAACCCTGTCCTGACAGCCATTAGTGGATGGTTTGCTTCGCTGTTAGCAGGAGCCGTTTTTGTAGAATATGTTTTCGATTGGAAAGGAATAGGTGTAGTAATTGTCGAAGCACTCGAAAAGTACGATTTACCCTTGATCATGGGCTGTGTGCTTTTCATTGCCGTCATCCTTATCTTTACTAATATTTTGGTGGACATCATCTACGCCTTACTCGACCCAAGGGTTAGTTTGAGTTAGCTAGACGATTATTATACCTCTGAACAGAAGTACATACAAAATACCTTATGATATCCAGCTAGTTTTTGCTTCAGGCTTATTCCTATTGTATGTCTCGGACTTTCCTAAAAAGAAATGCAAGAAGAAGGGTAGCTCAGGCACCCAAATAAATAGTAAATTTGCCTCTCAATAAATTTCAAAAAAATGAGAAAAAATATTGTTGCCGGCAATTGGAAAATGAACAAAACTTTTCAGGAAGCCGAAGAATTGATAGACCAGATTGCTGTCGGCATGGAAGACAAAAGCTTAAAGTGTGAACTCATTGTTTGCCCTCCATCACTTTTTCTGGAAGTCGCCTCTGACTATGCCGAAGAAAGTCGTTTAAAGGTTGGGGCACAAAATGTTAGCGAACACGAAGAAGGGGCTTTCACAGGTGAATTATCAGCCCCCATGCTAGCCTCTGTAGATGTTGAATACTGCATTGTAGGACACTCGGAGCGTAGGAAATACTTTGGGGAGACCAATACTCAATTGGCACAAAAAGTAGACCTTCTGCTCAACCATGGTATTCAGCCTATATTTTGTTGCGGAGAGGTGCTGGAAGAAAGGGAGAAGTCCATTCAATTTGACGTGGTAAAGAAACAAATTGTAGAAAGTCTTTTCCACTTAAATAAAGATGAATTTTCCAATCTTGTGATCGCCTACGAACCTGTTTGGGCCATTGGAACAGGCAAAACTGCCAGTACCGAGCAAGCGCAGGAAATGCATGCATTTATCCGTAGTTTGATCATTGAAAAATACGGCAAAGAAACCGCTGAAGAAGTTAGCATTCTCTATGGTGGGAGTTGCAACCCAGGAAATGCACAAGCACTGTTTTCGAACCCTGATGTAGATGGTGGACTCATTGGTGGAGCATCACTTAAAGTTGATGATTTCCTGAAGATTGCCAGTAGTTTTTAATAAGCAATAATCTAACGAAAATGGCAGAATAATGATATTTTTCTGCCATTTTTATTAAACCCTCAATAATGAACTATTATGAGTTAAGCTGCCCAAAACCTGATAAAGAAGAACTTACCGAGATTCTTATTGCCGAACTAGCTGATCGTGGCTTCGAAAGTTTTCAGGAAACTGCTACTTTTTTAATGGCCTATGCAGCGGAGAATGATTTTGACAAATCGGTAATCGACCAGATTGAATATTGTCGAAACATGCAGGAAAAGGGTCAACTGGAACTTAAGCTAATACCTGATCAGAACTGGAATGCAGTATGGGAAAGCAATTATCCTCCTGTACTGATTGCCAATCGTTGTTATATCCGGGCTCCATTCCATGAGGAAAAGAAGGAGATTGAATTTAATATTTTGATAAATCCCAAAATGGCTTTCGGTACGGCTCACCATGAAACCACCGCCCAAATTATTGAGCTGATGCTTGAGGAGGACTTTCATGAGCAGGAAGTTCTGGATATGGGCTGCGGAACCGGCGTACTTGCGATCCTAGCTTCGATGAAAGGTGCCAAACATGTGGATGCAATCGACATCGATTCATGGTCTTTTAACAACACTACTGAAAATATGGAGATAAACTATATTCAAAATATTTCTCCCATATTAGGTGATGCGCACTTTTTAAACCGAGCAGAACAATATGATAGTATTCTCGCCAACATTAACAGAAACATTCTGTTAGACGACATGAAATTCTATACCAAGGCTTTAAAACCAGGGGGAAAGATATTCTTCAGCGGCTTTTATGAAGTCGATCTGCCTATTATTCAAAATAAAGCGAAATCCCTTGGTCTCGTTTACCAGCTCCATCATTCTAAAAACGATTGGGTGGCGGCCGTTTTCCGGAGAAAGCAGAAATATTTATCTGTTGATCTCAAAAAAACAAGCGTAAAGCCAGAAATACAGAGGAAGATTTTGGTACAATAATATAACAACTCCTTAAGCTTATGCACAGGGCGAAAAAAAGTTTGCTAAACTTCCTGATTATGGCCTTAGCCCTGGGGTGGCAATTACAGGCGCGTGCACAAACCGACTCTCTTTCAAAGGTGCCTGCACAATTTTTCCAACAACTTTCCACAATATTACTCAAGGCACCCACTGTCGCCGACCAAAATAATGCAAAATCGCTTCTTTTGCGCCTTGATGCCAACAGAGAAAGTGGACGCTTCAATTCCGGGATACAAAACACAATCAGGGATTTTGTAATAAATATGCAGACAAAAAGGCTCCACACTTACCCGCTTCTCTATGGATATTTATTCAGCCTCAACATCCTGGGGGATTCTCATCTGGAGACCGCAGATATGTTGGCGTGGCAGCACTTTGCGCTAGCACTCATTTCCGGCAAACAGCTTAAACCCTTCTTCGATTTCATGAAATTTACACGGAATCTGTTGGAAAAACAGCTCCTTTACCATAAGGCAAATACTGCCTGGTATTGTCGTAATGGTCTTTTTCACATGAGTTATGATACTGTCTTTTCTTTGAAATTTCAACATCTTCAGCTTGTAAAAGCCAGCACATCCGACAGCTCAATTATTCTGAACACTAAAGGGACATTCTTATATCAGCAAAAGCAATGGTCGGGAAATGGAGGTCTTTTTTACTGGAGCCGATTCAATAAAAGCAAAACAGGAATGTATGCTTCTCTAGGGGCATATCAATTTAATCTTTCCGATAATATCATTAAGATTGACACTGTCACCTTGAAAGATGCTGCCTTCTTAAAAAATGAGCTTGTTGGAAGTATTATCGACAAAGTCTTTTCCGCGAAGACCAATGCCAATACCCCTTACCCACGTTTTATATCGAATGCCAATGACTTGGAGATAAACAATATTTATCCGGAGATTAAATTCAAAGGAGCCATTGAAGTTAAAGGGATGCAGGTATTAGGGGTGACTAAATCAGGGGTGAAACCGGAATTCGATTTTCAGTATAAACAGAAAACCGTCCTTAAACTGAAGTCAGATCGATTTAAAATTGACGCGGACAAACTGGAGTCGGCACATGTACAAGTAGTTATCCTATTAAAAACAGATTCAATAGTTCATCCGAACTTACAAATGCGTTATACAGTGCCCAACAAACAGCTGGTACTATACAGCATGGCATCAGGAGGTACGCAGATTCCTTTCTTTGATACTTATCATCAAATGGATCTATATGTACCTTCACTTTTTTGGAATATGAATACCGACAGCCTTGTATTTAAAAAAATCAGGGGGATAAATAGCGACCTGACTGCCCGCTTCGAATCGACCCGTTTTTTTTCTAATAAAGAGTTCTACAGCCTGCAAGGGATTGATGCATTGAATCCCCTTTATGTGATTCAAAATTTTACAAAAACTTATTCAACTTCCAGAATTAGTGCGGCAGCTTTGTCAGGATATATGCAAAAACCTATTGACCAAGTTATTGGGATGTTGATAAACTTATCAAACAAAGGGTTTATAGTCTATAATGCCGAAACACAAACTGCAATAGTCAAAAAACGTTTATCCTATTTTTTGGATGCCAAAGCCCGACGCTCCGATTTCGATGTGATCCATTTTTCATCGGAAGAGTCGCGTAAAGCGAATGCCACGCTCAACCTGAACAACTTTAGCCTGAATATATACGGAGTTCCTCGCATCTTTATAAGCGACTCACAGCATGTATATATTTACCCTTACAAAAAGAAAATCACTGTACACAAAAACAGAGATTTCAGCTTCAACGGCAAAGTCAGTGCCGGCTTATTCAATTTTTATGCACGCAACTGCACCTTTGTGTACGACAGTTTTATGATCAACTTAAACCATATAGACTCCCTCACTTTTAGTGTTTTACAAAAAACCAGCATCAAGAACCGAAAGGTTCTTATTCCTGTAAAGAACAGCCTCCAAAAACTCATCGGCAGATTGTATGTCGATTTACCTTTTAATAAGTCAGGACTTATGCACACTCCCAAATACCCTATATTTGTGAGTAAAGGTGAATGTTATGTGTATTTCAACCGCCGAAGTATTCAGGACAGCACCCTTAGCCCGAACAGATTTTATTACCGCATTGATCCTTTTACTTTCGACTCATTAATGACTTTTAAAACGAATGGGCTTGCATTCCAGGGACAATTAATTTCCGACAGTATCTTCCCGTCCATTCATTATCCCATTCGGGTAATGCCTGATTATTCGCTGGGGTTCGTTTATAAAAGCCCTAAAGATGGCTTGAGCATGTTTTCGGGTCTTGGCACTTTTTCCTATATCATCAGTTTGAGCAACCGGGGTTTCAGGGGCAACGGTTTGTTAACTTATCTCACTACTACTTCTCATTCCTCACAATTTGTTTTTTATCCCGATTCGGTAAAGGCGGAAAGAGCTTTCAATTTCAAAGGTCGTGTCGATTCAACCCGATATGATTTTCCATCCATACACAACGACTCCATCAGCCTAGACTGGGATATTCCAACCAATAGCATGAAACTAAGAGGTTTAAATCAGAAAGCTTTCGAACTTTATGGAAACGCTTATCTAAAAGGGATGCTTACACTCAACCCAAAAGCTATGCAGGGGAAAGGTGTATTTCTATTTGACCGTTCGGAGATTTCTTCGAGCAACATCCATTTTAAACATAATGAGTTGAGTGCTGACAGTGCCGATTTTATGCTGAAAAACCAAAGCAGATCGGAGACTACTTTTTTAGCCACCAACTATTTTGCTAAAATTAATTTTTCAACACATAGAAGCAAGTTTACACAGCTTGATCAGTATTCATTTGTAAAATTTCCGCAAAACCAATATCTCGCGACCATGGGTCGTGTGGAATGGAAGATGAACGAAAACAAATTAATCCTTTCGAGTACGCATAGAAAGCCTGAAAACAACATAGATTCTCTGAGTCGAAAAGACAGCCTTAATTACCACGACTCGGGGTCGATGTTTATGGCGCTGGCTCCCGGCCAGGACTCCTTGCGTTTTTATGCAGAAAAAGCGTTTTACAATATGGATCAGAGCACCATTGATGTGGAAGGAGTTAAGGTATTAAAAATAGCCGATGCGGCAATTTTCCCAAAGAATGAAACAGTAAAAATATTGCAAAGGGGGAATCTTGCACCACTTGTCAGGGCAAGCATCCTCACCGACACGGTGAACCAATACCACAAAATATATAATGCCACTTTAAATATTCAGTCAAGAAAATCTTTTACAGGAAGCGGAACCATTGATTACCACGATATTAATGCTACTGCCCAGCCCATTCAAATGAAGAAAATTTTCGTCAGGAATGGGAAAACCATCGCCAAAGGAACAATTGCCCGGGATGAGGTATTCTTTTTAAGTCCTGAATATTTCTATGCAGGGAAGGTAATTATGCACTCAGATCATCAGTTTTTAAGGTTCAATGGCGGCTATCAACTGAACGAAGGTTGCGTAGACAATGTTAACAATTGGGTAGCCTTTAATCAGGAACTTAACCCAAAGCACATCGCCTTTCACCTGAGCCGATCAGCTCATACATCCGACAGCCTGGCAGCCTATATTGGATTGGCCTACAGCACATCCAACTATGATTTTTATCCCTTGATTTTCCAATCGAAGAAAAAACGAGCTGATGAAATTTTACTTTCGGCTACCGGAGATTTAAGTTTCGACCCACAAACTGCGGCTTACCGTTTGGGATCACCAGCGAGGTTGAAAAATAATAATTTAAAAGATAATTACATTCAGTTAGACACAAAAAAATGTGTCTTATCTGGTGACGGAATCCTGAATATGGATCTAAATACACATCTGTTTAAGATGAAAGCAATTGGTAATTTCAAGCATTATATTGTTCCTGATTCCACCAGCCTAGATGTCGTTCTTATGCTCAATTTTTATTTTAACAAACAAGCATTGGCACTCATGGCAGACAGCATCCGGTTTTTCACTGTGAAATCAATCAACAACAGCAAGGGGCTTTATCCATTGGCAATAAAGAAGTTAGTTAGTAAACAAACTTCGAACCGCTTACTTAATGAATTAAGTTTATACGGACAGATAAAAAAATTACCTCCCGAATTAAAAAGCAGCATTACCTTCACTGATCTGCATCTGTTCTGGGACAAAACAACCCACTCATTTATCTCGCATGGGCCAATTGGCGTTGGCAGTCTTGGGAATGCTCCCATCAACAAATATGTAAATGGAGTCGTTCAAATTGAGAAAATACCTGACGGAAGCCGGATTCATTTTCTATTACAAGAAGGGCGACAGTGGTATTTTTTCACCTATGCAAATGGCGTTTTACAGGTTCTTTCTTCCGATGATTATTTCAATAGCTCAATTAAAAATCAAAAAGAAGAAAAACGGATATTAAATCCCAACAGCCTGACAGATCATTATAAATATATACTCGCCACTCCTCAGAAAAGTGTTAATTTTATCCGCAACATGAAAAGCTTGGGTCGTTTGAAATAACACGAAATCTGCTTACTTATTAATTTTTGAAATATGGATTGGGTACTTTTTTCATCAGGACTTATCCTGGCTTACCTTTTGGGTTCAATCCCGACTGCGGTGTGGCTTGGAAAGCGGTTTTACGGAATTGATATCCGCAATGAAGGTTCAGGCAACGCCGGTGCTACTAATACTATCCGGGTTCTCGGAATCAAGGCTGGCATTCCTGTTATTTTGGTTGATGTCCTCAAGGGAACCTTAGCCGTTTATTTAATGGGACTACTTATGCCCCAATCGCTTACTGGAAACCAAGGAATTTATTTTCAGATGTTGGCCGGTTTCCTGGCTGTCATCGGGCATGTATTTCCTGTTTTTGCCTCTTTTCGTGGAGGGAAAGGTGTGGGTACCCTTCTGGGCATTGGAATCGCACTTTACCCCACAGCTATTTGGGTTCCGGTTGCTGTATTCATTGTTATTCTATTAAGTAGTGGCTACGTCTCTTTAGGATCGTTGATCGCGGGATTGAGTTTCCCTCTTACCGATATTTTTCTTTTTCACGATCCGAACACTGGACGTCAAATATTGTCAGTAGTGGCAGCTCTTTTTCTTATTTACACCCACCGACAAAACATTATCCGCCTTTCGAAAGGGGAAGAAAATCGTTTTCATTTCTGGAAGAAAAAATAATAAGGCTGTGGAAAACTTATTTCCATCGACATGTTATCAATTGATGGAAATTTTTAATTTTACTTTTTAAATATTTTTATTGCATCGAAAATTTTTTATCATGAAATTTATCATATCCAGTGCGAACTTATTGCGGAGTCTCCAAAAAATTAGTGGTGTCATGAGTTCAAGTAACACCCTTCCTATCCTGGAAGATTTTTTATTTGAACTATCAGAAGATAAAACACTTAAGATAACAGCTTCTGACCTTGAGACGACCATCTCAGCACTTGCACAGGTAGATATGGCCGAAGACCCGGGTATGGTTGCCATCCCTGCTAAAATGTTACTCGAAATCATGAAAACCTTCCCCGATGTTCCGGTTACTATCACCGTGAACATGGATTCGCAGGAGGTTGAATTGCTTGCAGGAGAAGGGAAATATAAATTGATTGGTCATAAGAGTGATGAGTTTCCACAAATTCCACAACTGGAAGATACTGAATCCATGGCGTTGAATGCTTCCATTCTGGTCAACGCTTTCAACAAAACACTCTTCGCCACAGGAAACGATGAATTGCGTCCTGTGATGTCAGGTGTTCTTTGTGAAGTAAACGAGGAATTTCTAAATTTCGTTTCCACGGATGCACATAAACTCGTTCGCTATCGACGTAATGATATAAAACCGGGTCGTAATGCGGCCTTTATTCTTCCTAAAAAGCCTTTAAACCATTTAAAAAATATTATGCCCGATGATCCGGACGTTGCCGTTAGTTTGGAATATAACTCAACCAATGCCGTGATTCGTTTTGAAGATATCACCTTGGTTTGTCGCCTCATCGATGGGAAATATCCCAATTATGAGGCTGTGATTCCAACACAGAATCCTTTCAAATTAGTCGTTAACCGCAAAAGTCTCATTAACGCACTTAGGCGAGTGGCAATTTTTGGAAGCAAATCTACCCATCAGGTTCGCTTTAAAATTTCAGGAAAAGAGTTGGTGCTCACTGCCGAAGATCTTGATTATTCAAGCGAGGCAAAAGAACGTTTGAGCTGCAACTATGAAGGTGAAGATATCGAAATTGGCTTTAACTCTAAATTCATGCAGGAGATGTTAAATACCCTGGATGCTGAAGATATCGACATCGAACTTTCTGCTCCTAACCGTGCCGGAATTATCCTTCCGGACACCAACGATAATGATGCGGAAGATATCTTGATGCTCATTATGCCTGTCATGCTCACACAGTAAAAAAGCTTAATTTTAGGAATCAAGTATTAAATAAAACTTTGTCTACGCATCCTAATCGGATTAGTATACCCACTTAATTTTGTATTATACACGTATTCAATAATTTCTAAAATCTAAAATCGTTGATCGACATTCAAGATTCATTTGATTTAAGAACCCCGTTACGCTTTGCTACGAGGGCAGGCAGGGAACACCGATTTATGAATGTGGAATTTTTTGAGCTCTGCTATACGTCATTATTCGCTAGTTAACAGTTAGCTCATTCGGATTTGCAATCCGAACGTTAAAAGACCCATAGGATTTGCCTGCCGGACTTGGCAATTGGCAGGCGGGCAATCTGACTGATTAATAAAAATGAGAGTTGATTAATACTTTGCCGGATTAAAAATCCTTACCTCCTTAACTTCCTGATTACAAATCAGGAAGAGCATCATTTTTTACTTTTCGGAGTCGAGTCAATTTCCCATTCGATAATTACCGGTTTAAAAGGAACGTTTTCAAATCCTGAAAATGCTTACTGATTTCAAGGCTTAATTTATCCTTCCCCATGTTCCGGGAAAGTGGAAATGGAATGCTAATTTTTCTCTCAATTTCTTCTTCAACAACCTCGCTAAACTTTGCCGGATGAGCTGTTTCAAGGAAAATACCGCTGACATCCTGCTCATTTCTATAAGCAGAAAGGCCGAGATAAGCTACTGCCCCATGAGGATCGAGCGTATAGCCTTCTTCTTTTTGATAGCTTGAAATAGCATGACGGGTTTCCTCATCTGTAAAGCTGAATGCCCGTATATCTTGTTTCATTTTCTCTTGGGAGTGATCATACATTTCCAGCATTCTGGCGAAATTACTCGGATTCCCAACGTCCATGGCATTTGATAAGGTCATCACCGAAGGGCGCGGGATGAAATGACCTGTGTTAATATATTCGGGAACCACATCATTCCGATTGGAAGAAGCGATAAAACGGTGGATGGGAAGACCTGATTTTTTGGCCAGGAGGCCGGCAGTCAGGTTACCATAATTTCCACTGGGGACCGAAACCACGATTGGTTTTGAGCTCTCACCCAATCGGGCATAGGCATAAAAATAATAAATTGCCTGTGGTAAAAGACGGGCAATATTGATAGAATTGGCAGAGCTTAATGGCAGTTTTCGGCTTAAGTCATCGTCCATAAAAGCTTCCTTTACCATGCGTTGGCAATCATCAAAATTACCATCTACCTCCAGGGCAGTAATATTCCCTCCCAATGTGGTAAATTGCATTTCCTGAATCTTGCTAACTTTGTTTTTTGGATACAGAATAACCACATCAATATTGGAGATTCCATAAAATCCATTGGCCACAGCTCCTCCCGTATCACCTGAAGTAGCTACCAATATGGTCGTCTTTTGCTTGCCCGCAAAATGAGACAGAAAACGAGCCATGGTGCGGGCACCTACATCCTTAAATGCAAAGGTAGGGCCATGAAAAAGCTCCAACACAAACTCATCCTCTTTTATCTTCACCAAAGGGATATCAAAATTTAGTGCTTCATCCAATAGGGTCATTAATTCGAAATCGGTTAACGCATCGCCAACATAAGGCTTCAGAAAATTATAGCCTATCTGAGCAAGAGTCATCTCAGGCAGTTTTTTAAAAAAGGAAGTGGACAGCAGCGGGATAGTTTCAGGAAAAAAAAGTCCTTTGTCATCCGCCAGGCCTTTTAATACCGCTTCTTTGAAGCCCACCCTCTTCGATTGATGATTGGTACTGTAATATTTCATCTTTTTCCTTCTTTTGAATTTTTTTTCTAAAATATTAATCCCGGATTATTCTCATTCCCTGATTGTTAATGCCGGAAACGTGAATTTCAAAGTCAATCCCGGAATTTTGATAAACTCCCTTCATGGCTTCCGCAATCTGATTGGCCTTATCATAGTCTTTCGACAAAGCAAAAACAGAAGGTCCCGATCCTGAAATTCCGCTTCCCAGTGCACCGGCATCCAGGGCAGCTTTTTTAAGCTCATCAAATAAGGGAATCAAAATAGAGCGTACAGGCTCTACAATGGTGTCCACCATCGATCGACCGATAAGGTCATAATCCTCCAGCAACAATCCGCTAATAAGTCCTGCAATGTTAGCCCATTGAACCACTGCATCTTTTAAAGAAACCGAATGTTTCAGAATTCTTCGTGCATTCTTGGTTTTTACTTCAATTAGCGGATGCAATATACTGACATACAAATTCTTAGGAGCTGACAGAGGGATTATATCCAAAGGATGTAAACTCCTTATCAGCGTGAAGCCCCCGTAAAGTGCCGGAGCTACATTGTCGGCATGCGAAACGCCTGAAGCCAAAGCCTCTCCTATCATTGCGAACTCAACCAGTTCATTGATACTAAAAACCTCATTCAATATTTTATTTATTCCAAAAGCTGCCCCGGCAGCACTGGCAGCACTAGACCCGATACCGCTTCCAGGCTTAATTCCTTTTGTAATCTCCATCAATATTCCAAAATCAGGGTCGGCTTTTTCGAGCATGGCAAGGCCTACCACTCCCGCCACATTCTGCAATGGGTCAGTTGGCAAATTCATGCTATCCTTCATCTCGATTTTCAAACCCTTTTCACGGGTTTTTCTAAAAATCATCTGATCACCTACCTCATCCAGGGCAAAACCAAGAATATCGAATGCACAGGAAACATTGGCCACAGTGGCTGGTGAAAATATTTTTATCTCATCCATTGGATTGTTATTATTTCAAATTACTGATTGACAAGGGATATAATATCTGCAAATACGCCGGAAGCAGTAACTGTTGCACCCGCTCCGGCACCTTTAATCACCAGCGGTTGCTCGCTATACCGCTTCGAATAAATTAACACGATATTATCCTTACCATCCAACTGATAATATGGCTGGGAAGGATCTGTTTTCTTTAAACCAACACGGGCTTTCCCATTATCCAACTCGGCGACGTAACGCAATTTCATCTTCGAAAGTGCAGCATCCTTTCTAATATCCTCAAAATAATCATCATATTCAGGTAATGCCTTCACGAAGTCTCCCACACTTTTTAGTTTCATTAATGCTTCCGGCATAAAACCCTTGTTTTCAATCTCATCAAACTCCATGGCCAGGCCACATTCACGACCAAGAATAAGTATTTTCCGCATAACGTCCTCACCACTTAAATCTGCTCGGGGATCCGGCTCGGTAAAGCCTTCTTTCATGGCCTCTTTGACCACTTCCGAAAAAGTATTGCCTTCACGGAAACGGTTGAAAATAAAATTCAAACTTCCTGACAGAACCGCTTGTATCCGATAAATTACGTCACCACTTTTCAGCATTTCCTGGATGGTTTTTAGAACCGGCAATCCTGCACCCACATTGGTTTCGTATAGAAATTTGACGTTTCTGCGTTTTGCCAGCCCCATTAGATTTATATAATTGGAGTTTGGAGACGAAGCAGCAATCTTATTGGAAGCGACTACTGAAATACTCTTCTGCAGCACCTTATCATATAGCCCTGCAACATCTACACTGGCGGTGTTGTCGACAAAAACAGAATTTCGCAGGTTAAATGCTTTCATTTTCTCAAGAAATCTGTCCGGGGACATCGCTTCGCCATCTTCCGTCAAAGACTTCCTCCAGTTCTCCAGCTCAACGGATTTTTCTCTGAAAAGCATCTTGCGGCTATTGGAAAGAGCTACTACTTTCAATTCAAGTCCGTGATCTTTTTTCAAATACTCATACTGATCCCGAATTTGATCTATCAATGCTCCGCCGACATTCCCCACTCCCACCATAAAAAGATGGATTTTCTTGTATTTGGAAAGAAAAAAAGTTTCGTGAAGGACATTAAGCGTTTTGGAAACATCCTTTTGTGAAACCACAATGGAAATATTCCTTTCTGTAGAACCCTGAGCGATGGCGAGGATATTAATTCCATTTTTACCAAGTGCATCAAAAGCCTTTCCACTAAGACCTACCGAAGATTTCATGTGATCCCCAACCAGAGCGACAATGGAAAGGGCTTTTTCAACCAACAAATCATCAATCGCAGACAAGGCTATTTCATTTTCAAACTCTTTCAGCAATGCATTTCTGGAAATCTCAAGCTGGTCTTCCTTCATGGCAAGGGTAATCGAATGCTCCGAAGAAGCCTGGGTAATAAAAATAACATTCACCTTTTGTTCTGATAAAGCAGAAAACAAACGCGCAACCACTCCGCTTACCCCAACCATACCTCCTCCGGTAAGGGTAATTAAAGCAATATTGTCAATGCTTGATAATCCCTTTACCGATGAATTGTCTGTAAATCCATTCCGACAGATTAAAGTTCCGGGCACTTCCGGACGAAATGTATTTTTTATCCATAAAGGGATACCCATTTGCCTGATTGGTTGGATGGTAGGCGGATAAACCACCCGGGCACCGAAATGAGAAAGCTCCATAATTTCCTCATACGAAAGCTTTTGAAGCGGAATGGCATTTTCAACCATACGTGGATCAGCCGTCATTACCCCATCCACATCAGTCCATATTTCCAAGGCCTTTGCATTTAATGCAGCCGCCAACAAGGCAGCAGTATAATCAGAACCACCGCGACCAAGGGTTGTCATTTTACCCGTTACCGAAGAAGCAATAAACCCGGGAACAATCACATGTTGTTGGTTAGTTGTCAGTTTTTTCCTGATCTTTTCATACGTCTTTTCGTAGAGTACCTGGGCGTTTCCGAAATTTTCATCAGTTACGATCAACTTCCGGGCATCCTCTAGCCTATTCGTAACACCCTCCACGTTTAAAACGCCTGAGAGGATGAGAGATGCCAAGCGTTCACCAAAACCTAACAGATAGTCATGGGTGCTGGGGAAAATTTCCTTTAGAAGAAAAATCCCTTGGCAAATGTCATCCAACTCATTCAAAATCAACTTCAATTCTGAAAGGATGGCACTCTGTTCTTTAAGCGGCAACAACGCCCTGACAAGTTGTAAATGTCTGTGTTCTATTTCCTCCAGCTGTTTTTTATACTCCTTGTCTCCGGCTCCCGCTTTGTTACCTGAATGCTCCAACAGATCAGTAACACCACTCAAAGCAGATGTTACAATGATCAGCTGATCCTCCTTGCTATTACGCTTAACGATCCCAATAACCCTTTTTATGCTATCCGCATTCGCTACTGAACTACCCCCAAATTTTAATACTTTCATCTTGATAAATTATTAGAATAAAGAAACTGCAATCGGAAAGATTGATGGTTTTTCCAAAAAGACTTTTAACGATTCCCTTTCAAGGGATTAATATGACAATTATACCCCCCAGGGGGTAGATGTAATGGAGGTAGTTTGGCCAATAAGCATCCTATCACGCCTGCCAGATACGGCCTGTGCGATGAAGAAAGGATGGCTTATGTTGGTGATCTTTATCAATTTTCTGTTTATTGAGCTGGTAAAAGTAGAAAAATTCTTTTTGATTTGACCAAATCAATACTAAATATTTTGTTAATTCTATTTTTGAATCCCCTGGCTAAATATTTACAACAAAAAAGAAGGCATTATGCCTTCTTTTTTGTTGTGCTAGCCTAAGATCTTCCTGACTACAAATCTTTTAGGTCATTTAACATTCGGATTACAAATCCGAATGAGCTTATGATGAACATATTAGCTTGATTTTTCAATTCCGTTTCTCTTAATACTATATGCACATCTTGCTACAGCCACAGGCTCTTTCTGATGATTTTGAAAAAGCTTCACATCTGCCAGAATTATTCGATTTCCGGTCTTCACCAAACTTGCTTCACAATATAAATCGGACTCCAGGGCACCGTGAAGATAATCGATTCGCATATCTACCGTATTCACCTGATCACCGGCTCTGGCTAAACTAAAAGCAACCAGTCCACCGGCAGTATCTGCCACGCTGGCAAGAATACCACCATGCCATAAACCCCTTTTAAAATCGCCTATAAATTTCTTTTGAAAAGGTACTCGTACTTCTGCATATCCTTCCTCCAACTTCTCAATAATAATCCCCAGCATCTTATTCACCGGCATTACATCCTGAAAGGTTTCCTTAATAAGCTGTAACCGCTTAATCTTCTCAGTCTCTATTTCTTTCATCACTTATGTTTAATTTAATATACGTGTTGTAAACAGCGCACAAAGGTCTAAATATTTTGCAAAATCAACAGGCGTTTACCTACTGATATTAATTTTTCTAAGAGAATTTATCAAAGTTGAGTTTGAAGCGAACAAAACAAAATACGCTATCCCATAAGCCATTGTCCGGCTACTTTAAACAGGTTCATTTGAAATCCGAATGCAAAAGAGATCAGGATTTGAAATCCTTTTGCCTTTGAGGGTCGGGATTGCAAATCCCGACCAGCTGTAGTTTTCACTGATGTTTGATCATAATTTATCAGTGTGCCATTTAAAAATACTCAAATGATGCGTTTGCCATGGTCATACATCTTAAAGAGAAAGATATCCAGTTGTTTTTGTGTTATTTTGATAAAGCTTGTTGGGGTTTTCTTTAACATGAGTTTTAAAATAATCGATGAGTGTCTTTTCACTCCAAATTCCCAGCTTTGTATATTTTACAATACTTTCTTGTGATGCAAAAATCATTTTTCCATTATTTTAAGTAGGTGAATAATTTCCTTTCTATCCTGACCAATGGTTTCCAGTAATTCTCCTGCCTTGGAAGGGGTCCGGCTAAATCGGGGTGCCGGTGCGGGTTGGATAAGCCCTTGCTGTTCAATAAAAACAGAGCGTGCTTTATTGGGTTCAAATTCAATGGCTTCTTTCATGCTTAAAACAGGAGAAACACAGCTATTCTCTTCATACAATAGATCAGTCCATTCTTCCCTGGTTTTTTGTTTAAATATGCTGGTAAAGTGCTTTTTTTGTTCAGGCCACTTTTCGCTATCCCATTGGTCAGCAAAGTCAACTTTGTTAAGTTTTAATAAATCAATTAAGCGTTGGTAAAATTTTGATTCCAGGGCTCCCAGGGCTATGAATTTCTCGTCTTTTGTTTCATAAACATTATAAAAAGGGGTTCCCCCATCTAATAAATTACTTTCCCGCTCATCCGACCAAAGTCCTGCCTGCATATACCCGTAAAACATGCCCATCATTTGGGCAACTCCATCCACCATTGCAGCATCCACAAGCTGCCCTTTACCGGACTTTTCCCTTTCAAGAAGTGCAGCAAGAATTCCGCTGAGCAACAGCATTCCTCCTGCACCAAAATCCGCAATCAGATTAAGCGGTATGGCAGGTCTTTCTTTCGATCCAATGCTGTGTAAAGCACCACTAATTGATAAATAATCAATATCATGCCCGGCAAAGTTTGACAAACTACCCTCTTGTCCATACCCGGTTATTCTGCCATACACCAGCTTGGGATTCTTCTCAAATAAACGCTCCGATGAAAAGCCTAACTTCTCCATTATACCAGGCCTATAGGGGTCTATCAATACATCAGCCCTATCAATTAATTTATGAACCAACTTATTATCCTCTTCATTTTTTAAATCAAAGCATACAGATTTTTTACCTCGATTCAGAATTTCATATTTTGCAGCCACGAGACGTAGTTCAGTGTTTTTACGTTCTATACGAATTACTTCTGCCCCCATATCAGCAAGGAGCATTCCCACAAATGGGCCTGGACCAACTCCCCCCATTTCAATTACTTTATAAGCATCTAATGCACCCATATCACAAACCTAAATTTTTCACAATGATCATCTTCATTATTTCAGAGGTTCCGGCATAAATTGTTTGTACCCTCGAATCGATATAAAATCGGGAAATCGGATAATCCACCATATAGCCGTATCCACCAAACAACTGTAAACAGCGATCGGTAATCTCTTTATTTAATTCACATATCTTGTATTTTGCCATGCTTGTTTCCATTAATATCGGCTCTTTATTCAAATAAGCATAAATAGCATGATCTACAAAACTTCGTCCCATGCTTAACAAACTTGCCATATCAGCCATCTCAGATTGTATGGTTTCAAATTTGCTAAGTGTTTTTCCGAAAGCCTTCCGCTCCTGTATATACTGCAATGCAAGTTTAAAAGCAGCTTCGGCAGAAGCCTGACAACCAATTGCCACGGATAGCCGTTCTGACGGTAATTTTTCCATTAAATAATAAAAGCCTTTCCCTTCTTCGCCCAAAAGGTTATTGGACGGTATCCTGCAATTGTCAAAAAACATTTCAGCAGTATCCTGCGCTTTCAGGCCTATTTTTTCCATGGGTTTACCACGTTTAAAGCCCGGAGTATCTCTTTCGACCAAGAATAGGCTGATGGACTGATGTGCCGGAGTACTTTTGTCTCCAGTTTTGGCGGCCACCACCACAAGGTCGGATAATATTCCATTGGAAATAAATGTTTTTTGGCCGTTTATCACCCAGCTATCCCCTTCTCGAACAGCGGTTGTTCGAATGGAAGCTAAATCGGATCCGGCTCCTGGTTCGGTCATGGCAATGGCCAGAATTGTTTCTCCGGAAACGCAAGCAGGAATATACTTTTGAATCTGTTCATCAGAACCAAATCGGGTGATATAAGGAGCAACAATATCACTATGTAATGACAAGAATAAACCGATAAAGCCGGCTGAAGCCAACTCTTCCATCACAATTACGGAGAATAAATAATCCGCCTGAAAACCTCCGTATTTTTCATCAACCCACGGCAGCAAAAACCCCTGTGCACCGCATTTCTCCCATATTTCCCGTGGTACTATCCCCGCTTTTTCCCATTGGGAATAATGTGGGGCTACTTCACGTGCAATAAACTCCTTTAGGGATTGCCTGAACAATTCATGCTCTTCGGTAAACGGCAAATTTCTTTTCATTTTATACGAGATTTTATTAGCAGATAATTATTCAAAAATTCGATCCCCCATAGCCATCTCAATCAATAATTTTGGCACAGCAAAACGCTTACCGAATTTACTTTCTAAGTCTTTTGATTTTTTCACAAACTCAGGAAGTCCATAATCGTTGATAAACTGCAAAGTACCTCCCTTGAAAGAGGGAAAGCCCCAACCGAAAATACTTCCTATATTGGCATCTCCCACTGAACTCAAAACGCCTTCCTCCAAACACCTGCTTGTTTCAATGGCCTGGATAAACATCAATCTGTCGATCATTTCCTCTTGCTTTAGCACAGCTACTTTTAGAGGAAACAGTTGAGGTAATTCACTCCATAAATGTTTACTTTCACCTGCGGGATAATCATAAAATCCAGCTCCTGTAGACTTCCCTTTTCTGTTAAACCCATGGATCATCTTTTCCACGACTTCATCAGCGGGGTGAGAGGGACGTGTTTTACCTTCAGCACTTAGGTCCTTATCGGTTTGATTGTTAATATGTTCAATCAATGTCAAGCTTATCTCGTCTGTCAATGCCAATGGCCCAACCGGCATTCCGGCAGCAAGCCCAGCTGACTCAATACATTGCGGATTTTGTCCCTCTCCCAAAAGGGCCAGCCCTTCTTCTACATAAGTGCTGAAAACGCGCGAAGTGTAAAAGCCACGACTGTCGTTGACTACAATAGGGATCTTATTAATACTCAGAACAAAATCAAAGGCTCGGGCTAAGGTTTCATCAGAAGTCATTTTCCCCTTTATAATTTCAACCAATTGCATCTTATCCACCGGGGAGAAGAAATGGAGGCCGATAAATTTCTCAGGTGGTGAAAATGCTGTGGCTAGCCCTGAAATAGGCAAGGTGGAGGTATTGGATGCAAAAAAACCTTTTTTTGATAAAAACGGCTCAACTTCCTGTGTCACCTTTGCTTTTAGTTCCCTGTTCTCAAAAACCGCTTCTATAACCAAATCACAATGTTGTAAATCCTGCGAATTATCACTGGGGGTGATGCGATCCACTACCTCTTGTTTCTTTTCGACACTAAATTGTCCCCTTTCGATTCGTTTGTCCATTAGGGTAATCACATGCTGTAGCCCTTTTTGTGCCAACTCCAACGAAACGTCTTTCAAAACAACCGGATATCCACTTAATGCAGCGGCATACGCAATGCCATGACCCATCATTCCTGCTCCAAGCACACCGATTTTTTTTATCGGTTCTGATGGAGGTAAATTTGGCCGGCTGTTTCCCTTTTTTAAGTTGTTAAATTGAGTCCATAGGGTATGAATCATATTATTTGCCTCTTTACTCAATCCAAGCTTAACAAAATAGCGAGATTCGATTCGTAAAGCCGTATCAAAATCGACTACCGATCCCTCCGCAAGAACGCTAAGCAGTGCTGCAGGAGCAGGATAGTGTCCCCTGGTTTTTTTCATCAACAAGGCTGGTGCGGCAGTTATAAACTGGGCAGTACGGGGCGTCGTAATATTCCCTCCGGGAATTTTATAACCCTTAACATCATAAGCTTGTGAAACCTCAGGATGTGCCTTTATCCATTCAATGGCCTTGGGTAATATTTCTTCAGGACGATCTGCTAAAACCTGAATGAATCCGGATGCCAATGCCGCATCCGGCGACAATTCTTTTCCCAGGCTGATAAACTCAAATGCTTTCTGCAATCCCAATAACCTGGAAAGGCGAGTAATTCCACCGCCCATAGGCAAAAGACCAATTTTTATATCAGGAAGACCAATTTTGATTTTTTTGGCGTTTAAAGCAATCCGATAATGCGTTGCCAATGCCAACTCAAACCCGCCACCTAAGCAAGCTCCGTTTATTAAGGAAACAACAGGTTTTCCCATCGTTTCCAGTTTTCGCAATGTCTCTTTCCACTTTTCTGAAAAATCAAATAAATCTTTTGCAGAAGGCTTATTGGTGAATATCTTAAGGTCAGCTCCAGTTAGAAAAACCTTTTTAGCGGAACTGATGATAACGCCCTTCAACTCTTTTTCCTGAAGCAATTGGGCTACAGCCAAACTGAAATCCTCAACAAAAGAAAAGCCAATAAGGTTAACAGCTTGGCTTTTATTATTTAATACCAGGTTAACAATTCCGTCTTCTAAGTATTTATATTCTATGGTATTCATTTTTTTCTGGATTTAAATTCTTTCAATGATTGTGGCAATACCCATTCCGCCACCAACGCATAATGAAATTAAAGCGGTTTGCTTATCTCTTCTCTCAAGTTCATCGAGGGCGGTACCCAACAACATGGCTCCGGTAGCCCCCAGCGGATGTCCCATGGCCATGGCGCCACCATTTACATTCACACGGTAGAGATCATTAATTTTTAGATCTCGCAAAAAACGGAGAACTACCCCGGCGAAAGCTTCATTTATTTCAATTATATCCAAATCGTTCACTGTCATTCCCGCTTTTTTAAGTGCTTTGAGCGATGCAGGACCCGGACCAGTTAACATGATGGTTGGTTCGGTGGCTACCAAGCCCATCGAAACGATACGTGCACGGGCTTTTAATCCCAGCCGCTCACCTATTTCCTCAGAACCAACTAAAACGGCAGTAGCTCCATCTACTATTCCTGATGCATTTCCTGCAGTATGCAAATGCTTAATCCTTGAAACCATGGGATACTTTCTCAACGCTACCTCATCAAAACCAATGCTTCCCGCTTTTTCAAAAGAAGGCTTCAGCGAAGCCAGGTCAGATAAGGTCGTTCCAATCCGCATGTGTTCATCATGATCCAGGATGAGTAAGCCGTTTTGATCATAAATAGGTATTTCAGACTTAAAATATCCTTTTTGAGTAGCATCGGCAGCCCGGGTTTGAGAGATTAATGCCAGCTCATCAAGTTCTTGTCGGGAAAAACCTTCTAATGTGGCCAGCAAATCTGCACTTATCCCCTGAGGGACAAAACCGGTTTGAATGCTTACATCAGGGTCAAGAAACCAGGCTCCGCCATCAGAAGCCATCGGAACGCGAGACATTACCTCAACACCCCCGGCAACAATAAGTTCTTCAAAACCAGAGGCCACTTTTGCAGCAGCAGTATTCACGGCCTCCAATCCGGAGGCACAAAAACGGTTGAGCTGCATGCCCGGCACGTCAACATGCCAATCTGCATATAGGGCAGCTGTGCGCGCGATATCACCCCCTTCTTCTCCAACTGGGGTAACACAACCCATTATCACATCATCCACCAGTGATGTATCCAGCTGATTCCTATCCTCCAATTTACGCAAAACGGAGCTTAATAGTCTTACTGGCGTCACTTCATTCAAAGAACCCCCGCGTTTTCCTTTGCCACGAGGTGTCCGAATGGCATCATAAATAATCGCTTTTCGAGACATAATTATATTTTTAAATAATGAATGATAGCTTGTTTTGATAACTCCAACATATCTTTAATATGTTGATCTGCATTTGGTTTATACGCTTTCATTTGAATAATTCCGGAAAAATTAATCCATAATAAATCTGTAATTTGGTATACATCAACAGGCTTCATTAAATTGTGTGCTATGGAAACCTTTATCAACTCCCGGAATTTAGTATAAAATAATTTCACTTTCGAAATAATGATCAGCCTCCTTTCTTCTCTTAATTGCATGACCAGGCGAAGCTGCTGCTGAAAAATAATTATGATTTCGAAGGAACCCGGATCGCTTAAATAGATACTATAAAGTTGCTCATATATCCTGTCAAATAGCTCCTCAATGGAAGACATCTTATTTAAGGTAACAGCTCCATGAATTTCTTCTAAACGCTCTCTTACCGCATCAAGGATGGGTAGCATGAGCGAGAAGAACAATTCATCTTTGCTTTTAAAATACTGATAAACAGTAGGCTTCGTGATTTCTGCATATTTTGCTATCTCATCCATTGTAGCCTTTGCATAGCCCTCTTTAAAAAATACTTTTTTAGCCGCTTCTAAAATTGAATTTCGTCTGTATTCTTTTTCTTTCTGCAGCCTTTGCGCAGAAACATTAGTATCATTTTTCATTTAACTGATAGTAAATTAGTTTAACTATGTGCAAATATATATTACTGAGAGTTAAAATCCAATTATTTAACAAAACCTTAAATCCTAAAAGCAAAATATTCTTCTTATCTGAGTTAAAAAACTCTCTTTCTCTGTTATTGATTTTAATATTTCTAAAATTTTGTCGTAATTTGATACAAAGTTGTTCATATATTTAGTTGTTTGATGTCCAAGTAAATATACGATATTTTTAAGCCAATGAACAACTGTTTTTAAGTTTTTACAAATGCACAACGGATGTATTTATAAATAATATCCAATTTATGGCTATTCCAAAAACAATTATTCAAACATTTAAAACCTCAAAACTCCCATTTCTTACCCGATGGCATATAAGAATGCTAAAAAAAAGAAATCCTGAATATGACTACCAGTTTTATGACGATGTAAAGATTGATGGCTTTATTAAAGATGAATTTGGTCAAGAAATTTTCGATTTATATAAAAAAATTAACATAGGTGCTGCAAAAGCAGACTTTTTCAGATATGCAGTTCTTTATAAAAATGGTGGTGTATATTTGGATGTTGATAGTCTTATACTAAATAAACTTGATGATTTTATTTTACCCAACGATAGTGCAATAATTTCTTTAGAAAGAAATTTGAAATATTATGTGCAGTGGGCATTGGTTTTTGAGGCTGGACATCCATTTTTAAAAAAAACATTGGAAATTGTACTCAACAACATAAAGGAAAATAAATATCCACACGACGTGCACAAAATGACGGGGCCATCAGCTTATTCATTAGCAATTAGTGAATGCCTTATTGAATCTCCCAATATCCAATATAGACAATTGGGCGTAGATTATGATAGTATGTTTAGATTTAGTTATCCAATGAGTAAATTCTTTCTTTATGGCTTATCAAGAAAGAATCATTGGAAAAAACAATTAACTACCGGAACAGTTTTAATAGATGATGACACTCCACAAATTGGACAAATAGTTTAACAAATAGTTGATTGCATATTTAAATATTTTATACTGATGATAAAATACAACTTTGATCATATTATCCCCAGAGAAAACACAAATTGTGTTAAATATGATTTTAGGGACGGATATTTCGGAAACCCGGATGTGCTGCCAATGTGGGTGGCAGACATGGACTTTGAAACACCTGATTTCATCGTTGATGCTATTCGCAAAAGGGCTGCCCATCCCATTTATGGCTATTCGCTCATGTCAGATGCTTATCATCAGTCCATTATTGATTGGGTAGAAAAACGCCATGCCTGGAAAATAGAAAGAGAATGGATAAGTTTTAGTCCGGGAATAGTTCCTGCCATTAACTTTGCCATAAAAAGCTTCACAAAAAAAGGGGAAGGTGTTATCGTTCAACCACCTGTTTATTTTCCTTTTTTCGAAGCCATTAAAAGTAATAAACGAAGTGTCGTAGAAAATCCCCTACTGCTCAAGGATCAATCTTACCATATCGACTTTAACGATCTGGAAGAGAAAGCTAAAAAAGCCCGGATGCTATTACTTTCCAACCCACATAACCCGGTCGGACGCTGCTTCACAAGGGAAGAATTACTGAACATCGGAGAAATATGTGTTCGAAATAAGCTAATCATAATCGCAGATGAAATCCACAACGACCTTATTCTACCCGGATATCAGCACATTCCCATGGCCAGCGTGTCTGACGAAATTGCCGATATTACTGTAACTTGTGTTGCCCCGAGTAAAACCTTTAACATTGCCGGCCTTGTCACTTCATCGGTGATTATCTCAAACAAAGCCTTGCGGAAACGCTTTCAAAAAACTTTACATCAGCTTCACATATTCAGAGGTAATTTATTTGGATATGAGGCATCCACAGCAGGCTATAAACACGGTGCCACGTGGGTTGATCAGCTCATGCAATACATTCAGGGAAATTTTGATTTTCTCTCCGATTTCCTCAGTGCTGAACTCCCTCAACTGAACCTCATAAAAGCCGAAGCCACCTATTTGGCATGGATTGATTTTCGGGAAACGGGACTTACTGACAAACAGTTAAAGGAAAAACTAATCTTTGAAGCTGGCCTGGGATTGAGCCCCGGCCCAATTTTCGGAACTGGCGGTCAGGGATTTCAGCGCATGAACCTCGCCGTCCCAAAACAGCTTGTTGAGCAGGCTTGCCTACTATTAAAAAATAATTTCTAAATGATTTACATTAATCTCTTATAAATATGGAAACAAAAGCCTTAAAACTGACCTTATTCTTGATAATGGTCATTATGGGTCTCTTTTTACTCATTCCTGTTTTCTTGCCCAACCATGTGGATGTAAAGAGTAGTATTGAAATCCATGCGAAACAGGAAGCCGTTTTTCAGCAGGTGAATGTGATAAAGAACAGGAAAAAATGGTCGCCCTTTGAATCCGACACCACCCTGATCGATACCTACCAGGGACCTGCAGAAGGTGTTGGTGCCCGCTACACTTGGAAAGGGCTAAATCAAGATAAGGGCAGCATTAGCATCCTGAAAAGTCAGGAAAGTTCATACATTAAAACCGAACTCGATTTTGGAACACAGGGAAATTCTTATGGCGAATGGCATTTTAAACAAATAGGTGATAACACATTGGTAAAATGGGGCTTGCACTTACAAGGATTACATTATCCTTTCGGGAGATGGCTGGGTTTGCTGATGCCAAAAATGATGAAAGCGGAAGCTAACAAAGGATTGAAGCGGTTAAAAGAAATTGCCGAAAAGCTAGAGAGCACCACAGATTCCATCCCTGCCACTACTAAAAAACAAACTCCCTAAAGCTCATAAGAGGCTCCTTCTCGGCTGAGGGCTGTATGCTTAAAAACGGCTTGGGCTTCCTCCAGTAGATGATCCGGCTTTTCATAACGCGCAGAGAAATGTCCCAACAACAATTTCTTCACCCCGGCTTTTGAGGCAATCGTGGCAGCCTCACGAGCAGTGGAATGAAACTTTTTGGCGGCTATGGCAGACATGGATTCATCAAAAGTAGCCTCATGGAATAAAATATCAACCTCTTTTATAAAGGGAAGAATACTTTCGTCATAAGCAGTATCCGAGCAATAAGCATACGAACGTGCATGAGGAGGTGGAAGGGTGATATCATCGTTTTTCAGAACCACAACCTCATCATTCATATAGTTTGCACCTTGTTTTATTTGTTGCATATCAGCAATTCCGGGCTGGTAAGCTTCCACAAAAGCCTTAGACAGCCTACGCGGCGAAGGCTTTTCCCGAAACACAAAACCACTGGTTGATATGCGATGATTTAAGGGAAAGTTCTCAACTTGCAAGTTTTTATCCTCATAAATCAGTCCTGCTTTAGGTAGCATATGAAAAATTAATTCAAAACTCAAACGCATCTCCGAAGCATTTAACTGAGGTATTATCAGTGACTCCAAAGGTTCAGGGCCATACACATGCAAAGGATTTTCCCTGCCAAACAATTGCAGTGTCGAGATAAGCCCCACAAGCCCAAAGTAGTGATCCCCATGTAAATGGCTGATAAATATTCTTGATAAGCGCCGGGCACTTTTTTTATAACGAATCATCTGCATCTGGGTTCCTTCACCACAATCTACGAGAAAGTGTAAGTTACTATATTGAATCAACTGGCTACTAGGACTTTGAAAAGCCGTTGGCACAGCCGAGCCATTCCCCAAAATTGAAATTTTAAAAAGTTTCATAGGCGCGTTTGATTTTCAAAGTTACCAAAAAAAATCCCCTTCGTCTTCGAAGGGGATTTTTATAATTTAATAACCTAAACAGATTATTTCTTTTTCTTTTCCTCTTTTTCGAGGTCAGATTTTAGGTTGGCCAAAACATCCAAATCACCCAGAGTTGTTATCTCCAGCTTATCATTCAGTTTTTTCACAGCACGTTTGGCAGTTTTATTTTCACTACTTTTAACGCTCTCTTTAGACTTCTCAGGCTCTTGATAGGTTTCCACATGAGAAAGAATGATTTTCTTGGTATCTTTTGAAAATTCAATCACTTTGAAATCCAATTTATCTTCCACCTTAGCCATTGTGCCGTCTTGCTTTTTCATATGACGACTAGGAACAAATCCCTCTACGCCATAAGGCAAAGAAATAATAGCACCTTTTTCGATAACGTTCGTAACAGTTCCTTCATGCAAGGACTTCATGGTAAATACAGTTTCGAAAACATCCCATGGATTTTCCTCCAACTGCTTGTGACCTAGGCTCAAACGGCGATTTTCTTCATCCACATCCAAAACAATCACCTCAATTTGCTCACCAATTTTGGTGAATTCAGCAGGATGTTTGATTTTTTTGGACCAGGAAAGATCACTGATGTGAATCAGACCGTCAACACCTTCTTCAATTTCCACAAAGATTCCAAAGTTGGTAAAGTTGCGAACCGTAGCACTATGTTTTGAACCCACAGCATAACGGTCGCGAATATCTTTCCAGGGATCAGGAATGAGTTGTTTCATACCCAGAGACATTTTTCTCTCTTCACGGTCGAGGGTAAGAATAACGGCCTCTACCTCAGCACCAACTTTCAGGAAGTCCTGAGCGGTACGCAAGTGTTGTGACCAAGACATTTCAGAAACATGGATCAAACCTTCCACACCGGGGAAAATCTCGATGAAAGCACCATAATCAGCAATGACAACTACTTTACCTTTTACTTTATCACCAATTTTCATCTCGGTATCCAGGGAATCCCATGGATGAGGAGTGAGCTGTTTAAGACCCAAAGCAATCCGCTTTTTGTTTTCATCAAAGTCGAGAATTACCACCTTCAATTTCTGGTCAAGTTCAACCACTTCTTCGGGATGGGAGATACGACCCCATGAGAGGTCAGTAATATGAACCAAACCATCCACACCACCCAGGTCGATAAACACACCATAGGAAGTGATATTTTTGACAGAACCTTCCAGCACTTGTCCTTTTTCCAGTTTGGCAATAATCTCTGCTTTTTGAGCCTCAAGTTCGTCTTCGATAAGCGCTTTATGCGAAACAACCACGTTTTTGTACTCCTGATTGATTTTTACCACTTTGAATTCCATGCTTTTATCAACAAACACATCATAATCGCGAATAGGCTTCACATCAATCTGAGAACCAGGCAAGAATGCTTCAATACCGAATACGTCAACAATTAAACCACCTTTGGTACGACTTTTCACATAACCGGTGATAATTTCGTCATTCTCAAAAGATTCGTTGATACGATCCCATGATTTGAGCGTACGGGCTTTTTTATGGGAAAGGATCATTTGACCGTTTGAATCTTCCTGGTTTTCCACATAAATCTCAACGGTATCACCCACTTTTAAATCAGGGTTATACCTAAATTCATTAAGGGCAATCACCCCATCCGATTTATAACCAATATTTACAACAACCTCACGGGTGTTAAGGGAAACAACTTTTCCTTCGATGACTTCATGTTCAACAATGGAACTTAATGTTTTCCCATAAATATCTTCCAGCTTGGAACGTTCCTCGTTAGAATAATTATCTTGTTTTTTGCTTAAAGCATCCCAGTCAAACGCTGCCGGTTCATTGGTAGTTTCCTTAGCTTCTTCTGTGACAGGAGCTTCAACGACTGCTTCAGCTACAACTTCAGATTCCTCAGCTGCTTCGGCTACGACTTCTTTTTCTGCTTCAACTACTGCTTCAACTTCCTTTTCAGTTTCTACTTCGACTTCTTTTGACGTTTCAACTGCTGTTTCTGCAACAGCTTCGGCTACTTCTTCAGCAACGGGCTTGGCAACATCTTCGACCACAGCTTCAATTTTTGTTTCTTCAGCAACAGCTTCAGGGGCTTCCTGTTCAGTGGCAGCTGCTTTTTTTTCTTCAACTTTTACTTCCTTTTCAGGAACTTTGTTGAGATTTTCTTCAATTTCTGACATAAAAATTACTTGTGCTTCAAATCAACCATCCGGTACCAGTGATTTCGAAACGGGTTAATAATTTATTTAATGTTTTAAAAATTTGATGATTAAACACTTACAACAAATCCGAACCTTTTAAAACAAGGGGGCAAAATTAGCAAACTTTCTTTGAATTTGAAAGCCTTTTTGAGATTATTTTTCAGGATAAAATTCTGTGATTTAAGGCTTACTGGCCCCCGACCTTTTCATGCATCCACACACGATACATCTAAGCTTTAAATTTATCCTTTTTTTTGGCAGGCTGCGGTTTCCCACCCACAAAGTCCGACGCAAACCTCACCGGGCTGTCCGCTATAATCCTCGGTGCAAAAACCGTGTCGGCCAAAGGGTTTTGCAGTGGCTCCATCTGTCGCCCTGCCCTCCCCTGCCGCCATCGGTTTTGCGCCTCCGGGTTGCCGCTACCATCCCTGCCTGAATAAAAAAAAACGGCATTGCAATAAGCATAGGGCTGAATTGAGTAAAGAACAAATTTATTTTCTCAAGCCGGCGCGAGTTTCGGCGTAAGCCCTTGGACTGCTATACATCCCCAGTATGGCTTACTTCATCATCAAGTGAACATAATGACCCAGGCCTGCAAAGAAGAATTCGACAGCAATTACCATGACAATCAGCCCCATGAGTTTCATCAAGGTGAAAAAAGAAGTAAAATACAGTAATAAGGTTGTCCAATAATACCAATTGTATTTCAAAATGCCAGTAAAGCATTTTAAAATTTATTTGTTATTTGCTTCATTGATTATTGGAATTTCTTCCGATCTGTCTCTTTCATTACAAATTGACAGCACTATAGCTCGCTGATTTTTTGCTCCACTGTTTCCATAATAAGGTCCCGGCAAGCCCTGGTTTTTTTCCAAATCTCTTCTGCCTTGATAATGAGCTCGTTCGTAAAGCCTTTATCATGAACTCCGGCAGCATTAATTTTAACATTCAAAAAAGCACCTTCAACAGCAGCAAGGACGCACAAAGCCCCCACTCCGGCATCGGAAACCGAATTGGGATTCCCATTTTCGGCCATTGCCCGCATAATTTCGAGGGATTTATAAGAAGTTTCCATGACATTGAAAGGAATTTCCATTGCGTGCTTTGATGCTTCCTGAATGGCCTCAGACCTGATTTTCTTTTCTTCATCAGTCTTTTTCGGTAAACCAAAGGCTTCCATAATCCTGTTGAAGGCGAGGGTATCTTCATCCACAAGATGTAATAGCTCGTCCTTATACTTTTGTCCTTTTTCGGCCACCTCCGAAAATTCCTCCCAACGGTCGTCCCAGCCACGTTTATGAGAAGAAAGATTGGCAACCATAGTCCCCAACGAAACGCCCAATACGCCCACGTAAGCCGCGATAGAACCTCCACCGGGGGCAGGAGACTCAGATGCAGTTTCGTTGGCAAAGGCCGTTAAATTCATATTAATCAGCTTTTTATCTGAACCCTCCAAAAGAAATTCAATAATTTTTTCTTTGGGGTTAAAAGGTTTTAAATCATCAAGCCCCATGGATTTAATGGCAATTCTCAACAATTCATCCCGGTCGACACCTGCCGAACGTTTTTGCTTTTTAAGAAAATATCTGCCGGCTTCCAACATCGCTTCCAGCGGAATAAGGCCTACCAATTCCGAGCCGGTAACCCGAATACCACGGGCGTCAGCCTTTTTACACACCTCATCAAAGGCTATATGCACAGGAGTGATACTGATGTTGGTAAGGTTCATCGAAATCTGAGCCAAATCGTATTCTTCAATATACCAGCCGATGGCTTTTACCGATTTTAATGAACCGGGAACCATCACCTGTTTACCCTTATCATTTTTAACAATCTTTCCGGTAACCGGGTTTCCTTCACGTTTGGCACGGCCACGTTCGCGTACATCAAAAGCAATGGCATTGGCACGGCGTGTAGAAGTAGTATTTAAATTCACATTAAAAGCGACCAAAAAATCGCGGGCACCAACAGCGGTAGCACCACTTACAGCAATCCGTTCATTGAATTCATCAGGACCAAAATCAGGTTTCCAATTTGGATTAGACAGCTTTTGAGCAAGCCCTTCATATTCACCGGAACGGCAGTTAGCCAGGTTTCTCCTTTCTTCTGTAAAAGCAGCATTTTCATAGCAATACACAGGGACGCCCAAGTCTTCCCCTAATTTTTTGGCGAGTTTACGGGCATATGCTACAGTCTCGTCCATGCTAATGTTAGCCACAGGGACCAAAGGGCATACATCTGTCGCGCCAAAACGAGGATGTTCCCCCTTATGATGACGCATATCGATCAACTCACGGGCTTTTTTTACCGCCAGGAAAGCGGCTTCCACCACCTCATCGGGAGTACCCACAAAGGTGACTACCGTACGATTGGTTGCCGCACCAGGATCCACATCCAAGAGTTTTACACCTTCAACTTTCTCTATTTCATCCGTAATTTGTTTGATGACCGTCATATCCCGGCCTTCACTAAAATTGGGGACGCACTCTATGAGTTGCTTCATGTGTTTATAATTTGTTACTTGTTGAAAACCTAATTATTTGTTTTGTCATGATTTTTGCCAAAAAAACAAAAATCCCGCCAAAACGCGTTTGAGCCTTTTTATGCCGTGGGTTGCACCCACGGCTATTAATGTTACGCCCCTTTGGGGCTCTTTAATCTCCCGATAGCAATCGAAACCCGTGTTAAAAAATTTAACATGGATGCTTCATCTTTATAAAAATATTTCGTCAAAATTAAAACTTTTCCATATCCATCACCCGACCATTCAGGATAAGCGTTTCCACTTTATTACTTCCATATGAATAGGGCATAAATTCGATACTCGGTATTTCTTTGGTGATATACACATTGGCTTTTTTACCTTTGGCGATACTACCCAATTCATGACTCAAACCCATGGCATAAGCCGTATTGATTGTCGTTGCATTGATTCCTTCTTCGGGTAAAAGACGGTAGGCAATGCTGGCCATGGATAAAATGAATTGCATATTGCCTGAAGGCGAAGAACCCGGATTGAAGTCGCTGGCCATAGCCAATGGCAAACCGGCATCTATCATTTTGCGGGCGGGAGCATATTTCATTCCCAAAAAGAAAGCTGCCCCTGGCAAAATGGTAGGCATAGTTTCTGAGTTCAGTAAAGCCTCAATCTCAGCATCACCGGTGTATTCCAGATGATCCACTGAAAGGGCATTGTATTTTACACCAAGCTGAATACCACCCGTCAATCCCAATTCATTGGCATGAATTTTCCCACGAAGCCCGTGTTGCCGTGCGGCTCCCAACATACGCGCTGTCTCTTCCACCGTAAAAAAACCTTTATCACAAAATACATCAACAAAATCAGCAAGCCCTTCTTCAGCTACCCTCGGAATCATCTCATTAACAACCAAATCCACATATTTCTTTTGCCTGCATTTATATTCGATAGGAACGGCATGAGCCCCCAGAAACGTAGCACGAATTGTCAAAGGCGAATCCTCTTTTAGCCGTTTTATCACACGCAGCATTTTCAATTCGCTTTCCAGGCTCAAGCCATAACCACTCTTTATTTCAACAGCTCCGGTGCCATAGGCCATAATCTCCTTTAATCTTCTCATGGAGGAATTATAAAGTGTCTCTTCTGAAATATCCTTCATCCCTAAGGCTGTGTTTAATATTCCTCCTCCCCTACGGGCGATTTCTTCATAGGACAAACCTTTGATCTTATCCACGTACTCAATTTCACGCGAAGCAGGATAAACCAAATGCGTGTGCGAATCAACAAAAGATGGATAGACCATTTTGCCTGTGGCATCAATCACTTCGAACTCTTCATTACGAAATAACAGGCTCTCTTTGTCGATGGAATCCATGGATCCAAAATCCACAATTTTATCTTCCACCATCAAAAGCCATGCATTATCCAGCGTTTGAAGTTGAGCCATTTCCTTACCTTTTACCAAAGTCCTGGGCTCATATTCCACCTGAACCAACTTCTTTATATTTTCAATTAATAACGCCATTTGACATTGTTTAAAGCATTCATAAATCGTAGATTATTCATCATTTAAGTTCAGGAAACCGCCTCAAAGGTAAGGAAGATAAAAAGAAATTATGACTGAATGTTGGGGTTTATTACTCCCACCCGCAATACATAGAAAAACAACTACGAATGAAACCGAAGATTATAATAACAATGTGCCATTGATATACAATAAATTAAAATCATATAGTCAATTGCGAAACCTCAGTAATTATTTAAAACGAGTCGACGATTTACTTTTTGTATTCCGCCCGGATACGTTTTTTATCAATTTTCCCTACCGATGTTTTGGGAATTGCTGCCACTAAATCTATTTGACTTGGAACAGCCCATTTATTTAAGGTACCATCCTCAACAAACTGCTGCATGAAAGACTTAACATCTTTGGCTGAAACCTTGGAACCCTCTTTTAGAACAACCATGGCATAGGGACGCTCAGACCATTTTTCATCAGGAATACCAACCACGGCCACTTCTGAGATTACTTCATATTGGCTAATCAGGTCTTCCAGTTCGAGAGAGGAAATCCATTCCCCACCTGTTTTGATTACGTCTTTGATGCGATCGGTAATTTGAAAGAAATTATCTTCATCCACATAGGCCACATCTCCGGTATGAAGGTAACCTCCTTTCCACAATTCGTTACTACGTTCCTCTTCTTTATAGTACGCCTGGGTAAGCCATGGGGTGCGTGCCACAATCTCGCCAACGGATCCTCCATCTTTTGGCATGGGCTTCATTTGTACATCCACTACTTTCATATCTACCAAGGGTATAGGGACACCCGTTTTGGTACGAATTTCTACCTGACGATTCAATTCCATCTCTTTTTCTTTCTCGTTGAGATAGGTGAGCGATAGGATAGGACAAGTTTCAGACATCCCATAACCCGTGATCACATCAATTCCTAACTCGAGGGAAGCTTTTGCCAATCCGGCTGGGAAGGCCGCACCTCCAATCACTACTTTCCAATTGCTCAAATCGACTGCTTTGGCTACCGGGCTGGAAACTAACATATGTAAAATAGTGGGAACACAATGGGAGAAAGTTACCTTTTCGGTCAACAACAGCCGCAACAACATTTCGGGCTCATAGCGTCCGGGATAAACCTGCTTAACGCCTAACATGGTCGCAACATAAGGCACTCCCCATGCATGCACATGAAACATCGGTGTGATGGGCATATATACATCATTCGATCGGAATCGACACACTGAATCATAACTTCCGAAAACCACCGCTGCGGCCATTGTATGAAGCACCAACTGGCGATGGGTAAAGTAAACAGCTTTAGGATTCCCTGTGGTTCCCGTGGTGTAAAACATTGAAGCTACCGAATTTTCATCAAAATCAGGAAACTCATAAATATCGTTAGCTTCTTTCATCAATTCCTCATATTCACCCGAAATGGGAAAGTCAGTATCGGGCAATTTATCACTATCTGTCATCAGCACACAAGGAATACTGGTATTTAATTTTGCCTTAATTCCACTCATGAGCGGAATAAAATCAACATTAGTAAATACGATGGTGTCTTCTGCGTGATTCATGGTGTACAACACCTGATCGGGCGAGAGGCGATAGTTTACGGTATGAAGTACAGCCCCGATCATAGGAACGGCAAAAAACAGCTCCAGATACCTCGTGCTGTCATATTCCAACACTGCAACCGTATCTCCAGCCTTTATCCCTAAATTTTCCAATACGTTAGCTAACTTTCTTACTCGCTTATTAAGTTCGAAATAGTTATAACGCGTAAGGTCACGATACACAATTTCATTATTGGGCTCATATTTGAGCGAATCGGCTAAAATCCGTTTAATTAATAACGGATAGGCAAAGGCCTCATTTGCAGAGGGTAAAATTTTTGTTTGTATCATGATACTATGTGTTTGTGATTTTATAGCAAACAAATCTAGTAAATTTATTTTCCAATGCGTAAAATTTAACATGTATTTGCATTGTAAGTCACTTCAGGCGGGTTACCATAGATAATATTACGACTAGAATTAATCAAGCTTCAAAGCTAGGAGTCAATTTTACAACCGAAATAAGCTTCATTATCAAACTACCTTTTGTTTCTTATGCTTTTTCACAGCATTTTTCCTATTTTTACCTTTTAAGAGGATTCCGCTGGCCGCCGGCAGAAAAAGCCTGCCATCGAATACAATCTAATTATAGAATACTATGAGCGAAAAGGCGAAAAAATTCGGAGCATTCCCGGGAGTCTTCACCCCATCAATACTTACTATTCTTGGTGTTATCATGTATTTGCGCTTGGGTTGGGTTGCCGGGGTAGCAGGAATTGGGGGCGTCATTGCTATTATTTTGCTGGCTCACCTTATCTCCGTTACCACGGGCTTAAGCATTTCGTCCATCGCAACAGACAAAAAGATTAAAGCCGGTGGCATTTATTACATCCTTTCACGTTCGTTAGGTTTACCGATGGGAGGCTCCATCGGAATCACATTGTTTGTAGGGACAGCTTTAAGTATCTCACTTTATATTGTCGGTTTTGCTGAAAATTTCCTGAGTTTGGCGTGGGTACAACAATTGCTCAACATGCAAGGCTCTAGTGTCGATAATATCAGAATGGTTGGAAGTGTTGTACTGATCTCCTTGACTATCATCGCCTTAATCAGTACCAACTTCGCCATCAAAACACAATTTCTTATTTTGGGCGCGATCGCTCTTTCGTTAGTATCCATAGTAGTCGGTATATTTATTCACTCCGGGGCACCCCCATCTCATCTCAATGACTACACTTCAAACTTTGCCCCTTTCAAAAATTTTAGTTTTACAGAAGTATTTGCCATTTTCTTTCCCGCGGTAACAGGTTTTACAGCGGGTGTTGCTATGTCGGGTGATCTTAAAAATCCCCAAAAAGACATCCCTAAGGGAACGCTCTTTGCCATTTTAGCGGGCTTCATCATTTATATGGCATTAGCCATTGGCCTGGATTTATTTGTAGATAGAAACCTATTAATAAATGACTATAATTTTTTATACAAGATAGCCTGGCTTCCAGCTTTGGTAACTGCCGGAATATGGGGTGCCACGCTTTCTTCAGCCCTGGGTGGCATCCTGGGGGGACCACGTATTTTACAGGCCATTTCTTACGATCACATCACTCCGAAAATTTTCGGAAAGACTTTCGGCAATAATAACGAACCTCGTAATGCCCTGATTTTTACCTTTTTTCTTTCAGAAATTGGAATCTTAATAGGTGATTTAAATGCCATTGCTGGTCTGGTAACAATTTTTTACCTCACGGCTTATGGCTTTATCAATTTAGCTTTCGTCCTTGAAAAGTGGGCCAGCACTGATTTTCGACCCAGTTTTAAAGTACCGGCCTGGATAGGCATAGTTGGTTTTGTAAGTAGTTTAATGATCATGTTTAAGTTGGATATGTTTGCTATGTTTGCTTCCTTTCTTATTTTGGGAGGCATTTTTTACTTTATCAGCAAAAAGCAACTTCATCTCAACATCAGTGACATCTGGCCAAGTGTACTGGCTTCCCTCATACGTAGCGTCCTCAAACGGTTCAATAAAATGAAACTTACTGAAGAACATTGGCGTGCAAATATTTTATTATTCAGCGGTGGGGAAACTACCAGACCTCACCTGGTCGAATTCAGCAAGTTTATTGCCGGCAAACACGGTCTCATCTCTAATTTCGATCTGGTGTTGCAGGCTGATGCAAAGTATTTATTTCCACAGCAGCCCATCGCCATTCCTGAAGAAGAGATGGATGGAGATGAGGCTGTGTTTAAACGCAGGCAAGTTTGCAATAACATCTATGACGGAATAGAAACCCTTTCTGCTACCTATGGATTTTCCGGCGTGGAACCTAATACGGTAGTTCTTGGCTGGGGCAGGCATACCCAAAATCCCATTCGCTTTGCTGAAATGCTGCGTTATCTGGGAAGCCTGAACCTAAATATTGTACTGCTCGACTACGATAAAAGCAGAAAATTTGGAGACTATAAAAAGATAGATGTATGGCTGCGCGGCGGTTCCAACAACGGAAAACTAATTTTTGCATTGATCAAATTTATTCAAGTGGCTTACCCATGGAGAAAAGCTACCGTAAGGTTATTGATCATTACCGATAATCCTGACAAAAAAAGAAACATAAAACGTCAATTACAAAATTTACTTACCCAGATGCGAATGAAAGCAGAGATACACATTCTGGTAAAGAAAGATGCCGACCATGTTCATAATATCATCAAAGAAAACTCATCAGGGGCCGATTTAATATTGATGGGAATGGCAGAAGTAATACCCGGTAACGAAAAGGACTTTATTGAAAGAGCCGATCAATTATATCAGGATATGGGAACTGTAGCCCTTGTGAAAGCCTCCGGTTTTTTCAGTCAGCTCCACATTGCCGATTAAAAAATTCTTTCATTAATTTTTTACTACTTTAGCCCTTGTTATTACATAATAATTTAAGTATTGGAGACTAAGAAAATCAACGAGATAAACGGGAACCAATTATTTTACAGCTTTCTCTTGGGAGCAAAAAAAATATTTGACACCCAACACTATCTTAATAAAATCAATGTATTTCCTGTAGCCGATGCAGACACCGGCACCAACCTTGCATCTACCATGCGCGCCATTGTAGAAATGAGTAATGTAGAGGGACATTTGAAAATGACGGCCGTTTCTATTGCAGATGCAGCCCTCACGGGAGCGAGAGGAAACTCCGGTATTATTTTCGCTCAATTTCTTTATGGGTTTAGTAATGAGTTGAAAGATCAGGAGACTATTGATATGAAAGAGTTTGCCTCCAGCATGGAAAAAGCAGTTCCTTATGCTTATGAAGCTGTGGCAACGCCGGTGGAAGGCACCATGATCACCGTAATTAGAGAGTGGGCCAACTTTTTACCTATTGCGTTGGAAAAAACTGATGATTTCCATCACTTTTTAGCCTATAGCTTAAAGAAGGCTCATCAGTCTCTAAAGGAAACCACTAAAAAATTGGATAAGCTTGCAAAGGCTAAGGTGGTTGATGCCGGTGCATTGGGCTTTGTTAATTTTTTGGAAGGAGTGAGCGAATATTTCAAAACAGGCAAAATACTTGATATTGAAAGTCTTAAGTCAACAATAATTGAATTTAGTGATCAGCATATCGACCATGATGATATTACTTTTCGCTATTGTACCGAGGCACTCATAAAAGGGGAAAACCTCAGCAAAGAGAAATTGAAAGGTATACTTACAGGATTTGGAAATTCTATGGTCATTGCGGGCTCCCCAAGAAAAATGAGAATTCATATTCATACCGATACCCCCTGGTTGTTGTTCGAGAAATTGTCAAAAGCCAGCACCATTCTTGCTCAAAAGGTAGATGATATGGTTCTGCAAAACGAAATTGCCTCCAGGCCCAAATCCAAAGTAGCTTTGCTTACTGATTCTTCTTGCGATTTACCCAGTGAACTAATCGAAAAATATCAGATTCAGCTTGTTCCCCTCAACATTCATTTTGGAGAAACCTTTTACTTGGATGGTATTTCCATACAAACCGAACAGTTTTATAAAAAATTAGATAAGGCCCCGATTTATCCTACTACTTCGCAACCATCTTTCAAAGATTTTTTCAACCGCTACAACTATTTATCGTCGCATTACGATTCGATTATTGGGATTCATCTGAGTGCGAAACTGAGCGGCACCTGGCAAAATAGCCTCAATGCTGCCAACCAGGTTTCCAAACAAACAGGCAAGACCATAGAGGTTATCAACAGTAAAAAGCTATCCTCCGCTTTAGGACTATTGGTTCTTCGGGCAGCCAAAGGACTTGAGCATGGGATGAGTCATGATGAAATTGTGGCACTACTTCCTTCCTGGGCATTAAAAACCAAACAGCTCGCTTCGACCCAAACAATAAAATATCTGATCAAAAGCGGACGGGTTAGTTCAAGAAGGGGTGTCATAGGACGTATTCTTAATTTGAAACCCATTTTAGAAGTGGACAGTAGCGGGCTGGTAATTCCCATTGCTAAACCAATATCCAACAATAAAAGCCGGAACATACTGTTCAATAAGATGGCCTCTTTTATTGAGGGGAAGAAAGTTTGGGGTTATGCAATAGCTCATGCCGAGAACCCGGAAACCGTTGAATGGCTAAGTAAAAAATTAGAGAATGTAATAGGTAAACCCCCTGAATTCATACATTCCATCACACCTGCACTAGCTACGCATACCGGAATCGGTGCCATATCGCTGGCAGTACTCTTAGATTGATTTTTGTATATTTCAAATTTTATAGACCACTGAATTACTATATGTTTACCATATAATCTAAGCCTTTTTCCATCGAATACGTCATAGTATAAACTTATTCTAAATTCGGGTTTACCCCTGACAAAATCAAGGAAAGGCTTAATTTTGCTGTATAAAAAATCATAATTTCATGATTACAAAACAGCTAACCCACCCCAAAAGTATTGTTGTGGTTGGAGCCTCTAACGACATACAAAAGCCAGGGGGAAAAGTCCTTAAAAACTTAATTGACGGTGGATTTACAGGATTCCTTTATGTAATAAATCCCAAAGAGGATGAGGTACAGGGCATCAAAAGCTATCGTAGCCCTCAAGAAATACCTGATGTCGATATGGCCATCATAGCCATTGCGGCCAGGTATACGCCCAAAACGGTGGAAATCCTTAGCCAGCAAAAGCACACCAAGGCATTTATTATTTTATCTGCGGGCTTTAGTGAAGAAAGTCATGAAGGCAAGCTACTGGAGGATGAAATTGTAGCGTCCGTCAACCGGGTTAAAGGATCACTCATCGGCCCCAATTGTATCGGGGTACTCACTCCACAATACCATGGTGTTTTCACAGAGCCCATTCCACGACTGGATCCCAAAGGCTGCGATTTTATCAGTGGTTCAGGAGCCACTGCCTGTTTTATTATGGAAGCCGGGATTTCCAAAGGACTTAGCTTTAACAATGTATATTCGGTGGGAAATTCAGCACAAATGGGCGCTGAAGAAGTTTTACAATATATGGATGAAACCTATGATGCCACCAAAGACCCCAGCGTAAAATTGCTTTATATTGAAAATATAGACAAACCGGATTTATTGTTAAAACATGCCTCGTCACTTATCCATAAAGGATGTCGTATTGCAGCCGTAAAAGCAGGAGCATCGGAAGCAGGCAGCAGGGCAGCATCCTCACATACCGGTGCCCTGGCCGGATCAGATGCTGCTGCAGATGCTCTTTTCCGTAAGGTGGGTATAGTCCGATGTTATGGCCGTGAAGACCTGATTAGCGTGGCCTCGGTTTTTATGCACCCCCAATTAAAAGGAAAAAATATTGCCATCATCACCCATGCAGGAGGCCCTGCTGTGATGCTGACCGACAAGCTTTCACAAGGCGGTTTGTTGGTGCCGGCCATCAGTGGTGAAGCTGCTGATGCATTGAAAACCAAGCTTTTCCCAGGTTCATCTGTGGTCAACCCCATTGACTTTTTGGCCACCGGCACCGCTGAACAACTGGGAATAATCATAGATACGGTGAACGAAAAATTCAACCAAATCGATGCTATGGTTGTTATTTTCGGCACCCCCGGCCTTGTTAAGGTTTTTGATGTTTACCATTTACTGCATGAAAAAATGAAAACCAGCAAAAAACCCATATTTCCGGTTCTTCCTTCCGTACTAACCGCCCATGAGGAAGTGGAAGCTTTTGCAGAAAAGAGGGTTTATTTTCCTGATGAAGTTGTGCTGGGAGAAGCATTGGTAAGAGTATTTCATACGCCTGCCCCAGCATCCAATGAAATCATTTTACCCACCATTGAAAAAGCGAGCATTCGAGCCATTATCAAAACGGCAGAGGATGGTTATCTGAAACCTGAACAGGTGAGTGCAATGCTGGATGCAGCCGGCATCCCAAGAGCCAAAGAATATGTAACTGACCAAAGGGTAGACATCCTTGAACTGGCCAAAAAAACAGGCTTCCCATTGGTGATGAAAGTGGTGGGACCTTTGCACAAATCGGATGTTGGAGGCGTAGCCCTCAACGTTCGCAACAACGACACGCTCTTGAGTGAAATGGATCGCATGATGCAGATAAAAGGGGCAAGAGCCGTATTAATTCAACCCATGCTGAGTGGCACAGAGCTCTTTGCCGGCGTAAAAAAAGAAGGCAAATTTGGGCATTTGATACTCTTTGGACTGGGCGGAATTTTTATCGAAATATTAAAAGATGTACGAACAACAATAGCTCCTGTGAGTAGAGAAGATGCACTATCGGAACTGAAATTGTTGAAGGCTTACAAAATCATAGAGGGAACTCGGGGCATGGATGGTGTAAACCGGGATGCTTTCGCAGATGTCATTGTTCGTTTGTCGGCTTTGGTGGAGGCTGCACCAGAAATTGCAGAGTTGGATCTGAATCCTTTGTTGGGAAACGGGCGAACAGTGACAGCCGTGGATGCACGTATACTGATTACTAAAAACCAGCTTCAAATATGATAGATAATTGGTAAATTTGTAGACGAATAAATGGACATATTCTTATCTCAAAACAAAACCTTATGACTTACACACCGATAAATTGCGATATTATAGACCAAAAAATAAAGGATAGTGGCTTACATTCAGTTGGTTTGGCTACCATTCGCGAAATAAAAAGACTGATTGACGAAATTGAGTCAGCCACAGGTGAACAATACATTCGTATGGAAATGGGTATTCCCGGACTCCCTCCTGTACAGATCGGTGTAGACGCCCAAATCGAAGCCCTTCAAAAGGGGGTAGCTTCCATTTATCCTAACATCCAGGGACATCAGGACTTAAAAAATGAATTTGCCCGGTTTATAAAATTATTTTTGGATATTGATGTTATGGCCGAAGCCTGCATCCCGACAGTAGGATCCATGCAAGGTGCTTTTGCAGCATTTTTGTGCATGAGCCGTACCAACCGGAACCAAGATTCTACTCTCTTTCTTGACCCGGGTTTCCCTGTTCATAAAATGCAACACAAGGTTTTGAACCTCCGCTACGAAAGTTTTGACGTATACAATTATCGGGGTGAAAAATTAAGAGCCAAGCTCGAATCTTATTTCAAGACGGGAAGATTTCATTCAGTCTTGTATTCTAATCCCAACAATCCGTCCTGGATATGCTTCGCCGAAGATGAATTACGAATCATCGGTGAAATGTCTGATAAATACAATGTAGCCATTTTGGAAGATCTGGCCTATTTTGGCATGGACTTTAGGAAGGATTATTCCTCTCCCGGTAAACCACCCTATCAACCTACGGTAGCCAAATATTCCGAAAATTATATCTTATTTGTATCCAGTTCGAAGATTTTTAGTTTCGCAGGCGAACGCATCGGGATGATGGTAATTTCAGATAACTTATTTACCATGAGTTTACCTGATTTATTACGCTTCTATACCACAGAACATCTGGGTTATTCATTAATCTACGAAACCTTGTATCCGCTTAGCTCAGGCACCTCTCATTCAGCACAATATGCGCTGGCGGCTATTTTGAAAGCCGTTAATGAAGGCCGTTTCAACTTCGTTGATTATGTGAAAGATTATGGTGTAAAGGCACACGAAATGAAAAACCTCTTTACAGAGAACGGTTTCCACATTGTATACGATACTGACATTGACCAACCAATAGCCGATGGGTTTTATTTTACTTTTTCTTACCCGGGCATGGATTCGGAAACCTTATTGCACGAACTCATCTATTATGGAATCAGCGCTATCTCATTACTCATTACCGGTAGTGAACGAAAGGAAGGCATAAGAGCCTGTACTTCTCTGATACGACACGACCAATTCCCAGTATTGGAAGCTCGCTTACAACGTTTTCAAAAGGACCATCCTGTTAATGCCTAGATAAAGAAAGTCCTTCTTACATTAATACTGAAGGACTTTCTTTACTTGAGTAATAAACTATGAAAACAAACCAAACTTATTTTCCTGGTTTTGTATAGATATTCGATCCCACCCTATAACCTGCCTTATCTTCATACCAATCAGGGTATTGCGATCCGGCTGACTCTGCCCATTCGTCAAAGTGATTATAGGCACTTAAAATCTCCACCTGCTCTACAGGATATGCGAAGGAAACTGGCAAATCGATAGCCCAAGGTAAGTTATTTGATGTTTGATAATATTTCCCAATAGCAGGGTCAGTATCATCCGACCAGGTTCCAAAGATTGATTGATCCATCAAATCGGTAGGCTTTTGTCCGGCCAAATGCACTTCCTTACCTCTGTTTTTATTCACAACAAGGAAAGGGTTATAAGGAGCACTTCCTGTAACATCTGTTGACACTGGCGATTGGTATACGACATGTAAGGTATTGGTATCTGGATCCACATAAGGCACGTCCTCCTTGGTATTGATAAATTGCGAACCTGAGCTTCCTATCATGCTAAAAGCATTATCAAAAAGCATAATCACAGTCTTTGATTGTCCTTGCTCGGTACCATTGGCATTCAGCTTTAGATAACCTTCTGTATAATGTGTACCGCTTACTGATGCGACATTGGCTGGATCGCCTCCTAACATCATTCCAAATCCATTTTCAAGACTGGCTCCGACAGCACGAACAGAATAGTCGGTGAAAAATTCCACTAATTTGTTAGAGGCATTCAAAACCGACTTATAATGATAATCAACAATGAGGTCATTAAAGTCATAATCACCAGTTCCCGGCCATAAATCTTCATACGCTAAGGTGCCCCAATCCGTTTTGTTGGGATAATATACGTTAAATGCACGTGTAGCGTCATTGGGATAATCGTCTAACTCATCATTCACACCATCACCATCCGCATCTTTTACAGGCCCGGTAACGACCACATTATCCACGTTAATAGATGAATTTTTTTCTAAATCCCACGACCAAAACAATACATTCACCTTAACTGTTCCTTGGGGCATGGTAGCTGCAATGGTTTTGGTAGTCCAGTTTTGCGAAGGAAAAAAGTATCCCACATTATAAAAAGCAAGCGCATGGTTATTCGCATTAACCGGGATTAAATACAACCATGTATAAAGCCTGTTTTTATTACCTGTGCTCTTGATGTCAGCTGAAAAGGTAATCAAATCGCCTGGCTTGGCAGCTATCATTTGTGACGCTCCACCATAATAGAAGCCACTGGTATAAGGTGTTCTGATTTCATGATTCCCTCCATCGTTATATTGCTCCATTTGACCCAGAGTCTGAGTAAAATACCACTTACCATCAACGGGATGGCTGGAAGACCAATAATGTATAGTACCAAAATCATTGCTTTCAAAATCGCCATTGCCAATAAGATTATTGGTTTCCATAGATTTATAGTGCAATGTGCTGTTGTTTGCAAGGGATGATTTAGTAGAAGTCGGTTCGATGGTATCTGGAGGTGCACTTCCATAGTTATCACCGAAATCAATAATAAGCCCTCCTTCTTTTGCACCAACCGTGGAATTAATACCGACTTTTTTACTTCCGACAATACTTTGCACGTAGATAGAATCCATATCAGTAGGAATACGGATTTCTCCCGTAAATTGTCCCTGCTGATTAAAGCCTCCGGCAGTAATGAACTTTCCACCCTTGGCAGGATCGTCCGTGTAGATATTAAAACGGCTCCTCATATCACTAAAACTAACGCTGGTGGGCATGTTGATTGTTACATTTTCCAAACGTGTAGTTTTAAAAGTAAATCCATCAGGAATGTTTAACTTTTCCATAGAAGGTTTATTATTCGGAGCCGGAGCAGGCATTTTGTTGCATGATTGGAATGCCAAGGCTGAGATCATCAGCCACCCAATTAAGAAAAATAATTTTGTCTTCATAAAATATATTGTTTTCATCAATAATCTATCCTAAGCAAAAAATGTTCCAATCAGGAATATTTCATTAAATCGCTGTTTTTCAAAGTTCTATTTCGTTCATGACTCATTAATATATATTCCCATATTAGGAATTACTTCTTATATCGGGAATAACTTGAGCTGTTTAATAAAGAATTGGCAGCAGCCATAAACAACAATCGTTTGAAATTGATAGTTTCAAAAATTCAAACGTTTTCGCCAGCCGCTCCAATTAATTTACTTTTAATTTAACATTATTTTTAATTATAAAGTAGCCTATGCCTCAAGTAATTATATTAATTTTGTAATCATCATAGAAAACTTAAATTTAATATTGTAAACATATACAAATGGGCTACATTAAATTTGATAAAACAAAACTCGTCAATTTGTCGTACTCTTTAAATAGAGAGAAGCTACGTACCAACCGGGCAGGGAGTTATGCCAGTTCGAGTATCATCAACTGCAATACGCGAAGCTATCATGGTTTATTGGTTGCTCCTCAACCTTTGATTGATGATGACAATCATGTTTTATTGGCGAATATGGATGAAACCCTTACCGCCAAGGATTATGAATTTCATTTGGGGTCAAGCATGTATAAGGGCGGCATCATGGAGCCGAAAGGCCATAAATATTTACGCGATTATAATACAGATGTGAATCCCCGATTAGTCTATCGTATGGGCAGCATTGTATTGGCAAAAGAATTAATCTTCGCCCAAAAAGAAGACCGTATCCTCATTAAATATAGTCTAGAAGAAAGTCAGGAAAAAGTTAGGCTCCGCTTTCGTCCTTTCCTTGCCTATCGTAGTGTCCATAGTCTGACCAAAGCCAATACCGACGTAAATGCCCAATATAAAACAGCAGAAAACGGAGCGAGCTGGCAAATGTATAAAGGCTATTCACGGGTATATATTCAACTTTCCAAAAAAGCAGATTACATTCATGTACCCGACTGGTACTATGATGTTGAATACATTCGAGAGAAAGAACGTGGATATGATTATCTGGAAGATTTATTTACGCCAGGATATTTTGAGACCACACTAAACCCGGGTGAAAGCCTGATTATTTCTGCGGGACTGGAAGAAAAAAATCCAACTACTTTTAAAAGACAATATACTGCTGAAGTAAAAAAACGCGTCAAGCGAGATAGTTTTGAGCACTGTCTCAATAATGCAGCAGAAGAATTTATCATACGCACCAAAAAACAAACAGAAGTAATTGCCGGTTATCCGTGGTTTGGACGTTGGGGTAGAGATACCTTTATAGCACTTCCCGGACTCACACTTACTCAGGGCGACACCAAAAGCTTTCATGAAGTGATCAAAACCATGCTCAGCGAACTTAAAGATGGATTATTCCCGAATTTAGGACATGGCAAAACAGCCTCCTACAATTCCGCTGACACTTCACTTTGGTTTTTCTGGGCACTTCATCAGTACCGTCTCATGAGTGGGGAAAAGGACAAATTATGGGAGCAATACAGTAAGCCCATGAAAAACATCCTGAACCATTATCAAAAAGGCACCCTTCATCAAATCAGAATGCACGATAATGGACTAATCTGGGCAGGTGAAGCAGGGAAAGCCGTCAGCTGGATGGATGCTATTGTTTATGGGAAGCCCGTTACAGCCCGAACAGGATTCGACGTTGAGATAAATGCCTTATGGTATGAAGCCATCAGGTTTAGCCTTGAACTAGCCAGCGAGGCAGGAGATGAAGCTTTTATTAACAAGTGGCAAAAATGGCCGGCACTCATAGAAAAATCCTTCACTGAATTATTCTGGAATAATGAGAAAGGCTATTTGGCCGACTATGCCACTTACGAGAATCAAGATTTCAGTATACGTCCCAATATGGTAATAGCTGCTGCAATGCCTTATTCTCCTTTGAGTATGGAAATGAAATTTGGCATACTAACGGTTGCTAAGAACGAATTGTTAACCCCAAGAGGCCTACGATCACTATCACCACGGGCTTCGGAATACAAAGGAAAATATAGAGGCCACCAAACTGAACGCGACCTTGCCTACCACCAGGGCACTGTATGGCCATGGCTATTGGGCTCATTTGCAGATGCTTGGCTAAGTGTTTACCAGGAGAAGGGAAAAGAGTTTATCCATTCACTCTATCAGGGTTTTGATGAAGTGATGACAGAAGCCGGCATTGGTACGATTTCAGAAGTTTACGATGGGGATCCTACCTATGAAGCCGGTGGAGCCATTTCACAAGCATGGAGTGTGGCCGAGTTATTGCGCATCAAATGGCTACTCGATCAGGAGTATATATAATATTCCAACATAGCTAGCGATAAAGAAACAAGAATTTACAACATAAGAACAATAAATTATGAGAGTACTGATGTTTGGATGGGAATTTCCGCCTCATATCACCGGAGGACTTGGCACCGCTTGCTATGGTATCACGAAAGGGCTTGCAAAACAAGGAACCGAAATTATTTTTGTGGTTCCCAAAGCTTATGGTGATGAGGATCAAGGCGCAGCCAGCATTCGTAGTGCAAGCGAAATTCCGTTCGACCTTAAAGATGAAGAATATAAGGAGTACTGGAACAAAATAAAATATTTGGAAGTCGGCTCCAGCATCATTCCCTACGTTAGTCCTGAAGAATTCTCCAAGAGCATGGAGACAAACGTCCGAACAGGCGTGGAATTCAAAAGCAGTGTGTTTTCAAAGCATTACGAATTCTCTGGAAAATACACCAATAACCTAATGGAAGAAGTCGCCCGATATGCTTTGATTGCTTCAGCCCTGGCATTAAAAGAAGACTACGATGTCATTCATGCACATGATTGGTTGACTTATCCCGCCGGTATTGCCGCAAAACAATCTTCCGGAAAAAAATTGGTTGTCCATATGCATGCTACAGAATTTGATCGTACCGGTGGCAATGTAAACCAACAGGTATACGATATTGAGCGCCAAGGTATGGAAACAGCCGATGCAGTAATCACCGTTAGTAATCTCACCCGTAATATCGTCATTGAGAAATACGGCATTGAGCCATCAAAAGTGTTTACCATTCACAATGCCGTTGACCAAAGTACCCGCCAAAATGTTCTTCGAATAAAAAGGAACTACGATGAAAAGCTGGTAACTTTCCTGGGTAGAATCACTTTTCAAAAAGGTCCTGAATATTTTATCGAAGCTGCTAATCAGGTATTAAAAAGAGATTCAAATGTTCGCTTTGCCATGGCAGGTTCGGGCGATATGCTCGTGAAAATGATTAAACACGTTGCCCGGCTGCGGATTGCAGATAAATTCCATTTTACGGGTTTCCTGGATGGCAATGATGTGGACCATATTTTTGCCATGAGCGATGTCTTTGTAATGCCTTCGGTTTCCGAACCCTTTGGAATTGTCCCACTCGAAGCCATGCACTCCAACGTGCCGGTAATCATTTCTAAACAAAGTGGAGTTGCCGAAGTACTCCACCATGCCCTTAAAGTTGACTTTTGGGATATTGACGCAATGGCCGATTCTATATACGGGCTCTGCCATTATGAAGGCCTTTCGAAAATGTTTCGTAAGTACGGCAAGCAGGAGGTTGAAAATTTGAGGTGGGAGGATGCCGGTAAGAAAATCAATGAAGTTTATCAACGTATACTAAATAGCTAAACCAGTAAATTCCTTAATAATATGAGATCTGTTTGTTTCTATTTCCAGGTACATCAGCCCATGAGGCTCAGAAGCTATCGCTTTTTCGATATTGGAGAAAAACACGATTACTTCGATGATCATAACAATGCGCAAATCATGCAAAAGGTGGCTCAAAAAAACTACTTACCCATGAACGCGCTGTTGCTGAATCTTATTCACGAGTATGGGGACGCTTTTAAAGTTAGTTTTTCCATTTCCGGTACTGCACTCGATCAATTCGAAACTTACGCACCTGATGTGCTCGAAAGTTTTAAACGCCTGGCAGAAACAGGACAAGTTGAGTTCCTTGCAGAAACCTTTTCCCACTCTCTATCAGCTTTAAAAAGCAAGGAGGAATTTAAACAGCAGGTGAACAAACAGGCGGCTAAAATTGAATTCCTTTTCGGGCAGAAGCCAAGCACCTTTCGAAATACAGAGCTCATCTATTCGGATAAAATAGGTGCCATGGTAGCCGATATGGGTTATGAAGTAATGCTAACCGAAGGCGCAAAACATGTCATGGGATGGCGGAGCCCCAACTATATGTATACCAATGCCATAAACCCAAGATTGAAGCTTTTGCTAAAAAATTTCCAGCTTAGCGATGATATCGCTTTTCGCTTTTCGCAACAAAGTTGGAAAGAATGGCCTTTAACGACTGAAAAATTTGTGGGTTGGCTCAATCAAATAGACCCCAAAGAAGAAGTTATAAACCTGTTTATGGACTATGAAACTTTTGGTGAACACCAATGGGCTGAAACAGGAATCTTTGAATTTATGAAGGCGTTGCCTGCACGGGTTTTTTCTCACTCTGATTTTGGATTCTCGACACCAAAAGAATTAGGTCATGCCTTACAGCCGGTATCTTCCATCCATGTCCCCTATCCTATCTCATGGGCCGATGAGGAGCGCGATTTAACAGCATGGCTGGGAAATGAATTGCAGGATGAAGCTTTTGATAAACTTTACGATCTCGAAGCCAAGGTAAAAATGTGCAGCGATCCTCAAATCCAACATGATTGGCTGTATCTTCAAACTTCAGACCACTTTTATTATATGTGTACAAAATGGTTCTCGGATGGTGATGTGCACAAATATTTTAATCCCTACGGCACCCCGTATGAAGCATTTATTAATTATATGAATGTACTTTCGGATTTCATTCTCCGTGTAGAAGAAAACACGAGCTTTGGAAAAGACGTAGATGATGACATTGTGGAAACAGCGGCTAAGCTTGTGGAAAAGGCCAGCGAACTAGCCAAAAAGAAGATGGCACAGGCCAAGGTTGCTGTTAAAAAATCACTTGATAAATCCAAAGAAGCTCAGTTTGATGACCTGAAAAATCTTTCAGACACTACCGTTAAAAAACTCCTTAAGGAGGTAGATGTCCAAACGCTATCCATCGCGCTGAAAGATGCAGAGAAAGAAATTACTGAAAAAATAATTCCGAATCTCGGAAAAAAAGCGAAAAAGCAATACGATGAACTTCAGGAAGAGCTTAAGAAAATATCAACGGAAGACATCAAAAAATATCGTCAGGACGTTACACAGAAACTAAGTAAGCTGTTTAATAAGAAAAAATAGAACTTCAGCTTTCTACTATGTGTTCAGGTCTGATGTAGAGCTTCATCTGCAAATTACCTATTCTTTTCTAACAAATTGGGCTAAGCCATGCATAGCCTTGTTCAGGCAAATTTGATTTAAAACCAAATGAGTAATAATTGGCCGTCTATTTTACCTTGGTTTTTATCTAATTTCGCTGCTTTAAAAAAAAAGGCTTTGGCTTGAAAGCCATGCCGAAAAACAAATTATTCCAAGAAAAAGAATTTTATGAAACCGGATTACATATTTGAAACCAGCTGGGAAATCTGCAACAAAATTGGTGGGATCTATACCGTGGTATCCAGCAAAGCCAATGATATGGTAGCTGCCTACCAAGACCGCTATATGCTAATCGGACCGGATGTTTGGAAAGAAACGCGAAAAAACCCTGATTTCCTAGAAGACCATCTTATTCTCAGCGAATGGCGAGAAGCGGCCCTGTCACAAGGCATTAAATTACGCATAGGACGGTGGAATATTCAATCAAGGCCGGTAGTTATTCTGGTAGATTTCACCCAATTATTTGCAAAGAAAGACGAAATATTTGCCCATTTCTGGGAAAAGTATAAACTGGATTCCTTATCGGGACAATGGGATTATATCGAACCGGCACTCTTTGGTTATGCCGCAGGACAGCTTGTGGAAAGCTTTCACAAATTTTACCTGACCCCGGCAGACAAAGTAATCGCACATTTCCATGAATGGATGACAGGTACGGGTATTTTATATTTAAAAGAAAACCTTCCTTCGGCGGGGACAGCTTTTACAACCCATGCCACCGTTTTGGGCAGATCTATAGCAGGGAATGGCCTTCCTTTATACGAACAGCTCCATACTTATAAACCGCAAACTGTTGCAAGTCAGTTTAATGTGGTCAGTAAAAATTCGTTGGAAAGCCTTAGTGCAAGAGAAGCAGATGTGTTTACTACCGTGAGTGCCATTACCTCAACGGAATGCCAACAATTTTTCGGAAAACCTGCTGATCAGCTTACCATTAATGGATTTAACAAACAGCTGGTGCCGACAAAAATTGAATTTGATAAAAAGCGGAAGCTTGCCCGGAAAAAGGCTTTTGAGCTGGCCGAAAAATTAACGGGCACAACGTATAATAAGGATACCTTCCTTGTTTTAAATAGTGGTCGCTATGAATACAAAAATAAAGGGATAGACATATTTATCAGGGCCTTGAGAAAACTCAACCAAGAAGGCGAAGGAAATCGAATCCTGGCGTTTATTACTGTTCCGGCCGGTCACGATGGCGCACAAGAGTGCTTTCTCCAAGATAATACCTTGGCCTCAAATCCCTATTTAACTCATCATCTACTGAACCCTCAGCACGATCCCATTCTGCAAGCGTTGGCCGAAAACGGATTAAATAATCAAAACAGAGATCGGGTGCATATAATTTTTGTGCCGGCTTACCTAAACCAAGACGATGGCGTTGTGCAATTAGATTACTATGATTTTCTTACTGCTTTTGACTATTCAGTATTTCCCTCCTACTACGAGCCTTGGGGATATACACCACTGGAAAGCCTTGCCTTTGGCATACCTTCTCTCACCACCACCAACGCCGGTTTTGGAAATTGGGTTAAAGATCATTGCAACCCAAGTTTTCCATCAGTAAAAGTGATCGATAGGCAGAAAAAGAGCGATGAAAAGATCTCCGGTGAAGTTGCTGAAACCATAAGCCATTACCTTGCTTGCGAGGACAAGAAGCAAGCCTCTGCAGAAGCACAAAAAATCGCAGCACAACTGCTTTGGAAGAAATTACTGCCCAATTATCAAAAATCCTGGAGTCAAGCCTTAGAAGCAGCTGAAAGACGAAAAAAAGCTCAGGACATCCAATGGACAAGGCCGGAAACCCTCAGGATTAATGCCTCTGTTAACGAAGCCTTCCCTCAATGGAAAAAAATTCTGGTCAGTCCCGTTCTTCCGGAATCTTTAAAACCCCTTAAGGAGCTGGCCTTTAACCTCTGGTGGTCGTGGAATCCAGAGGCTGTTGAGCTATTTAAAAGCATATCCTGCGAAAAGTGGGAAGCGCTTGACCACAATCCGGTTCGGATATTGGAATCACTTCCGCTGGAAAGAATCAATGAGATGGCTGATGATAAGCTATTTACCCAACAATTAGACAGGGTTTACAAACGCTTTCTAAATTATCTGAATAAATCAGAGAAGAAAGAAGGTCAGCAAGTTGCCTACTTCAGCATGGAGTATGGCCTTCACAATAGTGTCAAAATATTTTCGGGGGGACTAGGCATGTTGGCTGGTGATTATTTGAAACAAGCCAGCGATTCTAATAAGAACATAATTGCCATTGGTTTACTTTATCGTTATGGATATTTTAAACAGATCCTCAGCCATTTCGGTGAACAGTCCGCTGAATATAATGTACAAAAAACGACTCAACTGCCTTTGATTCCTGTACGGGACTCCCAAGGAGGCAGAATAAGAATTGCTATGGCTTTCCCCGGCCGTATGGTTCTGGCAAAAGCCTGGAGACTGGACGTTGGCCGAATTCCTTTGTATTTACTCGACACTAATGTATCGGAAAATTCGGAAGAGGACAAAAAACTGACCTCTCAACTCTATGGCGGAAACAATGAACACCGATTAAAACAAGAGATGCTTTTAGGTCTTGGCGGCATTCGATTGTTACAGCAATTGGGCCTACAGCCAGCTATCTATCACAGTAATGAAGGTCATTCTGCCTTTACCGGTCTTGAGCGGATAAAAAATCTTATTGACGAACAACAGTTAACTTTTAATGCCGCAAAGGAATATGTAAGGTCCACTAACCTTTTTACCACCCATACCCCGGTGCCGGCGGGTCACGACAGCTTCGAAGAAGACCTGATACGTGCGTACCTTTCTCATTTCAGCAAACACTTTAGCATCAGCTGGGATGACTTTATGGCTTTGGGACGTTTTAATCCGAAGAATAATTCCGAAAAGTTTTCGATGAGTGTATTGGCTGCCCGACTATCCCAAGAAGTTAACGGCGTTAGTCGTATTCATGGTCGCGTGTCTCGCGAGATGTTTAAGCCGCTTTATCCGGGCTATTATGCCGAAGAATTGCATATCGGACACATTACGAATGGGGTGCATTATTTTAGCTGGACAGATAAAGTTTGGCAGGATTTATATCGTAATTCTTTTGACGAAACCTTTGAAGAAGACCAGCCCAATGTTGAAAACTGGGAAAAAATCTACAACATCCCTGATGATAAAATCAGGGGAAACAGGCTTATGCTTAAAAAGCAACTGCTGGACTTTGTAAAAAATCACATCCAAAAGAACCTGACCCAACGCCAGGAGAGTCCGAAACTGATCATTGAAACTATAAAATACCTCAATGAAAACAGTTTGATTTTTGGTTTTGCACGAAGGTTTGCTACATATAAAAGAGCAGATTTACTTTTCACGGACCTTGAAAGGCTGGCCAGGATTGTCAATAATCCCGAAAAACCAGTACTTTTTCTTTTTGCAGGAAAAGCTCATCCACACGACACAGCAGGTCAGGAGTTAATCAAGCGTATTATAGCGTTTTCTAAAATGCCTCAATTTGTTGGCCGGATAATCTTTCTGGAAGACTACGACATGATTATGGGAAAAGTACTTACCAGTGGCGTGGATGTGTGGCTCAACACACCAACCCGGCCTTTAGAAGCCTCCGGAACCAGTGGCGAAAAAGCGATCATGAATGGGGTAGTCAACTTCAGTGTATTGGATGGCTGGTGGGCAGAGGGATATATATCCGGAGCTGGCTGGGCGATTCCTGAGACACGGACTTACCAAAATCAACAGTCCCAGAATGAGCTTGATTCGGAACTTATTTACAACACCTTGGAAGAAGAAATAATTCCCACATATTTTGAAAAGGACAGCAAGGGAATTTCTCGGCAATGGATCAGCCACATAAAAAACACCATCGCCGGCATCGCTCCTCATTTTACCATGCAACGAATGTTAAACGAGTACTACCAAAAGTATTATACACAGCTATTTCAGAATGCCAACATTATGAGTTCCATGCACTTCGAAAACGCAAGGAAATTGGCGCAATGGAAAGAAAAAGTTGAAGTAGCCTGGAACAATATTAGTGTGGAATCGCTATTGGTTCCTGACACCAGCAAGGGAGCCATGCCCTATGGGAAATATTTTATGGCCGAGATAAACCTAAATATTCCCGGTTTGGAAGCTGCCGATATAGGTGCTGAAGTAATAATGGGTAACAAAACCAACGGGGACATCGAAAAAATCGTTTTGCGTCAGCCACTCCAATGCAAAGTTGCCGGAGACGAAAAAATCAGCTTCGTATGTAGCTTTCCCCTCTCTCACGCTGGAATTATCGATTATGCTTTTCGATTATTTCCAACTCATGAACTTCTTCGCCACCGTATGGACTTTCCATTGGTCAAATGGATCTAATTCATTTAGATGTAATTATAATCAGAACCTATTGTTATTAAAATAATTAGGAAATACCTTTGTGTTTAAGTTTGATTATTGTTTATATTAGCACATCAACAACTTAATGAGTAGTATACATTTCGTTTTAAACCATATTTCTTTCTATGATGCCCTCTTTATTTCTACATAAGCATATTTCCGTTTGTTTCACGCTGATGAAGGGGAGCTTTCTTTTGATAGCATATAAGCTCAAGAGAAGAATCATAGTACATAATTCATCAACGGACTGGCTTAAACTATTTGGATCGGCTTAACAAGTCAAGGTTGTAGTAAACTAATGAAAAACAATCATAATATATATCACCCAATTTCCTTTATCACTTCCTGGTGGGCAATTATGTTCTTGATTATGCCAATTTCTTTTTTGCAATCCCAATCTTTAAGGGGGCAAGGAGAACCTATCTCGATCAGCACTGACAGTATGAGCATTGAGACTATGATGCATGACAAAAGCCTGCAAGGAAAAGAAAAAATACACATGCTGATTAGAGTTGTAGACATGCTGGAGAAGTCAGATCCCGAAAAAGCGCAACAATATAACCAAATGGCATTAAGAATTGCCGACAGCTTAAACAACAAAAAGTTGGTTTTACAACTCACATTGAAGCTAGCACTAACATTTCAAAATCTCGCTCTTTATCACGCAACCGACTCACTTTACAACCAAGTATCGGAAGCCCTTCTCGATAGTAACGAAAATGCAGCAGCGGACTATTACTATTTGCGAGCGATAAATTATTACAAAATAAGTGCGTTTAAACAAGCTGCTCTTTACTTTCAAAAATCCAGATCTATATACGAGAAACTTGGAATCAGAGCCGGCCAGGCTAAGACTTTGATAGGTGAAGCTCGCGTTTGGGCCAACTACAACGACTACGCCAAAGCCATTGGTATGCTTCAGCGTTCATCAGAAATATGTACCCTATTGGACGACAAGGATGGAATTGCTTCAATCCAGACGCTATTGGGTACAATTATGGAGTCGTGGGGGAAATTAGATCAAGCCAGAAATTTTTATACCGAAGCTTTTGATTATTATCACGAAAAGGGGGATGTATTCAATGAGGTTAACATCCGCCTTCAATTGGGAAACGTAGACAAACTTGAAAAAAACTACCTTAAAGCACTTTACAATTTCAAAGCAGCTAAAACTCTTCTAAGAAAACTCCCTCAACCCAGACTATACGCGATAACCTTAACCTCCATAGGAGAAGTATTTTATAAGCTAAGGAAATTTGATTCCGCTTTGCATTACCAAAACCGGGCATTGATAATCGAAAAAAGGATAGGTGACAAAAGGATGCTTGCGGGATGCATGTATGACCTGGCTAAGATATATTACCAACAGAATCAGTTTACTACAGCCATAAATTATGCAGACACAGCCTTGCAATATGCTGAAGAAACAAATGCCCGAAGCCTAAAAATGAATAACCTGGGCCTCCTCTCAGACATTAATAAAGCCCGCCATCACTATCGCGCGGCCTACGATTATCTGACATTATACATCAAAAGTAATAAGGAGATATTCAATTCAAAAAACCGCAAGATGGTCAGCGAGATGGAGGTGAGATACGAAGCCGACCAAAAAGAAGTTGAGAATGAAAAATTAAGGAAAGAGGATCTTAAGAACCAGTTAAACCTGGCCAAAGAGAAAAGTCAAAAAGTCTTGCTACTTATCTTCGTAACCTTTATTCTCTGTATCATCATTATCATCAGCCTCTTTTTATACTATCGAAAAAAAATACAAGACAAAAAGAATGTATTGATCCGGGCGAAAGCGGATGAAATTAGAAAACAGCAAATTAAATTAAAGAGGCTAAATAATGAATTATACAACAGCCGCGAACAATACAGAAGCATAGTTGAAAACGCTACCATTGGGCTGTATCAGACCACGCGGGAGGGAAGTATTAAATTTGCTAACAATAAGATTTTAGAACTCCTGGGATATACTGAGGCTGAACTCAAGAAAATCAATTTAAACAGGGAAAAACCTAAACGTCATTTATTCATTCGATTATTAGAGGAGCAGGAGGTAATCACAGGGCGGGAAGATATCTGGACTAAAGCCGACGGCAGCAAGATCTATGTAAACGAAAGTGCATGGGTAATCAAGGATCAGTCGGGAAATGTATTGTACTACGAAGGAATCGTGGAAGATATCTCGAAAAGAAAAGAAGCAGAAGACCGCGCTACGGAGGCTAGTCTTCGATTAAAACAAATCAACCAAGAACTACGCAAAAGAAATATTGACATTCAGAAGGCCAGGAACCAGGCAGAGGAGGCCAATCAGGCCAAAACTTTGTTTTTAGCAAACATCAGCCACGAGATTCGCACACCGCTGAATTCGATTCTGGGCTATACAGAGCTCCTTAATCCTTTGTTGAAATCCGAAACAGAAAAGTCTTTCATCCAATCAATTCGTACCAGCAGCAACAACTTACTTCAACTCATTAATGATATTTTGGACTTATCAAAAATTCAAGTTGGAAAACTTGTACTCAATTGGGAACCCTCTTCTTTTGCTAATATTATCGTAGAGATACAGCAAATTTTCTACCCCTTGGTCGAAAAGAAAGGGATAGAATTCATCATCTCACTTGCTCCGGAATTAGAGGGCCTTTTTTTGATGGATGCTACCCGATTTCGGCAGGTTCTATTTAATATGGTCGGTAATGCGATAAAGTTTACTGATAAAGGGAGTGTAAGCTTAAGCATTGAGAGCGACCACATCAATGAAGACAAACAGCAATTCGATATAAAAATAGTTATAGAAGATACCGGAAAGGGAATTCCCAAAAAAGAACAAAAAGTTATTTTTGATGCTTTTAAACAAGTGCCCGACAAAGGCTCAAGGGAAAACCTGGGAACCGGTCTTGGTTTAAACATAGCAAAACGTCTGATAGAAATCATGGGTGGGAACATTGAACTTTACAGCGAACCCGGGAAAGGATCTACCTTTACCATTTACCTGAAAAGTATTAAAAAGATTGAGCCATCGCCAACATACACGGGCCAACATTCCGCCCCGCATATGAGTCCAGACACTGGCAAACAGCTTGATAATTCAAAAGACAGGGATAAGTTGCCGGGCATCAAGCCAGAAATCCAGCAACTTTTCACAAGCAATTTCTTTGAGAAGTGGACTAAGCTACAGCAGCGCATGCTTGTCAATGAAATTGCTGACTTCAGTAAGGAGGTACTTGCTTTCAGCCAAAAATATAAGATAAAGCATTTTGAGAATCTCAGCAATGAGCTTTTAAATGCTTGTAAGACTTTTGACATTGAATTGATAGACCGAAGCTTTCACGAATTGAAAGCCTATTTTATAATTGACAACTAACTTGAACAACAAAATGAAGAGTCATAAAATTCTTGTAGTGGATGATGTCCCCAGAAACATCCAGATCCTGGGCAATATTCTTTCAAAAGAAGGTTATCAAGTAGCTTATGCCCATAATGGCGAACAAGCATTAAGTATAGTCAGTTATCAATCTTTTGATCTTATTTTGTTGGACATCATGATGCCTGGAAAAGATGGATATGAAATCTGTGAAATTCTGAAGGGGAATGAGGGCACAAGAGAAACGCCCATCATTTTTCTTACAGCCAGGGTTGACATGGAAAGTATCATTAAGGGTTTTGAAGTTGGGGGGCAAGATTATATTACCAAACCTTTTAACACTTCGGAACTGCTTGCCAGGGTGAGGACTCATATTCAGCTTCAGGAACAAAAGAAATCACTCTTCGAGCTCAACCAATCTCTTGAAATGAAAGTTAATGAGCGAACCCAACAACTGGAGGATGCCTATAAACGCTTGGGAATACTCGAAAAAACTAAAACGGATTTTCTGGCCATCATTAGTCATGAGTTGAGAACCCCACTGAATGGGATCACAGGACTAACAACTCTTCTTAACCAAACCGAATTGACTAAAGAGCAGAAGGAGTACTTGACATATCTTGAAGCTGTTTCTAACCGGCTTGCCCGTTTCTCAGATATTGCCTTGCTCATCACCAGTTTAAAGGTTAACAATTACGAACCCGACCTTATGCCAACTGCAGTGAAATTCCTCAGTGAAATGGCAGTAGAACAGTTTACAGAATCCCATAAGGACATTAAATTGGATGTTGAGATTCAAAATGTTAAGGAGGATATTTTAATTGCGGCTGATGCCGACCTCATCAGGAAGTCACTTGAATTACTCATGGAAAACGTAGTAAAATATGCCGGTGAAGATTGTCAAATATTATTGAGGACCCAAAGCAATAATCACCTCGTTTCCATTGAGTGCATCGACAATGGACCGGGATTTAACCCTCAATCCTTAAAATATATTTTTGAACTATTTTCTACAGGTGATATTATACACGAAGAAGGCTCCGGTTTATCGCTGGCTGCCATTAAATTGATTATGGACTTCCACAATGGAAAAATCCAAGTAAATAACAGCAAGGAAGGTGGAGCTATAGTAACACTAAGTTTTCCAAAAATATGAGTCTTGCCTAACAGAAAGATGAAGCAACAGGCAAAGTCAAACACTATTACAGCCATAGAACTCATCAATTTTATTCTTTATAATAGCCTCTATAATACTGTTTATAAACTGATTAAACCCTTATCCCGGGAACTGTAATGTAGAATTAATCTCCATTACATTGGGTATATACGGAAATTTCTATCTTTGGCAAGAAAAAAAAAGAAATCGTTTATGAAATTACTTGAAGGGAAAGTGGCTCTCATCACGGGGGCTGCCAGAGGTATAGGCAAAGCCATTGCTCTAAAGTTTGCATCTGAAGGTGCCGATATCGCTTTTAGCGACTTAAAAAGGGATGAGTATATGGAAGCCACTGAAGAAGAAATAGCAAAATTGGGGGTGAAAGCCAAAGGTTATGCTTCCAATGCAGCTTCACTTGCAGATAGCGAACAGCTCATCGCAGATGTTTTGAACGATTTTGGCAAAATAGATATCCTGGTTAATAATGCGGGAATCACAAGAGACAACCTTTTGTTGCGCATGACAGAGCAAGATTGGGATGCCGTACTTACTGTCAATCTTAAATCAGCTTTCAACCTTACCAAATCGGTACAAAGAAGCATGACTAAACAAAAAGGGGGATCTATCATCAATATGAGCTCGGTGGTCGGAGTCGATGGCAACGCAGGTCAGTCAAACTATTCAGCTTCTAAGGCAGGCCTCATTGGTTTCACCAAATCAATCGCACAAGAGTTGGGCTCAAGAGGAATCAGGTGCAATGCTATCGCTCCCGGATTTATTGAGACTGAAATGACGCATAAACTTTCAGAAGAGGTTAGGGAAGTATGGATTAAAACCATTCCGTTACGCAGGTCAGGTCAACCGGAAGATGTCGCCAACGTAGCAACCTTCCTAGCTTCCGAACTTTCAACCTATGTAAGTGGTCAGGTTATCAATGTATGTGGCGGAATGAGTACCTAAACAAAACCTCTTTTCAAAGAGGTTGAAGGGATTTCAGGATTGACTCCCTTGGAGGTATTGAATTTCATGAGCTCTACAAATCGGAGGCATTCTTGGTTGTCAATTTTGTCCAAAGAATCAATCTTTTACAAATTTTTGAATCATTCTGTAGTCGTTTAATATGTTTTTTATTGTTTCCAAAATATTATCCTATTTTTTTCGACCTACAGTTTGGGTAATTATTTTATTGTTTCTTGCTTTATTCCACAAGAATTCTCGGATAAAAAAAAGAAGTCTTATTGGTGGTTTAATGATACTCGTGCTATTTTCTAATACCTTCCTTGTGACAAAGGTTGCCGGTTTATGGACTATAGCTCCAAAAGAGATTACGGAAACTTATGATGTAGGAATTGTTTTAGGAGGCTCAACCATTACCTATGATAAGAAGTACAACCGTAAAATTTTCAAAGGGAATATTGACAGGCTGTTACAAGCAGTGGAATTATATGAGAGGGGTAAAATTAAACGAATCCTCATAACAGGCGGTTCCGGCAATTTGATATACCGTAAGACTAAAGAAGCCAAACTTATGCAATCGTTTCTGTTAAGTATCCATATTCCCCCTCAGGATATTCTCATGGATACATTGGCAAAAAACACCCATGAAAATGCTGTTTATTCAGCACAAATCCTGATGCAACATCCCGAATTGAAAAAAGTTTTGCTATTTACCTCTTCGCTCCACATGCGTAGAGCATTGGCCTGTTTCCGCCATGAAGGCATCGAAGCAACCCCCTATCCTACCAATCTGATCAACTCCAGTATCCATTGGAATATTGAGTATCTCGTCATCCCTTCTATCGCCAATTTTCTGATTTGGAACGGCATGTTGCACGAAATGATAGGCTATCCAACATACAAATTTATGGGATATATTTAACAAGAAGCTAATTTGACCCAAGCATGGAAAATTATTTATTCTACTTAATCATTGGTATTGTTGTTTTTGACTTTTTGGTAGAAAGGTTCCTTGAATTTATCAACCAACGTCATTTTAAAGCTAGCCTTCCACCAGAATTAGCCGGGTTTTATAATGAAGAAAAATATAAAAAATCCCAGGAATATCTAATAGCTAAAGACCGGTTTTCGATAATTACATCGAGCTTCTCATTTATTTTGTTGCTGTTGATGTTATGCTTTCATGGGTTTGCCGATGTAGATCATTGGATAAGCAGTTTCAGCAACAACGAATACCTTAGAAGCGTTATGTTTTTTGGTGTTTTAGGTATGGGGGTAGAATTGTTGACGCTACCATTTCAACTTTATCAAACTTTCGTGATAGAAGAAAAGTTTGACTTTAATAGAACCAGCTTACTAACTTTTACTACGGACAAACTTAAATCATGGATATTAAGTTTGTTATTGGGCGGAGGCCTGCTTCTTTTTGTTCAATGGGCATTTCAAACCGGGGGCACTTCATTTTGGGTGATTACCATGGCAGGCCTAAGCACATTCATTATTTTTATGGCTATGTTTTATACCAGCCTTATTGTTCCACTTTTTAACAAGCTGAAACCATTGGAAGATGGTGAGCTGAAAACTGCCATTGACCGTTTTGCCGATACAGCAGGCTTCGAATTAAGCAATATCTATGTGATGGATGGGTCTAAGCGAAGCAGCAAGGCCAACGCTTACTTCAGCGGATTGGGTTCACGAAAAAAAATTATTCTCTATGATACGCTCATAAAGGATTTGACTACCCAAGAAATTGTAGCCGTACTGGCGCATGAAGTAGGGCATTATAAGAAGAATCATATTTACAAAGGACTCTTGTTCTCATTATTACAAATGGGGTTAATGCTGCTGCTGTTGTGGTGGGCATTAGGCCAGCCGGCTTTATCATTGGCTGTGGGAGCCCGTCAGGCAAGCTTTTATATGGGGCTGCTGGCTTTCAGCCTATTGTATACTCCCCTCTCATTTTTATTGGGAATTCCAAATCAACTATTCTCGCGCAAATATGAGTATGAAGCTGATGCCTTTGCCAGAAGCCATGGGTTTGGAAAAAATCTTATCAATGCGCTCATCAAACTGTCGGTAAACAGCCTTAGTAATCTACAGCCACATCCAGTTTATGTGTTTTTTTATTATTCACATCCTACACTTTTACAAAGGAAAAGAGCCATCGAATTCGGGCTAGAATGATGATCGTTTGAGACTAAAGAAAGTAATGATCGTTTTCACTACAATCTTAAAATCTGTCCAGGGATTGGCAATCATTGAGTATTGGTTGTCAAGGGCAATTCGCTCTTCCGGACTATGAAGGTCAGAAGCCCTGATCTGCCATAAACCAGTGATACCTGCCGGTGCCAAAAAACGGTAGGCCCATTCATCAGTAGTTAAATGTTCCGCCTCATATAGGGGTAGCGGACGATTACCAACAACAGACATATCACCTTTTAAGACATTGTAAAACTGTGGAATCTCATCAAAATGAAATTGCCGCAGAAATCTACCTACTTTCGTGATCCTGGGATCATCTTTAACTTTAAAAAAAACCTTCTTAAGAATTTCAGATTTTCTAAGGCGTAAATAATGATTTTCACAAATCTCAATTCCATCCAAAAACAGCAAAGGGGAACATGGATCGTTAGATTGTTTACAATCGGGACATTCTTCAACATCATTCAGACTCCCCTCCTTTTTCAACGCTTTTAAATATTCATTCAAGCCTTCCAGTTTACCGATTTGTCGATCGGCATGTTGAAACATGGTGCGAAACTTATATAAGGTAAACAAATCATAGGCTGTTCCAACCCTTTCCTGAGCAAATATTAACGGGCCTTTGCTTTCTATTTTTATCGCGATGGCAAACAACAATATAAATGGGGTGAAAAATATCAATGCCAAGATAGAAAATACGATATCATACATTCTTTTTCCAAATCCAATTCGAAAATTTTCGTATGACTCTCTATTCCTAAATGTTCTTGTTTTATACAAAGACGTTAGTTTTTATTTCGGAGAACTTTTTAAAAAATCAACCATATTATATCCGTTATTCTCTAAAATGGCCTTATGTTGATTTACAAATTTAAGAATTTCTTTCATGGATACGGAATAGGTAATCCCATATTTTATTAGCTTCATTTTGTTAATAAACATATTACCCGTATAAGGTTCTGCTAATGTAAAAGTCTCATCCTTTTCAAGTGCAGGCATCAGGTAGTCCAAATCATCTACCATTCCAGAGCTAGCCATTCCAACCCATTCAAGATGGGATGCTCCATCTCTTAACGCAAATACTGGTGCTCCGCTAATCCCTTTATTAAAAACAGCATCCGTCAGAAAGAATTCTTTTTTTGTTTGTTGAAGAGGACTAACAATACCGCTGGTAAGCATTTTATGTCCACCAGGGAAACCTATGATATACACAAAATTTCCCCAGTCCAGCTCAGAGGAATTTCCAACAGGATAAGAAAGTTGCCTATATTGTTGTTTAATAGCTAATGTATCTATTTCTTTCTTCAGGAACGCGATATCCCGCTTACTGTCCGCGGCTAATAGCTGAACATCGGCATCTTGCATTCCTGACACATAAATATTCTGCTTGATTTTAACGGAGAGGCTATAGACCTTTTTCGGCTCATCAGGAAAAAAAATTGGCACTGTATCTTTGAAATGTACCACGTGAGCACAGGTTAAGAAGCCCGCCAAACTGCCATCAAAATAAACCAATGTAGCAGTTCCAAATGCCGTTTCATGCGTAACAGATTGATAGGAACTCTTAGCAAAAGCCAAAGAATCATCAAGATGCCCTTGTAAAGGTGAATGCTCTTTAGTAAAATAATAAGTTTTATAAAAAGCAATAACATTTACCTTATAAATAGATTGAGAAATCCTATCCAGGCTGTTAGAAACATCTCCTATGGGGTAGTTATCGTAGTGGCCATCAGAAAGAAAAGCAGGCGTTGTAGCTTGAGTGATACGCGGTGAACATGACCATCCACAAACACTAAGGAGTGCCAACAAACCAATAAAAAACCTACTTTTTTTCATGACAATTGATGTTAACCATAAAACTGTCCTTAGAGAACCTGGCAGAGGCAGGACGAAGTAAAATTAAATGTCGCTGTGTTTAAGGAAAAAATAAACAACACCTATAAAAACAAATGAATAAAAGAGACAAAGTAAAACATCCTGTGCAGAAACATAATCCCTAAAATTTACGCCAAATAACTTCATTAAGGAAGAATTTGGGATATCAATCAAATGCCCCATGGCTTTAACCGGGAGATATTGGCTAATTTCATCAGGAAGTTTATAGGCCACCAAAGGTTCAATTACGTAATAATACAGGGCAAGCATGCCTATGGACAGACCCTGTTTCTTAACCAGGAAAGCGATCATCATGGCGAGCATAGAAAAGGTAAATAGTTCCAGAAAATAAGCCGGGACAAAAACCATCTTATCATAAACCAAGGATGCGGTAATCGGATTAGTATGAGTCCATCCTAAAATAAGTGCAGAAAAAAACAGTACCACTGTAGAAATCAGTGAGAAAATAAAAACAAAGAGTACCTTAGACAGCAAAAATTCATTTCGGCTCATTCCCGACATTACATTTTGACGAATCGTTTTATAGCTGAATTCGTTGGTTACAAAAATCACCACGATCAAGGCTGGAAAGATCTTAAAAAAACCTGCCAAAAAAGCCAGATTATGCCAAACATAAGGAAAACTATAAAGACTAAAGCTGGGAATTGAAATCGGCGAGTTCTTCCCCGCATTTTCCGTTATCTTGTTCATGAATCCCTGCGAACCTGCGAACACAAGCACGATAAGTAACAGATACAAAGAGGTAAGTATCCAAAAACTACGGCTGTAGAAATATTTTCTGAAATCTATTTTAATTAGTCGGATCATGGTTTTCAGATAAGAGTTCGAGAAAATATTTTTCAAGGGTTTTATTCCGCACAGTCAGATGCGTTAAATACACTCCTTTTTGAGAGAGGAATTTATTGAGTTGGGAAGCACTACGATCATTCGTAAGATGCACTTTCAGTATTTGTCCTTCCTTCGCCATCTTTGTCACCCATGGCTCGAAAGAGAGGGTTTTCTCAAGCAACTCCATATCATCCGCAGCCAATTCAAAAGAAGCTGTTCCCGAAAGAACCTCATCCACAGAGCCGGAGAAAAGTTTTCCCCCATGATCCAGGACAACTACGTGCGAACATACCTTTTCAACTTCATCCAGCAAATGGCTGGCTAGAATAATAGTAATCCCTGTGCTGGCTATCCTTATAATTAAATCACGAATATCAGCAATACCTCTGGGATCAAGGCCGTTGGTGGGTTCATCCAAAATGAGCACTTCAGGATTTCCCAACATGGCAGCAGCAATGGCTAAGCGCTGTTTCATGCCCAATGAATAGGTTTTAAACTTTCCTTTTTTACGGCCTTCCAGCTCCACCAATTTCAGCACGTTTTCTATTTCCGAATAGGGTACTCCCCTTATATCTGCAATAATTTTCAGATTTTGAACTGCAGAAAGATAAGGATAAAACAAGGGCTGCTCTAACAGAGCACCAATTTTCTTCCGAATCTGAGAAGATGGAGCCTCTCCAAACCACTTATATGTACCACTATCTTTCAAGATAATGTCAAGCAATATTCCAAGTGTAGTGGTTTTACCACTTCCGTTGGGTCCCAAAAACCCAAATATATTACCCCGCTCCACTTTTAGTGAAAGGGAATCTAAGGCCTTTAGATGTCCGTACGATTTCGAGAGGCCTTGTATTTCTAGTATTTCAGTATCCAAAACAAATTATTTTTAATAAAGCTGGTTTCCATTGAGAGACACTACAATAATAATGAAAAATATCGCAGCTTTGTGTTTTTTTTTACCTTTGCCGCTCCGTAACTAATTCTTTATTAATACAAAATTATGAAAGTAGGAAATAACAAGGTTGTGACTATGACCTATACCTTGCATTTTAATGACGAACAAGGTGAAGTAATTCAAAAAGTTGACGATGGTAAGCCCTTTGTACAGATGTTTGGGGTAGGAGCCCTGCTCCCCGCTTTTGAATCCAATTTATATGGTTTAGAAAAAGGTGCCAGCTTTGGTTTTCACCTTAATGCTGAAGATGCCTATGGAAAAACTTCCGATGAAGCAATCTTAGAACTCGAGAAGAAAATTTTTGAGGTTGATGGCAAAGTAGATTCCGATTTGGTTGCTGAAGGAAAGATGATTACCATGCAAGATCAACATGGCAATCCTATTGACGGTAAAGTCATGGCGGTCAATGAAACCACTGTAACCATGGACTTTAACCATCCTTTAGCAGGAGAGAATCTTTATTTTGAAGGAAGCGTCCTGGATATTCGGGAAGCCTCAGCAGAAGAACTTGCCCATGGACACTCCCACGGTCCGGAAGGACACCATCATTAGAAATTATTTGTATATCAGAAATACGGCAGGCTTTTTATTAAAGTCTGCCTTTTCTTTTTTCCATTCTTCCACACTTTTGGTTTCGATGCGTTCGTCAGGCAAGCTAATATTGGCAGCAACACACAATAGCGTTTGCTTTTGCAAAGCATTCATCAAACTCTCAAGCATCTTATTATTCCGAAAAGGGGTTTCAATAAAAATCTGCGTCACATCATTTCGATGAGCGTCTTGCTCCAATTGTTTAATCTTTCGCAAACGGTTTGCCGGGTCGATGGGTAAATAGCCATGAAAGGCAAATTGTTGACCATTAAAGCCAGAAGCCATCAAGGCCATAAGGATTGAATTTGGGCCTACTAAGGGAACTACTCGTATATTTTTTTGATGTGCAAGATGGACGATGGCAGCACCCGGATCAGCCACGGCTGGCGATCCTGCCTCCGAGATTAATCCAATAGAAACTCCATGTTCAGCAGCTTGAAGATAAGTAGCAATTTGTGCCTCAGGCGTATGTTTATTTAATTCAAAAAATTGCATTTCTTCTATAGGAACAGGATGTTTAGCCTTTTTCAGAAATCGTCGGGCAGTCCGTGTTTTTTCAACGATAAAAACTTTTAACTGATGAATAACGATGAGGTTATATTCAGGAAACACCTGCGAAAATGATTCGGTTTCCCCCAAGGTTGTCGGGATAAGATAAAGCTTGCCTTTTTTCATAAATACGTTTATTGGTTTAGGGCAAAGATTGGACAATAATCAATCGCACTAACAACTATCCTTATTGCCAGGGCAATCGCTCAAGATCGACGTTTCCACCTGAGATAAGCACCCCTACTTTTTTTCCCTCTACATTTATTTTCTCCTCCAGTATGGCTGCAAAAGGAACTGCAGCAGAAGGTTCAATCACTATTTTCATACGTTCAAAAATGAGGCGCATAGCCTCAACAATACTTTTTTCATCAACAGTTACCACTTCATCAACCAATTCTTGAATTATAGGGAAGGTAAAATCCCCCAATGAGGTCAGCAAACCATCAGCTATCGTATGGGGGTTCAGGCTCGGAAGCTTCTTGCCACTATAGAATGAGCGATAAGCATCATCGGCACCGGCAGGCTCACAAGCAATAAGCCTTGTTTTTGGTGAAAAATAATGGGTGGACAAGGCCGTTCCACTCAGCAGTCCGCCTCCTCCTACCGGACACAAAATAATATCTAAGTCCGCAATCTCCTCAAGCAATTCTAAAGTTGCAGTAGCCTGGCCGGTAATCACCGCCAAATTATCATAAGGATGAACCTCTGTTGCTCCTGTACTGGCAAGCACCTGCTTTAAAGTCATTTCCCTGGCTTCCAGGCTTGGCTTACAGAAAGTGATCTTCCCACCATAAGCTTTCACAGCTGCTACTTTTACTTTGGGGGCATTTTCTGGCATTACGATATAAGCGGGAATTTTCCTCAGTGCAGCGGCACGAGCAAGGGCTTGTGCGTGGTTGCCAGATGAATGTGTGGCAACACCCTTAGCTGCAGCAGATTCTGCAAGCGTAAAAACAGCGTTGACGGCTCCGCGAGATTTAAAAGCACCAACCTTTTGGAAATTCTCACATTTAAAAAATAGTTGTGTATTAAAGCGTTTGTTGAAAGTTTCTGCACTCAAAACCGGTGTTCGGGAAACCATTGATGCAATACGATCGGCAGCTTCCCTAATTTCAATAGCAGTGGGAAATTCCATACTTAATATGCTCAGTTTTCGGCTTTCGCCAATTCAACAATTTTATCGGTGGCTCTGTCAAGCAATCGAAACATCGTTTCCCAATCCTCAACTCCACTATTTTGCGGATCGGGAACACTTTTATTATTCTCATCTTTCAGCATGTTCAGGAGATAATCCACTTTCGATTTTTGTTCCTTTGTTTTGGCCAACTCCATCACATCACAGTAATTTTTTGAATCCATCACAAAAATCTTATCAAAATGCTCAAAATCTTCTTTAACAAAAATACGGGCTGATCCTTCCACCGAATATCCAAACTTCAAAGCAATATTAACAGCCCGCGTATCGGGAGGTTCATTGATATTAAAGGATTCAAAACCCGCTGAATCTACAGTTCCGGGGATCTTTTGGTCATCAAATTTCTTCTTTAACAGGCTCTCGGCCAGCGGTGAGCGAAATACATTTCCTAAATCGACAAATAAAACATTCATAACACTGTATTTTTTTAAATCTGCTCTAAATTACGATTTTTTTCAATATTTTCGCCTGTGGCGAAAACAAATAATACGCGTTTTACAAATCGACAAACACCCGGAAGAGTAAGGAGAACATCAGATACTTAGAGTTTCAGCTTTTTATCGATTTCGTTGACATAGATTCTAAACCTTTTGTCGGTTTCAACCAAATTGTTTATTGTCCTACAGGCATGTAGCACCGTAGCATGATCCTTATTTCCACACTGTAAACCAATGGTTGCCAGGGAATTTTTAGTATGCTTTTTTGAGAAGAACATGGCCAATTGCCGTGCCTGAACAATTTCGCGTTTTCTGGTTTTTGAGTTAATTAAATCAATGGTAATACCAAAATAATCGCAAACTACTTTCTGAATATAGTCGATGGAAATCTCACGAGTAGTATTTTTCACAAATTTGTCGATCATTTGCTTGGCCAGCTCCAATGTTATGGTCTTCTTGTTTAAAGAAGCCTGAGCCAGGATAGAAATAAGGGCGCCTTCCATCTCACGAATATTCGTGGTAATGTTATAGGCCAGGTACTCAATCACTTCATAGGGCATTTCTATCCCATCGGCATATAATTTTTTCTGAAGAATAGCGATACGGGTTTCTAAATCAGGAACTTGCAAGTCGGCTGCGAGCCCCCATTTGAAACGGGAAAGCAAACGTGGCTCCAAGCCTTTCAGTTCAACAGGTGCTTTATCTGAAGTCAGTATCAGTTGTTTATTACTTTGATGCAGATGATTAAAGATATGGAAGAAAATATCCTGGGTTTTTTCCTTGCCGGCTAAAAACTGAATATCATCTAAAATCAACACATCAATCATTTGATAAAAATGCACAAAGTCATTTTGGTTGTTGTTTCTCACCGAATCAATATACTGATTTATAAACTGCTCAGTTTGTACATAAAGCACTATTTTGTCGGGAAAATTATTTTTCACCTGCAAACCAATGGCGTGAACAAGATGGGTTTTGCCTAAACCCACCTGACTATAAACCAACAAGGGATTAAAAGCAGTTTTGCCCGGGTTTTCGGCAACGGCCCAACCGGCGGAACGAGCCAGGCGATTACAATCACCTTCTACAAAATTATCAAAAGAGTAACTGTCAACCAACTGCGACTCCACCTTCAATTTCTTCAAACCCGGAATTATAAATGGGTTCGGAATCTCTCGCGACCTTCCCTGGTTCAGATCAATAGGCATAGTGACCGGTTTATTATTAGCTGCTTTTCGATTTGCTGTAGGATAATTTACCGTTACCGGGGCATGATCCCCACGACGAGAGTTGTCCATTATGATGCTATATTCCAAACGTCCTGCCGGCCCCATTTCTTTTTGAATGGTTTTCTTCAGCAGACCAATATAGTGTTCCTCAATCCATTCATAAAAAAATTGACTAGGCACCTGAATTGTCAAGACATTGTTTTCTACCCTCAGCGGAACGATAGGCTCAAACCATGTTTTAAAACTTTGATAGGGGATGTTGTCCTTAATAACGGCCAAACAATTCTTCCACACTTCAATTTGTATATTTTTCATTTACTGGTAAGGGTTGATCATTTATTACAAGGTTTGTAAGAAAAAAGTATAATTAATTAGAAATCAATTGACCCAGACAATCCGACCTTCTATCATAATTTCTTAACAAATAAATAACATAAATAGTTCGAAAAAAAGTTTATTAACTATTGTTTTTAAACTATTTTTATCGTAAATGCATCAAACAATTCGATTACTTTAATCACTTGGGTTAGTTTTAACTGACAGTTAAGCCAAAGATATGACTGAAGCGTTGTAGCAGCTTATCTTTTCTACCCCTTTCCACTTCCAATTCCATGTGACAATCTAAAGAGAAATCCTGGTGAATCACCCGAAGCTTCTCTTCTTTAATAATCCGCATAACATCGTTCATGAGCAGGTAATCAAAATCCAATTGCAAGCTTCGCGTAATAGTAAGGTAATCCACTTCAGCAGCAGAAAGTGCAACATTGGCAGCCGCTTTAAATGCCTTGATCAATCCACTCACCCCCAGCTTGGTTCCACCAAAATAGCGGATAACCACCACCAACACATCATACAGTTCGCCGGACAAGATTTGATTAAGAATCGGTTTCCCTGCAGTCCCTGATGGCTCTCCATCGTCACTACTATTAGCAAATGGTTCTTCCGGATTCAAACGGTAAGCATAGCAATGATGCCTTGCATCGTGATATTCCTTTTTCATTTGCGTGATATATCTTTTGGCTTCTTCTTCGTCCGTCACATGAAACGCACGGGCAATGAACTTACTTCCTTTTTCTTTATAAAGACCTTCTGATGAGTTTTTTATTGTTTTATACCGATCCGTCTCTTCCATACTCAAAAATATAAAATTTAGGGTGTACGCAACACCAATAAAGCTAATTTATCCAGAACATTCGGAACGATCTTAAAAAGGAGGAAAGCAGTCTAAATTATCGATCAACGTAAGCAGAACAGCATATTTTTTTACCTTAGCAAAAAAAAACTGTTTAATGAAGGTGAATGCTCATAAAAAAAGGAGAAGAAAACAGATTTCGCTAATGAACCTGATTCTGTTTTTTATTATATTGGCTCTTGTTTCTGCGGCCATCGCTTATTTCTTTACACGCCCTAATGCCCAGCCTGGCAACCTTCCGCACAACACGAGTAATCAGCTCAATCAAACCAACACTAAACTTAGCACTCGTTCAGGGAACTCTACACTGGAGGGCAGCTGGCTAAATATGATGGGGGGGGCCATCCTCGACATCCATGGTCAATTGTATCGCCTGGAATTACCTTCAGTAGACAACCACTTATTGCGAAGAGGTAAAGTAATCATCCAAGGCAATACGGTCACCTTTATAGATTTAGATAGTTCATCCTTTTGCAAAGGGAAGCTTGGGATTTATTCTTTTGAAAGAAAGAAAAGTCAATTAATCTTAAAAGTTAAGACCGATTCATGTCCTGGTAGAGCTGAAAGACTTTCTACTGATTGGGATAGTATTTAAAAGATTATTTGCGATAAAGAGATGCTTTGAACAAACGCTTATTCCCCACCTGATCGCTGACTTGCAATTGAAATTTATTCCACCCTTTTTTCAGATAACGGTCGAAGTGATAAACTAATTCATGTGCTTTGACACTATATTCCATAAGAATCCAATGTCCGTTTAAGGTGGGACGATAATCTTTTATGCCCGTTTCATGATCAACAATGGATAAGCGAAGACTTTTTTGCGTTTTCAAGGAATCAGAACCTGCAAAGTTAAGGGCCTTTATTTCAGGGGCAATGGTATCAGCCATAACTGTATAAGTGCCCAACTCGCGGGTTCGACCTACAAGACGATCCTTATCCCAATGGCAATCCACATAAGAATATGCATCTGCTTCTACGGGATTTAGATAAGCAATAAATAATTTGGATTTAAGAGAATCGTCCACCTTATTCGGCAAAATAGACAAGGTAAAATACTTCTGCACAGGGACAAAACGATTATGAAGTATAAAAAGTGGTGAATAGGTTTGCTTAGTCTCAGGCTTTTCGTGGAAATGAAAAATAAAGGATTGGTAAAAACTATTAGGCACGAAATATAAACTGATACGACCCGAATCTATTTGCAGGACATTCCGGAAGTTAACGGCAATCCCGCCAGGCAAGCCTAACTCCTGCTTTCGCGGCGCAGTCTTGCTAATTTTCGAGTCTCGCTGTATCCGAAAAGGCACTTTTGACTCATTGCCAAAGGCATCCTTTACGCGAAATTCATAATGATGCACATTTGAGTCATTAAAAGTAGAAATACCCCGGTTTAATACATCATGATATTCAATAAGTCGGTTGTTTGTATCCACTTGCGTCCTGACTATTCTTCTTCCCTTTTCCTGAAAATAATGATAATCAATCAGACTGTTGACATAACGTGTGGTTTGAAAAGAAATCCGATTCATAATCAAATTAAAAATACGGTTATGATCCTCAAATAATTCAATTTGGTAAACGCCATCATGATTGATCATACCATTCATTACATCATAGGCTCGGATTCCAAATGAAACCCTCCCTCTTACTTTTATGAGTGGATTTCCTTTGATAAAACACTTCATCCCTTTTCCGGAAATCCAGTAGAAAACAGTATCTTGTTTCCCATTGATGGTCGAACCAACACCCACAGGATAAATGGCCAACTGAACCAGTTTGGGAGGCTTGTTATCCGTGATCCTAAAAGCTTTAAACAAGAGGGGGTTCAATGGGTGCTGGCTTTTTGCATCCCTAATTTCAAAATGCAAATGCGGTCCATCAGCACCACCAGTATCTCCTGAAAAAGCAATCAGCTGACCTTTTTTTACGGTAAATCTTCCTTTTTTAGGATAAATCTCCACTGTAAAATGCTGACGTTTGTATTGAATGCCCTTCACAAACTTCTCCAAACTATCATTGAAACGTTGAAGATGTCCGTAAACAGACATATAACCATTGGGGTGGGTGATATACAACGCTTTCCCATAGCCTGCCAATGACACTTTAATCCTGGAAATATAACCATCATCCACGGCAAAAACTTTTTTACCAACCACGTTTCCTGTTTTGATGTCGATTCCGGAATGGAGATGCCCCGAACGCAATTCGCCAAAAGTACCCGTCAGATAAAGAGTAGAATTTAATGGGGGACGGAAAGATGCATCAGGTTTGAGTTGCTGGGCATAAAGGGGCATTCCAATAAAAAACAGAAGCCATCCGGCGATAAATATGCTGAAACCATTACTAATAGGTTTGGTGGAAAAGTTCATTGTGATTAATCTGTTTGAAAAAACATAGGTCTGTAGGCACAAAAATAGGGCTTTCCCCCTGAAAACCCCTCGCTCATACTTAAAAATAACCAATATGTTTTCGATGCCCACCAGCCTGTTATTTTTTTTTAAATTTGCCATGGTTGAAATTACTAATAATCCCAAAGAGTGCAAGCCAATGCCTGGAGAGAAACGAAAGAAAATTATTTTTATCATCAATCCTATTTCAGGGGCTCGCCGTCATAAAAACATCAGCTACCTTATTGATAAATATCTCGATAGCGATAAATTCCATCATGAAATTAAATATACCCAATACGCAGGACATGCTGTACATTTAAGTCGTGAAGCCGTGGATAGTGGCATCGACATCATTGTTGCCGTTGGAGGGGATGGTTCCATCAACGAGGTGGCTTCCCAAATGATTGGCAGCCGCTCTGCACTGGGTATCATTCCTTTGGGATCGGGTAATGGCTTGGCCAGGCATCTGGGAATTCCACGATTTGTCCCTTGGGCTATCAAGCTAATTAATCAATCCAGGATCATCAAAATCGACACGGCAACTGTAAACGGTCGACCCTTTATCAGTATCGCCGGACTTGGCTTTGATGCATTTGTAGCCAAACGCTTTGCCAATGACAATCGCCGGGGTTTTCTGACCTATGCCCACATTATTACAAACAATTATTTGTCTTATAAACCAAAAAAATACACACTAACATTTGAGGACGGGAAAACACTAAAGACCAGATCTCTTTTCATTAGCTTCGCTAATTCCAATCAATTCGGCTTCAATACAGCCATTGCACCGGATGCTCGTTTGCGCGATGGCAAGCTGGATGTTTGTATTGTTCAGAAGCCCAAAATTTTTGATCTCCCCATTGTTGCCAACTTGCTCCTATTGCGCGCGATCGACAAATCGCAGTATGTAAAAACCATTCGTTCAACGCATTTTACCATTAAACAAAGGAAAAATCGTGTGGTAAACATTGATGGTGAAGCCATTAAAATTAGCCGGAAGCTTACCGTCCAAGTACTTCCTTTATCTTTAAAAATTATTATTCCGCAGCATGAAATCAAATAAAAAAGACAACCGGATAGTTTATTCCACCAATCCAGACTATTCTTTTGATGAAGAAGAGCAAAGTCAGGAAACATTGGCTCCTAACCAACAGAAACTTTATGTATTTCTGGATAAAAAACAACGGAAGGGGAAGAATGTTACATTGGTAAAGGGTTTTATTGGATCGGAAAATGACTTAAAAGAATTGACCAAAAGGCTGAAAATAAGCTGTGGCGTAGGGGGTTCTTCTAAAGATGGGGAAGTTATCCTGCAGGGTGACTTCCGGGAAAAAGTAAAATCGCTATTGGAAAAAGACGGCTATAAAGTGAAAATATCAGGGAGCTAGCTATTGGCTCCTCCTAATCTATTGAAAATATATTATAAAATATTGATTATAAATACAAAATGGCAAATTATCCAAGCACATACTGGGATCAACTGTATGATCAAAATCTACTGGGTTGGGATGTGGGCAATATTTCCACTCCGCTGAAAACCTACTTTGATCAACTCAGCGATAAATCGTTACGAATATTGGTTCCGGGAGCGGGTAATGGATGGGAAGTTGAATATTTGTATCGGAATGGCTTTACAAACACTTTCATGCTTGATTTTTCGAAAAGCGCTACGAATAGGTTCAAACAACGATTTCCTGCCTTTCCGACCCATCATATTTTTACAGAAGACTTTTTTGAACATCAACAGACTTATGATTTGTTGATAGAGCAGACCTTTTTCAGTTCCCTTCCAATAAGTTTTCGAAAAGCCTATGCAAATCAGGTTTTCCAATTACTTACCGATGGAGGCAAACTAACTGGCCTGCTTTTTAATCATGAGTTTCCCCAAAACGGGCCCCCTTTTGGCGGAAGTGCAAGGGAATATCGAGATCTTTTTTCATCGCAGTTTAAGCTGGACACCTTCGAAACGGCACATAACTCCATTAAACCCAGAAGGGGAAGAGAAATCTTTATTATCGCGAGAAAAAAAGAGCTTATTTAGAATTATTTTATATATTAGCTAATCCATGGGACAATTTAAAACCATCTGACATGAGCAAAACAATTTTCCAATCCATTGGAAGCATAACAAAGAAAGAAAAACTAAGACCTGTAGAACAACTGGCAGATTGTAAAGGATTAATCCTTGAATCAACTGAACCTTTTCCGGGCTATCACGGAACCACCGTACCGGACAAACTGGAACCTGATTCTATTTTTCTCGTTACCAAACAAGCTTATAATGACGATAAAATTCTTCGTGCCATAATGAAGGTCAGGAAGACATTTCCTTTTCAATTTGATGCTACACCGGGTAGTTTGACCCTCAACAATGCCCAAGCCAATGTCATCCGCTTAAAACTCCTTAATTATAACCGTGTACCCGAATTTGTTGAAGTTTTACAAGAGCACGACATTGAATTCATGAAAAAACGGAAAATTAGTCCTTATATTTCGCTAATTAAAATCAGGAAACATTTCCAAATGGAAGAAAGTGTGGAAGGAATTTATCAGGACATAAAAACCAAGGAATTTTCTTACCTGCAAATACCATGTCTATTACGGTGGAGTAGTTTTGAAAAAATAACAATGCAAATCAAGTATAATATGGAAGACAATAATTTTGATGCAGCCCTGGGACATGTATATGATGCCAATGGATTGCTTGATTTTGTAAGAATTTATGATAAAAATTTTAAACTGGGTAAATTGATTTTTATCCGCGAAAAATATCTCGACTTTATCAATAAAATGTAAACCTCCGGCCTTTTATCAATAATGAATTTTTCAATCAAAGCATTAACCCTGAGTGCTATTTCTTTAATGGAAAAATTAGGGATATCGTCGCCTTATTCCACCTACATAGGTGAAGTTGTCATGCTTCTATTATTGACACTTTTCTCTTATCTTGCTTATCGGCTGACCTGGTATTTTTTCAAACGGCTATTTATCCCGATAATACAGCGCTCCAAAAATCAGTTTGACGACATTCTGGTGAAGCATGCGTTTTTCAAGAAAATTTCTTTTTTGGTTCCCGCCTTGCTCATGTATTACCTTACCGAAGGAGCACTTCTAAACCTCCATTTTTTGGTAAGTCTTATTCAAGCATTATTGGAAATTTCTTTCGTCATCATTGTCGTCTTAATTATTGATAGTATTCTTTCAACCATTAACGATTATTATAACCGTTTTGAAATTTCGAAAGACCACCCTATTCAAAGTCTTATACAAATTCTGAAAATCATCATATATTTTGTGTCGATCCTTTTTATCATCGGGACATTTCTTCAACGTGATCTTTCGTCTTTGGTGATTAGCTTAGGCACCATGTCGGCAATCTTAATCTTAATCTTTAAAGATCCCATTCTTGGATTTGTTGGCGGTTTACAGCTTATTTTCAATAAAATGATAAGTATCGGCGACTGGATTTCAGTACCCAAGCATCAAGCTGATGGCATTGTAAAAGAAATCACCCTTACTACTGTAAAAATTCAGAACTGGGACAATACCATTAGCTCGGTTCCGACCTATAGTCTCATATCTGATTCTTTTCAAAACTGGAGGGGAATGGAACAATCGGGTGGCCGTAGGATTAAACGTTCGGTGAGTATCGATATGGAAAGTGTCCATTTTGTTCAAAAGGCAGAGCTTGAGAAATTCAGAAACATAAAAGTTCTAAAACCTTATCTCGACAAAAAAGAAATAGAAATAGAAAAGCATAATACAAAGCTGCAAATAGAACCTTCTGTACTTATAAATGGCCGTCGTCAAACAAACCTTGGGATTTTCAGAGCTTATTTGAAAGCCTACCTTAATAACAGGATTGATTTACATAACGACATGACCCTCATGGTAAGACAATTACAATCAAGCGAAAAAGGTATCCCAATTGAGATTTATGTTTTTACTAAAACAACGGCATGGATTGAATATGAAGAAATTCAGGCCGACATCTTCGACCATATTTTAGCTACAATACCTGAATTCGATTTAAAAATATATCAATTCCCAAAAAGCGGAGACTCTTCAAGATCTATTCCTGCCTTATAATCATAAAGATGAAGGTGGCTGATGTTTCCAGCGCTTGTGCGACCACAACCAATCTTCCGGCTTTTGCCGAATGACTTTTTCCAGTTGCCTTGCATAAAGAGTAGTTAGCTCTCCATCAGATAATGTAAGGGGTTCTTCGGTAAGCAAGGAAAGCTCCAACTCATAAAACCCACGCTTCTTTCGTTGGATATCAAGGTAAACCAGCGGTAAATCATACAGCCGGGTGTAATGTTCTATCCCATGCAAAAAAGCGGTTTGTCTTCCCAAAAAATTGATCCAATAGGAACTAGATACATTGGATGGGCTTTGATCAGCAACCAATGTAAAGATTGTCTGCCTGTTTCTGAATTCAGCAAAAGCTTTTGGCGTATGATACATGGATCGGATAGCCATATGGAAACGTTCACGATGCTTTCGTAAATAATGATCCAGGTATTTATTTTTCAGCGGCTTATATAGAACAAGAAGATTATCATAATGCATTTGAGTTGGTAAAAAAAGCGAACCCCATTCCCAATTGCTGTAATGGCCTGTTACCATCATGATATCTTTATGTTGTTGCTGGTATTTCTCCAAAAGTTCAGGATTAAGTAATTGATAGCGCTTTTGATCTTTTTGAGGGTTCATACTAAAACCCTTTATCCCCTCAATCAAAATATCCGAAAGATTACGATAGCTCAGACGAATGAGTTGATTTATTTCTGAGGCATCCTTTTCGGGGAAACAAGCCTTCAGGTTTTCCGTTACCACTTCCTTGCGATAAGCAAACACTCGATGGAGCACAAAAGCCATAAAATCTGACAGGACATAAAGCAGACGAAAAGGGATAAGTCGGATTACAAAAACCAGCAACCAAAAAAACAAAGCCGAAATCAATTGCATAAGATTGTAAATAAATTTTTCACCATGAAAAGTATAATCAATAAGCCATCAACAAAAAAACAGGGAGCAATAAAGAAAACTAATGAACAGGAAGCGACCGTTTATGATTTTGCATTTCGATCAGGGCGATTCTGAACCAAACCGTATATTTCTCAGGATGTTCTACGATATCCTTTGTTAGCCATTCGAAATCTATATATTTCCAATCAGCCACTTCTTCATTATTTAATACCGGTGCATCATCTGAAACGCCAACCAATACGTGATCAAACTCATGCTCTCGTAAGCCCTGCCCAACATCTGCTTTATATAAAAAGGAAAAAGCGTCTTTTAAATCGCAATCAAAACCCATTTCTTCTTTAAGCCTACGATGTGCTGCCTGATGGATTTCCTCCCCTACACGTGGATGACTGCAAACCGTATTAGTCCACAGGCCAGGAGAATGATATTTGGTTAAGGCTCTTTGCTGTAACATTAACTGACCATGTTTGTTGAAAATAAAAACTGAGAAAGCCCTGTGTAAAGTGCCCTTTTCATGCGCCTCCATCTTCTCCATGGTTCCCAAGGGCATGTCATTTTTATTAACAAGTATCACGTATTCAACGTCCATTTTATATAGCTTTACCGATTCAAGAATGCAAAGATATAAATATAACATTATATAGACCCAATAAAAACTAGATGACAAAAGAGAGATCTACGGTTTCAAAAGAGAGTTTATTTCATGAAATTAAGGCCATCGACCGGGGGTGGATTCTTTTCATATTAATTGTAGAGATATTTTTTTTTGCAGGCATTCTCTTTCGTCAAATGATCATGGGCATACCATTTGGCCCCTTACCAATTACAAACACCGGATTAATCATCATCGCTTTGCTCTTTATTATTCCACTATCTTCATTATTGCTTTTACGTCTATATATTCAGGTCTCCTGGAGCGGTATTTATTACTATATGAAACCCTTTGGTGGTAAAAAACATCATATCAAAACTGACACTATCAAAAAATACTATATCCGTCCCCCCGACCCTTCAAAAAAGAAGCCTCAAAAAGTTAAAGGCGTATATATTATCCTCAACACAGGTAAACTCATTTTCCTTCCCAGCCGGAATCCCAGCTTACTGATCAATGCCATACACCTGATGATGAAAGAGAAGTAAAAAAAAAATTCCTCCTCGCATTGTTATTCTAATAAATTGTTTTATTTTTGACCGAACGTTTAGTCAAAAATATATGGCACCCAAAACAGCTCAGCAATTTGAACAAATCAGGCAATCGCGAAAAACCGCTTTAATAGAAGCAGCCATGCAATTGTTTGCTAACAACGGGTTTCTGGGAACATCCATAAGCAGCATCTCTAAAAAAGCAGGCGTTTCAAAAGGCTTGATTTATAACTATTTTGATAATAAAGAAGCGCTGGTTAAAGAAATTATCCTGGAAGGCATGGTGCAAATGATGACTGATCTGAATTTTGATTTCACCCAGACAATTACCAGGGATCGGGTTATAGAACTCATCGACAAGGATCTTGCTTTGATAAAGAAGAACAATGACTATTGGAAACTCTATTTAGCTGTTATAACCCAGCCTGCCGTCATAGAGTTGGTGAAAGAGGAAATATTTCAGATTTTAAGTCCCTTTATTATGGCTATAACGAGATATTATGAAAAGAAAGGAGTAAAAAACCCCCAATCTTATGGTTATTTGATCGTGGCGCTACTGGATGGGGTTAGCTTAGATTATATGTTCGACCCTGAAAATTACCCTTTAGATGAGATAAGAGATATTATCGTTGAAAAAATACTTTGAACATGAGAAAAAGACAATTCTTAAAATGGAGTTTGGTCATTCTTATTGCCCTGATGGGGATCAACTCATCACTCAGTGCCCAATCCCTAACCGCCAAAGAGGTCGTCAACAAATCGTACCACCTTTTTTTGGGCAAAAACAGTTTCAGTGTCATGACCATGACCATAATCAGACCCAACTGGCAACGAGCCATCAGTATGCAGAATTGGTCCTTGGGTGACGAATTCTATATCTCTCTGATTACTGCACCGGCACGTGACAAAGGGCAGGTATTCCTGAAATATCAAAAGGATATGTGGAATTACATACCTGCCATCAACCGCCGCATCAAGATACCTCCTTCCATGATGATGCAATCGTGGATGGGTTCAGATTTTACCAACAACGATTTGATGAAACAAAATAGCATCGTCAGCGATTACACCCATCAATTTGTTTCTACAGAAAAAATTGATGGCTACGAATGTTGGAAGATTAAACTAGAGCCTTTACCGGCTGCTGCCGTGGTTTGGGGTAAAATAATCATCTGGATTGCCAAAAACAATTTTAATACGCTTAAAGTGGAATACTATGACGACCACAATAAGCTGATAAAAACAGAAACTGCCAACCAGTTAAAAATGATGGGCGGAAGGCTGCTCCCTACCCATCTGGAGATGATTTCCAATACAAAAAAAGGAAATAAAACCATATTAGACATAAAGTATCAACTATTTAACTTAAAGGAAATTAACAAAGGTTTTTTCTCTATACAAAACATGCAACGTCTTCGTCCCCGAAAAATCTAATCCATGAAAACATTGTTAAAAATAGCCTGGCGCAGTTTATGGCGAAACAGGCGACGAACCTTTTTAACTGCTACCTCGGTCTTTATTGCCATGGTACTTGCCCTTTTTATGCGATCCATGCAGTTGGGTTCTTATGGTCAAATGATTATGGCCGGGGTCAATCAAACAGGATATTTACAGGTTCACGACACAGGGTATCAGGAAAATCAAACCATTGAACGTTCGTTTTTTTATTCTGACAGCCTCTTTCAAAAAATAAAAAGGGTTCAGGGCATTAGCCGGGTTCTCCAGCGCACCGAAACTTTTTCACTTGCCTCCTACAAAGAAAAAACCAAAGGGGTAATGATTTCGGGTATTGACCCTATTGAGCAAGACAAACAAAGCCATCTTTCCAAAAAAATTATAGAAGGGAAATATTTGAAACCGGGTGGACATTCCATTGTAATCGGTGATAAAATGGCTCAATATCTCAATATCTCGGTGGGTGACAGTCTGGTTTTAATCGGGCAAGGATATCAAGGCATAACTTCCTATGGCATTTATCCGGTGTCCGGAATATTTCATTTACCATCTTTGGATATGAATAGCCAATTGGTTTATATGGATATTCGGGATGCCCAGGAATTTGTTTATCCTTATCGTCCAGGAATTCTTTCAACCATAGCCATTTACGTGAACAAAGACGACAACCTCACAAACATCCAAAACCAGTTACAATCCAAGCTTGGAAAAAAATTCGAAGTAATTAGTTGGAAAGTAATACTTTCAGATATGTTGCAAGCCATTAGTGTAGACAATATATCAGGACAATTGATGCTTATTATCCTTTACATTATCGCTGCTTTCGGAATTTTCAGCACGGTGCTGATGATGACCATGGAGAAAAGGAAACAATATGCCGTGATGATCTCCATTGGTATGAAACGTTCCAAATTGATCAGTGTTAGTATTATGGAAACAATTCTCATCACCTTGATAGGAATCATCCTTGGATTACTTATTATCACACCTATACTGTATTATTTACACTTAAATCCCATACCCATAACGGGGGAAATGGGCAAGATGTACCTTGAATTCAACATTGACCCAATTTTGCCCTTTAGCATCAAGCCGCAACTTTTTATAGCACAAGCATCCATTATTTTCGGACTATCCTTACTGTCGGCGTTGTACCCCATCATTTATTTATCACGATTTAATGTTCTAAACGCCTTCAGGCACTAAACCCAAAGATATGTTAGCAGCATTAGCATGGAAAAACTTATGGAGGAATAAGCTACGGAGCGCGGTCATTATCTTAGCAATAGCCATTGGAATAATTGGCGGAATTGTTTCCGATGGCTTGATGTCAGGCATGACTGACCAGCGCGTAAATGCAGCAATTGCCAACGAAGTTTCCGATATTCAAATACAAAATCCGAAATTTCTACTGAATAATGAAATCCAATATACCCTGCCGAAAAATCTCCATTTGGTTCAGAAAATCAGGGCTTATCCTGAGGTAAAAGGCGTAAGTGCCCGCCTCGACTGCCAAGCCATGGCGACTTCAGCCAGTGCCGGCTCAGGAATAGTTGCCTATGGGGTTGAGCCCTCTGAGGAAGTGCAGGTTTCCGACATCCACAATCACATTATTCAGGGAAGCTATCTAAACGATAAACAACGTATTCCGGCGGTCGTTGGCAAAAAACTGGCTAAAAAGCTCAACCTGGAACTCAACGATCGCATCATCATAACACTGGCTGATACTTCGGGGACTATTACCAGTGGTGCTTTTCAAATCGTTGGAATTTATAAAACCTCCAACGACAGGTTTGATGCTTCAGCAGTATTTGTTCGAAAAAAGGATTTGGCGGCACTGTTGGACGTTTCAACTGCTACTACCCACCAATTGGCCATACGTTTGAAAGATAATAATCAAACTGATCTTGTCGTAAAAAAAATACATCATGATTTTCAGCAGCTCATTGACCAAAAAGTAATTACTGTACGAAGCTGGCATCAAATTGCCCCTTTACTTCAGTCGATGATAGCCATGATGAATATGTTTTCCTACATTTTTATGATGGTAATTTTGGTCGCCCTGGCATTTGGGATCGTCAACACCATGATGATGGCCATTATGGAACGGACGCGCGAAATTGGCATGTTAATGGCCCTGGGATTAAATAAAAGAAAAACATTTACCTTAATTATGCTCGAAACCATATTTCTTTCACTGGTCGGAGCTTTGGTGGGACTGATTATCAGTTTATTTATTGCACATCACTATGCCACTTATGGTATTGATCTGTCGTCCGTGGGAAAAGGGATGAATTCTATCGGTTATTCTGCCATCGTGTATTTTCGGGTGAATACTGAATTTTATTTCACCACAATTTTTATGGTCATAATTATTGCAATCATCTCTGCCATATCTCCGGCCCGGAAGGCTTTGAAACTGCAACCGGCCAGTGCCATTCGTGATAATAATTTATAATTTGGATAAAAAATTGAAACCAATGAGTATCATAGAAACAAAAAACATTCATAAAGTATATCAGGAAACCAAAGTGCCGGTGAATGCACTGAATGGGATAGATTTGAAAATTGAAGAAGGAGAATTTACAGCCATCGTTGGCCCCTCCGGTTCCGGCAAAACTACCTTGCTGAACATCATCGGTGGACTTGATTTACCCACGCAAGGTGATATCATTATCAACAACACCAATATTAAGGAGTTTTCTTCAAGTCAATTGATCGATTTCCGACTGCACAACATTGGTTTTGTATTTCAGGCCTATAACCTGATTCCCGTGCTCACAGCCAAAGAAAATATAGAATTCGTTATGGTATTGCAAAAGCGTCCCAAAGCCGAGCGTGAGGAAAAAGCCAAAGAACTGATGGAGGCTGTGGGATTAATTGATAAAATGGATCATAAGCCCGGACAGCTTTCGGGTGGACAACAGCAAAGAGTAGCCGTTGCACGGGCGCTGGCATCACAGCCACGTTTTATTATCGCCGATGAGCCTACGGCCAACCTCGACTCCAAATCGACCAACGAACTCTTGGAAATTATGGCCGAAATGAATAGAAAATACAAAACTACCTTCATTTTTGCCACACACGACCAGCGGGTGATGGACAAAGCCCACCGCATTGTTACCATTGACGACGGAAAAGTAGTTAGTGATGAACAATTTAACCGCTAAATGATGAATAAGCGGATTAAAAATCCTCAGCTCTATAGCTTCCAGATTACAAATCTGGAAGAGCGTGAGAGGGGTAATAGCTTCCTGATTACAAATCCGGAAGAGCGTAAAGAGCTGTAGCTCATTCGGATTTGCAATCCGAATGTCCCGGGAAACAGGATTTATAATCCGGTTCAATTTAAACAAGTAAATAAATGGGAATCAAAAATAGAATTACAGATGATAACATGTACTTTTTAACCATGACTGTGATTAACTGGATAGACATTTTCACCCGGCCTGTTTACAAGCACATCATCGTAGATGCTCTACAATACAATATCGAACACAAAGGGCTTATTGTTTCCGGATGGTGTTTAATGAGTAATCATCTCCATTTATTAGGCGAAGCCGATGAAGGGTTTCATTTATCTGATATTCTTAGGGATTTTAAGAAATTCACCAGCAAAGCCATCATTAAAGAAATCATTGACAATCCTCAAGAAAGCCGAAGAAAATGGATGCTAAATGAGTTTGCTTTTGCATGTAAAATATTAAAAAAGCCACAAGGACATAAATTTTGGCAAGATGGCAACGAAGCCAAAGAGATTCAAACAACAAATTTTCTGGAGCAAAAGCTGGACTACATTCATAATAATCCTGTAAGAGCCGAAATTGTTGCAGAACCACACGAATACCTTTATAGTTCAGCAAAAGATTATGCCGGAGAAAAAGGACTAATCGATATTGTTTTTGTTTAACGATACATTCCCTTTATTTGCATAAACGATGAGCATAAGAAAGACTAAACAATATTAAAACGGGTTAAAAACCCTCAGCTCTATAGCTTCCAGATTACAAATCTGGAAGAGCGTAAGGGCTCATTCGTTCCGCAAGCTCATTCGGATTTGTAATCCGAATATTCAAGGGCTACAGGATTTATAATCCGGTTATGATAAAACTGAAAAAATAAACATGAAGAATATACTTTTCATTCTCATTCTTTCTCTTAACGCGAATCAGCTTATCGCTCAGGACACTCACATGTTCACTGCAAGTGGTTTTCTTGAATACACCAACACCAGCTGGGACTTGCCCCAATCAGAACAATGGAGCGAGCTGTCAGGAGCTTACACACGTATAAACCTGAATTGGTATCCCAGCTCCAATTTCTCTATGCATGCAGGCATACGAAACAATTTCATCTACGGATCCATGTTGACTGACTTTTATCCTTTTTACACCCAGATACTTACGTCCGACAACGGTTTCATGGATCTTACTTTTAAACTTGCCAGCGATTCCTCTTACCTTCTGCTTTCCAATACCGACCGGCTTTACTTTAAGTGGACGCTGGATAAGTTCGAATTGACTGTTGGGCGACAACGCATCAATTGGGGGATCAATATGGTTTGGAACCCTAATGATATTTTCAATACCTATAACTTTTTCGATTTCGATTATGTGGAACGGCCGGGTAGTGATGCTATTCTGCTTCAGTACTATACAGGTGACTTATCTTCTATTCAACTGGCCGCTAAGCTTAATAGAAACAAAGAACTTACAGCCGCAATACTTTATAAATTCAACCTTCTCAATTATGATTTCCAATTCCTTGGCGGGATCATGAACAAAGACATTGTGGCAGGAATGGGTTGGGCAGGGCAAGTGGGTAAGGCAGGATTTACAGGAGAAGCCACTTATTTTAGAAACGCCAAAACTTTTGCGGATACAACCGGACAGTTGGTAGCCTCCGTTGGGGCAAATTATACTTTTAAAAACAGTATATTCATCAATGGCTCATTCATTTACAACAGCACGGGAACTTTAGGAAAGGCCGGTTTAAGTAATTTTTTCTTAAACAACAATCTGAGTCCCAAAACCCTAACCTTTTCACGTTTCGACCTTTTTGCCGAAGTTTCATATCCAATAAGCCCGCTCATAAAGGGAGACCTGTCTACAATGATAAATCCCAATGATCGCTCTGCATTCTTCGGCCCTTCGGTAGATTTTAGCCTCACGGATAATTTGGAGCTATATTTCATGGGACAGCTGTTTCTCGGAAAGCAAGGTGCTGAATTCGGAAATTATGGCCGTATAATTTATATGCGCCTGAAGTGGTCTTTTTAAGCTTCTCATGCGCGACTATTTACTTTCCCCACATCTTCTCACTTCTGACTTCCGACTTCTGACTTCCGACTTCTGACTTCCGACTTCTGACTTCCGACTTCCGCCTATTAAAAACACTTCTCTTAAATTTGTTGTATTACTAATATTTTTCTAAACTGATACCTGACGCTCATTTCCTTTTTTTTACATAATAGAAAGAAAGGCCAATGGAGACAATTGCAAGAAAAAGCAACGCAATTACACGTGTCAGATCGATTCGTGCCAAGTCGACCATGAAAAAGAAAATCCCAGCGGCAACCAAATTCCCCATTGTCATATAACGATATTTCACATTGTTCAGAATGAGGCTCATCAGGAAGTATAGCATTGCGGCCATGGTCCACGACAGGGTAATATATTGTGCAGGCATCAGATGATAAAGAGTGTATAACACCATTAAAAAGGCAATTATCAAATAGAAGTTTCTAATTAACTCTGTACGAATGGTTAATCGTTCTTTTTTCCAGTTTAATATCCTGGCGGTAGCCAGCGCGACTACTGATAAAGAAATGTTCATGCCATTACCCGAATTAGATATAGATAGGTAAACCACTAGCAGTATAATAAATAACACACTGTTCATGACAACAATGAATTTGCTTCGAAACCAGATTGCCATAGATACAACAAGTAAACTTTGAATTGCTAGTAAAAAGTAAGCTCGAGGAAAACCATAAAATCCATATAGGCTTAAACTTAAGGCAACAAATCCTAAGAGGGCATAAAGGCCAGCAATGATCTTCCAATTCGAGCGAAGCCTTATGATAATTGAATAAACGAGGCAGTAAAGTGCTATGGCCCCGCTTGGAAGAGCATAATTATCTTTAAAAAAAGACAACATAAACAGGGCGATAAGGAATATAAATCCAAACCCATTAAAAACGATGGATCTAATGATGCTACCCGTACTATATGATTCCTCCCGAGCAGGCACTAATGCAATTAGTGAAAAAATAGCAGCTACCAGAAAGAGATAAATAAAACCGTATTGCGGGTTTGTTATTATCTGTATTTGATGTCCCATCAAAGGATTATTAATCAACCAGAACAGATTGAGAATATAAGCCAGGAAGACAGACAAAAAGACAAGTCGAATCCAGGCAAACCTGTATAAAAACACTACACCAATGATGGAAATTAGGCTTGCCAGAGGAAGCATCACATGTGTCGAATCACTGAGTATGGCCGTGACCGCCAGCAGTACTAATCCTAAACCGGCAGCAACGGGCAGCTTCCTTCTTATTGAAAAAAACACTAGGACAGCTGTTATCAGTAATAACAGAATCAAGACAACTGCCTTACTGGAAATAATCGGATTAGCACTAAAAAAATGCAACCTTAAGCTCACATAGAAAACGAGTAAAAAGGCATTCAGTCTTAACATTTTTGCCATATAAGGATGCGTGTCACGAAGGGAAAAAGTGAGCACAAATAGGCCTGCTACCGAAGCAAAGCCAAATACAGGCGAAAGCACTTTAAAGCCGGAAGACAGTAAATATTGAACAAAAAAACTGATACCCAAGAACAGCACAATATTCCCAAACCATGCAAGGCCATATTCTCCAATTTTAGACTCATACTTTGCCTGGCTTGATTCGTCTAGTTCGAAACTTAAGCTTTCTTCTTCGCCGGATGATGCATAATATTCATTGCTGTCGTCCTCAAGCTGGGTCACTCTTTGCTCCAAGGACTGAAGTTTTTCCTTTAGTTCGCGGTAAGCAGAATTATCCAATTGAGTTAGTTTTGAATTCATCGTTTAGCTTTTTATAGTATACCTAATAATTTCACTATCCGAATCAAATATATCAAAAAAATTCCAGAAAAGGAAAAAACCCGTAAGAAAACTAATGAAATTGCCGCCAATTTATTTTTAGATATATACCTAAGGAGCAACCGATTTTTTTAATTTAAGCTTTAACACCCTATCATATTTAAGCTACAGGATACTACTTTTACCCGGAGAGGGCTTCAATGCATACTTTTATATCTTTGTGAAAAATATACACTTATGAAACTCGAATTTCGATACATCCGGTCTCTTCTGTTTTTGATTCCGGCAGTTCTGGCGCTTACTACTGACATTGCACTTGAAGGACTCTCAATTGCTTTTGCCGTTACCAGCCTCAGCGGAGCCTTCGCTTCCATGGTTTATGTTTTTATCCATTTTGACGAAAAAATTAATGTTAAAATCATCATGGAAGGCCTGTCCGATGCTTTTTTTGGAATTGTGTTGGTTACCTATCCTCTACCTAGCGGACAGTTTTTTTTAGTCATTTTCTCAGCCTGGTTGTTCGTCATGGGCCTGTTCATGTTGTCCGGAGGATTTTCAATGAAAGGAAATGAAAGTTTTTTCTGGTTTTATCTTTTGGTTGGGATCAGCTACATTGCCATGGGCTTTGTGGTAATGAATTATAATCCATCGATGTTGGAAATGATTCCTTATGTGCTGGGCATTATTTTGCTTACTTATTCAGTGATAAATGTGTATTTATTGGCGAAAAGAAAAGTTGACATTTACGCATTGGGGAACTTATAAATGAGAAGAAATCATCTTGCAGCATCTGAGTAGAAAGAAATTGGGAACTCTCCAGGACTATCTTTCTGAATCGCCTGAAAGAATTTCTTAACTTTCGGCCTTCAAACAAACCTATTTTATGCCAACCACTAAACGTCAAGCTAGTCTCACGGAAGCATTAATTCCCATTATATTTCTAATCATTTTATTATCCTTCAATGTTTTATTTTGGAAAGATACTTTACAAGGTGCCAACCAGGTAGCACTTATGGCCGCAGCTTCACTGGCAGGTATCCTGGGACTGCGAATGGGATATACCTGGATCGAGATGCGCGACCAGATAGTGAAAACCATTGGAACCGCCATGCCTGCCATTATAATATTATTGCTGATAGGCGCTCTGGCAGGAACCTGGCTGATTAGTGGTGTGGTTCCCGCCTTGATTTATTATGGGCTAAATATTCTATATCCGAGTATCTTTTTATTTGCAGCAGTAGTGATTAGCATGATCGTATCACTGGCCACCGGCAGTTCGTGGTCAACCATTGCAACCATTGGCGTCGCCTTACTTGGGATTGGTGATGCCATGGGTTTTGACAAAGCCATCGTAGCAGGTGCAATCATTTCGGGAGCTTACTTTGGTGATAAGGTATCTCCACTTTCTGACACAACCAACCTTGCCCCTGCCGTTTCTGGCACCGACTTATTCACCCATATCCGGTATATGATGTATACCACAATTCCCTCAATAACCATAACCCTCATCATTTTTCTGATTATCGGATTTAACGCCCACACGGGCATCACCCCTACGCATATAAAAGCTGTACAAACCGCTATTGCCAATACTTTTCATATTACACCCTGGTTATTTTTGGTTCCCGTTATTTTGTTTGCCGTCATTCTTAAAAAGATGCCTCCCCTACCCGCTTTGGGGATAGGAGTCTTGCTGGGCGCCATTGCAGCCGTTATTTTTCAACCACAAATGATTGAAAATTTAACCCATATCACCGACAATTACGCGAAAGCTTCATACATAGGTGTCATGCAGGCAATTTACGGGAAAACGATTATTCTAACCGATAATCCTGCCATGAACGACCTCTTCACCACCGGGGGAATGGGAGGCATGCTTCAAACCATATGGTTGATTCTTTCGGCCATGATTTTCGGAGGCATCATGGAAGCAAATGGAATGTTGCGAAAAGTAACCCAATCGGTATTGAAGTTGGTCAAATCCGATGGATCACTCATCACCTCTACGGCATTATCTTGTATCTTTTTCAACATTACTGCTTCCGACCAATATATCTCCATAGTCGTTCCCGGCGAGATGTATCATGATGCTTTTAAAGATCGCGGTTTAAAGCCTGAAGTATTGAGCCGTACGCTGGAAGATGCCGGCACCGTAACCTCTGTCTTGGTTCCATGGAACACAGGAGGAGCAACGCAAGCCAGGGTTTTGGGAGTGCCCACGCTTAGTTATTTGCCCTATGCTTTCTTTAATTTGGTAAGCCCGCTGATGACCATCTTTTTCGCTTATATGAACATCAAAATCAGGCGATACAAAGACGACAAAAAAGACAGCGAGAACATCAGCAAACCTCAGGATGATATTACTTTAGACGAATAGAGATATAATGGAACAAAAGGTAATGCGTTTGTAAAGATGTTAGCAGTCATGCAACCAACAGTATTAACTTAGAACATTTAATAATAATGAATGACAAAATCTTTAATTCACGTAAGAGTTTTGAGAAACTTGGAAACGTGTATGAAAAATCGAGGAATGTAACAATAAATCAGAAAATTATTCAAAATGTAAATTGTTACTGGTTTAGACCTGAGAAAGAAACAAATAAATTAATAATTTACCTTCATGGTGGATGTTTTGTTTTAGGATCTGTAAAATCCCATCAATCTCTTGTTTCGCACTTATCCGAACATCTCGCATTGCCAATACTTTTTATAGAGTATAGTTTGGCACCGAAAAAGCCTTTTCCTTCTGCGATAGATGATATTGAAAATGTGTATAAACAAATCCTTGCTGAATACCATGCTCATGACATAATACTTATAGGGGATAGTGCTGGTTCCGGTTTAGCAATCTCGGTTTTATCAAGACTTACAGAAAAAGATATTAGGTCACCCGCAAATCTGGTTATGCTTTCGCCATGGATTGATTTAACTTGTCAAAACAATTCTCTTATAGAAAATAAAGACCATGACCCGGTTCTTACGAAGCAAGCCCTGCAAAATTATACGTCAATGTATATTGGAAATGCTAATTTATCAGATGTAAACCCAATAGAAACAATAAACGAAAGATTTCCTCCAACTTTGATATTGGTTGGTTCTGGAGAAATTTTATTGGATGATAGTAAATCTATTCATAATAAAATTGCAGGTCTTCAGGAAAAAGTAAAATTGACTATCTACGAGAACCAGAATCATGTATGGATGTTGGAAAATATTCATTCGGAAGAATCAAAAAAAGCGATAAAAGAGATTAAGGAATTTATTTCCTGCTAATATAAAAAGCACGAACCGATAACACGCGGTATAAAACACTGGAGTTTAAGTGGTTATTCAATCTTTCCGCCACGCATAAACTTTCGTGTCGGGGGACAGGAACGTAGCCCACAATCCCCAACGATTTCATACCGCCAAATGTTCTACGCGATTAAAAAAAAACGAATGATTACTAAGTGTTTATGGTGTTTAAGTTCTGAACCCGAAGTTACATTCGAAAAAAAAGCTCATACTATTCCAAAATCTCTAGGAGGGCAAAACTTTAATCGAAACGTATGTGATAATTGTAATGAATATTTTGGAAATAGAGATAGCAATAATAGTCGCTATTCAATTGAAGAGGCTTTAAAAGAAACATTCGTCATTACAAGAAAAAGATTATTAAACGCAAGTGAACCTAAAAGAAAAGTTGGTCGTTTTAGATCTAAATTCTTTGAAATTAAAGAAAGGAATGGGAAACCAAGATTATCGGTGAAATCGTCATTTCGTTTTTCAAAAACATTTCAAGTTGAAATATGCCGAGCCTTCAAAAGAGGGCTTTATAAAATGTTTTTAGAGGAACTAAACCGTCAAAGAAAACTGGGGTATGAAGAAAATTATAATATTATTAGGGATTATGCAAGAAACAACATCGGAGAACTGCCAGTCTTCTATTTTTACAGGAAATTTGGAGTAATGCTGCTTTTAGAAAATGAGGCAGAAACACCTACTTTGCTTTTCGATCGAATGAACTATCTTTACTGTAATGATAAATTTATGGAAATTGAATTTTTAGGGCATGTTTTTGGCTTTCCAATTTCAATATTTAATGAGCAAGAATTACAATACTATATTTCAGAATCTATGAAAAATAAAAGGAATTATTTTAAAGGTTTTGTGATAATTGAACGACTCATTGATGTTGACTTAATGTTAGAAATCATGAACGATTAAAAAACTGAGTAGAAGAACAGCTATAAAACATAGCTACTTCGTTCTCGGGTGAAACGTGGGCTTTCCCGTTCACACTTTTCTATTTGGGTGACAGAAAAGCACTTTCCGATAAATCGGGACCACTTTTCACAGCTTCAACCGTCAGACTTTCTAAAATTCCACAATTCTCTTCGATTTTGTTAATAAAACAGTGAACTTCTTCCCCAAAATTCGGCCATTTAAAATTAGGGTTCGGCAAGCCCAATAGGGCGCGTCAGTTCAGGTTATTAAATTTAAACGGTTAACATCTAAGCTTCCACTCGCTTTGAAAAAGCCTTATAACTTCTAACAGAAACGTTTACCTAACCATACCCGTAAAGCCCATGAAAGCCAGGGCGAGTATTCCGGCAGTAACCAGCGCAATGGGGACACCTCTCATTCCTTTTGGCACTTCCATCATTTCGAGATGTTCGCGAATACCCGCAAAAATCACCAATGCCATGGTAAAACCTATGGCCGTCGACATGGCGAAAACTACAGATTCCATTAGATTAAATTGTTTTTGAATGGTTAAGATAGCTACACCCAAAACCGCACAGTTGGTAGTGATGAGAGGAAGAAACACTCCCAGAGCCTGATACAGAGCCGGACTGACTTTTTTTAAGATAATCTCCACCATTTGAACCAGTGCCGCGATCACAAGGATAAAAACTATGGTCTGCATAAACCCCAAGCCAAAAGGATTCAGCACATAATACTGAAAAATCCAGGTAGTCATGGTCGCCAGCGTCATGACAAACAAGACCGCTCCACCCATCCCCACGGAAGTGGAAATACGTGTTGACACGCCCAGAAAAGGACAGACACCCAGAAACTGGGTCAATACGATATTACTAACGAAGATGGCAGATATTACAATGACAAAATATTCCATAGTATGCTGATTTAAGCCGTTTTATTAATCTTATTAATTAAGGCAATAATATAACCTAAGGCGATAAAAGCCCCGGGAGCCAGCACAAAGACAAGCATCAGGTCGCCTTTTATAAAGTGAAAGCCAAAGATAGCACCGCTACCCAACAGCTCGCGAACAGATCCAAGAATGGTAAGTGCAAAAGCAAAACCCAGTCCCATGCCTAGTCCATCGAGTACTGACGACCACACCGTATTTTTTGAAGCAAAAGCCTCAGCACGTCCCAGCACGATACAGTTTACCACAATCAATGGGATAAACAGCCCAAGCTGTTCGAATAATGCCGGCACATATGCTTGCATGATAAGTTCAACAATGGTAACAAAAGAAGCGATGATAACAATAAATGAAGGAATCCTGACCTTGTCGGGAATTTGGTTCTTCACCAATGATATCACCATATTCGACATAGTAAGCACAAAGGCTGTTGCCAAACCCATTCCCAAGCCATTTAAAGCCGAGGTAGTAGTACCCAATGTTGGACACATTCCTAAAAGTAGGACAAAGACCGGATTTTCTTTGAGAAATCCTTTGGTGAAATTTTTTATCTGACTCATAGTTCTTCTATTTATTAATGTGAGAATGTGGGAATTGTAATTCATTAATTCTATCATTCATCATTCATCATTCATCACTCAACATTCAACATTCATCACTCATCACTCATCACTCATTTAACTTCCTTCTCAAAAGTATCATAGGCGCGTTGCACGGCATCGCAAAAGGCACGGGAACTAATTGTAGCGGCTGTAATAGCATCCACATCTCCTCCGTCCTTTTTTACTTTCAGCTTAAAGTCTGCCGGATTTTTATCGATAAACTGATCGGGAAAATTTGACTTTTTCTTATCCAATTTGGTTCCCAAACCCGGCGTTTCTTTTAAGCTTAGGATAGAAGTATTGTAGATGCTGCCATCGGGCAAAAATCCTACCATGGCATCTATACGACCTCCGAAACCCTTATTCGTATAAGTATTAACCGCCACTCCTACCAATTTTCCATCCTGGCTGGCCAAATTCATTCGTAACGAATCATCTCCATCGGCATCCGCAACCATTTTAACTTCCAATTTATCAAATGCGGGCAAAACAGCTTTGATGGCAGCCTCCTGCTTTTTCTGCTTTGCAAGGGCAATGGGTTTTTCTGTGGCTACATAAACCGCTCCCAGCGCAAGGGCAGCAACTACCGCAACGACAAAGAGCGTAAGTACCATATTCAGAAAACTTGATTCCTTTTTTGAAGCCATTATATAAATATTTTATACGGATTATCTATTTATTTTAAACAATTTCATGTATCGTTTATTATTTCGCCACCACTGCAGAGCGGACACCAAAACGCCTGGGCTTAAATCCTCGATTTATCAAAGGAACGACGGCATTCATCAGTAGAATGGCAAAGGAAACTCCCTCTGGATACGCACCCCAGACCCGGATAAGCATTGTTAGCAATCCTATTCCAAAACCAAAAACAAGCTGGCCGCCCCGGGTCATGGGCGAAGTAACCATATCCGTAGCCATAAATATCGCGCCCAGCATTAAACCGCCCGTTAATAAATTGAATACAGGATCAGTATAATGTTGTGGGTCAATCCACCATAAGATCCCCGAAAACACAAAAACTGTAACAAGCACGGACACCGGAATTTCCCAACTAATGATTTTCTTCCTCAACATATAAATTCCACCCAAAATGAGGGCAAGTGCAGAAACTTCCCCCATCGAACCACCCATTTGCCCTATCAGCACTTGCATATTGGAAGGGATGTGCTGCGAAAGTTCAGTCATACTCTTACCAGCCCCTAATCCTTCTTTGATGTAGCCCAGGGGGGTAGGCCCTGTAATAACATCTGCCAATCTCAGGGGTAGCGTTCCAGGCTTTGGCCAACTCGTCATTTCAACGGGAAAAGATACCAGAAGAAAAACACGAGCGACCAAGGCGGGATTAAAAATATTTTTCCCAAGACCACCGAAGGACATCTTTGCAATTCCGATAGCCACCAAGGCGCCAACAATCACCATCCACGAAGGCAGATTCGAAGGCACATTAAATGCCAGCAAAATACCTGTTACCAAGGCAGATCCATCAGTTATGCTCATGGTACCATTGATTAAATATTTTTGAATGAGCCATTCAAAAAACAGGCTAAAAACCACCGAGAGCAACAACACCCTTACAGCATCAATACCAAAAAAATACACGGAAATCAGTACAGCAGGCATCAGGGCGATCACCACTCCATACATAATTTTTTTGGTCGCATTATCCCCGTGAATATGTGGAGACCCGGCTATGGTGAGCATATTCATATCGTTATTTCTTTCTGTTCCACTAATAAAAGATTGTTTCAACTTATTTCTTATTTCTTGTTCGAATCATTGCAGCCACCTTATTTTTTCCTAATCGCAAATAATCCAACAATGGGATATTAGCAGGGCAAGTGTATTGACAGGATCCACATTCGATACAATCCATCACATGCTCTTCTTCAGCTTTATCGACACGTCCAATTCGAGCCAGGCGAGATAAAAAGAAAGGCTCCAGGCCCATAGGACAAGCCTGTATACATTTTGAACAGCGGATGCAGGGACTTTCTTCCTTTCGGTGACTTTCTTCGTCGGGCATGAGCAATATTCCGGATGAGCCCTTCACGACAGGCACTTCTTCAGAAGCTAGAGACTTTCCCATCATGGGCCCCCCACTGATTATTTTCCCCGTATTCACAGGTAGTCCTTCAGCTGCATATATGAGGTATTTCAGCGGGGTTCCAATACGCACTTTGAAATTTGATGGTTTTTTCACTCCTTTCCCAGTCACAGTAACAATTCGTTCAATGAGTGGTTTATTTTTTTGAACTGCTTCGTAAACCGCAAAAGCTGTACCCACATTTTGAACCACACAACCTACCTCGATGGGTAATTTTGCAGAAGGTACTTCGCGATTTAACAAGGCTTTAATCAACTGTTTCTCTCCTCCTTGCGGATACTTCACATGCACGGGCTGCACACTGACTCCGGGGTAATTCCGCGCCAAGCTGGTCAAATGGCCAATGGCATCTGCTTTGTTATTCTCAATACCGATGATGGCCTGCTCCACTTTAAGTGCTTTCATCAACAGTTGAATCCCTACCATAATTTCAGGTCCTTTTTCCAGCATGAGCCGATGGTCGGCAGTGAGATAAGGTTCACATTCCACCCCATTAATAATCAGGAATTCCGCTTTTTTTCCATGTGGTACCTTCAACTTAACTTGGGTAGGAAAGGTAGCCCCTCCCATTCCCACAACGCCAGCTTCTTTCACCTTCTGGATAATTTCATCAGATGTCAAATCAAAGTCTTTGATTAAGCTATCGGAAAGATCTATCCCTTCTTCCCATTCATCGCCTTCAACATTAATAATCACGGCCGGGCGTTGATAACCGGAAGCGTCCAGTACATTATCCAGTTTAAAGACAGTACCAGAAACGGGTGAATGCAAATTAGCAGAAATAAAAGAATCGGCCCTGGCAATAAGCTGGCCTGTTTTTAGCTTCTCTCCTCTTTTCACCAATACCTTGGATGGTGCTCCCAGGTTTTGCCCCAAAGGCACTACGACTTGATTGGGCAATGGTAATACCTCGATGAATTTATTGGCTGATAATTTATTTTCAGGTGGACGTATTCCTCCTATTACAAAAGTTTTTAATCCACCCATTATTTCTCAAATTTATTTTTCGTGTTTTCTGAGTCAGGATTATTATACATGGCTTCAATGGCTTGTGATGACAGTGCCTTCTCCACCTCTCCACTTTCAACATTCGAACTTAAAGCAGGCGGGATATCTCCAGCTTCTGTTTTCTTATCAGGCTTGGGTTTTCTGGGTTTAAAATTCACCTCCCATATCGCCGTGGTAGGACAAACTTCAACACATTTGCGACAGAGTGTACATTTTTCAAAATCAATATAAGCCAGGAAACTACTGATAGTAATGGCATCAAACTTACAGACTTTCTCACATTTCGCACAGCCGATACAGGCCACTTCGCAATTCCTTTTGGCCGCGGCTCCCTTTTCTTTGTTCACACAAGAAACAAAGATTCTTCTATCGCGAGGTCCTTTTTTACGCAATTCAATAATATCACGGGGACACGCAATTACACAGGCTCCACAAGCTGTACATTGATCATTGACCACCGGCAATCCTGTTTCATTGTCTATCTGAATGGCATCAAAGTCACAAGCGACTACACAATCACCCAGTCCGAGGCAAGCGTGCTGGCAGCCCCCTTCACCCGAATAAAGGGTATGTGCAAATGCACAGGAAGCTGCTCCCTCAAAGCTGACTTTCTCCGGTGAATGAGCAGGAGTCCCATTACATCGTACCACAGCGACCATCGGAGCATGCTCCTCAATTTCCAATCCGACAATAGATGCCACCTTTTTCATCACCTCATTGCCCCCCACCGGACAAAACAAACCATCCAGCGTTTTTTCATCTTTGGCCTGTTTTACAGCCGTTTCGGCAAAAGCACGACATCCAGGAAAGCCACAACCGCCACAATTGGCCGAAGGTACAGCTTCCTCCACTTCATCAATCAGGGGATCCTCATATACCTTAAATTTACTGGCAACAAAATACAAGATGACTGCCGAAATGAGGCCCAGTCCCCCTAGAACAAGTACGGAAACAAGAATAACACTATTCACAAGCATTCGATTTTATTCGTAATAATTCAGCGTTTTTCAAACACATGCAAAAGTAGGACTATTCTGAGTTTCATACACTTGTGAAAATTTATCAAATCAATAGCCTAACATACTGTATTTCTGTTTATTATGATGTATTTTTAAAGGACAATAAGAAGCCACGTAGAAGCATTATACTGATTATTAATCACTTATGGCTATTACGTAAACAGAATATAAATTATCTCAGAAAGGCATATTTAGAAACATTAAAAAAAGCCAGATCCCAAATAGCTACATATTATTTGATATGGAAGAGGAAGCGTTTCTTAAAAAATCCTTTCATCAAGAATAAACCTCCATAATAGGGAACCAACAAAGCAATGGCAGCCAGGCCGGAAAGACCTTGATTTAGTCCCAATTGAAGAAAGACTATCAAGCCGAAAAATAAAACCAGGAAGGGAAGAAAGTACCCCAAAATAACAGCCCAGCTACCATAGGATTGTTTCATTTCGATGACAACCTCATCACCTTCACATAGTTGATTGTTAGGATACAAATCGACTTCCACAATCTTTTCCTGCACATCACTTACGGAACACACATTATTTAATGAACAGGAAATACAGCCGGCTTTTGCAATGATCGATACTTCTGCCCGACTCCCCTCAATTTTGCGGATCACGCCCGGATGGCTCACTATTTCTTCGCCAAGTGCCATAGTTTTTGATTTGGGAAACAAAAGTACGAAAGTATAAATTGGAAGTGGCAAAAGGCGAATGCTAAGTCTGACATTGGGGTAGATCAAACCCTTTTCTATGGTGTGGACAATGAAACAGGAAGTATTTTTCCATTAAAATAACGAGATCCGTTAACGGTAAAATCTGCAATAAAGGTCGCCATTTGCACAGCAGTCAGCGGTGCTTTATAATCAGGAAATGCCTGAGCAAGCATTTCAGTTTGGGTAGCCCCCAGTGCCAAAGCGTTCGCTTTAATTCCGTACTCGGCAAATTCTTCCGCCATGCATTCCGTCAAGATGGAGAGCGCTCCTTTACTGGCACTATAGGCTGATAAACCTTTAAATTTGGCACTCCCCTGAAACCCGCCAATACTTGAAATATTAACAATATGCGTTCCTGCATACATCAGTGGGAAAAGTAGCCTGATCAACTTAAAGCTAGCAAAAACATTTACGTTAAAGGTCTGGTAAATATCATCATCGGTCATTTCTAGAAAGGGTTTATTCACAAGCAAGCCCGCGTTATTCACAACAGCATCCAGTTTGGTGAGGCGTTTTTCCGCTGCCGCAATTATGCGTGAGTAATCGTCAGATTGCAAGTCGAAACCCATTCCGTAAAATTCGCCTTTCATTCCGGCGACCTCCGCAGCAAGGGCATGTAAATCTTTTTCCGTTCGGGCAAAAGCCAATACTTCATGTCCCTGCGAAACCAATTGCTTTACCAGCTCGTAACCTATTCCACGACTGGCACCCGATACAACAATTTTCATCAGTAGTTTATTGAATATTATTTTTTTGCAGCAGATCCCTCATCTTTTTTGTATCTGTGGCACTAATGGTCAGTGTTCCTGATTCATCCACAGTAATGGCAATATTATACCTTGGATGTTGGGCAGCCCCCATATCAAAATTCATATAAACTGCCCCTTTGACGATTTCATCACCATATTTTTGCTTCATCTCCATGGCGGTTTTATATTCCTCCGTTAAAGGAATATGCGCACGTCCGGCAATGATGCCTGCCTGTTTCATAGCCTTTGAATAGTCACCACGATATACCAAAGTCACCGAATTAAAGCCCTCATTTGGGTTATCCTCGGAGGTAAGCTGAGAAAAATCTTTGTCCAGCGTCAATCCGTGTGGGAGACTTAATCCTAAATCCTTTGCCCATGTTGGAAGATCAGTTGCCGGATGTTGATTGGTTGACTTCGCCACCTGTCGCCCAAGGGTCTTGTTAATGGCATCAATTCTTCTTTGGGCTGCCTTGTCGGAAATCTTTCCCGCATCCCGTTCCTTTTTTACGGAATCAATCTGAGCATCCATTTTATCCATCATGCGCATGGTCTTGTCCACCTTTTTTATACTTCGCTCAAACTTGTTCAATTTAGCATCAAACTTTTTCGCCTCGTTTTGTTTTGGTGAATTACAGGCCGGGAAGAATAATAACGACAGTAAGGCAAAATTTAGCAGAATTGTCATTGGTCGTTTCATCAGCTTAAGGGTATTTTATTCATAACATATTTCTCAAATAAAACTTCCGAATGGCCTTTATTTCGTAAGTATTTAACTGGTAATCCGACTGATAAATCATATTTTCACAAGTAGACCGGAAAATAACAAATTCTCAGATGCAGGCCTGTTCATACGGTTTTCGCTATCAAGTTTTCAAATGTAACATAATTAAGGCAGGTGTTTCATGAGATGAAGGAAAAAGTTTTCAGCACTTTTTAAACCGAAATGAGTATTTTTGTCGGGTAATAAGAAGTCCATGAGATTCAAAACACTATTGCTTATTCTTTTCTTTGGCGTGCTGTCTTTTACAGGATTTTCACAGAATCATGAGAAAGTAAAAGATGACTTCGTAAAAACTTTCATCACTGGAGAACCATCGCTCATTACCGCATACTTTGAAGGCTTTGCAAGCCTTCAAATCCCGGGACATTCAGGACTTTTTCCGGCCACCAGGTCAAAGATTTATTTTGAGGCCTTCATGAGAAATCATCCAACGGAGACCTTCCTCTTAAAAAAAAGTGGTTTCTCCGGAGATAATTTTTATTTAATCGGACTATTGGAAAGCAAATCTGTCCAATGGGATGTATATTTCTTGTTTAGCCCGAGCAAAGTTAGTTATGTCGTTCAACAAATAGAAATAGAAAAAGCCGGAAAATGAGCTTGGAAGAAATTATAAAAAAATCTCTGGAAGAAGATATTGGAAGCGGCGACCATACGTCACTGGCCACTATCCCCAAGACTGCACGGGGCTCAGCCGTAATGCTCTCTAAGGAAGAGGGTATCCTAGCAGGAAGCATGGTGGCAAAACAGGTCTTTCAGCAGGTTGACCCCAAAACAACTGTATCGATATTCATAAATGATGGCCAATCCATCGCTGTGGGGGATGAAATCATGCGCGTGCAGGGATACTCACGTTCACTGCTGGCTGCAGAACGTACGGCCCTGAATTTTATACAACGGATGAGTGGAATTGCAAGCTTTACCCACAATATGGTTCAACAGCTCAATGGTTTACCTACTCTCCTGCTGGACACCCGAAAAACAACTCCGGGCTTACGTTTGTTGGAGAAAATGGCCGTGAAGGCCGGGGGTGGTGAAAATCATCGTTTTGGGCTTTACGACATGATTATGATCAAAGACAATCACATCGACTTTGCCGGCGGAATCGGGCCTGCCATCGAAAAAACGCATGCCTATCTTAAAGAAAAGCAGTTGAATTTGAAAATAGAAATCGAGACCCGAAATTTTACCGAGCTGGAAGAGGTCCTGCAAATTGGTGGAGTTCACCGCATTATGCTTGACAATTTTCATCCGCACGACCTTCGATTGGCGATTAAAATGATTGGCAAAAAATTTGAAACGGAAGCTTCCGGTGGCATCAGCCTTGATACAATTCGAGAATATGCTGAAACTGGAGTCGACTATATTTCTGTTGGAGCCCTTACCCACCAAATCACAAGCCTTGACATTAGTCTGAAGGCCGAAAAGAATTAATTTTCTGAATTTGAATATACAGAATGATCTATAAGAGAAAACGCGTCATCCTAATTGGTATAAGAATACGCCTGTTGTTGCGTAGAATCGTATTACCTGGTTTTGGAGGGATGCCTTTGTACGATGTGTTGGTATTTTTTTTCCGAGGACTTTTCAAAGGCGTACTCACCTATCGGGCTGCAGCCATTGCCTATAACTTTTTCCTTGCCCTTATTCCATTTGTGATGTTTCTCTTTACATTGATTCCTTTTGTAACCGGAGAACACTACCAATTTTATTTGCTTGATTTACTAAAAGAAGTTATTCCTTCCAATATCTTTAATATGGTTAAAGATACCATAGTAGAGATTATTCGTCGCCCTCATCAGGGTTTACTGTCAGCCGGTTTCTTCATGGCCATCTATTTTGCTACCAACGGAGTAGACGCTATCATCGAAGGCTTTAACCAAAGTTATCATAGCATGGAAAGACGCCCCTGGTGGCGCCAAAAAATTGTTGCATTTGCGCTGATGCTGGTTCTTTCACTGCTGATTTTCATCTCATTCTCATTGCTGGGCTTTGGTGAATTATCCATTCATTTACTGACGGATAAACACCTACTTAACAGTACGCTATCAATATTTTCGATACAGTTATTGCGGTGGTTTGTCATTTTATTCACCACCATACTCAGTACTTCACTTTTATATTACTTCGGCCAATTGAAAACCCTTGGAACCATTCGATACCGATTTTTCTCACCCGGATCAATCTTATCTACCGGTTTATTTATTGTTGGCGGCATCCTGATTAAATTGTATTTTGAAAATTTCTCGCGGTACAATCTTCTCTACGGTTCCATTGGTTCATTAATCATCCTAATGGTATGGATTTATTATAATGCTTTCATTATCATTATTGGATTTGAACTTGACACCAGCATCCGCAAGACACGATTAAAAGATTTAAATAAGAACACCTATAAAATGGTGAGCTGAAGTCACTTGCAGCTTAATTATTTCAGCAAAAAAAAACAGTCCCTTAATTGTGACGTTTGTGTAAAAAACCAGGATTGAAAAATTTATTGTTGTGTAGCTCCATCTTTTATCATATCCCATGATAAGGGCTCTCCGCTTTCAATATCTTTCGAAGCTTTTTTACCTAAAACCTCATAATAATATTTCGGATGAAGTCCCAAACCCGGACGGATAGAACGGATATTTTGTTCAGTTAACATTTCGCCTTTCGAAATATTTTTTGTGACAAATAAAGAACGGGTAAATTCTTTAGCACTAATTATTTTGGGTGTAAGTTCAAAATTTCCGGAGCCAATGGCTTGCTCTATGTTGCGAATAGCCGTAACCATTTGCTTAAATTCGTGAGGTTCCAGTGAAAATTCTTTATCCAAACCATTGCTGTCACGGCTGAGGATGAAATGTTTTTCTATGATTGCTGCACCCATGACAACAGAAGCAATAGGGACTTCAATTCCCAACGTATGATCAGATAAACCAACAATTACTCCGTATTTATCTTTTAAACTTTGTATTTGTTTCAAATTTACTTCGTCATAGGGGGTGGGGTAAGCGGTAGTGCATTTCAATAAAGCAATTTGATTATTACCTGCATCTTTACATGTTTTTATGGCTAAGTCGATATCTTCCAAAGTAGCAGCACCTGTTGAAATGATGATAGGCTTTCTTGTTTTGGCGCATTTTTCGATTAATGGGATATCTGTAATTTCGAGTGAAGCAATTTTATAGGCAGGGACATTTAAACTTTCCAAGAAATCAACAGCTTCCAAATCGAAAGGGGAGGAAAAAAAAATCATCTCCAAGTCATTTGCCAGTTTTTGAAGTTTGGCGTGCCATTCGTAAGGTGTCATCCCTTTTTTATACAGGTCGTGCATCTTTTGTCCTGTCCATAAAGAATCTTTTGGTGTTTGAAACCATGGCTTATCAGAATCCAGCGTAAGGCTATCCGGTCTGTAAGTTTGTAACTTGATGGCATCAGCCCCGGCTTCTTTCATCGCCTTTATCGTTTCAACTGCCAAATCAAAATTCTGCTCATGGTTGGCCGATAACTCGGCAATGATAAAAGCTCTTTCCTTTCCTATTTCAATATCTGCAATTTTCATTTCGTAATTGAGTAAAATAAAATATTATCTTTTTCAAGTTCTAATGATAGCCCGGCAAATTCAGCCACCTTAATAGATGCAGAATTCTCATTTTTTATGATCGCTGTTACTTTTCCTGAAAGATTTTCCACAAGTAATTTTACCATTTGTTTTCCATAACCTTTTCCCCTTGATTCCGGGGCTACTGTCCATGAAATTATTATTTCATCATCATTTTTGTCAGCTCTTACAGTTCCGATTGGCTTATTCTTTTCTTTTACAATATAAATCTTACTATTAGGATCTTTAAGAATGTTAGAGAACCACTCTTTATGTTCTTTTTTGCTAATTATATCAGAAGTAATGCTATTTTTCCTGGTAAAGGAATCATTTCTCCATTCTAATAAAATTTCCCAATCTTGCATTCGGGCTTCTACTAGTTCCATAATGTCTCTATTAATTTTAGAAATCTATTCTTTATTTTCCCATCAAAAAGTTTCCGCTGGTTTATTAGTTGATTTGAAACATTGTTATTTTTAAGAACGACTCCGATATTTCTAATCAGATCGTCAATCTTAAGAGAATTAAAATTACCAATACCAGAGATCGCTTTTTTATTTAAAAGACCATAATAAATACTTTTTTGATTATCAACATAATAACCTGAAAGAATGGGCATTTTAATGGTGCATAATTCATAAAGAATTGTGCTTGCAGGAACTATTGCAAAATTACTTTCTTGCATAACTGAGGCTAATCCTTGTTCAGATAGATTTCGATATATTTTGATTTGTGGATTTTCACTTTGTAGCGTAAAAATTTCTGTATTTTTATTTGATGCGCCCATAACAACATTTATTGTCTTGAAATTTTCAAAAAATAATAATGCTTTTACGCTTATTAGAGTAAGGTTGTTAATGTCTGATCCGCCAAAACATACAAATGCAGTATCAATTTGATTAATTATTCTGGTTTCTTTTACAGCTTTCAAAAAAATTGATCTTAAGATTGCATAATTAGTCCCAAGGGCAAATTTTGTATATTCTGCTGATTCATAGTCTGATTGTTTGGTTGAGGGCGAATGATTAATTACAATGTCAGCATACATATATTCTTTTGCAAGATCATCAATATAAATAAGTTTAAGCCCTTTTTCTTTTATTTGCATTTGATAACTAGATGTAAATTGATAGCCATCAATAATTACAATGAAATTATGTCCAAATTTTTCAATTAACCAATTTATTTCATCAATTATTTTAACATCTCTTGGAACTATCGTTAAAGAAAATTGTTTGGGAATAGTATTTAAAGCAGAATCTTCTTTTGTAACAAAAATACAATCATAGTTCTTTTCAAAAATTTCATATAATGCAAAAAGCCTATACAAATGACCCAATCCCATTATTAAATTCCCGTCGGCTCTAAATAATATTTTAGGTTTATCTTTCAATATTTAACAATCTATATTTTAGTTCTGCCATCTCCCAATCTTTAGGAGTGTCTATGTCCTGCGCCATAGTTTCAGGTATTATTAAACTTCCTCTGTTGGAGTCAATAAGCGTCTTATCTTTATTAATCCAATAAAATTGTCCGGCATCGAAATAAGCTGGCTCAAGATCTTGTGAACGGCTTTTGTAATATTCAGGGAAGAACATTTTTGTTTTACCATCCTTGCCGATCTTTAGTGCCCGTTGAATTGGATAACTATATTTAACAACGGGGGAAACAACATCAAAATTATTAGAGATTAACATTCTGAAAGACTCATTCATTAGCTCCACAGTAATAAAAGGAGCAGTAGGCAGAATAATACAAGCACAATCAAATTCTTTGTTCCTTTTGAAATACTCATTCTTAACTTCCAATAACACATCGTTTAATATGGCGTAATCATCAGCCGATTCGGCCGAACGCATAAAAGGAACAGTAGCCCCGAATTCTTTTGCAATTTTTGCAATCTCATGATCATCTGTGGAAACCATCACTTCGTTAAAAAGGCCTGAATCCAGAGCCGCAATAATAGAATAAGCGATAATAGGCTTTCCGAGAAAAAGTTTTATGTTTTTATTCGGAATTCGTTTGCTTCCGCCTCTTGCGGTGATGATTGCTATATTATTCATTGTAAAATTGTACTATTTTATCAATCACATAGTCTTGTTCTTTAGCCGATAATGTTGGGTACATAGGTAAGCTAAGGCAATTATTGTAATACTTTTCAGCATGGGGCATATCCCCGGCTTTCCATCCAAATTGTTGGTAGTACGGCATCAGGTGAACAGGAATATAGTGTACCTGGGCAAAGATGTTGTTTTCCCTTAGAAAGTTGATGAGTTCTTTTCTTCTCTCAAACTCAACAACATATAGATGATAGGCATGCCCTTCAACCAGACCGGCTTGTCTATTTACGAAATGAACATCTTTAAACACTTGTTCATATTTCGCAGCAATTTCTTTCCGAAACTTTAGTCCTTCTTCAGCTCTTTTGAGTTGGCTTATCCCTAATGCTGCCTGGATATCGGTAAGGCGATAATTATAGCCAAGCTCCTGCATCTCGTAATACCAAATACCATGGTTATGCTGAAGTAGTTCAGGTGATTGTTGGATGCCATGTGTGCGGAGATTCCTAAGCCGGTGGTATAGATCTTTGTTATTGGTAGTAATCATCCCACCCTCTCCGGCTGCAATATGCTTTACAGGATGGAAAGAGAAGATGGCCAAGTCGGCAAATTCGCCATTACCGCAGCTGTGCTTTTCTCCTTTTGAATCGACAAAATAGCCTCCGGGGGCGTGACAGGCATCTTCAATAATCCAACAGCCATACTCATCAGCTAACTTCCTGAATGCTTCCATGTCAATGGCTCTCCCGGCAAAATCAACGGGTATTATGCCTTTGTATGTACCTTTTGGTGAAGCTTTAAGTATCTTTTCAACTTCGTTGATGTCCAATAGATAAGTTTCAGGATTAATATCTGCAAAAACAACATCCCCACCGGCATAACGCACACAATTTGCCGAAGCCACAAAAGTGATAGGCGTTGTAATAACTTTGTCGCCTGGTTTTGTATCTAAGGCAAGGGCGCATAAATGAAGAGCAGCAGTGCCATTCGAAACTGCAACAGCATATTTTGCACCGACATATTCAGCAAAGGCAACTTCAAATTCAGCTATTTTTGGACCTTGTGTCAGATAATCCGAGTTTAGGACATCAACAACAGCATCAATATCTTCTTGTGTAATATGTTGTGTTCCGTAACGAATCGGTTTCATCAGCGGTCACTTTTAGAATATTCTGAAATCATTTTACGTAAATCATCAACGGATAAGTATTGGTCATTATCTTTTGAATTGTAGGTAAACCCTTTTTCTACTTCCTTGGCCTTATAATGGTCAATATACAGCTGCTTTTTTTCTTGATTCATGGGCGGAAGAATAATGAAAAAGTCTTTTGTCTCTATGGTATGGAACGAATCGCTTGTTGTGATCATCTCTTCGTGTAATTTTTCACCAGGTCGAATACCTACAATTTCTTGTTTACAATCAGGACAAATGGCGTTGGCAACATCTGTAATCTTATAAGAAGGAATTTTGGGGACGAACAATTCATTTCCGATAGCGTGCTCCAGCGCATGGATTACTACTATATCTACTCCCTGCCGAAGGCTAATATTGAAACGTGTCATTTCGGGGTCGGTAATGGGCAAGATTCCGGTTTTCTTTTGTTTAAGGAAGAATGGAATAACAGAACCTCTGGAGCCAAGAACATTTCCATATCTAACGACTGAAAAAGAAATATCCCTTTTTCCTTTCATGTTGTTGGCGGCAATAAACAATTTGTCGGAAACCAGTTTTGTAGCACCATATAAATTAATGGGTGCTGCTGCTTTATCTGTTGACAGGGCAACTACTTTTTTAACACCTGAATCTAAAGCGACATCTATAATATTTTGAGCACCCAGAATATTGGTTTTGATAAATTCCATCGGGTTATATTCGGCGGCAGGCACTTGCTTAAGTGCCGCGGCATGAACAATGTAGTCGATGCCTTCGCAGGCGCGCTTAAAACGATCCTTATCTCTTACATCCCCAATAAAATATCGAATTCCATCATATTTTGATTTGGGGAATTCCTGTGCCATTTCAAATTGCTTGAGTTCATCACGAGAATAAATTACCAACCGTTTAATATTGGGACTATGTGACAAGACTGTTCTAACAAACTCTTTACCAAAAGAACCGGTTCCGCCTGTTATTAAGATTGATTTTTCAGAAAAATCCATCATAAGAATTAATGTTTATCTAATATATTTGAAAATAATAATAGCACAAAGGTAATAAATTGATTTTATCGAAATTTTGGCAGCAGGCCTGAAAAATTGATATGCTATCTTTCTAGTATCCAGCACTGTGACAAAATTAATTCAAAAATACTTAAGATATAATGATTCGGGTAAGGGCTGAACTATTCAAGTATATTTTTCCAAAAATCAGGATTTCCTAATTTTTCGGAAATAGCATTTTTTGAGTGAAAGTCATTAAGATATTTATAATACTTTTCTTTTAGAATGTCAATATTTTTCAATTTGTACCGATCAAAAATCCATATGGTCTTTTTGAATTTTGGCAATCTAAGAAATAAGGGTTTGAGGTAAAAAACACCCCCTATGGACATCAGCAGAAAGCGGATAAAAAATAATAAATTGAATTTAACTTTAACTCTTTTTTTTATAGGCATTTTTTCAATGGTTTTACCCAAATAATAACCTGATCTTATGTGATTCATCCCGTCAGCAAAACCGATTACATTTTCAAAAATTAGTTCTCTTGCCTTAATTTTGTTGGGTAAATACATCTCAGCAACTTTTCCTGTTTTATAATATTCGTCAATTTTTGATTGAAGTTTTTGATACGACTGAACAATAACTGTTCCCTTGAAATTTTCATCCCTTACGAAATCAGTATCCGGGTTAATGAAAATTGTAGGAATATCTTTCATCATCCAAGCCTCCAGTACCGTTGTTGATTCAAAAGTAGTCCAGATATCAGAAACACTGATCAATGTATGAATATCTTCTTCATTACGCAAGTAAAGCACATTTGGATAATGCTCCAAATTAATCATCTCATTATTATCTTTTTGTGTTAAGTGTGGGTGGATCTCATTTGGATGTCGTTTTAGAATAAAAAGAATATCAGAATTGTTTTCAATAGTTTCTCGTAAAATATTTTCGATAATAATTTGTTGTTCAGCCATCCATTTTATCCTTCCCTCAGCTCTTTCTTTAAATGTGTCCCTGATTTCCATCAAGCCTGTTGTATTGTGTATTTTCCCAAAAGCCCATCCGGCGTAACTCACAATTTTTTTATATTGAGAAAGATTATATTTATTTAGAAATGATTCTTTTGTTTCAAATTTGTAAATTTTATAGCGGTCAAATCCTGTTGCACCGGTAAGAACCATTTTTTTACTATGTTCAGGTAGTTGATTCGAAAGAAATATTTTGGTTCTTGTCGACCAATGACAAATATATTCCTGAAAAAAGATTTTATCTGTATTATATCCCCAGTAATTAAATGTTCCGTCGGTCCTGAAGTTGCCTTCAGAAATTAATGCAAAAACTTTAATCTCGTTTTCGTAAGCATATTTGGCAATCTGGTGATGCAATTTTGAGCCAACGGTATTAGCTAAAATTATCAAATCAGGTTTCCTACGCCGAATCTTGTCAATATCAAAGATAAAGGACTTTTCAAACTCTATGTTTAAATATTTCTCGGCGAAATAGAGTACAGGCATCAATATTTCCACATCACGACCTTTTTCGGCATCAAAATAGCAGAGGGCTTTTATTATTTTAGCTTGTGATTTCATCTAAAAAGTTAGCGATTTTTTTTGTTTGATTTTCAGCGGAAAATAATTTGATATATTCTTCATCTGGGTTGAATGGTGCATTTGAAGAAAAAATAGTCTGAATATATTCTTTAATCCCCTGATAATCTTCGTAATTAAATAATTTTCCGGTTCTGGACTGTTTAATAATGTCGTCAACATCGCTGTTCAGTGTTCCCAAGGCTAAAATGGGGTTATTGGTACGCAGGTATTCATATAGTTTTCCTGGTAATCTACCTTTGGCGTTATTAGCTTTATTGACAGGGAGAAGGAGCAAATCTGCTGAGGAGATAAGTTGTAAAGCTTCTTTTCTTGGAATATTGCCCATTTCTTCAAAATTCTCAGAGAGGTTTAATCTGGATATCATTTCCTTAATAGAAAAATCAACAATCCCTGCAAATCGAATCTTTAATTTTTTTGAAAAATCGGAGTTTTCTACTTTGAGTGAAGAAAGTGCTTTAAGAAAAAAATCAGGGCTTCTGTCAATGCCTAATATTCCGGCATGGGCAATTACAAAATCGTTGGAGTCTTTAACGGAGTTGATATCCTTAAAATCATCTTCATCATATCCATAATAAATGGGATCAACATTCTTGGCGCCAATTTTTTCAAGGTCTTCGACCCAACTGGGGCTGGCAATGGTTATTTTATTCGCAGTTTTGAAAACATATTGTTCCAATTGCTGGTGCTTACGGTCGGCGCGTTTCCCAATTCTCATCTTTTGGTAGTAATCTACTTGTGTCCATGGATCTTGAAAATCGGCTAACCAGGGAATTTGTAACTTTTCTGATAATTGCATCCCTATTACAGTGTTAGTATGTGGGGGACCATCTGTCAATATGGCATCAACGGGATATTCGCTGAGATACTTTGTTAAAAAACGAACCGATGGTTTTATCCATAAACAGCGAGCATCAGGAATGAAAAAATTCCCCCTAATATAAATGAAAAGATTGTCCAGAAAATGATTTTTGCTTTTTACATAAACTGGATTGCTTGAATCATTTTTTTTTCTCCCTGTAAAAAATTTAAACAGATTAAATGGTTCAATAATCTTTTGCCGGATAACTTTCACATTGTTTGGGACATCTTTAAAGTTATTTTCGTCGTAATAAGGGTAGGCAGCATCTTTTGGAGCATAAACAATGGGTTCCCATCCAAATTTTTGTAAATATTTTACAAACTTTAATGTTCTTAATACAGAAATGCCACCTGCCGGTGGCCAATAATATGAAATAATTAAAACCTTTTTCATTGTCGGAAATGAAGCGTAAAAATAGAAAGAATATTTGAGATAGCTGATAGTTCTCTTTTACTAACGTTTTATCATGATACGCAACTATCCGAAAGTTTGACTTAGAAGGGAATAAAGTTTATCCAAAACTTCCCACCTCTGTATTTTACTGATGCCATAGCATGAAGAAATATGATTATTTTTGAAACCGAAAATAAAATTGTCCTATTAGTAGGGAGATCGGCTAGTTTAGCCAAACAATAAATGGAATACTGCAACAAAAAAAGAAGACCTTGGGAATAATTAGCAAACAATCTCTTTCGGGTACCATCTATTCCTATATTGGCGTAGCCTTAGGATTTATTACTACAGGACTAATATTGCCGCGCCTGCTGTCTACCGGCGAGGTAGGTTTATTGCGGCTGCTTGTCTCCTATTCAACTCTTTTAGCCCAATTTGCAGTACTGGGCTTTAATTCTGTCACGGTTAAGCTTTTCCCTTCCTTCAGGGATGAAAACAATAAACATCATGGCTTTCTGGGCCTTGCACTTCTTATTTCTTTAATCGGATTCATAATTACCATTGGCGTTTATTTGGGTTTCCATTATTTTATTGTTAGCAACGCTAAAGAAAAGTCAGATCTGTTTGTCCCCTATTATTATTACGTGATCCCTATGGTATTCTTTACCTTACTTTTTGGAATCTTCGATACATACTACAGGGTCTTGTATAATGCAGTTATCGGAATTTTATACAAAGAAGTCGTACAGAGGCTACTTATATTAGCGGCGATTCTACTGTATTATTTTAAAGTTGTCGATTTTCATGTCATGGTAATCGTGTATATAATCGCGATTAGTTCCCCGTCATTGTTTCTCTTTTTTAGTTTATTAAAAGATAAATTACTTTTTATTATTCCTGATTTCAATTTTATAGATATAAAGCTTAGAAAAGAAATGACCAGTGTGGCTTTCTTTGGTATTATAGCAAGCTACTCCGGGGTTCTGGCAGTGAATATTGACATCATAATGATTGATATTTTGCTGGGATTGAGTAAAGCAGGCATCTACACCATTGCTTTTTACTTTGGCACCCTTATTCTCGTACCCATGCGATCCATGGGAAAGATAAGCTCCGTAGTTATCGCCGATGCCTGGAAAAAAGACGATCGCACCACCATTATGGACATCTACCGTAAGAGTAGTATTAGCTTGAGTGTGATTGGTTTACTGCTATTTATTGGCGTTTGGGGAAATATCGACAATGTTTTTCATTTGGTTGGTAGTGCTTACTCATCCGGTAAATATGTAATTCTTTTTATTGGGCTCGCCAACCTTACAGATAATCTTTTGGGGGTAAACCCACATATCATCTTAAATTCAAAACACTATCGTTGGCTTTCCTATTTATTATTAGTCTATGCAGGATTGTTAGTTATAACGAATCTTATACTTATTCCAACTTACGGGATTGTAGGAGCCGCTTTGGCTTCATTCATTTCAAAATTTCTATACAATGGCCTGAAATACATTTTTTTATATAAAACGTATCACTTCCAACCATTCCATTATAAGCATCTATTCATGTTCATTTTTGGTTTTGCTGCCTGGGCCTTGTCCACACTCATTCCCGTTTTAGATTCTTTTGTCATCGACCTTTTAGTTCGGAGCTTATTCATAAGTATAGCTTTTCTCCTTCCTGTATATTATTTCAACATCTCCGAAGATATCAACGGTAAGATTCAACAGTTAGCAAAAAAAATCTTTGCAAGTAATACTTAACACAAACCACTGTGTTCATGCTTAATAAGTCTTTTGGAATTAAGCTTTAGATCAATAATTGAGAAAAGGTCAGAATATTGTATAATTTTGCCGTCAATTTTTAACAAACCATGACCGAACCATTAAAAGTATGCTTTGTGGGTAGCGGAGCCATTTCAACGGCTTTTGCCCAGGTATTAAGTAAGAAAAAGAAATATCTTGTTGAGTTGATTTCCGTTGAAAAAGAGGTTATCCAATCTATTAATCTGGAACACACCAACCATAAATATTTTCCCACCATCATTCTTGATGATGATTTGAGTGCCACCGACGACGTGAGTAGTTTGCTCAATGCCGATGTAATCTTCTTGGGTATTCCATCTCCGGTAATTGTTGATTATGTAGAAATGAACAAAAGCCAAATCAACCCCAAAGCAATTCTGGTAAACCTTGCTAAGGGTTTTGGCAAAGAAGACAATACCATCCCTCAGTGCATCGAAAAAATTATTCCTAACACTGTAGTTAGTTTCAAAGGGCCGTCCTTTGCCCGAGAAATCATTAATTATGTACCCACCGGCATGACCGTTGCCACGAAGAACACTAAAACCTTTGAGCTGTTTAAGGAGCTTTTTTCAGGCACCTCTATTTTTCTTGACTTCACTACGGACATAACAGGCTCTGAATTGTCGAGCATATTAAAAAATATTTATGCAATTATCATCGGCATTGTCGATGCACACTACGACTCTCCTAATCTGCGTTCGCTCGTGCTCACCCGTGCCATGAACGAGATGCGCTATCTACTTTCCAGGTTTGGTGGCAAAGAGAAGACCATCTTTAACTATTGTGGTTTTGGGGATTTCAGTCTGACTGCCTTGAATGACATGAGTCGAAACCGTACGCTGGGATTGCTGATTGGAAAAGGCTTTTTCACAGATTATATTTCCGAAAAAGTTGTCCTTGAGGGAAAAATTGCCACCAACATTTTCGTGGATAAAATCGCGAAGAAAAGAAACATTCGTACCCAAGAACTTATGTTAAAAGAGCTGTATCGGGTTTTTAACGACAAACAATATGACATCACCGGATTTGTTAACAGAATTCTTGATGCCAATCCTATCAAAGAGGATCTATTTACCTGGTTTTAATATCGTATTTGCCAGATAAAGCGCAAGCTTTTAGAGTATACGAATTCATTTTCCTTGCACTTCCTTTTCTTTTTACAGATTATTAATTCTGTATACCAACTCACCAGTTGCAGGACGACCGGCGAAGAAGTAATTTGAACAAGCGGCACTGAAACTGGCAATGGACAACATGAGAAAGAATCAGTGATTTTTTTTCTTTTGGTAAACTTTAACTTCCCATAATATAACCAACAGAACAAATAGAAGTACCAGGGTAGAGTCAATCAGTGAAATCTTTTCTCCTATTCTCCAAGCCCTAGGCTGAAATTTAAATTCAATACTGTGTTTACCAGCTGGTACAACCATAGCCCTGAGTACATAATCAGCCCTAAAATATGGAACCTTTTTGCCATCAAGAAAGGCATCCCAACCTTTGTCATAATATATTTCAGAGAAAATTACCAATTGTTGAGCCTTGGCACTAAAGCTATATTTCAAATCATTGGGGGCATACGATAACAATTTGACTTTGGCTGAAGCATCAAGTGGAAACTTCTTACCGATCAACTGATTCTTAAAACGCTTATCCACAACAGCAACAGAAAGCAAATCCTCTTTTCCCAAACCGGCAATTTCTTCATCGGCATTGTTCACAAGATGTACATCGTTTACCATCCATGCATTGCCAAATGCAGCAGTATTTAAGAGGGGCTGGACGTCTGGATTGTAAATTATATATTTGGTATTGAGCATATTCAATACAGACTGCTGATGTAGAGTTTCATTTACCTCAGCAGGACTTGGTTTCGTTGATAATGTCTTCCGCAAACTTGCGATTTCAGGTACCAGATAAGCTTCAATAATATCCTGATACCGCTGCAATTTTGCCCCATGATAGCCTCCAATAGATTCATGGTAATAGGAAGTACTCGCATCATTGAATACATTTTTTGTAATATCCAGCACCCTGAAATCAGGCTGATGATCTTGTAAAATAAAACGATCAGCCAGGGTTTTCTGGAAAGGATGTTCAGCTTTCCGAGCATATTCATAATTGTCAGCATTTAAATAGCGGTTGTCGATCCCACTCATATCTATGAGGATTAGAAGACCTAAACCAGCTATCAGCCAACCCTTGTTAATCTTACGGGCAGCAAACAATAAAATCAAGATCGCACCTAAAAAGATAAAGAAGAACGAACGCATAGCGTCCTGTTTGAAAATGGCAATACGTACATTCTCAAGACTATCCATGAACGCTGCCACTTGTACAGGATCATTATTTCTTTTGAGCAGACCAAACTGATGCAATTCCATCTGACTAAAGAAGGAAAAGAACGCTGAAGGAAATAAATAAAACAATAAGCTTGTCCCTCCTGTCAAACCCAACGCTATATAAAAAGCCTTTTTCCTTTTCAGCAGGATGTCTGGCTGCTTTATCAACTTATCAAGAGTCATTATACCCAAAAGGGGAATTGTAAGCTCTGCGATAACCAATATCATCGACACTGCCCTAAACTTATTATAGCCGGGAACATAGTCGATGAATAAGTTAGTCAAACCCATAAAATTTTTCCCCCACGAAAGGAAAATAGCCAACAGAGTGGCTGCCAATAAAGCCCATTTTAACCGATCTTCGACTAAGAATAATCCCAACACAAACAAGAAAACCATAATAGCACCTACATACACCGGCCCCGAGGTTCCCGGTTGATCACCCCAGTATGAATTTTGACGGGAGATAATTTTTTTAAATTGAGGGGCGGCCTTGGATAAGGCTGCCGGATGATCAATCAAATAGCCTGTAGCACCACCCTTGACATCGGGAATCATCAACGACCACGTTTCCCCAATACCATAGCTCCAGGCAGTAATATAATCGCGATCGAGCCCTCCGGATTTGTTTTGTTTTTCTTTAGTCAATTCCGGTTTACCACGCATGGTCACTTTTCCATATTGCCAGGTACCCCATAAACTTGTGATGCTGGTGCCAATTGCTAATGCCGCAGCAAACAGCAAGATCACAGTTATTTTAGCGAATTGAACCATTTGCTTTTTCCTCAAGTGCTCAATAAGCATGTATACCCCATAGACAACAATCAGGATGAGGAGATAATAGGTAATCTGCAAGTGCCCGGCATTTATTTCCAGGGCAAGTGCCAATGCTGTTAAAGCTGAGCCTTTGAGATACTTTCCACGAAAAGTCAGGATGATACCAGCCAACACGGGAGCCATATAACCAATGGCATACGCCTTAGTAATATGTCCTGCACCCAAAATGATGAAAAAATAAGAAGACAAAGCAAACGCAACAGCTCCTATAATACTTAGCCAAGCATCAACTCTAAGCACCAATAAAAGCACAAAAAATCCAAGAAAATACAGAAACACATATCCTGCAGGTGACGGAAGTCCCAGCTGTAGAACTCTATTAACATATTTTACCAAATTACTGCTATAATGTACCGAAATTTGCCATGCTGGCATGCCGCCAAACATGGAATTGGTCCATAAAGCCTCTTCACCCGTTTTAGCCCGAAAATCGGTAATTTCTTTCGACATACCTAAATACATGGTAATGTCGTGCTGTTTCAACATTTTGCCCTCGAACAAAGGGGAAAAATAAATCATCGTTATTCCGAGGAAAACAAGCAGTGCCACTATATAAGGGCTCAGGTTTTTCAATAATTTTCTATTCATTTTTGGTATCTTGGTCAGGTTCTACTTCTTCAAAATCGACATACTCACCAAAACCAGTGTCGGAGGTTTTTGTTTTATCGGAACCATCTACTTTAATTTTTACTTCTCCTTCTTTTTTCGGATCCGAGGCACCAAATCCATTCCGATACTTATCTTGCTGCTTGTTAATAAAATGAAGAATCAACCACGGCAGCGCATATTTGACAAAAAATTTGGTTCCGTACCACACCACCAAAAGAACAAAAATAAAAGTAAAAATCCCATTCATTGTTTACAATTTTCACTGCGAAATTATCAAATTTTACCTTGCCGGAGACAGCTTTATTAAAATTCAGAAAATAATACAACCAGCATGCTAATGCATAAGATACAACCAAATAAAAAAACCCTTACTTTAAGACTCCTCTTGGAATCTTAAAGTAAGGGTAAATTTATAGATATTTATATCTGGCAGTTCTTAGAATAAGAACCACAGTTGGAAATAAATTGAGTTATTATCTGAAGCACCAGTAGTTTCGCCATTAAATTTATTGAAAGCTACATACTGCATAGAGACTTTGGTATTTTCCCATGGCAGTAAAGATATTTGAGCTCTTAACCCACTGTTATTAGGCACATTGCCCGTGTAATCAGCACCCCACAAACCAGCATCTTTTGAACCTGTAACATTAAAGTATCCGAGGGTCAAATTAATACCAGGTTTAAAGAAAAGACTTCCGTCAACTTTAAATACATTGAGTGTGTTGGCAAGGTTATCACTTCCACCATCATTGAATGTTGAATTAAGTGATTGTTTTTCATTTATAAATGATGAATGTAGTGTAAACTGACCTTTTGCCATCTGATATTCATACTGAAGATCAAGACCCATATCGGTATAATTATCAGTCAAACCGCTAACGCCTAAAGGAAATACTTTTGCAGCAATTCCGAAGGTACCTACTTCTAAATATGATTTGTTAAATGTATGCTGAAGAGCTAATCTCCAATAAGGAGCAATTCCTTTTAAAACACCTGCTGATCCAGAATTTAAAGGAAGATCAACACCTAATTGAGCCGAACGGTAAGCACTAAACTCAACATAAATTAAGTTGTTGACTAAGGCATAGGCACCCAATCCGGCAGCACCAATGTCAGGGCCGTTTTCGATAAATGCACTAACTCCTGGATCAGCAGCAACTCCTGATGCAGAATAAGGAAATCCCCAAACTGGAGTATTGTTCCATAAATCCTGAACAGTAGGGCCGTTATTTAATGTTAAACCATAGGTTAATGGTGTAGAACCAGTACCCTGGCGAGCATAACGGATGTCAACGAGGTCTAGTCCAAAAGATCCACCATCAGGGCCATCTTCATTCGTTAGTTGGATAAATGCACCCATGTGTGGGGTAATTTGTCCACCATAAAACAGACTAAATTGCTGAGGAAATTCTACAGTACCGTTTTGTGCACCATCAGGCTTGTTTACGAACGTAATGCCAGATTCAACCATAGCAGAAAGCGGAGCCTTGCTAAGCAGCTTAAGCATTGTACGATCTTTACCATCGCTTTTCTTCTCGGTTGATTTAATCGTCTTAATGTTTGTCATCGTATAACCATCCAGTTTAAATTGACGTCCGAAAGCCGTCAATTGAGGAAATACTGTGTGGCAAGCTGAACAGGATAAACCTGTTTGTCTGGCAAAACTGGGAATACCAAATGCTGTTCCCGAGTTTGACATTAAAAACACAAAGAAAATGAACCCACTAAGCAGTGAGAGGCTTTTCTTTCCGAAAAAGAATTCTTTTTCACCTTTTTCATTTAATCGTTTTCGATACATAATTTAAATTTTTTATGACAGTAATTTATTAATACAACAACAGCCTAATCTTTAATAGTATAAGACAAGACTTGAAAATAATTAAGAACTTTTAACTTTTGCCCAAAAGTATATCTAAATACCTGCAAAGATCAGAACAACATATATGCTATAAGTCATATTTAATGTTTACCGAGTAATTGTTGTCATTATATATATTTGATTTTCACCTTTTTATAATATAATTCAGGGCGGTTATAAATTAATAAACTCCGCCAAGGAGATAATTATTTGTTAACAAAAGAGGGATCAATTACCTAAATACATAAAACGTAAAGGAATGATAAATCATGAAATTTGGAAAGTTTCCGAATCATGGTATTTAATTACCTAATTATATGTCCATTATGAATTTTTTTTACAAACTATTTGTTATTTTATAACAAGGATAGGTTTACAGTCCACATAAGTACTGAAAAGGTCAAAGCAAATATATGACTTTAATCATGTATTAGACAATATCACCTAGCCATAATTACCGCAACAGTCACTATTTTAATACGATAATCATATCATTCAGAAGATCTTAAACCTGTTTCCTAATGGGAATCCAGATTATGAACGTATAGCCAGACCTACGTTGACAGTCTCTTCCATCTGCCTCATGGGCTATCAATAGGGGAATAGTTAATTAATTAACGAAATCTTGTCTATATCCTGTAAGAGACAAAGCCTGAGCCCCATTTCTCAACAGACAACAACAAGCTTTCATTTAGCTAGGTTTTATCCCTTTATAATGTAAATGTTTTATTATAAAACCTTTGTCAGGCAAATATTAAATGGAGCGTTTACCTTGACGGCTTATCGCCTTTTTGTCTTCGTGTATAAATATTGCATAAATTTGAAGCAATGGATAAAAAATAAACCAACCAGAAACGGCTACTATTCTTTCACTCAACTCTATCACTAATAAAAAATGACATGAAAAATATAACTTACCTATTATCTTTAGCACTACTATTCCTTTCTTGTTCAGTTCCAAAAACAAACAATTCAACAAAATATGTTTTCTATCTTCATGGGAGAATTGTTGAAATACAAGGTGCAAACGCAGTAAGTACGAAATACGGAAAATATGAGTATCATCGTATTATCGAGAAGTTGAAGGGAAAGAATGTAAGAATAATCAGTGAAGTTCGACCCAAAGACACCAGAATTACCCCTTATGCTAAAAAGGTAGTTAAACAAATTGACAGTCTAATTAACAAGCATGTTTCCGCTAAAAACATCACTGTTGTCGGTGCTTCAAAAGGTGCGATCATAGCTATGCAGGTTTCTACTTTATTGAAAAACAAAAATGTTAATTTTGTTTTAATCGCCGGTTACAGTAAATCAATTGAGAACAATTTTAATTTTAATTTATATGGCAACATTCTTGGTTTTTACGAAAAATCAGACTCCATTGCGGGGATGAGTTATAAGTCGCTAATAAAACGATCTACCGGCGTAAGTAAATTTAAAGAAATCGAGCTCAACACTAAGCTTGGCCACGGCATTGTGTTTAAACCTTTAAAAGAATGGATTGAACCGACAAAAGAATGGATTAACAATTAGAAACAAATCCACATTTAATAATAGCTCAGGAAGCAGAAAGTATGCAATGGAAGAAAAGATACTATTTGCGTTTCAGCGAGGACACGCCTTGACTAGTAAGAGAAATGAGAAAACTTATTTGTACATTTGCAAACAGGAATGATTTTTTGTTATAAAGCATTAGTTATAAATGCCATACAAGACTATTCAACAAATCAAAAGATATAGAAAATGCAGAAAATATTAATCATCATCAATGATGCCCCTTACGGATCAGAGAAAGCCTACAATGCTTTAAGAATGGCTATGACCCTTCTTAAAGAACATGCAGACAAGGTTGAAATAAAGATTTTCTTACTTGCTGATGCAGTATTTTGTGGACTACCAAATCAAATCACACCAAATGGTTACTATAACATTGAGAGAATGTTGAAATCAGTTATCAGGCGTGGCGGAGAAGTAAAAGGTTGTGGCGGTTGTTCAGAAGCACGGGGAATTGACAAAATTCAGTTCATCGAAGGTGTAAAGCTCAGTAATATGAAAGAGTTTGCACAATGGACGGTCGAATGCGATAAAGTGTTGACCTTCTGATTACAATACCTTCTCTTTTCGAAATAAAAGCATTTTAAATTCGGGCTTTTCATTTTAGAAATCAAAAAATTCTGTACAAAAAAACCTGCATCACTAAAAGTGATGCAGGTTTTTTTTAAATTTTTTTATAACAATTATCTCACAATCTTGATGTCTTTCGCATCTGCCATACTTACCGTACCATAATCGTTACCCCAGGAATTCAACACATAATTGACAACAGCTACCGCATCTTCATGATTATCCACTTGAGGAGGCATTGGGATACCATAGTTGACGCCATTCACAGTAACTGAGTGGGTTGAGCCATTTAATACTTGTGCAAGCGCACGTTTTTTGTCAGCTTTCAAGAAATCGGAGCCTTTAAGTGGGGGGAATGCTCCAGGAACTCCCATTCCGGTAATTTGATGACAAGCGGCACATTTTTCTTTGAAAATTTTAGCCCCTTCGGGAAACTTGGTTGCAGCTTGATCTTTAGCCGGCGCATACATTATTTCGCTAGAAGTGGTTTCCACAACTTTTTGTGACGTAAAGCCAAATGCTTTACCGGAAAAAAAGACTAGACCGGCCATAACGAAAATAAAACTTAGTTTTTTCATGCTCATGAATATTAATTTTGCGCAAATATATAGGTTTTGGATAAAATATTACCGATTCAAAAAAATAATTAACTTATGGTATAGGCTTTACATATTGTTTTTTGTTGGCCTTTTTCCGACATTCTCGTATGTTTCATCATTTTTTCGTGGGGTTTAAGCATCTTTTTAGGCGGACTAACATAGGGGATTCCCAGCGATAACCCTCTTAATATAAACAAGATACCCAGCAGCACTACCAATGAAGAGAGTAAATGGCGATATCGACGTCGGAAGCTGTTACCAATAATATTTCCAAGCAAAGGAATTGTCAACATAACCGGAATAGTCCCCAGTCCGAAGACAAGCATAAAGACCACTCCACCGATAACATCATTGGTATTGAGTGCTCCTGCCAAGGCAACATATACTAAACCGCAGGGTAATAAACCATTAAGCAGCCCGATTAAAAGCAAGGAAGGGAAAGAATGGATGGCAAATAGCTTTCTGAATTTTCCCACCATCTTTGCTGCAAACCCGAAAAGAAACTGTTCCAGTTGTAATTTACCTTTAAAAAGAGCAGGAAACACAACCGATAATACCATCACGCTGCCAATAAGAATAGAAGCCCAACGTTGTAATCCTGCCAATTCTAATCCTTTACCCATAAAACCAAATAAGAGACCCAATACACCGTAGGTTAATAAACGTCCGATATTGTATGTCAAGCTGCCCAACATTTTGTTCCACCAGCTGTTACTGCCTAATGGCAATGAAATAGCAATTGGGCCGCACATTCCAATACAATGCAGGCTTCCTACCATACCAATTACTAAAGCGGCATATAAATTAAAATCCATCATTGGTGAAAATAAAAACCACGTTCTACATAAAACTTCTTGCCTTTTTCTTCCCAGTAAATTTTCAGCACATACTTCCCCTTTTTAAAATTCTTGTCATCAAACGCCATTTGATGTATTATCTTCGGAGCCATATTTACCTGATAATCAAACTTATTATTCGAAGGCCTGAAAAAGTTTACATTGCCGGTATCAGGCAGTATGTCAGGAAAATGTAGCATCACTTGGCCGTCACGCTGTTCAATCTGAAATTGCTTTTCAAATGGCTGTGCATTTTTTCTTTCGTCAATTCGATCCTGATATCGGAGTCCTTTGGGGTAATAATCCTTTTCAACAAGCATGATTGGATGCTGGAACGTACGAAATACAAAGGATAGAATCAATAGCATAAAAAGGAACATAAAAAGGCCAAGCTTTGTTCCCCAATTCCATTTTATTTTCATATCGAATAAGTTATTAATTTATTGCTTGATTATTGAATTTCATTGACCGATGGAGTCATTCTATCACTTTACCGTATCACCAAGTTATTCGCATGCCTTTAATTATCCAGTGAATTGGGGCCAACAAAAGTACTTTTATAATTTTTAAGTTTTTTATTATTGTCGAAAATACCAATCACCAGTGCTGTTTTTGAATGTCGAAGTACGGATTTCGGCAAGATCACCAACAGGCTTCCATTGAACGCTTGCCCTTTCTTAACAATAGGTGTCGGTCCAATGTTTTGGATCCGCCCTTTTGGGGACAACAATCTCATCTCTACAGTAATAGAACGTCTTGATTTATTAACGATGTTATAATTATAAACATTGGACAGGCTGTCATTCCCATATTCCTGATACATACTACCTCTGGCACGAAGGATGGTAGCGTCATAGTCGCCCCGAACCATGAGCAATGTTGCCACAAAAACCAGCAAAAGAGTAAGTACTGACGAATAGGCAATAGACCGCGCATTGAATAAATGATGAACACCTTTCTCAATACCTTCTTCCGAATCATAGCGAATAAGTCCGATGGGTCTGTTTACTTTCTTCATGATCGTTTCGCAAGCATCTATGCAGGCAGTACAATTAATACACTCCAACTGTGTGCCATTACGAATATCGATCCCTGTCGGGCAAACCGAAACGCAGGCTCTGCAGTCCACGCAGTCGCCCATTTCTTCCTTTTTAGCTCTTGATAAGGCGCCACGAGGTTCTCCCCGCTTATAATCGTACGCTACAATCAAAGATTTCGCGTCTACCAATACTCCTTGCAAGCGGCCATAAGGACAGACTAATGTACATACCTGTTCGCGGAAAAAAGCAAATATGAAATAAAATGCGCCCGAAAAGATCAGCAAAATCAAAAAGCCACTCAAATGAGCCAAGGGGCTCTCTTTCACGAAGACCATTAACTGATCTGTCCCGATGATATACGCCAAAAAAGTGTTTGCCGTTATAAAAGCAATCAAATAAAATATGAAATGTTTTAATGATTTCTTCCATAATTTCTCAAAGTTCATGGCTTGATTTGCCAACTTACGTTGGGCAGCAGCACTTCCTTCGATAAGGTATTCAATTTGACGAAACACAAATTCCATAAAGATGGTTTGGGGACAAACCCAGCCACAGAACAATCGACCAAATACAACTGTAAATAGAATAATAAACAGTATCAAAGTAAGCACTACCAGAACAATAAGATAAAAATCCTGGGGCCAAATAATAAGGCCAAAGAGAATAAATTTCCTTTCCAGGATATTAAATAATAACAAGGGCTCACCATGAAATCTCAGGAAAGGGCCAATATAAAATACTGCGAGTAGCACGCTGGCCAACACCTTGCGTTTATTATAAAACTTTCCCTTTGGCTTCCTGGGGAACAACCATTTCCGCTTCCCCATATCGTCAACAGTACTAATTTTGTCTCTATAGGAAAGGACTACTTCTTTCGCCATGTACTTGGAATTATAACTCAAAATCAATTAAATTCATATTCAAGCAGCCGAATACGGATATCCGGCTGCTTGAATTGATCGATTATCAGGCTTACACTAGCATTATTCGTATTTTTTTCCCTGGGGGGCCTTGGGGTTGGCAGGTGTGGTTCCGTGCAATTTCACCAAGACATAACTCACCACATCCAGCCGGCGTTGATCGGAAAGTTGATCTTTGTAAGAAAGCATTCCCTTTTGAATCACACCGTTTGTAACCACTTTATAAAGGTCTTGTACGGTATTGCCATGAATCCAATAATTATCAGTCATGTTGGGGCCTACCAGGCCTCCCCCATCAAGCATGTGGCAGGCTGAACATATTTTTGTCCAGGTTTCCTGACCCTTAGCTAATGAGATCTCATCAGTGAGCAATTTAACTTCAAAAGGAGCTGCTTGCTGATTCATATCCGATTTTGATTGGCTATATTCGGCCATTTCATGCTGGTATTCGTCTTTCTGAATCAGATCAGGTGCCCTGAATACGAATAAACGAATAGAATAAATGATGGCAAAAACAATACCCAGGTAGAATAACCATTTCCACCATCCTGGCAGATCATTGTCTAGCTCGCGAATACCATCGTATTCATGGTCTTTAATAAGGCGATCATTAGTAAGAGTATCTATTTCGTAATCGTCCTTTTGTAAGTCCGGTTTTTTATTTTCTTTATCCATAATAATTTGGGGTTTAAGCGTTCAAATCTTCCTCATCCTCAGTAAGTGACTCTCCATTGTCATCCAATGGTAGCTTTGCCATCTCTTCCACATAGGATTTAGGTGCTTTGTACACGGTGTATCCCATCAGTAAAAAGAAAGTAAAAAAGATTATGAAAGAAATAATAGGAAAAATATGCACATTAGCTATTTGTACCAAACTATGAGTTACAATTTCCATGAGTTGAGTATTTGCTTATTTTTTATTCTTGTAGATATCAGTTCCCAATCGTTGCAAATAGGCTATCAATGCAATGATTTGTTTATTGTCATCCACCTTAATCCCTGACTGCCTCAGATTATCACCAATTTCATGCGCTTGTTTCTTCAAATCGCGAACAGCAAGCGTATCATAGCCTTTGGGATACGGTACACCTAAAGTCATCATCGCCCTAATTTTAGCAGGGGTAGACGCAATATCCAGATCATTTACTGCTAACCAAGGGAATGGAGGCATAATGGACTCTGCGTTCATTTTTTGGGGATCAATCAAATGGTTATAATGCCAGGAGTCAGGTTTGTAATTTGGCAAGGAAGTAACTCCTTCTCTTGCAAGGTCAGGGCCTGTACGTTTCGAACCATATTGAGTTGGATAATCGTAGACGGTTTCGCCGGCTTTGGTATATTCGCCATAACGTGCAACCTCTGAACGGAACGGACGAATCATTTGCGAATGGCACAAATAACAGCCTTCGCTTACATAAATATCACGTCCCTGCAACTCGAGGGGAGTGTATGGTTTCACCGCTGCAATGGTAGGGACATTTGATTTTACCATAAACATAGGAACCATTTCGACAATTCCGCCAATCAAAATAGCCACTAATGCAAAGATTGTGAACTTCACAGCATTGCCTTCGATCTTCCGGTGCCATCCCCATTTGAGTTTTTCAACATTTTCTGGTCGCAATTTTTCAAGTGCCGGTGCCTGATCCTCCTCATAGCGTACAAAGGTTCCGGCAACAGCAGTTTTCCATATATTAATGACGAAGAGAATCATTCCAGCAAAATACAAGGAGCCTCCAAATGCCCTCAAATAGTACATGGGCATAATCTCCGTAACGGTCTCAAGGAAATTTGGATAGGCAAGATACCCGGCTTCTGTAAATTGTTTCCACATCAGGCTCTGTGTAAAGCCGGCAAAATAAAGTGGAACGGCGAAGAACAGGATTCCTAAAGTGGCAATCCAGAAGTGGGTGTTGGCTAACGCCCTGGAATATAGTTTGGTCTTAAAAAGCTTTGGTGCCAACCAATAAATCATCCCAAAGGTTAACATACCATTCCAACCCAGGGTCCCAACATGCACATGGCCGATAGTCCAATCAGTAAAATGGCTCATTGCATTCACAGACTTCAGCGCAAGCATGGGGCCTTCAAAGGTGGCCATACCATAAGCCGTAATACCAACCACAAACATCTTAAGCACAGGATCTTCACGTACCCGATCCCAGGCACCACGCAAGGTAAGTAAACCATTGAGCATTCCTCCCCAAGAAGGGGCGATGAGCATAATGGAAAATACAACGCCTAAGGCTTGTACCCAATCAGGCAATGCTGAATATAGCAAGTGGTGAGGCCCAGCCCAAATATAAATAAAGATTAATGACCAAAAATGGATAATTGATAGGCGGTAAGAATAAATTGGACGATTAGCTGCCTTGGGGACAAAATAATACATAATCCCCAAATAGGGAGTGGTGAGGAAAAAAGCCACCGCATTATGCCCGTACCACCATTGAACCAGTGCATCCTGAACTCCTGCATACACAGAGTAGCTATGTAAGAAGGAAGTAGGCAACTGTAGATTATTTACGATATAAAGCACTGCTATCGTAACCCAGGTGGCTATATAAAACCAAATGGCTACATAGAGATGCTTCATCCGACGTTTGATGAGGGTCATCAGAAAGTTAATTCCAAAGACAACCCAAACTATCACCACTGCAATGTCGATGGGCCAAATAAGCTCGGCATACTCCTTTGATTGGGTCAAGCCAAAAGGTAAGGTAAGTGCGGCGGATACTATTATCAATTGCCAACCCCAAAAATGGATTTTTCCCAGTAATTGGCTGTACATAGGGTTTTTGACCAATCGGGGAGTAGAATAATACACAGCGGTAAAAATTCCATTCCCTACAAATGCAAAAATTACAGCATTGGTATGTAAAGGTCTAATATGACTAAAGGTTAGCCAAGGGATACCGGCATTCAATGCAGGAAAAATAAGTTCAAATGCGGCCGTGAGCCCCACCAACATGCCAATAGTCCCCCAGAAGACCGTGGCAAACATAAATAACTTGGTAAGCTGGTTGTCGTAAGTAAATTTTTCCAATTTCATAAGCAGTCGGTAGTTAGTTAATTTTAATGTTTATTGATTAATTCGAAGATGGTATTTTCTTTTGATATCCTTGTCGGATACTTTTTCAGATTCGATTTCAAGCGGATGGCTATCATCAAATAAGATGCGCACCGCCGGAGAATAAGTATCGTCATATTGGCCACTTTTCACCGCCCAAATGAATGCCGCCAGAAAGCTCCCGGCCACAATAATTCCAATTATAACTAAAACTATGAGAACAGACATTTAAGTATTTGGGTTCTTAAATTAGACAATAGTACAAATATAAACAAATTTTATAATTTTCAAATTCGTTTACTTCGAAAACAAATTTATATAAAATTCAATAGATCTACAACTTAATCAATCAATTTCTTTGGATAAAGCGTTTATGGAAAGACTGGCAAACGCTACTACACTAACCGAACTAATGGGCATAAGAATAGCCGCCACCAAGGGTGACATCTGACCCTGGACAGCAAAATAGATCCCCACTACATTGTACAAAAATGAAATAAGAAAACTCACCCAAACCACAGTCATTGACTTCTTGGTAAAGGCTATGAAACGATGTAATTTAGCAAATTGAGCAGCTTCTATAATGCCATCACATGCCGGTGAAAAATTATAGATATCATCAGCAATGGTAAGCCCGACATGGCTTTCAATTAAGGCACCGGCATCGTTAAGTCCGTCTCCAATCATTAACACCTTTTGTCCACTCTCTTTCAGCTTTCTTACAAAAGACATTTTATCGTTTGGACTTTGGTTAAAATGTAATTCAGTTTTGCTGCCAAATATCTTTTTGAGATTTTCTTTCTCTGCTTCATTATCCCCTGAAAGCAAATAGAGTTGATAATGAGACTTTAAATTATTTACAATTTCCTGTAAACCGGGACGATACTGATTTTCAATTTGATAATGACCCAAGACTTTCTCACCAAGAAAAATATAGACACTTGTGTTGTTGGCTTTATCATCCGCTTTTCCCAATACAAATTTCCGGGAGCCAACATTTACACGTTTACCCTTGACAATACCACTTATGCCCATGGAAGGAATTTCTGAAAAATCCGTAACTTCGTACAAATCATCCTCTCCTATCGACTTACTGATAGCATAACTAAGCGGATGACTTGAATGCACCGTTAAAGACTGAATAATCTTTTGTTGCTCTTTGGTGAGGACATCTCCAACAAAAGTAAGCTTCATGGAATGATTTTGTGTTATGGTTCCTGTTTTATCAAAAACTATAGTTTGTATTTTATTTAAGCTTTCTACAACTCCGGTATTTTTAATGTAAAATCCATTGCGTCCAAAGGCGCGCATGGTACTCCCGAAAGTAAAGGGCACGGTAAGTGCCAAGGCACAAGGGCAGGCTATGATGAGCACCGATGTAAAAGCAAATAACGATAATGAAGCATCCCGAAATAACCAAAAAAGACCAGCTGAAGCAGCAATTATCAAGACAATAAAGGTAAAATATTGGCTCACCTTATTGATGGTATTATCGAGAGAGGAAGCTGAACTATCTTTAGTTTTGTCCTGATTCCAAAGCTGGGTAAGATAGCTCTGTTCCACAGTTTTGACTACCTCCAATTGTATTGAGCTCCCCATCTGCCGTCCCCCGGCATAAATCAATTCTCCTTTCCGCTTTTCAATGGGAATCGACTCACCGGTCACAAAGGAATAATCAATATTAGCGTAATCGCTGAGCAATAGCGCGTCTGTAGGTACAAGTTCCTGATTCCTTATGAATATGACATCATCCTTTTTTAGTTTTGAAAGGGGAACACTTTCCCGTTGCCTCCCATCTACTACACGACTTACAGCCACCGGAAAATAGGATTTATAATCCCTCTCGAAAGACAAGGCCTGGTAGCTTTTTCCCTGATACCATTTTCCTATTAAAAGAAAAAATACCAACCCGACCAAAGAGTCCATATAGCCGATTCCATGAGATGTAAAGACGTCGTAAATACTTTGAAAAAACAAGGTAAGAATGCCTAAAGAAATGGGCACATCAATATTAATAATCTTATGCTTTATCCCTTTAATTGCAGATAGATAATAATCGTTGGCGCAATAGAAAACTACCGGAATGGCCAATAATAGGCTCATCCAGCCAAAGAATTTGACAAAAAGAGGCGAAAGTTGATGACTGCCCGGAAGATATTCGGGCAGATTATACAACATCACATTTAAAAGGCTGAAACCGGCAATCCCTATTTTAATTAGCAACGTACGATCGGAATATCCTTTCTTTTTCTCATCCAACTGCTCCAGTGTAATTTCAGGAACATAATGAATAGAAGCCAGGAGCTCAACTATTTTCCGAAGGGAAATTTCACTCTGTTTGAAGGTGATGCTTACTTTTTTCTGAGGGAAATTGACAGCAGCATGCAGGATACCTGCATGCAAAGTGTGAAGGTTCTCCAAAAGCCATATACACGAAGCACAATGAATAGTTGGAATAAACAGCGTTACTTTGCTATAGCCGCCGTCAGAGAACTCAAGCAGTTTTTCAATAATTTCTTCAATATCCAGGAATGCGTACTTATCATCCAGTTCGGTCTGGTCAATTTTGATGCCCGGCATGGATTGAATTTCGTAATACTTTGCCAGCTTTTTTTCATTGAGAATTTGATAGACTGTCTTACACCCATGACAACAAAAAGGCTTTTCATCCCAAATCACGGGATACTTTCCACAATCTACGCCGCAATGAACACAAGCTTGTCCCATGCCGTCTATTTAGTTTCTTTATGAAGCATATTAGCTAATTATTTTGGGTTGGCAATACCTCAATTATTTCCCCCACGAAATGTAGGTCTTTCCCTGCCAAGGGATGGTTAAAATCCATGGTAAGGGTCTCGGCATGGATGTTGATAATCTTCCCTTCGTGCCGGATGCCATCATTGTCCTGCATGGGAAAAATGTTCCCAATTTTCAACATTTCATCATCTATCTTCCCCTCTACTTCAAAAGTATTCTTGGGAATATCGAAAATTGCATAACTATCGACGGGGCCGTAAGCTTCATCGGCTTTAAGGATAAAATCAAATCCATCCCCTTGCTGAAGACCACTAAGATTTTTTTCAAATCCAGCAATCAACTGGCCTGTCCCGAAAGTAAATACAACCGGTTTATCCGGTTCAATACGCTCGATTAATTTGTTGTTAGAGGCAATGTATAGAGAATAAACCAGTTTCGCGCTGGTTCCGGAAATTATTTTCATAAACTTTTTTTGACAAAAATAAGATTTCCAATCACAGGCCCACAAAATAGCCTTGTTTTTTCGGCAAATAATCTGCAATCGGAGTAAAAGCTACCTCAATTTATATTCTCCTTGAATCATACCATTCTCTGCCTTATCTTGTAATTAATTACTTCGCATTTTTCCGCCTTCCGTCTTTTGCTTTTTAAAGCAAATCCATTAAATTAGTAGTGTTCCCCCATCAATTCAATATTAAAAGATAAAAAAGTCTTTTATTATTAAATTAATCCATATTTTTGCACCATCTAGAAATAAGACTGATGAAAATCACTGCAAAAACAAAAATTTCGGCTATCATTAAAAATGATCCACATGCCATAGATGTTATTGCATCAATCAATAAGCATTTTAGGAAATTAAAGAATCCCATTTTAAGTAAATTGTTGGCATCAAGGGTAAGCGTGGCAGATGCAGCCAAAATAGGTGGAATCACCACCAAAACTTTTCTGAATACATTAAAAACCCATGGCTATGAAGTAGAATTGCCACAAATCGATCAGGAAGATAATCATTCAAATCAACACATAACAAAAATGAATAAGGATAACATACTAGAGCTGGATGTCCGCCCAATTCTTGCCGGAGGCGTAGATCCGTTTGAAGAAATCATGAAGACGCTGAAAACAATGCCGGATGATCAGACTTTACTAATTATAAACACTTTTGAACCTGTTCCCCTCTTGAATATTTTGGAAAAAAGGGGCTATGAATACGAAACAGAAAGACCGGAACCCGGCTTGATCCATTGCTATCTACACAAATCGGGTAAAGCCCCTATTGAAAGTCCGACGGCCACAGCCACTCCTCCTGCTGATAGTTTTGAGAAGGTAGAAAATCTTTTCAAAGGTAAGATGAAAGAAATTGATGTAAGAGACATGGAAATGCCCATGCCGATGGTTACTATTTTGGAAGAGTTGGAAAAACTGACGGATGGAAACGCTTTGTTCGTACATCACAAGCGTTTGCCACAATATTTGCTTCCCGAACTGGAAAACAGAAGTTTTCAGTTGGTACATAAAGTAATAGATGAAAACAATTTGAACCTAATAATTTTTAAATAATGCAAACAGGACTCAGCACACAAAACGCGCCTTCACCTTCGGTGGTAATCCCCCACTTTGTGTTTGGAGCGCTCATGTTTCTAGCCTCTGGTATTGTTATGATGCTGGCAGCTCCCAGCTTGATTTTTCACTATCATTTAAATGCACAAATGCTTAGTCTGACCCATTTGATGGTGTTGGGTTTTATCAGCGTAATCATATTTGGGTCGCTTTACCAGTTGATACCGGTAGTTATGGAGGTGAAGCTGTATAGTGAAGTATTGGCAAAAATCACTTTTTATTTATTTGGCGTGGGATTGATCATCCTGGTCATTAGCTTTTGGGGTGCAAATTTTGGTTCCGGACAAAACTGGAGATGGTTCGAGATTTCCGGCACACTCATACTGGTGGCTGTACTTCTATTTGCTTTTAACACCTTAAAAAGCGCATCAAAAAGCAAACGCAAAGACATCAGTAATCTTTTCATTGTTACCGCTATCATTTACCTGGTATTAACGGTCTCTTTAGCCATCATGATGATTATCAATTTCGCTCTGCATTTCATCCCGGTGAACTTGCTCGACTTATTGAAAATGCACCTCAACCTGGGTTTAATGGGGTGGTTCTTGTTTCTGATAATCGGTGTGGCCAGCAAGCTTATGCCTATGTTCCTCATTATTCACAAACTACCAAAATATTTGTTAAAGTATGCCTATATCCTATTAAATGCCGGATTAATTATGATGGTCAGTGCGTTTTATTTTTATCCGCAAACCTGGATCATCGGCTTATCATCTCTGTTACTCTTTGCAGGAGTCGGCTTGTTTTTATACTTTAACTATTACGCTTTTAAGCACCGGCTTCGGAAGAAACTGGATGTGGGTTTGAAATTATCTAAAGTTGCCTTTCTCCTCTTGGCCTTTGTCCTTACCCTAAGTGTTCTGGACATCTTAAGCCCTGATTTCATCGCCTCATTTCAGTATCGCATTGATATTGCGCTTATTATGTCTATCATTTTTGGCTTTTTAACGGCCTTGGTTTTAGGACAAACCTACAAAACCCTGCCGTTTATCATTTGGCTTAAAGTATATAAAACTAAAGTGGGAAAGCAAAAGACCCCCTTACCTCAGGAGCTATATTCGAGCCGGGTAGCACAATGGCATACAATGACTTTCTTGATTGCTTTTTTGCTTCTTATTGTGGGAGAACTTGCTGCAATAGTATGGCTAATTCAACTCGCCGCGGCATTTTTCATCCTTACGGCAGCTTTATATAACTACAATGTTTTTAAGATTGTTTTTCACAAAGATAAATTGTTAAATCATGAGTAATATTAAAACTTTAACTGCCAAAGAGCAAGAAATTCTCCAACTTTTAAAGACAGTTGTCGATCCTGAAGTAGCAGTCAACATTGTTGATCTCGGGCTAGTTTACGAGATTAACTTAAAAGAGGACAAGCAATCCATTCAAGTAATTATGACCATGTCTACCCGTGGATGCCCTCTGGGTGACGTTATTGTAGAGAACGTACAGCTAGTAATTGAAGCCAACTACTCAGGATATAAAGCTGATGTTGAGGTAGTTTGGGAACCAGAATGGTCACCCGACCTAATAACCGAAGCGGGTAGAAAAGCCATCGAAGAGCTATAAGGAGAGCACGCAATTGTTGGGGAATCCTGCATAAAACTTAATCGGCTCATTGCAGACCACAACAACCCAATAATCCAATAAAGCACCATAAACTTAGTACTTATGATTTTCTCCAAATCAACAGAATATGCCATTCGGGCAATGGTTTATCTATCTTTTAATTCGAGCTCCGAAAAACGTCTTGGCAGCAAGCAAATTGCCAGCGACTTAGGATTCCCTGAGCATTATATGGGAAAAATACTGCAAGACCTGGCTAAAAAGCAGATTATTAATTCTTCCAAAGGTCCCCACGGTGGATTTTATCTTTCTGAGGGAGGAATGAGCCTATCCTTATTGTCATTGATAAACGCCATTGACGGACTACAATTTTTCAATATGTGCGGATTGGGACTTCATGAGTGTAACGAAGATAAGCCCTGCCCTATCCATAAGGAATATCAAATCATAAAAGGTAATTTATACAAGCTTTTGTCGGAAAAGACCATCAAAGACATGAAATATGATTTGGAAAAAGAGATCGCTTTTATGGACTTTCAGATGCCCAATAATCCAGAAACTATTTCCCCTACTGATGTTTAGATAATTGTTACTGCCAATGCTAAAAACAGAGTCAGTAGATAAAACACAGGTAGATTAAAATACCAAATGCACTAAAAAAAAGTTATTTTTGTAGTTAAGATTTAAATTATCGTCATGCTGCTTAAAACATCATACAGCCAAGATCAATTACGTGATTACTCATCCTTGTTTTCAAGAAGTGAGGCGCAATCATGGATGAGAAATGACTTTGCTTCTCTCGACTACAAAATTGAACGCTATGATGTGCATTGGAGAGATTCCGTCAGCGCTACCTATGTTGACTACTTGAAGCACGTATATCAAATTTTGGAAAAACACTATCAAAACGAGTATGTATTCAAAAATGCTTTTCTAAATGAATGGCTAATTAAGGAAATTGGTCAGTGTAACTCAAAAATCTTTAATGAATATCGGGTTGGTAATGCCATTGCAGACCTAGTTATGTTCAATGGTAATTCCAAGGTATTTGAAATTAAGACTGAGTACGACTCTGATAACCGCTTGGCATTACAACTTGAAAACTATCGAAAAGCCTTTAATCAGATTTTTCTTATAATACCTGAGAATAAGCTATCCTTATATAAAAAATATGATGATAATGTAGGTTTAATCACCTTCAATGGAAATCAATCGCAAAAGTTCACCTTTCAACGAGAAGCTGTAAATAACTCAAAAGTTGATGCCGAAACTATAATTCACATTCTTCACTCACATGAATATAAGGCTATTGTAAAGTCATATTATGGATATGTTCCAGAAATGACCAGTTTTAATCAGTTCCGTAAGTGTAGCGAGCTTATCAAGAAAATTCCAAATCAGGAACTGAATAAACGCTTCATCGAACAAATGAAAAACAGGGATTTAGAGAATGTGCTGTCTAGTAGATATTACAAGGAGTTTAACCAATTGAGCTTAGCACTTAAATTGAGTAAAACAGAAAGGAAAAATATGATACAGAACCTCAAATCACCATTAAAGGCTTAAACTATGTATTACCCATTATTAAGAGCGAGGCAGTTTGAACTTATCGCATTGCGTGAATTAGCTAATGAAGGCATGACTCAGGGTTATATTTTGCCAATATTGGAACCTGTTAAAGAAACTCATAACAACCTGAATCTAGCTTATAAGGTTTTCCAAGAACGAAAACAACTGGCTTTTTTAATAGTAAACCCATCTGTTGGTGAACATGTGGGTGATAATACTCATTATTTAGATTACATATCAGAATTGGACGAAGCCACCGTTCGACCAGCCTTCCATTATCGTAATAATGCAAATTATATCCGCCAAAGTATCGCAGATTACACTTTAAACAACTGTATGTTGATCTGTCAAAATGATGTAAATGCAGATGATGCTGATTTTAAAGACTTAGTTCAATTGACGGAGATCAGTACCATTAATGTTGAGAACCCTGGAAGAAATAGAGCCTTAGATAGATTTCTAAGAGGACTCAATAAGAAATACATCCGATTAGACGACTTTTTCGAAAGACAAGCTCGCAATAGTGACTTCCTCGACATTGAAGAGCATAGATTTTCCGAGGAACACCTTTATTTTGAGGATGAAGGCTATTATGGTTTCTCGGATTATACAGTACTGCCAAGCGAATACAGCGATGGCGGTAGCACACCCAGAGCGGTTGTCATACACTTAACTTATTTAAATGGGCAAAATCAAATTTGGATTAGGCACTTCACTTCCGATAGCAACGACTCCATTGCCAACGTACAAGGAAAATTTGCAGAAGCTGCAGAAAAAGCTGTCACATATTGTAGAGTAAATCATTTGACAAATTCCGCAATTCTGGAACTTGAAACCTTTTTTGATGACGAGCATTATCCGGGATTAGGTACTGTAAAAAAAATATCCATTAAGAACCATCTGCTAATTGTTGGGCAGTATTTAAGAAATAGTTAAATAAGTATGGAAGTTTGTCCCAATTGCTTTGCTGATAAAGAGCTGAAAGGATTCATAATATCTTCAACAAATATTGGAGTCTGCAAGGTTTGTGATTCGAGCAATGTACCCCTTATGGATATAACTGAGTTGCTTGACTTCTTTCAGGAACTAATCGATAATTTTCGAGCAGTTGATAAAGGCGAATCATTGAAATCAATAATTCAAGGGGATTGGAGTTTATTCGCTTCTCACAGTACGGCTACCAAAATCCTGAATGATATATTGCCAAGGCTTTCAACGGATATTTCAAGTTCAGATAACCTTGTTGATTATACTGAAGATATCGTTGAAAATTACTCGCATTGGGAAACATTAAAAGAAGAACTAAAATGGTCTAGAAGATTTCTTTTAAACATAGAGTATTTGACTGATGATTTGTTTTGGGATAAGTTCTTTAACACCCAATATCAGCTTAAACCGAGTGATGAATTGTTTCGTGCAAGAGTACATCACAAAAGCGGCCTCCAAGCATACAGCACGGATGAAATGATGTGTCCAGAGCCACATATGGCTGGAGGCGGTAGAGCTAATCCTTTAGGGATCCCTTATTTGTATCTCAGCGATAATCCTGAAACAGTTCTTTATGAAGTTCGGGCATCCTACTTAGATGAATTGAGCATTGGCTCGTTCCATTTAAAAGAAGAATACACCTCCGTAAAAATAGTCGATTTTACAGAAGATACGCCAATCTTCCAACCGACCAAGATTAACGAAACGATAAAGGCACGGAAACTAAGAGAAAGGATTAGCAGAGACCTTTCAAAACCAATGAGAAGGTATGATAGTGAAATTGAGTATATACCCACTCAATTCATTTGCGAATTCATCAGAGTCTTCACCGGTGCAAGTGGCATTCGATTCAGCAGCTCTTTGCATCCTAGTGGAAAAAACGTTGTCATGTTTGACCAAAAACTGATGCAATGTAAGGCAGTGGAATTAAAAAAGGTTAACAGCTTAAATTTAAAAGCGATAGAACTCAAATGAAATTCATCGAAGAAAAATAAGCACTAGGTAGTAACATTTCATACACTCACCGATTAAGGTTCTCATTTGTTCGTTTCCCTGGCAAGCAATTGAAAGTTAAAGAATATGGTATCGCTGACCACAAAATTCTTTTCGCTTGTGGCGATATGTTTTGAATAACTGGCAATGCCCCAACCCAAGCGATCAACATTAAAAGGGTCAGAAGTTACGTTTATATCGTGTCCATGCTTCTCAATGAAGATATTGAAATAGATACAATTGGAAACGCCGGTAAGGTCAAGGTCACCCTGTACCCAATATTTTCCTCCGGGCAGCTGTTTTGCCCGGATTAACCTAAAAATGGCCTCGGGATATTTTTTTGTATTAAAAAAAACATCAGAACGTAAGATATTTTGCAAGGTTTTTTGCATTAAAACATAATCAATATCCAAGTCGGATATGCTATCCATTTGCACTGTAATGCGTGCGTCAACTAATTGATTTCCAATCATTTTAATCGTTCCCTTTTTCAAAAGGACATGGCCATGATGGACATCGCAGGACCAATGGAGTTTACTGGCAGAAACATCTACAGTATAGGTGGTAGTATCACCCGGAGAAGCCCATAGTAAAGGTGATGAAGTCATCAAACACAAAAAGACAGATATTATTTTCTTAAACATAGATCATATTTAAAGCTTACTTATCCCTTTTAAGGATAAAATCGTTTGTCTTTTCGTTTAAACTACGTCCTTTCGATTAAATCTTCTATTTCCTAACCAGCCAAAGAGCAGGCCCAATGAGAAGGGATAAAGCACAGAAAAGATAATAAATACGATACGGTTTACAGTATCCAGCACAAAATAAGCAGCAGGCCCCATTACCGTAAGCTTTGGATCAAACAATACAAGCACGCCAACACGGAACACTTGTAATGGGTTTAACATCCCCAGGCTAATCACCAATTCAGGGCTTACCCTAAATTTCAGCAACATTCCCATAAGCAATAAATCGATGAAAGCAACCAATATCAACCAGCTTACAAAGGCGGAGCTAACAGCCATATCCTGAGAACGCGCATAAACAGAGATAAACATACCTATTCCTAAAAAGCAAAACACCATGGCCGCCAGCAAAGCACTGTATAAGTAGAACATCCCCCAGGGAATATCCAGGTGAGTGATAGATCCCCATATAACAGCTCCTAATAGGGACACAAACAAAGGGATATAAGTAACAATAAATTTGGCTACAAATTTACCCCAATAATAATCGTTAAGAGATACAGGCAAGGACAGCATATACTCCATAACATTATTTTCTTTGTCACCAACAATGGATCGCACCACTGTTATCAATACATAAATAGGAATGATAACCATACACACCTGCATAAATGTCACCATTAGTCGACCAAGTCCCACAAAGCCTATAATCTGGGTTTCTGTAATTCCCGAAACAAACATAAAACCCACAAAACCTCCAAATAAGATCGCATAAATCCAAAAACCTTTTGTTCTGAGCGTTTGGTTTAGATCCAATATCATGATTGACTTAAATTCTTTTGTCATGTTTTTTGTAGTCTCTTCTTCCCTCGCCATAGGGATTATTATACAATTTCTTTTGTCAGTTTTTTCTCTTCAATTTATACTTCTCTAAAAACTTCTCGCGTATGGTTTTCCCCTCCACAATTCGTTTTTGAACCTGAAGAAACGTAAAAGATGAATCAGTAGCTTTTTTTTCTGCACTATAACCATAGCCCATTGGTGTATTTTTTCCAAAAGTATAAAAGGCCTTATGTGCATCAATCCATTCATTGTCAGACGATCCCTGGCTATCGCCTATCCATATTTTGTAGGCCCCACTCTTTACAAATTTCTGCCAATCAGGACTCTTCATATACACGAACAGGCAACCAATATCATCAAACCAGCGCACATCACCCTCCGAATTAATTACCTGAACAGCATAATGTTGGTCAGCAATCCCCATCAGGCATTGGGCGCAAACATCCCGATCATAATTCACTTTCCTGGGTTTAAAATTGGGACCAGAAGAGCAAGACCCTAACACTACCATAATCATTAAACTTAACATTAATTTCTTCATAAGGCTAATTTTCTATGATTTCTAACTTCTTATCCAATACAATTCTTCCAAAATCCATTTCCATTACCCGATTGACCAGATTCGAGATTTCAGCCATTCGGTGGCTACTCAAGACCAAGAGAGCCTCTTTATTATAATTTCCCAGATAGTCAAAGAAAATCTCTCTGGCAGCAGGATCCAGGTTAGCCGAAGGCTCATCCATCAGTAGGATGGCAGGCTTTTTACCCAATGCGAATGCCACCAGCAACTTTTGTTTCATCCCACCTGAAAGCGCAACAAAAGGCTTCCCCAAGCTGGGTTTAATTTGTAATCCCAGCCGTTCTGCAATTTCTACATATTCATCGACCGTTGTATTACTTAGTCCGGCAAAATAATGCAACAACTCTTTTACCGTCAATTTCAAAGGGGGTGGGATTTGAGGAACAAAGCCAACGTCCTTTAAAATGTCAACACGATTGAGACGTGGGTTCTTTCCCAATACCTCAAGGTCACCACCAAAAATATATTGACCAAGAATACATCGTATCAGAGTAGTTTTACCGGCTCCATTTTGACCAATGAGGGCAATACGATCTCCTTTATTAAAATCAAGCTGTATCTTTCTAAGGACATCAACTTTATTGAAGGTTTTTGTCAATTCTCTTGCCCTGATCAAGGGCTTGGTATGCTCACTATTTATCATAAGATTCTATCCCATCCTTTAATGGTATAACTTAATGCCTCTCCAGGGCAAACATCAATACACAATCCGCAGCGGGTACAGTCGGAGCCCACATCGTGGCGCCGCTCCGTTGCTTTTCCCTTTTCAACAAACCATAGCTCATGCGGCACCAGGCAAACGCTTTGACAGTCGCGACAATGAGCACAATTGTCAAGTTCAAATTTAACTCCAAATGGCGATACATTACCTACCATGCTCCAGGTAGCTCCCACCGGACATACATAGCGGCACCAAAAGCGCTTGCTGTACAATATTTCGAAACTAATCAAGAACAAAACCCACAAAAGAATTAATCCAGGCCCGTATATCGTTACCCTTGAAATGATTCCAATCGGATTAATATCTTCAAAAACCAGGTTTTTTGTAAAAAAAGCCAGCAAAAGAAAACCGACCCAAAAAACATAACGCAGGTAGCGATTGTATGTATGTTCCTTTATCTTTTTCTTTTTCACCAGATAGTTATGTAATCTTTCACCCCATTCAGCCAGAAAATGATAGGGACAAACCCATGAGCAAAAGGTTCTTCCACCCATTAAAAAATAAAAGATGAAAATTGTGCCGCCACCAATCACAAAATTCATGGTCAAATGTACCCAATGCCCTGTATAAACCGAAATAACCAGTAGTTGTAAGGTGTTGAAGGGATCCATCAAATAAAATCCAAACATGCGCGACCCGCTGAGTGAACCTTCCAATAACGACAGGTCTAACAGAAACGACAGGAAAAACAATACGTTAATGAACAGCAAAACCGCCCATCGAATGTTGCGCCATTTATGACTACTCCCATACTTTTCTCGCCACGATTTAAAGCTCATGTCCGCTTTTACATAAGGTAATTCTTCTTTGATTTTTGTCGGCAAGGGAATATTCTTCTTTTTTCCAAACATCAAACTACGAATTTATGGGTTCAATAATAATACTTGGTTCCCGGGTAGGACATACCATAACACAAACGCCACATCCTACACAGTCGTCCAACACTTTGGGCAAAAACTTCTCCTCACCATTGATTCCTATTTGTTTATAGAGTACGATAGCAGATTCTCCAATAGGACATTCCGTCACACATAAATTACAGATTTTCCTGTCATAATATTTATCTTTTATTGGAGTTGCCTTGGGTGAATTACCCTTAGGGCTTCGGTTTATTCCTTTAAATTGATCTCCTCTGGGCGTTCCTTTAAAACCTTTTCCCAAGGCAGCAAGACAAGTATTTTCGTTCACCTTTGCTTCTCCCATTTTCACCTCCGTCTTCATGGCACTAATCTGAACAGTAAAAGGATTGTAATTTTCATCAATTTTATGAGTTTGATCATACTCCGTTATGGCTTTTTCTCCGGCATTTTTAAAAGGAACAAAATATAAAGCTGCTGTTGGGCACGTCTCAACACATTGAATAGAATCACAAGACAAATCACAAGCTTGTTCGCGAACATCAACATATGGTGTTCCATAGGCCAGCCCTTCCTTTATACCGGCAAACTTAAGGGCATCTACCGGACATATCTGAATACAAAGCCCGCATTTGATACAAGCATAAATAAAATCCTTCTCAGGGATGGCTCCGGGTGGCCTTAGAAACTTTTGGTTGATTCGTTTCTCGGTAGTAAGCTTTTGAAGATAACCCACTCCAGCACCCACAGCTGCCATGGCTCCAATAGCTATGGTACTTGATTTTAAGAATTTACGTCGGCTCAGGTCAAAATGTTCCATGAATAGCTGATAATTTTTTGTAAGTAAAAGTACGAATTAAAGTCCTGATATTGATTCGTGGCAACAATTGTTTCAATTCAGCCCTTATTAGACACGCTTATATTAGAAGTTCCATTTTAGGCCAATATTAAAGCTCCTTCCCGGCTCAAAATACTTACTGGCTACATCCATGTTTTTATATGCCCTACTCAAATGTTCCACATAATTTCTATTGAAGATATTGATCATGGAAGCATGGATTTCCAGCAATTTCCATGGGGAATAGGTAACATAAATATCGTAAACAGAGAATCCGGGAGTACTTGACTCTTTGAAACGACTTGAAACACGATTTTGTGCAGCAGCCATCCTGGCGTTCAGTCGGGTGTCAAAATTCTTCATTTTAAAACTTATGGCATTATTGATTGTAAAAGGCGGAATCTCAGGCAAGGGTTCATCCCAACTAAGATTCTGGGCATAGGTGTATGAAGCACCAAATTCATATACAAAATAAGTCAAAAAGGATACGTTTAAGCCCGTTTCAAACCCAGTCATTAAAGCCTGATCGATATTACTAAACTGCTTTGTAAATTTAGGGTCCTTACAGGGCATAAACTTGCGTGGAATGTTTGGGTTCACTTCAGCAGAAATAAAGTTATGCAGATAAGACACAAAGCCATCAGCATAAACACTCGCGCCTTTCCAATGCTTTTCTATCTTTAAATCTGTTTGGTAGTTGACTTCAGATTTCAATTGTGGATTTCCCACGTATTCATAAGCGTCCAATCCCACACTAAAATGGTTAATAAATAACTCAAGCTGATCAGGAGCCCTTTCAGCACGAGCCGCTGCCCATAAGAGCTTTATACCGGGTGAAATATTCCATTCCAGGCTGGATGTAAGGTGCAAGGTAAAACGACTATTAGGCAAAATAGAGCCATTATATAAAGCTGAAAAATCCGTAGCAGGATTGCGAATGGAATAGCTAATCCAATCCAGTCGCGCACCTGCAAGCCAGAACAAACCGGAATTGACCTGAACCTTATTTTCCATAAAAAATCCCATATCAGCTCTGCTGGTATTTTGCCAAATCAGGTCATGAAATGTCATGGGAGTAGGTAATATTTGTCCCGTGCATCCGTTGATAAATACTTCCCTTGTTCTTGATCCATCCTTCTGAATGTACTGATAATCGAAGCCCGCAAACAGAATATTCCTCGCACTCGTACTGATGCCCAATTCCACTCTACCTCCATAATTATTTGCTGATACAGGAGCAGAGGCGTGAGTCATTTTGTAATTGGGTCTTCGGGAATTAGTCATCAAGTGGGTAACCATAGCTCCGTATAACTTAACTTTCAATGAGAATAGTGCCTCCGTAAGATTGCTGATTCCATAATCAGCAGACAATATGCTGCTATTATCGGCATCAGCATCCATTGGCAAACCTGCATATAAAATATCTCGCGCAAAACTCTGTTGCCAATTGATCTGAATTCGTTGGTTTTCTTTGGGGATAAAGCCCAATTTTGTTGCATAGCCTGTACGTTTAAAAGAGGACGCTATTTCCTGACCGGAACCACTTTTGTAATTTCCATAATTTTTGTAGCCGGCATCAATGCTAAAATCAAATTTTTTACTGACAAGCCGGGTAAAAATATCGCTATAATAATTATTGCCATTGGACTGATATCCGACATCCACAGAATTGGAGAAATTTTTACCGGGGACATACTTTGGACTTTTGCTAATGATATTGATGATCCCACCGAAAGCGGGGCCAAAGCGCACACTATATGGCCCATTGATAACTTCAACTTTCTCGATATCCTCAATGGATATTTGAGAAATTGCCGGATCCATACGATTTGGGCAAGCGTTGGTACTATGCACACCACCATCAAACTGAATATTCAATCGCTCAAATTTAAATCCCCTCAAAACAGGTTCCATACCATAATTACCTTTTTTGAGGATACTGAAACCTGCTTGATTTTTAAAGATTTCTCCTCCGTCATGAGGGTTTTGTATTTCAATAATTTTAGCATTAATAATTGACTTGCTAATAGCTTTTGTTTGATGTCCGGTAATTAGAATTTCGTCCAAATAAAGCGTGTCTGCCGACATTTGGGCCTTGGCGATTTGGGTAAATTGGAGGAAACTTAAAAAGATAAATAATCGAAAAATATTTTTCATGATCTGTTGTACTTTAAATTAAATTGTTCCGTTGAATTCTTAATCTTCACGATTGTGTTCGAGAATCAATCACGTGAAAAGAGAAGGTCTGCCATTACCCATTCAGTTTAGGTTGAAAATAAACCGGCTACCTTGAACGCGTATTCATCAGATTGGCATAATTCACCGTTTGATTATGAACTTCTGATACCTTCCGCTGTTTATAAACTTCCAACTTCTTGAATTATCCACCAGAAAGTATTTACAATTGACGAACTTATGAAAAGTCGGTGAAAGCAATAATGACATCCATGGAAAGGCTTTCAAGCAAAATTGGGAGGGGGTAGAATAACACGCCTGTATGGCGACAAAGGTTTTTCAGAATAATCAGCAAAACAAATCGTTATGCCCTTCAAATATTGAAGTTTTTGATATAATTCTGCCTGGATACACACAAGATTACTGGTCTCCAAATTGGTTCGGGGGGGCTGATTTTGTGCTTTTTTTGTTACGTCACCTTCCTGTACCCGCTTGATTAGTGCTTTCAAATAGACAGCATCCCCAATGACTGCATCCTTATTATTTTCGAAATGTAGCGTTTGCGTCAATTGCGAAGTCTGGTTTCCGCAAGCAAAAAGATAATAATGCAACAGCGGCAAGCCCGGCAAAAACAAAGAGACCAGATAAAGTTCTAATAAGAAAAATATTATTACTTTTTTAAGCATTTTAACAAAGATAATAGAAACAGAAAAGACATAACAAGCAGATAAATATTTTAAAGAATTAGCGAGAGTTTTTGAAGATGTCGTTTTCTTCCCAGTGGAAAATAGGCTTCTTATCTTCCAAAACAAACTTTGGCTTTGAAAAAGGAGCAAGCCGTTCAAGAAAATCAAGTGCAGCCAAAACAGGAGCACCGAAAAAAAACTTCATATTGCGATTATAATTCCACAAATGTTCCACATAGGAGAGTAATACATAGGGAATATCACCAATATTGTCATTATTCTTGTCAAAACCCTGATAATCATCCCAGTAGTTATTATCCCACTCATTAAAACGAGCGGTGGTAATCTCGGGAAACACCTGAGTGAGATTATTATGAAAATAATTATGTTTGAACAAGTTGCCTTCCTGATTGGTGTGAAAATAAATGGCGGTTCCACAAAAAGCGATCTCATTACCTTCAATGGTATTTTTTTGCTCAGACACATAAGGCGAAACATCAATATGAATAGCCTCAGTGGAATAAATAAAGCGGTTATTAAGAATTTGGTTAGAGGAAGTTTCCTTCATCCCCAGGCACATGCCACTACCAATATGGTTTCCCTGAATCAGATTTCCAGTCATAATGGTTCGTTCACTATACATTAGAAACACGCCAACCGAATTATTTAAAAGGACATTATTCTGAATCCGGTTATTATGCGAATACATGAAATGAATTCCGTAACGGTCGCCAACGCCTTTATTGCCTTGAAAAAGATTCTCAGCGGAATACCAAACTACCACATCGCGTACGCCATGCCAGTAATTTCCTTTAACAATATTATTTTTGGAATACCAAAGTCGGATGGCGTCTCCTTTTATAGCAAGGGAATGGTACGCTTTTGAACTTATTTCATTGTGTATGATTTGATTATCATTACTTTGCCAGACATCAACCCCAAACAAGCAGTCCTTAATCCTACAATTTTCAATTTTATTATAATTGCCTTTTAAACGAACCCCTGAATTAAGTTTATCAAACGAAACGCCCGAATGTGTAATTATTAAATTTCTTATAGTGACACTATCAGCATCAATAAAAAAGACAGAAGCTTTCCCAAGCCCGTCAACGGTAGCTTTTCCATTCCCGTCAATCACAATCCCATTGGTTGAAATATACACAGGTCCAATATAAACAGCAGGTTTTAGGTGTATGGTATCACCGGGAGCCGCAGCATCAATAATTGGTTGCAAAGGGATCGAATCAAAGCCAGGAAGAGCCGGCTGCAATTTGTATAGTGTTCCGTACACAGCTTGTTGCGCACCCGCATAATGGGGGATGGTAATAAAAAGGATCGTAAGTACAATACTTATTTTTCTTATTAAGAAAAGTAGAAAACCGGGGAGCATTCGTTTCCCCTCCTCTCGTTTGAATAAAATGCGTCCCGGTTTCATTGTGTTTGAGATAAACAATTAATTATTTCTCTTTTAAATTTTTATTCTTCAAGATGATGGCAATTACCAGCGATGCAGGAACCAGCAATGCAATAAAAAATCCGAGGTAAGGATAGGATTCCGTAGTAAACTGTGCTACTTTTCCCTCACCGAAAACTGTCGGCATAAAAGGCTTAATACCCCTAAAGGCTCCTCCCCCATGCATGGAAAGATGATGACCATACCAGTACAGATAGTAAATATAAACGCCAAGAAAATAAAATGGAAGCAGCCCAGAAACAATTGCAGCCCAGGTATTTTTTCTGTTGGGAGTAAATATGAAAAACAGCACAAGAAGGACAAACACCACAAAAATATAGGGTGATGCATGCATGAGATTATCCAAATGCTTTAAAGCTACCGGGGTAACATTTACCCGAATAGGTTCGTTTGTTTTGGCATCAAGAATCTCGTTACCCTGGGCATCTTTTTTGGTATTGAACACATAATAAACCGGAAACTTCCTCGTATTATCCTCATTCACCCCGGGAACAATATGGTACATGCCGATGAAATGATTAATGGCATTCATCTCGCGTAGACAATTCGCACCTTCTTGTCCCTGAGCAAGTTCCGACCTTTCCTTTTCACCCACACAGCCGTTGTAAACACCATTGTATTTGAAATCAATACGAATCCCCCCGGGATACATCGACTTAGGATATTGTATACTTTGCAATGCCACGTGCCACATAGGCAAGAAGTACACCACAACAATCAGGATGGCAGCAAGTCCCGCCAGGCTCTGATAAGATTTCATTTTTTTCATTATAATTCGATTATAAAATCAGCACTTACTATGGAAAAATTAATTGGCATTTACTTCGGCTTTCCTCAGCATATAAGCTACTGCATCAAATAAATCCTGATCAGAACAATCGGTACATGAACCCCGTGCAGGCATTACCCCATATTTTCCGGTAAAACCATTGATGGCATCTTGATGTAATTGTTTTATCCCCTTGGCAGCGATCTCAGTCCAACGCGCTTTATTTTTCAAAGCAGGTGCACCGGCAACCCCGGTCATATGACATGCAATACATACTTTATTGTATGTTGCCTTTCCATTTTCCAAATTTGCTGTATAAACTTTTTCTGATTTAGTGACAGACGCCTTGTCTTGCCCCTTCTTTTTGGCATTTCCACCACAACTCGACAAGATAAAACTCCCCATAGTGAAGGCAAGCACAATTACAAATACTTTTTTCATAAAATCTAATTTTTAATAAAATATGAATACAATAAAAAATCGCTTATAAAACAACTAAACAGACACATTAATCAGATATTATCTAGGCAACAACCTCTGTAGTCGTTGCCTAGATTTTGAATCTTGTCAATAGGATTAAGTATCCTATTCTTGTTGGTTAAGTACCTGCGTCGATTTGGCTTTCAGGAATTCGATAATTTTACCAACATCCTGCGCTGAAACATTCTGATTTGGCATCGCCAATTTATAATGCTGACGCATAGCTTCAATGGAAGCTTCTTTCTGGTGTTTTTCAGGATGCATAATCCATGATCTCAACCATTCGTCACTACGGCGTTTATCCACCATCAGCAAGTCGGGGCCATTGAAATCTTTTCCAAACTTATGGCAAGCGGTACATCCATAATTTAGAAACTCCATCTCACCCGGCAGCAGATTTTTCAACTCAATAGCTGAAGGTTTAAATTTCTGCATTTGATTGTCTATCTGAATACGTTTGGAGAAAGCCATAACACGATCGTTATCTGCCTTCGCATTGTATTTAACAGCCAGATATCCCTCTAGTTGCCTTCCGTCAGGGGTATGCATTTTATCGAGCATCAAAGGAAACATCCCTGATTTATCGGCAACAAATTCCAAACTTGCTGTTTCGCCGGGACGCCAGCGATATTGCTGATCATAGGAGGCCACTTCGTAAACAAAGTGATCTACCTTTGTCTGCCCCGTATTGGTAAGGTGGATAATGACATTTTGACCTTGGTTTACGTTGATATTTCCAGGGGTAACAACGCCATCATTAATGGTACCAAAAACCTCAACATTATTCCCATATCTTTTAATATGCTCCTCACCGGCATTCACCGCGTAAGGTGCTTTCTTCAAAGTAACGATATCGGTACCAACCGGATAGGCATCTATGGTGTGTAGAAGATTTACGTTCTCCATCACCGTATAATGAGGTTCTCCCATAGGAAGGGGCATATCGTAAATAATCTTCATTTTCGGCCCACTGATATCAATCAGCTGGTGATTTTGTGGGTGCAAGGGACCGACCGGATTGAAGCGATCAATAGCAAGTTTATCCAGCTCAATAAGGTATTTTCCCTGTGGATGTTTGGTGTCGCCATGTGCAGCGACTAAGTGTCCGATATTATAGTTTGAAGAAACATGGTCGAGAACTTTCAAGTTGATATAATCCCATTTGGTTGTCCATGAGTCAACATATACCGAAGTATAGACAATCCCTTTTTTAGGATCAAACTGGTTATGCAATGGCCCCAGGCCAACCTCTACACTACCATGCAAAGCAGTTTGGAGTGCAATGATAGGAATGCCGTAAGAATCATGACCTTCAAAGTTTTTATCCTTAATAGCCTTCATGATTTTAGCAAAGGAATAAACCCAGGCATGAGAATCAAGTTTACCGGCTACAAGAATATAATCACCCGTAGGGTCAACATCAACGCCATGAGGAGATTTAGGTTCGGGAATCAAATAGAGCAGACCATATTTAACTGCTTCGTCAATGGGGATTACCTTCATACCGTTGATTAGTTTGTATTTTCCCTGTTTCACCAATTCTGCAGCTTTTTTCCAGTTGGTTACATGCATATAGTCAACATCGCGCGAAGAACATCCGGCTTCAAAAGGAGGACGGCCTTGCATATCACCACCAATATACATCTCGGTACAGAAGGAGTTAGTAAATCCCCATCCATAACTGGCATTTTTTCCGGCATCAGATAAATCCTGAGTATAAGGAGGCAATTCGAAAGTAAAGGACTTCTTCTCATCAATTCTTCCTTTTGCATCATCAAATTTCCAATAGGTCAATCCGCCTCGCCAATATTTACGGAAATTCACGTCATTCAATGGGTGATATTTATGGTCGTAAGGTGCCGGATACTGTGTGGCTTCCATGACATATTCCGAGTTAGGCGTAAAAAAAGCACCACCATGGTTACTACGGAATAGCGGGTTATTGACGACCTGTTTTACTTCAAAATCTTTCAAGTCGAGGACAAACATCCTTGGATTGGCTTTATCATTAATTGCCAGCCATTTTCCATCGTAATCACCATTTTTTTCAGAAATGCCGGGGTGGTGAGTATCTCCCCATAATATTTCCACACCATCAATGAAACCAGTTTTCATAAGCCCCTTAGTCTCTGTAGAATAACCATAACCGTCATAAGCTTGACGCGCATTTGTAGGTGCATATTTCACCAATCGCATAGATGGCACAAGATAAACGGGTAAGTTTCCAGCTTGTCCGCCGGAATTGATAACCACATATTCATCCTGGAGGTGATCGGGCGTATAGGTTTTGGCTGCCGCCAAAATATCATCAGCAGTCATTCCTCTTCTTTGGACTACTTGCCCAAATGTTTCAGTACCCCTTGGCGTACCTATTGCGGCCTCTTTCTTTTGCTTTTTTCCACAACCGGTAAAAGCCAGCGTAAAGCCAATTAAAAGGGCAACCAAAAAGAGGCTAATATATTGTTTGAAATTTTTCATAATTTTCATCATTATAAATTTTTAAAATACGTTTATTTAGCGCTTCCAAGTTTTTCTTTTAATATCTTCTGAGCACGTAAACCCGCATCAGCAGCTTTAACCTGATATTGGAAATACTGTTCTGCCCACAAGAAAGCTTGTTTCCATTTGCCTTCTTTGGCAAACTTTTCATAGTTCTTTTTAGCTACTGCAGCTTTCCCCAACTGTGCAACCGCATCCTCAACCAAAGCTTTGGCAAAGGGATGATTTTCATAATGATTCTCTTTCAACCATTTCACAACACTGTTTATCACATCCTGTGTTTGAGAAATTACTTTTAGTTTGCCCTCATAATTTTGTTTGTATTTGGCAAGTTCAGCCATGGTTAGCTGAATTTCTCCACCACTCTCTTTCCCTCTCCAGTTTTTGGGTTTTACCATCAAGATACCCTCCATCTCAAGATGAAGCGCGGAACAAAATTCAGTGCAGTAGTACGGGAATGCTCCTTCCCTATCAGCTACAAAGGTTAAGGAAGCAGTTTTTCCAGGCTCAAAACTACCCTGTTTACCATAAGTATTAACAGTAAATCCATGAGTCTCGTCTTCTGCCAGCTCAAGATTTGTCAAATGGAAGGTTACCACATCACCTTGATTTACTTCAACAATTTCAGGGGTTATATGGGAACGTATCAAGGTTCCAAAAATGTGAACACGATTACCCTTTCGTTCAATTTTCTCTTTCCCAGCAACAGTTTTAAAAGGTGATATCTCACCGGTTCTGGAATTAGTCCCTGTCGGATAACGGACAATTGGCTTTATAACAGTACGTAAAACGCTAACAGATCCATACAGATTACATTGGGGTAAACTCATGGTATACAGATCCTGCATTTTATTCCCCGAAATATCAATCAGGTGTTGAAAGCTTGGACGAACCGGACCTACACTTACAAAGTGTTTATAAAGACCTTCCTTATCAACGGCAGTAAGATAGTTGGAATGAGGTGTGGCAGACAATCCCTGAGGAACCATCAAATAGGACGGCTTGAAGTCTAAGGTAACCACTTCCAGTTTTTTCATACTTTCAAAGTTCCACCTGACAATCTTTTTATCATTATGAACTGAAACATAAGCCACATTAGGACGGCTATCAAAGGCAACATCCAATACATCGCTACCGAAATTAAGGCTTCCATGGCTAACAACATTGAAATCAATTAGCGGTATTCCACCATCTGCATTGCCTATAAAGGTTTTATGCTTTATGGCATTAATCACTTTTGCAAAATCGAAAACAGTAGTCTGATCGGCAACGACTATAAAATATTTCCCCTTAGGAGTCACTTTCGCCATACGAGCTTTACCAGGCAAATCAATCAGCGCAATGGCATTAGCTTGTAAGGCTTCGCTAAGCGGGATCACAGAAAAACCGTTTATTTGTTTAGTTTTCAGTGCTGTAACCGCTTTGTAATTCACAACATAAGCGAAATGTTTCCCCTCTTTATTGGCAACGCCAACCACGTAATCTTCACTACCAAATTTTCCCACATCAAAGTATCCAAGGGTATAAGGTGGTAATTCAAGTGCCACAGATTTTTCTTTCAATATACGGCCTGCATGACCGGTTTTTGTTGTTCCTTCAACAGTATGGAAATTCCAGAAGGCAATACCGGACTTCAATTTGGTATCATAATCTTTCTTTAGGTCAATGCTTCTCGCGTTCCAGGTAGTTGGAAACTGACTGGTTTGTATTACCCATTGTGTGTTCGGCGTTACCGCGACTTCAGGATAAGCCGAAAGAAATAAAGGATTACTCAACACCTGCTTCGTCTCAAAATCTTCCAGGTCTAACATGGCGACGCGTGAGTTGGCACCATCCGAGTAAAACAGATATTTTCCATCATACTCACCCTTGGTTTCAGAAAGAGCAGGAAAACGCATATCTCCATAAGTGTCGATTTTGTCATCCAATGAAGCCTTTTTCAATAAAAGAGAACTTTCATCATCAAATCCGTATCCTTGCCAAGGCTCGGGGGAGAAAACACCAACATATTTATAAATTCGCATGGACGGAATTCCGTAGACAATCATCGTTCCCGAATTGCCGGTACCGGCAAAACTTAAATACTCGTCCCGGCCTCCACTGGGCATAAAAGTCTTAACTGCTGCCAAAACATCAGCGTCGGTTAGACCTCTTTCCTTTTTCACATCGTTGAGCGTCTTTTGTGCAAATAATGGCTTGTCAATGGAAGCCACCAGCAAAAAGATGATACCCAACAAAAGAAAACGTTTCGTAATTAGTATCATAATAAAATTTTTAGGTTAATAAGTGAATATGCTTTAATTATTTTGAGTTATGTTAATCAATATGATCTTTTACGATAGCACCATTTTAATAATGCCTATAAGTACTTCATTACCTTAATATTTTACAAAAACAACGTAATTACCTAACAATCAATACCCTAAAATTATCTATTAGAATAAATCAATTGCTTATAATTTTCTTCAAATATAATCAATGTTAAAGCATGTTAAAAGTAAAATCATAGACCTTCCATAATTTTTATCATTTCTAAATAAAAAAAGGAAGGGAAAATGAAAAAATCTTACCAAAATAATAGAATACAAGCGGGGAGCCAAAAGACTATTTCCCCCAAGAGGCGGTAATATCCGTGCTTCAGGAATAAGGAGGGGTAAAAATAAATTACAAATAAAAGGAGATTCATAAGAAAAAGCATCACGAAAGCAGCCTTAAAATGGTCGAGCGATACCACAAAAAACCCAAGCAGTGATAGAAATCCTGCCAAGAATATCAAACCATAAATAAATTGTTGAGTTTTTGTACGTCCATAATACGTAGCAAAACTCTGCTGTTGATCTATCTCATCCTTATGTTGATCATAGGCTGCCACAATTAGGCCTTCAATCCATACCAGCAATAGTAAAATTATAAACACCCCAATCAAAGGTGCAGGTGTAGCATCTTTAAACCAAATGAAAGGTGCTAACCATATCCCCATCAGATAAAAAAGAGCAATGAAAAATTCTTTATGGAAATAGAAATGTTGCTTTCGGGCAAAATAGACAAAGAATAGGTAAATTAAAACCAAGCCCCCCAGTATCAAGCCGCCAAGGATAACAGGCATTCCAAAACACAATAGGCTTTTCACAAAGGCGTACAGGCTGGTAATCCCAAGCAAAGCAATCAATAAGTATCTATTTTGATAATGTAATCGGTGACGAAACATTTGGGAAGTCTGACCGGCGGCAAAACCGTCAAGCAAATGGTCGGTTGTATAAATAGCCCATATACTTGCTGAGAGTACCGCATACCAACAGGGAGGTGGATTTACATGCATAAGGTGCATAACAAAAATCCCTACTGATAGTGCTCCTATCACGATATCAAAGCTAAGGGCATGAAATAATTTCCATAACCTCAGGTAGCCTGCCTGGGGGATATCATCTTTCATCCTGCTAAAAATACGCTTAAACTTTTAAAGATTACAGTGTGGGGAGAAATTTTGCTAAAAAAAAACTCCTGCCAACAATTGACAGGAGTTTCTATTAGGTGATTCTGACTAATCGTCTTCTTCATTTATACTTTCCGTCAGATATGGATGATTTTTCGGCATCAAAGGTTGTTTCGAAAGGCTTATAACAACCACCAGAACAAATAATGCAGCAAATCCGAGGAAAGTGCCAATTTCTATAAAACCGAAGCTGGGATGATGTACAGTTCCCGGAAAAATGGCGTTATAGACCTCAATATACTGACCAACCAGTAATACTGCGACAGCAATCAATAAAGCGGTGGTATTCTTGGCCATGCGATTCCACATTAAGAATAGGAATGGGAAACCCCAATTTATAAATATCTCAGCCAAAAACAATAATTTAAAGCCTTCTTGTCTTCTAATAAGGAAATAGGCAGTTTCTTCAGGAAGGTTACCGTACCATATTAGTAGATATTGTACGAACCACATATATCCCCACATGATACTCAACATGAAAATATATTTTGAGAAATCATGTAAATGCCCCTTATTTAAGAAAGGGAAATAGCCGAGTTTATTAAGAATTATAGCAAATACAACTATAATTGCTGATCCGTGATAGAACGCAGAAATAAAGAATTTAACGGAAAAGAGTGTACTGAACCATTCTGCATCCAATGACATCAACCAGTCGATGGGGAAAAAGATAAATGAAATTCCCAGAATAAAAATAAACACTTTTGAGCTAAACTCAATCTTTTTAAAATAGGTAAGTCCGCCGACTTTATCTTCCTTCAGGGATTGGCTACGAATACGTCTTGACAAATAAATCCACAGTCCAAAGAAAATGATGAACCTCACGGCTATAAATCCCTCGTTTAAATAGGGCTTTTTATGAAAGAGAACAGGATTTTGCGCCATATCCTTTATGCTTGTCCAATGATAAAGATCGTGCATGCCCAAGAATAAAAATCCCCAGAGTACAAAAGCAACAATGAGGTAAGAACTCATTGCCTGGGGAATTCTTACGAAAGCAGCAGACCAGCCCGAGTGTGTAATCGCTTGTATGGCCATCCAAAAGAGGCCACCTAAAGCAATCGACAGAAAAAGGAAGTTATTCTGTAGCAAATTAGCCCAGGTACGCGTGGTTTGATTGGTCAGAAAACCATAAACAATAGCGACAAGCCCCAAGATAATAAAGCCAACCAATATAATTTTAAAAGATTTACTTACATGAAGTTTCTTATCCATGAGAATGTATTTAAATAGACTATATTATTAATTTTTTGCCAATGTTCTGAGGTAATTAACAATTCTCCATCTGTTATTAGGAGTAATCTGTACTCCATGAGGCCCCATTAATCCAGACATCGAACCTTCTGTAATGATAAAGAAAATGGAACCATCAGGCATATTCTGCACATAACTGCTCGTTAGATCTCTGGGTTTGGCAGGAAATAACTTCGCGGTATAGAGATGCCCGTCTCCTTTCCCTCCCACACCATGGCAGTCAATACAAAAAATATCATACTGCTGTTTGCCTTCAGCCAGGTTTGTACTATTAGGCACAACAGGATTTTTAAGCTCAAGACCTGCTTTTGTTTGGTCAACTACCTTTTGGCCAATATTCGTCGGATGATAAGGAAAGAATGCCTGACCTCTGGCAACACTCCCCTCAGGGGCTGGCTGATCAGTTTGTCCATTGGGCAAAATCGGGTTCGCACTATAGGCTTTATAGAACTTTGTGAAATACATATCATGTACGCCCATATAGGCATACCCTGGATTATTTTTATCCTGAACACAAGAGGAAAGTGTCAGCCCAAACAATATTAGAATAAACAGAAAGGATAAATTCTTCATCTTAAAAAGTTTACTAGGTGCGTTAATTATTACTGATTTTAACTTCAACGGCGCCACTACTTTTCAGTAAGTCGTCTATTTTTTGAACCGAAACTTCGTCCATCTGCTGGCTTTCTTCAATGACAATCACAAATTTGTCATCCGTAGTCCTGGGGTCTGGTAATTCAACATGCTTGCCCGGCCATAATTTCTCCCGAATCAAAAAAGTAAGGAGTGTAAAAATAACACCAGATAGAATGGCTATCACAAACATGATAATAACAAACGACAAAGAATTCGCCGGTTTACCTCCAAAAATCAAGGGATAATTGACCACTGATGACCAATATAGAAAAGCATATACAGATGCCGTTCCAAAAGCCCCATACAAAAAAGTGGCTAAAGGAATTCTTGTTTTAAGTTTCAGTTTTTTCCAAACATGCTCCAGCGGAAAAGGTGAGAAGACATCTTTTACAACAATATTATTTTTTAGGAGCTCGTCGACAGCCGAACTTATTGTATCCGGGTCGTCGAAAACACCAAGAATATGACTATTTGATTTCATTTTCAATTATTTTTTTATCATTACTGGTTTCTTTTAATATCCCTTTCAGCTCACTAATAGCCATCATAGGTAGGAAGCGCAAGAACAACAGAATACCCAGGAAGAAAAATCCCAGTGTTCCCACAAAAATTGCGATCTCAGTAAAGGTAGGATAATAGGTATGCCAGGTGGAAGGTAACCACGTTTTCGATAGCGAAGTCACCACGATTGTAAAGCGTTCAAACCACATGCCAACATTGACTAATATACTGATAATGAATACTACAGTTACATTGCTCCTCATTTTTTTAAACCAGAAGAGTTGAGGGATAATGGCATTACAAGAAACCATTGCCCAGAATTCAAAGGCATATTCACCCACCAGTCTGTTCTTAAAAAACACATACAACTCGTAGGGAGAGTCAGAATACCAAGCCATAAAAACTTCAGTGACATAAGCAACACCCATTATCAATGAAATAAAGGTTAATATTCGAGTGATCGCATCCAAATGCGCTTTTGTGACGTAATTTTCATATTTGTATACTTTTCTGACAATAATCATTAAAGTAAGCACCATAGAAAAACCGGAGAAGATAGCTCCAACAACGAAAAATGGCGGGAAAATAATAGAGTGCCAACCCGGAACTATGCCTGCAGCAAAATCCATGGCCACAATAGAGTGAACAGAAACAACAAGAGGGGCAGTTAATCCACCCATCAAAATGGCTGCTGTTTCATAACGTAACCAACCCCGAGCATTTCCTATCCATCCAAAACTCAGAATACTATATACTTTCTTTTTAATAGGAGACAGCGTTCTTTCGCGAATGGTGGCAAAATCAGGAACCATCCCCATATACCAAAATAAGAAAGAAGCAGTAAGATAGGTACTGATAGCAGTAACGTCCCAAAAAAGAGGGGAGTTAAAGTTATCCCAAAGAGGCCCCCTTGAGTTGGGATAAGGGAAGATGAAAAATCCGTCCCAAATACGTCCCATATGGATTAAGGGGAACATCCCGGCAGCCATTACAGCAAAAATAGTCATAGCTTCAGCAGCCCTGTTAATTGAAGTTCTCCATTTTTGGTGCAATACCAATAAGAAGATAGAGAATGCGGTTCCAGCATGACCAATACCGATCCACCAAACAAAGTTTATGATGGCCCAGCCCCAGGAAACACTATTATTAAGACCCCAGGTACCTATCCCATTTGCGATGGTATTGTAAAAACCCCAAATTCCCCATATCAACATTGCGCTAGCCAATGCGGATGCAATCCACCACCATTTTGGGGTCCTATCAGTCAATAGAGGTGTTGTTACATCAACACTAATGTCGTGGTAACTTTTATTACCTTCAATTAATACGCCTCTTACTTTTGTATTGTACATAATACAAGTGTTTTTCTGTTAAGCTTCTTTATTTCTAACTTTTGTTAAATAACTGGTCGATGGCAGGGTATGCAACGACTCTAACAAATGGTACATTCTTTCGGTATCATTTGTTGTACTTACAACACTTTTCTTGTCCAGCAGATTCCCGAATTGAATGGCATCTGTAGGACAACTTTGTTGACAAGCCGTTTTAATATCACCATCACGCAACTCACGGTCTTCGGCTTTTGCCTCCAGCTTACTGGCCTGAATACGTTGCGCACAAAATGAACATTTTTCAACAACTCCTCTTTGACGAACAGTCACATCAGGGTTAAGTACCATTTTACCCAACTCTGAGTTCATATTATAATCAAATTTATTATTATTCACATATTCGTACCAGTTGAACCGACGTACTTTGTAAGGACAGTTGTTCATGCAATAACGGGTTCCAATACAACGATTATAAGTAACCTGACTTAGTCCCTCATCGCTATGGGTGAGGGCTGCCACCGGACAAACATTCTCACAAGGCGCATTATCACATTGCTGACACATTACCGGCATATGGAAAACTTCAGGATTTGTATCCATCTCTGAATAATAGCGGTCAACTCGAATCCATTGCATGATCCTATCAAGTTTCACTTGTTCTTTACCAACAACAGCAACATTATTCTCCGCCTGGCATGAAATAATACAGTTACTACAACCCGTGCAGCTGTTCAAATCGATGGACAATCCCCACTGAAAAGCGTCAAACTTAGGAGCCGGATATAGGCTGAAGTTTCTATTTTTAAGAAATTCTTTGTGGGCTTCATTTCCTGAAGAGGGATCTTTGACAAAAGATCCCAAAACTGTTTCCCGAACAATGGGTCGCCCCTCCATAACATGATGGGTCTGAGTAAGAGCCAATGGATAGGTTTTTGTAGTCTTTTCAATTTTCACTGGGGTTCCCATGAGCTTATTGAATCCTCCATCACTATTCACTAATTCAAAAACATTTTTACCAACTCCGTCTCCTACCTTACCGGCAGCAGTGTGTCCATATCCCAAGGCTATACCCACAGTTCCCTGTGTTTGCCCTGGCTGGATTAATACCGGAAGTTCAATTTTGTCATTAATTCTTACTACATCTTCCTGTTTCAGACCCTGTTTTTTAGCAAAAGTGGGAGATATAGTTAGGTAGTTGTCCCAGGTAGCTGTTGTAATAGGATCAGGCAGTTCTTGTAGCCATGGGTTATTGGCAAATCTACCACTACCCATAGAAATTTTTTCATATAATGCTAACTCAAGACCCGTTTTAAGCGGCTGTTCTGATTTGAGATCCTGGACTTTAAAAGTAGCCGTAGGCTCTTGTTTTGCTTCAAGCTGGAAAACCCCTTCTTGCTTGCACTTAAACCAGAACTTATCAAAGCTGGAAAATTCCTTTTGTGCAGGAAAATACGCTGACTTCCAATTGTCTTCCATATAATCCGAAAAGGATACATCTTTGCTCATCCAGCTTAACAAACCATCTTGAAACTGGCGTGTGTTAAATATAGGCCGTATGGCGGGCTGGGTAATACTGAGAAATCCTCCGATGGGCTCGGCATCATTCCATGATTCCAGATAATTATTATCAGGACAAACATAATCGGAGAGGTTGGCAGTTTCGTTCATGGTATCAGCAAACGAAACTTTAAAGGGTACCTTTTTCATCAATTCAGCAAAGGCTTCACCCTGCACCCAATCGTAGGCAGGGTTGACGTTGTAGAACAATATCGCACCTACTTTGCCGGCTTTCACATCGGCCATAGCAGCGGTCATCTCCTTCTCAATTCCCTGCTTAAGATTCACAGCTTGACTCAAATCAATGGTTTTGCTGTAATTTCCAAGCAACTGATTGATAGAATTGACAATAAGTTGAATGTTTAAATCATTGGTACCTGATACAACCAGCGATTCACCTTTGGCATTCAACAGTTCATTGGCAAGCTGCTTAATATCGGTGTCAACCACCGGAGCCGGGTAAACTTTAGCACCAGTCTTTTGTGCAAGCGCATTGTAAAGATTCAATAAAACTGCCCCCTCTTCCGAAGGTTTAATCTGGTATCGATAATCGGCATTGGAACCGGTAAGTGACATATTAGTTTCAAATTGATAAAGGCGTGACATATTATTGTCACCGTCTTTCAACTTGCGTCCTTTAGCAAATTGCTTTGAGAAGCTAACAGGCATTAGCCAAGTACCCAAGTAATCGGCATTGAAGCCCACGATAATTTTAGCATTTTCAAAATGATAATATGGAATCTGAGCCTTCCCGAAATTCATATTGTTGGCAGCCCGCATGGCCGACATGGGTAAGCTATCATATTGAATCCACTTGACATTTGGAAATTGAGCGGTAAACTCACCAATAAGTTTTTTGGTTGAAGGGCTAATAATAGTGGAGGTCATTAGAATCACCTCTTTATTAATATCCTTTAAGCTTTGAAGTTTGTCAATAATTTCCTTGTCTATACTTTTCCAGCTTGCTTTATTTCCATTTTTCAATGGATCGCGCAAGCGGGCATCATCGTATAAATTGAGCACCGATGCCTGCACCTTAGCGGAGGTGCCGCTGTTGGATATAGGTGATAATTTATTTCCTTCAATCTTTATGGGGCGACTCTCACGGGTTTTCACGAGGATACTACAGTATTCGTCACCATCAAAAAATGTAGAAGCGTAATAATTCGGAACTCCGGGGATTAATTCTTCGGGACGATTTAGCAAGGGTATTGCCTTTCTGACCGGCATTTGACAACTCGAGACTAAGGCTACGGCAGTCACCGAGAAGCCCATCATCTTTAAGAAGTCACGTCGACTAGATTTTCCTTTTAATTCCGATTCATCCAAGCCATCAATAGAAAACTCAGGAGCTGCTTCTTTGTTTAGTGAGGCAGATCTTGCTGTTAACTGATCGTAATTTTCAAGACTTTGCCAATATTTCTTCTCCATAATACTTATTAAATGGAATTATTTTTAAATTATATGAGACTAGTAGTGGCATTTCTGGCAATCCTCGCCACCAATCATTTTAACCGTTACATCCTTAATTTTTCCTGCTTTCAACTCTGCGTGAAGCTTTTTGTATTGGGTATAAAACTTATTATTGGTAAACTGAACCTTATGACTCCGGTGACAATCAAGGCACCATCCCATGCTCAATTCTTTTACATCGGCAATCTGATCCATTTTTGCCACATCTCCATGGCATGTTTTACATTCCAATTTCCCTACCTTCACATGTTGTTCATGACTGAAAAACACAAAATCAGGAAGATTATGAACTTTTACCCACTGAATAGGTTTTTTATCTTTTATGGCCGCATAAATTTTATCAATTTCCTTTGTCCCTGTAATGCGTCCTTTTTTTACCAGATGATGGCAATTCATACAAACGGATGCAGGAGGAATACCGGCATCCTTACTTGTCTGCGCTGTAAAGTGACAATATTGACAGGCGATTTGATTTTGCCCGGCATGTACCCTATGTGAGAACCATATAGGTTGATCCGGTTGGTAATACTGCTGACGACCCAGCCCGCTTGTAAACTCATAAGTCCACTCTCCAATCACCCAAAATCCCGAAAGCAATACGATGTAATGTATCCATTTTGCTTTAAGGTAATGTGTAAAGATCAAATCTATCAAGCTCAAGATCATCAGCAAACCCATCACAAGCGCAGTAAGGCCAACGTTGTTTCTGCTCTGGCGTTCCCTATTCAGTTTTATTTCAACCGAAGTAAGGGGTTCTTTGACATTTCCTGCCGGAGCGGGAGCTAATTTCTTTTCCACTTGCGCGGTGGCAGCTATTTTCCCTCCGTTTTTTATATATAATAGGATATCCTTAATTTGAGCATCGGTCAAGTTTGGATGCGAAGGCATAGGTATCTTATTATATTCTTCAAATATTTTAACCGCCTGTTTATCTCCCGACTTGACGAGTGCTTGCGAATTCTTAATAAACTTAATTAGCCAGTCTTCGCTTATTGTATCCGTAACGCCTTTTAAGTCCGGTCCCACTAGCCGTCCACCGCCAATGGTGTGACATGCTTTACACTCTGTAAAGTTTTTTTCAGCTTCCGCAGTTTGACCTAATACCTGAAAGGACGTAATGAGGATAAAAAACAGTAAAAGGAAAGAAACTAAGCCTTTAACATGCGGCATCTTTGCAACAGCATACTTGTTCATTATCATGGTGTAAAAATTATCAAATGGTGTCTATTGTCAAAAAAAAATGACTGCTAAAGATGTATTCAAATATCTTCAGCAGCCGGCAAAATTATTTATTTTTTTGTTCACAACAAACATTTGGGTAATAAATTGCTTTAATGGTGAAAACCTTAGTGCTTAACTTACTGTTTCATTTTCTGTTAGATACAAATAAAATTTTATTAACCGCTTAAACAAATATCTCAATCATTGGCTATTTTCTTCAGCATCGGCACAAACTGAAAAGCCCCAAAGGTCTGCTTACTAATAGTTTTAGTCTTGGATTTAACAAAGCGAGTCATGGTTTGCACCCTGCCGTCACCAACGGGTGAAACAAGCACCCCAGCCCCCGATTTTAGCTGTTCGAACAAGACATCAGGTACCTCAGGAGCAGCAGCAGTAATTAATATTGAATCAAATGGGGAAAAATCAGGCAAGCCAAGATAGCCGTCCCCATAAAATAGTCTGGCTTTATAGCCCAGTTTCGACAATAATGACTTTGTTTTGGTGAAGAGTTTTTTTTGTCTTTCAATGGAAAAAACCTCAGCCCCCATCGCTTCTAATACACAGGCCTGATATCCTGAGCCTGTCCCTATTTCAAGGATTTTATCTCCCGGCTTCACACCCAACAATTGGGTTTGAAAAGCAACGGTATAGGGTTGCGATATGGTCTGTCCTGAACCGATAGGAAAAGGTTTATCCTCATAGGCAAAAGCCAAAAAACCCGAGTCTATGAATAGATGACGGGGAACTAGATTTATGGCCTTAAGAATTTCTTCATCCAAAATTCCTTTCTTCCTTATTTCATCAACAAGCTTCTTACGCAATCCCTTATGACGATAATTATCTTCCATTTATTAACAATTAATGTTTGCTATTTCTTTTTCGCAAGTGCGAATGTATACATTTCACTCTTTACATTTGATAAAAAAATAAGCATGTTAAAAATTGGTCTCTTGGGAGCCGGCTCATTGGGACAAACCCATATCTTAGCTCTTCAACAGTTTAGCGGTGTTGAAGTAGTTGGGGTCTACGACCAGGATACTGAATTGGCACAACATATTTGCAGAAAATTTGGCCTACGCTTTTACGAAGACGCATTGGTACTTATGCAAGATTGTGATGGAATAGTCATCGTTTCACCTCTACTTTCACATCCGCATTATGCTGAGCTGGCTATCAAGAACTCAAAACATGTGTTTCTCGGACAACCTTTTGGATCAAAAACAGACTTAGCCTACTTTATGGAGTTATCTGGAGAAGCCAATGTAAAAGTTCAATTGGGATTTTCGGAACGATTCAACCCAGCTTTTCAAGCAGCGCTGGAGTATATCGAGCATCCGATGTATCTTGAATTGACAAGACAAATTTCTTTCGATTCCGCTTCAAACAGCATTCCCGTAGTGAAAGACATTATGCTCGGAGATATAGACATGGTAGTTAGCTTGGTTAAAGCCAATATAAAAAAGGTAAGTGCAACCGGAGTAAACGTTTTTGGAGAAAGTCCGGACATTGTGAATGCTCACCTGGAATTCGACAACGGAGCCTTTGCAAATCTAACCGCCAACAGAGTTTCCACAAAATCAACGCATGAAGTAACTGTATATCAGCCACACGCCTTGCTTCACATTGATTTACTTAAACAGGAAAGTTCGTTGCTGAGCAGATCCCTAAATACACGGGGTTCAATCCAATCGGCTAATCCCATAGTCGTAAAAAGCTCAAATAAAATTGAAACAGCTTTGGAAAGTTTCGTTCACGCTATCCAGCATCATCAAGAACCATGGATATCACTTTCTGACGGTCTTCACGCCCTAACAATCGCATCAATGATAACTGACAAAATACTACTGGTGAACAGTACTGTATAATTTTATAAATTTGTCAGCAATAACATCTCCTTGATTCCGTTATGCAGATAACAAAACCCAATTCCTATTAGTATCCGCTCTTATAATCTGGCTTTATTTTTGCAGGTCATAATAAACAATTAGATTCTAACTAGAATTAATGAACAAAAATCCACAAGTAGTAAGGTATGTTCTTCTTGATTGGCTGGCGGCTGTACTTGCATGGGGCTTATTCTATTTACTTAGAAAGCTTAAAGAAAACTCTCATATTTTTTGGCAGCTTCAAGACATTTTCGATGACCGTAAGTTTTGGGTAGGTATCCTTATTATTCCCCTTTTTTGGTTAGTTCTATACATTATGGCAGGTTCTTACCGTCGTATTTACCGCAAGGCGCGACTGAAGGAACTGGGACAAACACTAAGTAGTGTCCTTATCGGTGTGATAATTTTGTTTTTCGTCCTCATCCTTGACGACCTAATTAGTAGCTATAAAGCCTACTACGAATCATTTTTTGTGCTCTTTTTTCTACAATTTGGGTTCACTTATTCATTCCGATTGATGTTGACAACCCATACCGTAAAAAAAGTTCACAAACGTGAAATCGGTTTTAACACCATTATAGTCGGAAGTAATGGTAACGCCGAAAAAATATATCAAGACATTAGCAGTGAAGTTTTCTCTTCTGGAAATAAGTTCGTAGGGTTTATTAACGTACACGACAATAGACACTTCAAGATGTCCAAATACCTTCCCCATTTGGGTTCTTATCGTGATTTAAACAAAGCCATTCGCAACGAACAGGTCGAAGAAGTCATTATTGCCATCGAACGCTCAGAAAAGGACACCATTCAACGAATTATTTCGGAATTGGAAGAATCTTCTGTGATCATTAAAGTGATACCCATGATTCAGGACATCCTTTTTGGATCGGTTAAAGTCTCTGGGATATTCCACACACCCCTTATTGAAATTTCTCCTGATTTGATGCCCGCATGGCAACAAAGCATAAAGCGTCTGGCCGATGTCATAGTTTCCCTCTCCGGACTTCTCTTTCTATCACCCATCTTTTTGTTTACAGCCATTGGAGTCAAGCTCTCTTCCCCCGGGAATATACTTTATAAACAACAACGCATTGGGAAGAAGGGCAAAACTTTTACCATGTATAAATTCCGGTCGATGGTAACTGATGCTGAGAAGGATGGCCCACAGCTATCATCTGACAACGACCCTCGAGTAACACCTTTCGGATCTTTTATTCGTAAAGTACGCCTGGATGAGATTCCGCAATTTTATTCCGTATTGCTTGGACATATGTCCTTGGTGGGGCCACGTCCCGAAAGGCAGTTTTATATTAGTCAAATTCTTGAAAAGGCGCCACATTACCGTCTCCTGCTTAAGATAAAGCCAGGCATTACTTCATGGGGCCAAGTAAAATTTGGCTACGCTTCTTCGGTTGACGAAATGGTCGAACGTCTGCAATACGACTTACTCTATCTGGAGAATATGTCACTGGCCATGGATTTAAAAATTATGATTTACACCATTTTGATTGTATTGCAAGGTAGGGGGAAATAAAAGATAAAAAACAGAAGTAAAAAGATAAAAGGCTAAAGAAGCTGCTTTATTTGTCTGTATTCAGGGAATTCGAAAGCAATCAGGAAAAGCAATTACGAATTACAATGTATTGATTATCGATACTTAAAATCAGATGGAAAGAATGTCTGTTAAAAGAAACGCTAACATAATAGAATTTAAGGCTCAAAACATCTCCATAGAAATTCTAAGTATAAAATTACATTTAGCGCCGGCCTTTCGCATCCATGCATATTCCTTATTTTTGCTAATCTGACTTAAAAAAACTACAATTATATGTTCCTTCGAAGTCTGCTTTCTTTATTGTTTGTCTGCGTTTCATTTGTTCCGGCTTTAGCACAGGGCATCCGTGGACGGATTACTAACGAACAAGGTAAGGCCGTTGCTTTTGCCAACATTTATGTACCTCAATTATCAACAGGAACCTCTTCTAATATCGAAGGGTTTTATAAGCTGGAACTTCCAAAGGGAAACTGGAAAATTTTATTTCAATACCTGGGCTACCAAACTCAGTCGCTCGAGTTGAACATCGCCAAATCCTTTCTCAAAACCAACGTTATGTTGTCTGTTCAGAATTACCAGATTCCTGAGATAAAAGTATTGGCTTCCGGTGAAGATCCGGCTTATTACATTATGAGGCATGCCATTGCCCTGACTCCCTATTATCGGAATCAAGTTTCGAAATATTCTTGTAAAGTATATTTGAAAGGTTCAGGGCTGTTTAAAAAAATACCGTTCCTACTCAAAAAACAAATGAAGAAAGGTGGCATGAAAGAGGGCCAAGCTTTCGTTATGGAGACTGTCAGTAAAATTGATTTCGAATTGCCGGATGTCGTTAAACAAAAAGTTTTGTCCATGCATTCTTCTGGCGAGCAGAACAGCACTTCGCCGATGAGCATGATAACCAATAGCTTGTATGATGCCGAAAAATACGGAATCGTCTCACCGGTAGGGAAAAACGCCTTGAAAGTATATAAATTCAGCTTAGTTGGTGTCTTTCAAGATCAGGGCAGGACAATAAATAAAATCAGGGTGACCCCTAAAATTAAAAGTAGTGATACGTTCTCGGGCTACATTTACATTGCCGATCGGTTCTGGAATATCCATTCGGCCGATTTGAAGCTACACATCCCGATGACCGATGTTCAAGTGCATCAGCTTTATGCCGAAGTGAATAAAAATACCTGGATGCCGGTAAGCCTGGATTTCGACATGGATTTTTCTGGCTTTGGCTTGAAAATGAATTACCGTTATGTGGCCACCATCAGCGATTATAAAACTACACTGAACCCTGGTTTAGATCATTCATTCTTAGACAAATTGGAACAAGAGCAATTGAACGAACAGCAGCTAATTGAAAAGCTCTCCACTAAGGCCCAGGGACTTAATCCAAAACCAGGTCTCAAAACAAAGGCTCAGCAACAGATTGATTTGTTGATGAAAAAGCCAACCCTCAATAAGCATGAAACACTGAAACTTAACCGGATGATCGAAACTGAAGTGCGGCGGAACAGCCCTCCTGAACCGATTGAAATTAAGTCGAACATTCAGGTGAGCCAAAAACAGGTGAACAACGATTCGCTTTACTGGGCAAAAGTGCGGCCAATCCCTTTAACCATATCCGAAAAAAAAAGCTTTGCCAAAAAAGATTACTTTATCCAAATTTCGGCTAGACCCGAATTTCAGGATTCGGTGCGCGATTCGAAACGAAAATTTAAATTGAAGCATTTGCTCTTCGGGAAAACCTATGATTATTCGATCGATTCCATCAGGCAATTCAATAGGTTTTCAATTCCCGACCTGACTAATCCTTCTTCATTGGCTTTTAATTCAGTCGATGGATTACGGCTTGATTTACCTTTTTCGTATTACCGCTCAGACAGTACAGGACATTTGATGCGCCTTAACCCGAAATTTGATTATGCCTTTGCCAGGCAAAAGTTGGATGCCACCTTTTTATTCGAATACCGATTGAATGGAATTAAAAACAGTTGGGTATCCTTCAATGTCGGGACAACGACCAGCAATTTCAACCGAACATCCGGTTTGTCGGCCATGGACAACGATTTTTACACGCTTTTTCTTAAAGAAAACTATAACCGGTATTATCGCCGCGATTTCGTACAGCTATCAACTAGCCGCGATTTGGTGAATGGCTTGAACTTGAGTATTTTGGTTGATTATAGCGAGAACAGCCCTTTAACGAATCATTCCAATTATTCGTTTATCAAATACAAAGACAAGCAAATCCATCCAAATATTCCTGAAAATAACACACTTGAGCCTTGGCAACTGGAAAATCATCGGTCATTAATCAGCAGGCTTATTTTGGAATATACACCACGGCACCGGTATTCCATCCGTAATAATACCAAGGTATATGCCGATAGCAAATTCCCAACTTTTACACTGGTTTATCAGGGTGCGTATTCCGGTATTTTCAGAAGCGGATCACGTTATGACTTGCTGAAGTTCGGGCTACGGCAGAGAATCAATTTTGGCATCGACGATCATATTTCATATAAGATTAATGCTGGTAAATTCCTGAATTCTCTCCGGGTGTATTTTGAAGAGTTTCAACATTTCGATGTTAAATCAACCGGTTTCATGTTTTCACCATACCAAAATAGCTTCCGGCTACTCCCTTTTTATGCCTATTCCACACGAAAGGCCTTTTTGGAAGCACACGCCAACTGGCAAACCCGCCGTTTAATCCTGAAACAGCTGCCGATATTAAGGAATTCGTCCATGTTGTCCGAAAACTTGTTTATCAATTTCCTGACAACTCCAGAACTGAAGAATTACGTCGAAACAGGTTATGGGATCAGCAACTTGTTTATGCTACTGAACGTGGAGGCCGTGGCAGGTTTTGAGAACGGAAAATTCCGCTCGGCAGGAATCAAGCTAAGTCTGAATTTGAAATGAACTACCCCGCCGCAAGCGGACGGAGTATTATACTCATTTATCCCGATTCGCTGCGCTATCGGGATTCGTTCAACTTACAAATTCTAATGCGCTTCGCTTTTAAAATTTGAGTTTCACGAATAAATATCAAATTAATTGAGAAAAATCCCTCCAAAGGAGTCCTTTAGACAAACTCTGGGCACTTTCCATTCAACCCTTCAACCCCTCACCTTTCCACCCCTTCAACCTTTCAATCCTTCACAACTTTCCCTCATCAATCAAACGTACAATGGTTTCAATTTTCTTATCCCGGCCTTTGGGTTCGTAACGGACTTTTAAATTATATCCCCACAAACGTGCAAAAGCTTGGTAAAAGAAGGCTGTAAATTTTCCGCGCAATTGTTGCAACAAGCCAAAGGAAGTATTACCTGTTTCTCGATCGATAAGTTTGATGAGAATGAATCCCTGCGAAAAAGTTAAACTTCGAAGTTGATTGCTGTAGCGTGCTTTTATTTGATCTTCGGCCTTTTTCATTATTTTTTTGCGTTCAATTCCGTTTTTGGCATTCATTAAACGGACATCATACATTCGTAATAAAGCACCGGCAGTCTTGGCATAGGGATAAACTTTTTTGACATTATAAATGAGCCGTGTAATTCGTCGTTGACGCCAGCGGGCAAAGAAACTTTTTCTAGAGAACACTTCTATCTCTTTTAAGTCTACCACAGGAATGCTATCCTTCACCTTCAAAAGAGTATCCTTAGCAGCAACACCATAGGGGTTCTGACAAAAGACCAGGGGCAGGCTAATAATCCAGACGACTAAAGCAAAAAACAATTTTTTTCTCATGCCAAACCCTATTCTAATTTATGCCCAAAAATAAGCATAGCTGACCAAAACCTGATCAGCTATTACAAAATTTTACTCAATAAAAAGAGCTACACCGCTGCCTTCAATTTAGCCAGGCTGGCATTGCCAAACTTTTCTTTGGCATAATTCAGCGTTAAGTGAAGCGTTTTTGTCTTCTTATTGGAGGGCAGGTCGAACATGGCATCCATTAAAATGGATTCCACGATGGATCGCAGGCCCCTTGCACCCAATTTATATTCAATGGACTGTTCTACAATAAATTCGAGTACATCATCGTCAAATGCCAGTTTGATACCATCCATTTTAAAAAGTTTGGTAAACTGTTTGACAAGTGCATTTTTGGGGGCTACCAATATTTGTCTCAAAGCATCCTTGTCCAACGGATTTAAATAAGTGAGGATAGGTAACCTTCCTACAATCTCCGGAATCAGGCCAAATTTCTTTAAATCAGCAGGTGAAATATATTGCAACAAATTATCTTTGCTGACACTCTCGTCTTTATGGCCGGCAAAAGAATATCCCACCACATGGGTACGAAGGCGTGAAGCGATAATTCGCTCGATTCCCTGAAATGCACCTCCCGATAGAAAAAGAATATTTTTTGTATTCACCTGAATCATTTTCTGTTCGGGATGTTTCCGCCCACCTTGTGGTGGTACGTTGATAACAGCTCCTTCCAACAATTTCAACAAAGCTTGTTGCACTCCTTCGCCCGAAACATCACGGGTGATGGAAGGATTGTCACTTTTCCGGGCAATTTTATCAATCTCATCGATAAAAATAATTCCCTTTTCAGCAGATTTGACATCATAATCAGCAGATTGAAGCAGCCGCGTTAGAATACTCTCAACATCCTCGCCAACATAGCCGGCCTCGGTCAACACGGTTGCATCAGCAATGGCGAAAGGGACATGTAGCATACGGGCAATAGAGCGAGCCAGCAGGGTCTTTCCAGTACCTGTTTCTCCTACAAGTATCACATTTGATTTCTCAATTTCCACTTCTTCGGCGTCCTGTTCCTGACCTATCCGTTTATAGTGATTATATACAGCTACCGCCAGCACTTTTTTAGCATCTTCCTGACCAATAACATACTGATCAAGGAATTCTTTTATTCCGGCAGGTTTTAATAAAGTATGATCAATTTTCAGATCCTTCTTAGTGGTTTTCAGTTCTTCAGCAAGAATTTGTTTCGCCTGCTCAACACAATGATTACAGATTTTTGCCTCCATTCCTGAAACCAAGAGTTGTGTTTCTTCTTTGGGTCTACCGCAAAATGAGCAGTGTTCTTCTTTTTTCTTTGCCATGATGAGATTTGTCGTTTACGGCAGGGAAGCCTTGATAACAAACAACCCTTTATCTACAAAGACAGGAATAATCCTGCCTCTGGCCAAATCGCTCAAAATTAGTTTATTTTTCTTTTCTTACCAGCACTTCGTCTATCATTCCGTATTCTTTAGCTTCAGTGGCAGTCATCCAATAATCACGATCACTGTCTTTCCAAACCTTTTTATAGGTTTGATTTGAATGCGAAGAAATAATTTCGTAGAGTTCCTTTTTTAGTTTCTGGATTTCACGTGCTGTAATCTCAATATCAGAAGCCTGACCCTGTGCCCCTCCCATAGGCTGATGAATCAAAACCCTTGAATGGGTAAGTGCAGTCCGTTTTCCCTTTTCACCTGCACACAAAATAATCGCTCCCATGGAGGCAGCCATTCCTGTACAAATGGTAGCCACATCGGGTTTGATATATTGCATGGTATCATATATTCCTAAACCGGCATAAACTGATCCGCCGGGTGTATTCAAATAAATCTGGATATCACGAGAGGAATCAACCGACTCCAAAAACAACAACTGAGCCTGGATTATATTAGCCACATAATCATCAATAGGGACACCAAGAAAAATAATGCGATCCATCATCAAACGGGAAAAAACATCCATTTGTGCCACATTTAGCTGTCGCTCTTCAATGATGGTAGGAGAAATATAATTACCATATACCGAATTATAACGGTCAAGCGACAGGCTACTGATGCCCATGTTTCCTGTGGCATATTTTCTGAACTCTTTGCTACTATCCATGATTTCTATTCTTTAGGCGTTGAAATAATTTTCACGAACTCTTCAGGAGTGGCTTCTTTTTCTTCTTTGGAAATTTTTTCTTTAAAGAAGGTGATATAGCGCTCATCCATTAATTCGCCGTAAATACGTTCTTTTTCCTGATCATTACTCAAAATCTGATCAACAATTCCTTCAACCTGAGGATTTGACTCTTCTCCTCCAGCCATTTGAAAATATGCCCTGACTTTATTGCGAACTTCCTCTTCACTTACTTTAAGCGCATCACCAAACTCTTCAATAAGCTTATTTTCAATTAATTGCCATTTAAAAGTTTTGGCATAGCCATCATATTGTTCCTCAATTTGTTCTTTGGTGGCCTTCTCTTTATTATTTTCCAACAACCAACGCTTCAGAAATTCATCGGGTAATTCAGGATTCACACGAGCAATCACCTCAGTAATGGTATCCCCTACAAATTGCTTGTCGGCATCATTTTGGTAATGCTGGGAAAGGTCTTCACGAATGCGGGCAGAAAAATCCTCTGCTGTTTTCAAGTCATCACTGGGATAAACTTTTTTGAAGAATTCCTCATTCAGTTCGGCTTCTTTTACCCTGACAATATCAGTAATTTCAATTTCGTAATCAGCCTTAAGTCTGTCGTCTGCCTCCTCAAGTTTCAGTAAAGTTTTTACCTTATCTTCTTCCTCTAAGGCTTTCATGGGATTAAACACCACTTTCACACCCTTTTCTTTACCTATAAAGAGGTCTTGAATGGTTTTCAACTTCAGATCACCAAGCACGAAAGAAGTTTCAACGCTATAACCCTCTTCGAGCAGCATCCCTGCTTCATCCAGTTGTTGAATTTTCCCGTGGATTGTATCATCCAATTCGGCTGTTTCAGGATGTTCCTCTTCGCCAAGGCGTTTCTGCGTATCTTTCGTGGCAGTCTCAACCTCATCATCAGTAACCTTTATAGAATAATAAGGCACTTTTATATCTTCCGATATATTTACTTCCAATTCAGGAGCCAGGCCCAGATCAAAGTAAAGGTCGAATTCATTTTGCGTATCAAAATCTATGGGGGCAGTTTTTTCCTCATTCGGCATGGGGTATCCCAGGATATTGATTTTGTTTTCGTAGATATAGTTATTTAAAGCATCCGAAATCGTTTTATTCACTTCGTCTGCCAACACCGCTTTGCCATACATCTTTTTTATCATGCCCATGGGAACCATTCCGGGTCTGAAACCAGGCATTTGAGCTTTCTTACGGTGATCTTTTAGTTGTGCATTAACTTTTCCGATATAATCTTCTTCTTTTAAGTTAATGTGAACCAGGGCGGTGAGTGTACCGCTGTTTTCCTGTGTAATATTCATTGAAAACAATTTTTTTTGTAAAAATAAAAAGTACGGATGAAGGGACTCGAACCCCCACGCCTCGCGGCACCAGATCCTAAGTCTAGCGCGTCTACCAATTTCGCCACATCCGCAAAATATTCTTCCTTATTTAAGGGCTGCAAATATACTACTTTTTTAATTTCAAAAATGATTTCAGCCTAAGCTTATCAGTTTTAGGTAAAACACCTAGTCACAAGTCTATACAAATTTTATAGAACGAAAATACGACAAAACATCCCCTCTGTTAACGCAATTTCTCATTTTGCTGGTGTCGCAACTTATCGCGGCCTTCCTTTTTGATGAGATTTTTCTGAAGTGCATCCGTTAAATCAACACCCGTTTGATTCGCCAAACAGATAAGCACGAATAGCACGTCAGCCATTTCATCGGCCAAATCAACTTCTTTATCAGACGCTTTAAAAGACTGCTCACCGTATTGGCGGGCTATAATCCGTGCCACCTCTCCCACCTCCTCAGTAAGCATTGCCATATTAGTCAACTCATTAAAATAACGTACCCCCGTCGTATTAATCCAATCATCAACCTGTTTCTGTGCTGCACTAATGGTCATATTTTTACGCTTTAATTTTTGTCTGACAAAAGTACGAAAGCCTGAATACTGATTATAAAACTAGCGCACATTAAGGCCGTAAACATATATATAAAACTTTTTGTTTGGGCGGCTGAACCGGGCTGTCCACTTTAGCGCTGTTGGCGGGGGCAGGTTTTGCAAAGGCATTCCGGGGTCTTCGTACCTCAGCCTCCTCCTGCCTGCAATAACTAAGCCCCCACCTTCCATCGGCTGCCGTTCCCATCTGCCAAAGGCACTCCTTCGGAGCCTGCCGCTTTCGAAACTAAGCCCAAACCGTTTTATGCGTCCACTCCCGAAGCCTGTGCTGTTCGGGATTTGCAATCCCGAACTGACTAATCAAAGGATTACATATCCATTTTTCCATTCGCCCTAATAATGAATGCTTCAACCAGCGGCACGCGGCTTAACCTTTCTGGTGGTCCAGCACCTCGTATGTTTGCAAACTCAAAAAATAATTAGATCATATTATTTTTGACGATTAAAAAAATAAGGACAGAATAGGAGTAAGATAAAGCTCCTAGACAACATTAATTGTATGTCGCCTTTCAGA